>JAABVA010006890.1_pt1 | contig 9987 bp, 6 predicted proteins | sample 5560331 | NCBI WGS metagenome assembly JAABVA01 (sample SAMN12812661, study PRJNA571458) | rock metagenome | isolation source: Antarctica rocks | place: Antarctica: Victoria Land, Mt New Zealand sud | collected 2016-01-07 | reverse complement strand
TCTTCTCCTGCCTTAGACGGCAGAGCTCCTGCTATCTATCGAACGATACCCAAGTCGACTGCAGTCAACCTCGACGCGTGAGATCCACTAGATAGGCAGATAGCACAAGTACCCATTATCCTTTCAACAATAATGAATAAATGATAGCTTTCTTTATTTTTACTGTAGAACTTAGTCACATAAAGATCTCAGTAAGTGTGCAGCATCATAGATCTGATGTTAAGCAGCTTAAACATTACTTAATGATTAATTAACTGCAAAATATAACAACAACATTACAACTTTAATCACTACTTTATTGTCACTCATTTTCTGCTGTCTGCAGCAGAGATCACATCACAATCTTATTGACAGTGAGATAGAATAGACATAAAGCTTTTACAATAAATTCTGACAAAATAGCTGTCAATGTCATTTCATAACTACAATGAATTCAATATAAAGCAATACATAACTGTCATTACAGAGATAATTCAGATCACAGTAAAGACAATAGTATTGATGTTAACTCTCAGTAAATGATTAAAGTTAGGGTTTGACCTGAAAGCAAAAGAGATAATAAGAAAAGTAAATAGAGCTTGTTGTTGTTAATAAAGAGAGTAGAGTATGCATATTTAAAAGATGTACTGTTGAGTCTACAATGAAAAAGAAAAGAAGCTGACAAAATTAATGAGAGTAAATTATAAAGAATGAATAAAGATGATCTTAAAGAATTCTCAGAAACTATAAAAACTGACAAAGTAAGTCAGAAATTATAGAGCTGCAAGTCAGACTTTTACTTTTGTTTTAAAATAAATAAAAAAGTTAAAACTTACAGAACTGCAGAACAAGACAAAGCTACTTTAAATAATCTTCTTTTCAATTTCTTCAGAGATGAATCTCAACAACATTGCAGAATATAAATATTTTAAGTCAATATTTATGTCTTCAATTACAGAGATCAAATTAACAGAGATCATAATGTAGACATTAAACAATAAGACATTAAAACTAAATAATATACTGAATTAAGTTCTATACTGAATACTACTGCAACTACTTTCACTGCTGCTCTCACTGTACAACTTATGTCTGAACAGCAGAAGATATTTAAGAATCTTTAAACACTTCATTACAGTGATGCTGCAGAAGCTCAATAAAGAAGATTATTAACAATTTAAGATATACTGATCAGTAACACTTCTGAACATTATGAATAAGGTTCTGAAGTTCATAATGACACACAGAATAAGTTATATGATAAAGATTTATTAATTGCTACTTAAAATACTGCTAAAAAGTCAAAAGATTGTGTTCACAGAGTAGACAATTTACATACTGCTGAAGCAGATTTACAGAGCATAAAAATTAAGCATGTCAGTTACATCATTATTAATGTTGAATGTATTAGAAGTCTTTAACAATGTCTTTTACAAAAGATTATTTTACAATCTCTGAAAACACTGTCTATCACTGAAGATAATAAACTGAATAGAAGACTTTCTAAGAAAAAGAACATCAATAATAAAGCTGTCAAAATATGAGTTAAAGAGCTTTGTCATTCATATAAATATATTTTAAAGCTCATCATTATCACTCATTCTATATCTATTCTACAATGCTGACATGCTGAATCTAGTCAATGACTCACAGCTTTGAGTCATAGCAGTGAGTTAAATTGATAATGTAAACATCATGATAACAGAAAAGTCAGCAGAAAAGAATTGCATTACTTTGTATACAGTATACAGTTACACAGAGCAGTAAGCTTAAAGATATGTCTCTGTCTTTATCTTAGTTAAGTATAAGTTTATTCACTTTACAAACTGTTTTACAAGACATGATATAACAGTGAAGCTGATTCTAAATATACACACAGTACAGACATCATCAATATGCAGAATGCTGAGAGTCATCTTGAACTTATATCTGAAATGAAATGTACATATATAATATATTCAGATCTGAGTCACAACAAGCCTCAGAAATTTAGCAGTGCTGACAGACTTTACATAAGATTTTAGACTTAAGAATCTATAAAGACTCTATGTAACAATGATGTTGTTGCAGATTCTGTACTGCTGCTCAGTCTGATACAGCTTAGACAGTGAACACAGAACAATTATATAATAAAAATAAATTCTTTAGAAACTGACAGTCATACAGTGATGAGTAGAAGTCATCATAATGAAAATCTTCTACATAACAGTAAGCTCAGCACTGAATATAAAATTCTTTCTTTTTTCAATGAAACAGCAGCTAAAGAAGACATTAAGAAAGTTTATACTTTACATTGTTACTGTGTCAATTTATATTTTAATGAAGAAAATCAGATCTGACTTTACAAAGAAGCTTTGCTGAAAAAGTTCACTGAAATGTCTGCAGCTTTATTATGAGATGCAAATACAACTTTTATTAAGAGTTAACTTGAAATTCAGAACACTTTATATTGTATTATTATAATAAAATGATTTAACTATTCACATAAACAACAATGCAGATGAAGCTGTTCACAAACACAATATTAATAAATTCTGTTAGAACTGAGAAGTATTGAATATTTACATGAATGATAGTGACATTAAGAATCAGATAAATGCAATAGCAGTGATACTGAAAAGAGACTTAAGATATATGATGTACATAAGTATAGATAAGACATTCATAGTGTATATGATGAAGTTACAGAGTCTGATCATGATGATGAGCATAGTAAATACAGTGAAAATGATGAAATTAAAGCTTTAAATGATGAACATATATACAGATAATTAAGCAGCAATTTAATCAGCTGTTAAACTGAGTATACAATTAGATCAGTATTTACTGCAGCACATAATAAAGAAAATAGATAATCTGTAAAGTCAGAAGATTCAGATATAAATCTGATGAATATTGATGTATATAAAGATATCAGAAAATGAAGAAATAAACAGAGTGATCAAGACAGTGACTCAGATCAGAGACTTACACACTGAAAAAGAATAGATTATAGAGATTTGACATTTAATTGCTATCTATAAGACAAGACTTCATCAGTAAGTAGCAGAAGAATGAGTCAATGACTGAAAGAATGAAACAGCAGAATGAGTTACATTCAGTATGAAGTAACAGTTAAATAGAAAAGTGTTGAATAAGTATACAGAACTTTGTCAATTTATAAGCTCTTTAATTATTTAGTTATGCATAGAAAAGATTGACATGACTTATTATCTTTATGTTATAAACTGAGCAGACTCTTTATGATGTTTATACAATCTGAGCATTCAGACTGTTCATTATGTACTGATGAAATGTTTACAAACTTAAGATCTAAGAAAGAAACTATTAAGATGAGTTAATGACACAAAGAAGATTTTATGAGATTCAGTACTAATTAAAGTGATTACTATATTTATGTTATGAAGCAATATTCTGAGACAATTTCAGACTGTAAAAAAGACATCAGAAGATCTGACATTCTTAGATGCAGCTTAAAATAGAAAATTCAACAATTACACACTTCAGACTGCAGAAAAGACAATTAATTGTTTATAGAAATGTTTATTTTTTATTGATGACAGTGAAAGAAAGACATTAACATTAGATTACAAGAAAAGAAGATTAGCAAGCATCAGAATTAAGAAAAATGTAAGAGACTACAGAAAGCAAAGTTAAAATTTGTATTAATTAACTAAATTATGAAGTGACAGTGATGACAACAGTGAGATAATAATGAGAGTGAGATCAGTATATGCTAGCTACTTGTAGTTATGCAGTATATAGCAGCCTAAACAGTCTTAGTCATCTATAAATTAATTAATCAATCAATCAATTAATCAATCACCTCACTGTCATCATCATTGTTATCTTATGATCTAGCTAACTAATACAAATTCTAACTTTGCTTTCTGTAGCTCTTTAGCTCTCTGTGTTTTTCTTAATTTTAATGCTTACTAATCTTCTTTTCTTGTGATCTAATGCTAATATCTCTCTTTCATCATTACTGATAGAGAATAAATATTTCTATAAACAATTAATTGTCTTTTCTGCAATTTAAAGTGTGTAATTGTTGAATTTTCTATTTCAGACTGCATTTAAGAGTATTAGATCTTCTGATGCTTCTTTTACAGTCTGAAATTGTCTCAGAAGATTGCTTCATAACATAAATATAATAATTACTTTAACTAATGCTGAGTCTTATAAAATCTTCTTTGTATCATTAACTCATCTCAGTAATTTCTTTCTTAGATCTTAAATTCATAAGCATTTCATCAGTATATAATGAACAGTCTGAATGCTCAGATTGTATAAGCATCATAAAGAGTCTGCTTAATCTATAACATAAAGATAATAAGTCATGTCAATCTTCTCTGTACATAGCTGAGTAATCAGAAAGCTTATAAATTAATAAAGTTCTGTATACTTATTCAACACTCTTCTATCTGACTGTTGCTTCATGCTGAATGTAATCTGTCTCATTGTTTTATTCTTTCAATCATTAATTCATTCTTCTGCTATCTGCTAACAGAGTCTTATTTTACAGATAATAATTAAATATTAGATCTCTGTAATCTGTTCTTTCTCAGTATGTAAATCTCTAATCTGAATTACTGTCTTAATCACTCTGTTTATTTCTTCATTTTCTGATATCTTTATATACATCAGTATTCATCAAATTCATATTTAAATCTTCTGATTTTACAGATCATCTATTTTCTTTACTATGTACTGCAGTAAATACTGATCTAATTGTATACTCAGTTTGACAGCTAATTAAATTGCTGCTTAATTATCTGTATATATGTTCATCATTTAAAGCTTTAATTTCATTATTTTCATCATACTTACTATGCTCATCATCATGATCAGACTCTGTAGCTTCATCATATACACTGTAAATGTCTTATCTATACTTATGTATATTATGCATTTCAGATCTCTTTTCAGTGTCACTGCTATCATATTTATCTGGCTCTCAATGTCACTATCATTCATGTAAATATTTAACATCTCTCAGTTCTGACAAAGTTTATTGATATTATATCTGTGAACAGCTTCATCTGCATTGTCATTTATGTGAATAGTTAAGTTATTTCATTATAATAATACAATGTAAAGCACTTTAAATTTTAAGTTAACTTTTAATGAGAATTGTGTCTATATCTTATAACAAAGCTATAAACATTTCAGTGAACTCTTTCAGCAAAGCTTCTTTGTAAAGTTAGATTTGATTTTCTTCATTAAAATGTAAATTAATGTAGTAACAATATAAAGCATAAACTTTCTCAGTGTTTTCTTTAGCTGCTATTTCATTAAGAAAAGAAAGAGTTCTATGTTCAGTGCTGAGCTTACTGTTGTGTAAAAGATTTTCACTATAATAATTCTTGCTCATTACTGTATGACTGTCAGTTTCTGAAGAGTTCATTTCTGTTATATAATTATTTTATACTCACTGTCTAAACTGTATCAGACTGAGCAGCAATACAGAATCTGTAACAGCATCATTGTTACATAAAGTTTTCATAAATTCTTAAGCTCAAAGCTTTATATAAAGTCTATTAACATCACTAAATCTCTGAGACTTGTTGTGACTCAGGTCTAAATGTGTTGTATATATGCATTTCATTTTAAATGTAAATTCAAGATGACTCTCAGCACTCTACACATCAGTGATATCTGTACTGTGTATATATCTAGAATCAGCTTCACTGTTGTGTCATGTTTTGTGAGATGATTTGTAAAATAAATAAGCTCATACTTAACTGAAACAAAGATAGAAACATATTTTTAAGCTTATTGCTCTGTGTAGCTGTGCATTGTATGCAAAGCAGTGCAGTTCTTTTCTGCTAACTTTTTTATCATTATGATGTTTACATTATCAATTCAACTTACTGCTGTGACTCAAAGCTGTGAATCATTGACTAGGTTCAGCATGTCAGCATTGTAGAATAGATATAAAATAAGTGATAATGATGAGCTTTAAAATATGTCTATATGAATGATAAAGCTTTCTGATTTATATTTTAACAGCTTTATTGTTAATGTTCTTTTTCTTAGAAAGTCTTCTATTCAGTTCACTATCTTTAATGATAGATGATGTTTTTGAAGATTGTAAAGTAATCTTTTGTAAAAGACATTATTAAAGACTTCTGATACATTCAGCATTAATAATGATGTAACTGACATGCTTAATTTTCATGCTCTGTAAATCTGCTTCAGCAGTGTGTAAATTGTCTGCTTTATGAACACAATCTTTCAGCTTCTCAGCAGTGTTTTAAGTAGCAATTAATAGATCTCTGTTATATAGCTTATTCTGCATGTCATTATGAACTTCAGAGTCTTATTTATAATGTTTAGAAGTATCATTAATTAATATGTTTTAAATTGCTGATAATTTTCTTTGTTAAACTTCTGCAGCATCACTGTAATGAAGTGTTTAAAGACTCTTAAATGTCTTCTGTTGTTCAGACATAAATTATACAGTGAGAGCAGCAGTGAAAGTAATTGCAGTAATATTTAGTGTAGAACTTAATTTAATATGTTATTCAATTCTGATGTCTTATTGTCTGATGTTCACATTATAGTCTTTATTAATTTAATCTCTGTGATTAAAGACATAAATACTGACTCAAAATACTTATATTCTGTAATATTGTCAAGATTCATCTCTGAAGAAGTTAAAAAGAAAATTATTTAAAGTAACTCTGTCTTGTTCTGCAGTTCTGTGAGTTTCAGCTCTTTCATCTATTTCAGAGTGAAAGTAAAAGTCTGATTCATGACTTCATAATTTCTGATTTACTTCATCAATTTCTATAATTTTTAAGAATTTTTTAAAATCATCTCTATCTGTTCTCTATGACTCATTCTCATTAATTTTGTCAGCTTCTTTTCTTTTTCATTGCAAACTTAACAATACATCTTTTAAATATGTATGTTCTGCTCTCTTTATCAACAATGATGAGCTTTATTTACTTTTCTTATCATCTCTTTTGCTTCTGAGCCAAATTCTGACTTTAATCATTTATTAAAAGTTAACATCAGTACTGTTATTTTCACTGCAGTCTGAATTGTCTTTATAATGACAGTTATGTATTACTTTATGTTAAGTTCATTGTAATTATGAAGTAACATTGATAACTATTCTATCAGAATCTGTTATAGAAGCTTTATATCTATTTTATTTCACTGTCAATAAGATTGTAATATGATCTCTGCTGCAGACAGCAGAAGATGAGTGACAATAAAGTAGTAATCAGAGTCATGATGTCATTGTTGTATTTTGCAGCTAATTAATTGTTAAGTAATGTTTAAGCTATTTAACATCAGATCTATGATGCTGTACACTTGCTGAGATCTTTATGTAACTGAGTTCTGCAGTAAGAACAGAGAAAACTGTCATTCATTTATTATTTATATTAATTGCTTTATCTGTAAGTTCTTCTTCATTCTCAGGTTCTCTCATGTTAAATGATGCAGATTAAAGTCTCTCACTATAATGTGTTGTCAGTGATCATTCTTTAATAAATCATTTAGTTACTTCAAAGTTACTGTGATATTTTCTTTAACTGCTTCTCTGTACACATTGTGAATGCATAGACACTTAAACTAATTATGTTCAGTATACTGAATCTTTAGAATTATAAGATTTCTGCTGTATGTCTGAACTGTTCAGTCTGTGCAGTTCAGTCATGAATTAATGTAGAAGCAGATTTAAGTTGATTTTTCTTCTGTGAGTTTTAAATAAATTAAATAAAATCAATTTTTACAGAGATAATAAGTACTGTTGTTGTGTTTATTGTGTCATGACTTCTGAATAATCAATACATCATAGTTTTATATGATGAGATTCTGAAGCAGAAATGTCATGATCTTGTTTCTTAACTTCATTGTATTGTACTGTAAGATGATAAAGTTTAAGTATATCAACATTATTCTATCATTATTGTGATCTTCAAAGTTAATGTTGTCTCTATCTTCATAACATCTATCATGAAGTCATCTTAACTGATAAATAGCAAGCTCACTGAATTCTGCTCAGAGACATTCTCAATTTCTGTTATTTAACTGTTCTTTAGATTTATCTGACACTTAGAGAATTTAATGCTTCAATAATTCATTGCTGTCTTTATTGTCACATTTATCTTTTACATTTTTAGAGATCTAATTGTGATTCTTTTAGATCTGTTTTCATTCACTGATCTCAGAGAAATTCAATTTGCATCTGTGATCACTGTTTTTATAGATAATACTGATTGCTTTTCATTTTCATTAATGAATGTCTTCAGAGCTGATGTCAGAATTGATGAGATTTTTATAAAAATCTTAAATATTGTTAAGTGAAACTCACTGATGATTTCATGACTGCTACTCATTATTGTATGTAATGTAAATGTCATATCTTCACTAATATTATCACTGCTGTCACTGTTGTCTCTATTGTTACTGTTAATGCTTTTGCTATAACTGTTAATGTCAATCTCACTGACTTCATCATTGACTGTCTTTGAGAATGTAACTTCTTTAAATTTAATAATTAATGTTTAAGTTAATATCTGTCATTAAGTCTGCTTAATGTTGCATATTATCTGCACATACACTGTCTCTTTCTAAAACTCAGAACATTTGTTGTTCTGTATCTTGTGTGAATCTTTACAGCTTACATACTTTTTAATGTTGAATTCTAGATTCTTAAAGAGACAATTCTTGAATCTATGACTCTCTGCACATATATTACATTTCTAAGTATCTTCACATTGAGCACTTATGTAATCATACTTATAACACTTAAAGCACTTCTAAATGCAACAAGCTCAATCATATAACTCTGTCTTCTTGTACTTAAAGTTTCAAATCAACTCAATTTAAAATGTTAAATTGACATGTTCTGCATTTATAAATTTCATCATCATAGACTCTGTCACTCATTTTGAGCTGCACAGTCATCTTACATAATTGATTAAGATGTTCTCTTCAGCTTTAATTTTATGATTTTCTGCCTATATACATATCATTATAATTCATTAATCTTCTATTTTGATGCTCTGTATCAGTATGTTGTGCATAATGATATCATAAATGATGATGACTATCTTGCTGTCTGCTTTTAAAGATGTAATTCATTTAATATTACTCTGTAATGACTCTTTTTCAGTCACTGTGAATGTATACATCATTAAATTATCTAACTTCAGTTATTTAACAGCTGCAATCTTAATAATGATGATGTTTTGATCTATAGTGATACAGATGTAACTGTTGACACAGTTATGTAGTGTAACTGATGAGAAAGTGTGTTAATGATCAATGAAAACAGTGTTAATGAATTTAATAATAATTCTGTAGTCATTAAATATGAAAAGATCTGTAATGATGCTTCTCTCTTTAAATGATGATGAAAAGAATGCTACTGTTAAGAATAATGATGCATTTACTATCATTTAAGCTTAAATGTGTGTGTATTTATATTCTGTAATGACAGAAAATTGCAATGCAGAGTTTCTGCTGATAAGAATCTTTAAAATGTTTTTTGTAACTGTGATGTTGTGTTGTACTGTATTCATGATTCATTGTAAAGCTTTCAGATCAGCTGCAATTTAAGCTGTTTTAAATTAATTCAGAACTCATTTCATAAAGTTCTGAACAGATCTGATTAGGCTGGGTGTGCAGGTTGCCTATAGGTCACACAGATCAGAGTTGAGTCCAGGTATCAGGTTGGGTCAGGCTAACTTTTATTCAGCTGGGTTGGGTGCAGGTTAACCTGACCCAATCTGTGTAGGGTCATGGGTTTTTTGCAGGTTATATATAGCCTTAGTAAGCATGTGTATGCACTTAGTAAGCGCATACACATGCTTACTAATGTGTGTTTCTAATGCGCACCTTCGCGAAAAGTCATGATTTTCATAACTTATTCAGTAATATATCTTGCGACCATGTAATTTATCCCTATATGGCTAGTTAAGGTGTAATTTATTATGACTAATATATCAATAAGCTTCCACATTTTTGAGCCCTAGCCCTGACCTTACC
>JAABVA010006889.1_pt1 | contig 9987 bp, 10 predicted proteins | sample 5560331 | NCBI WGS metagenome assembly JAABVA01 (sample SAMN12812661, study PRJNA571458) | rock metagenome | isolation source: Antarctica rocks | place: Antarctica: Victoria Land, Mt New Zealand sud | collected 2016-01-07 | reverse complement strand
GGTGGCATCTTCGTGCTCCACCAGCTCGCAGAGCCCACCTTGCGTCCCCCACCCTCAGGGCCCGAGGATGGCCCGCCAACCTGACATGCCCCACCTCGGCAGGTGCCGGCAGCCGATCCCCTTGCGGACACGTTAGCATCGGCCGACTCGGTCGTGCTGCTCGCACATTGGGGTCGGATGAAGTGCGATGACCGACCTCAGAAGGCGTATGGACTGCGGTCATCAGACTGCATAATATGCAACCGAACTGCGGCGGCGAAGCGGTCGAGTGCAGTGGCGAGCGGTGATTACACCCGACGCGCTCTTCTGTAGTCGGGATCGGCAAATCCGCGCCAGCGCAGCACCGCTGTGTGCCGGTACTACGTCACTCAGCGTGGTCACCGCGGCGTTGAAGCTGCTGGCCGTGCCCGGGCAGTTCCTACTGACCCTTGCCACACGTGTCCAGCCAGGCGAGCGTCGACATCGCCGCAATTCTCGTGGACGGCGCTGACGCCGCGATCATCGGCGAGCTGGGCCAGACACTGGGCGCGACCGGAGTGACCTACCTATCGCGCAGCGTTCCGGCTTTACCTCACGATCTCCTGCGGAACCTATCGCCGCGCGAAGTGCATTGGATTACAATGGAGTGCGTGGCGGACCGGATCGATTTGAGCAAACGCGCCAGCTACATCCGTGCCCGCCACGGCGTGGATACGACGTGGGCGGACGAAGCTGCCGACGACACCGGCGCCGCGTGGCTCAACCCTGATCCCACGAGCGCCTCAGGTCTTTCGGTGCGAGTGATCGGCTACTCACCCTCAGCCGACGAAGTGCTCACGGCAATTCTGCTACCGGCCGACACCGATCCCGCCGATCCGCCGGACCGACTGGTGGGGAACGAACGCTTGGCGATCGAACGGCGGCGACCGGCGCATCTACGAACAGGAACAGGAGAGGTGGTCCGAGTGAGCAAAGTGGACGACATCATCGCCGCCGAGAGCGACGCGCTGGAACAGGCCGAGCTGCCCGACCCGCTGCCAGCGCGGGCGCGCGTCGGGCGCCGTAACGACACCCGATCCCGGATGTTCTCGGTGCGTCTGCGTGACGACGAACTCGCCGAACACGGCCAAGTTGCGCAACAGCGGGGCCTACCGGCCCGAACACTGGCCCGCACCTGGCTCCTCGACCGGCTCCACACCGAGCAGCACTCCGGCAGCGAAGACCTCGCCGCTCGAGTGGAACGCCTTGAGCATGCCGTGTTCCCCGGCTGAACGCGCCGAACCAGCTCTGCGGGCGGTCCGCGCCCGGCCATTCACGCAGATGGCTCGCCTCATAGGGCTTGGGGGGAAGGACGCTACGCGGCCGCAATCTCGGCCATTGGGTGCGGCGCCGGACTCGACTGGTCGCTCGGCGCATGATCGAACTGTTGGAGGTCGGCTCGTGGCGGGCACTGACTTGAAGGCCGAGGGTTCGGCGCCCGGGCCATCATCGTCGATGCCATCGACGACGGAGAGCCGTCTGGCGTCCCGACGACGCAACCGCGTCGCGTGACGGAGCCGCTCACCGCTGGCGGCGACGCCGCGCGATCTCGGCCAGCACCACGCCGGCCGCCACCGACGCGTTCAGGCTCTCCACCGCCCCGGCCATCGGAATGGTGAGCGTCGTGTCGCAGGCCTCACGGACCAGCCGGGACAATCCCTTGCCCTCGGAGCCGACCACGACGACCACGGGCTCGTCCGCCGAGGTGAAATCGTCCAGGCTGGTCTCGCCGTCGGCGTCCAAACCCACCACGGTGAGGCCCTTGGACGCCCAGTCCTTGAGCGTGCGGGTGAGGTTCGTGGCGCGGGCCACCGGCAGCCGGGCGGCGGTGCCCGCGCTCGTGCGCCACGCGACGGCCGTCACCGAGGCGCTGCGCCGCTGCGGGATCACCACCCCGTGGCCGCCGAACGCCGCAACCGAGCGGATGACGGCCCCGAGGTTGCGTGGGTCGGTGACGTTATCCATCGCCACCAGCAACGGCGGGTTCGCCGAACCACCCGACCGCGCGCGGGAGAGCAGGTCGTCGGGATGGGCGTAACCGTAGGGGGGCACCTGCAGGGCCACCCCCTGGTGCAGCCCGTTGCGGCTGAGCCGGTCGAGGTCGGTGCGGGGCACCTCGAGGATCGCGATGCCGTGCTCGGAGGCGTACTGGATGCTCTCCGTCAGCCGCTCGTCGGACTCGGTACCCACCGCGAGGTAGAGCGCCGTGGCCGGCACCCCCGCGCGCAGGCACTCCACCACCGGGTTGCGCCCGAGCACGGTCTCGGGGCCATCGACCGCTTTTCCGACGGCGCGTGAACGGCCACCCGTGCTGGGGCGGCCCTTGGCCGCAACGGCCGCAGCCGAGCGCGCGCGCTTGGCCGCCGGGTGTTTCGTGCGCGCCTGCGCCGGTGGGGTGGCCCCGCGCGGCTCCAGCCCACGACGGCGTTGGCCGCCGGAGCCGACCGTGGCTCCCTTGCGGGCGCCACCCTTGCGGACCGCTCCGCGCCTGCTCGAGTTCCCCGCCATCAGGGTGCCCCGTCCTCGCCATTGACGGTCCACTGTGGACCATCGGGGGTATCGGTGACGTCGATGCCTGCGGTGGCCAGCAGATCGCGTACGGCGTCCGCGGCGACGAAGTCACGACCAGCGCGGGCCTCCTGACGCTGCTCCAGCGCCGAGCCGACCAGCACCGACAGCGCGTGCTCGCGCGCACCGCCGGCCGAGTTCGGCTCCCAGTGCTCGTCGAGCGGGTCGACGCCGAGCACATCGAGCATGGCGCGGACGCTCGCCGCCGCGCCCAGCGCCCCCTGGTGGTCCCCGGACTCCAGCGCGGTGTTGCCCTCGTGCACGCAACCGTGGACGGCCGCAAGGGCGGCGGGCACCCCGAGGTCGTCGTCCATCGCGGCGGTGAAGTCGGCGCAGAACACGCCGCGTCCGGGGCGGGCGACGCGCGCGGTGACCCGCTGCAGGAAGGACTCGCAGCGGCGGTAGGCCACGGCGGCCTCCTGCAGGGCGGACTCGGAGAACTCGATCATCGACCGGTAGTGGGCGCTGCCCAGGTAGTAGCGCAACTCCTGCGGGCGGACCCGCTCGAGCACGGCCGACACGGCGAGCCCGTTGCCCAGCGATTTCGACATCTTCTCCCCGCCCAGGGTGACCCAGCCGTTGTGCAGCCAGAACCGGGCGAAGGGGTCACCGGCGGCCCGGCTCTGCGCCAGCTCGTTCTCGTGGTGGGGGAACACCAGGTCGACGCCACCGCAGTGGATGTCGAACTCCGCGCCGAGGTATGTCCCGGCCATGGCCGAGCACTCCAGGTGCCATCCGGGCCGGCCGCGGCCCCACGGCGTGGGCCACGAGGGCTCCCCCGGCTTGGCGGTCTTCCACAGCGTGAAGTCCCGCGGGTCTCGTTTGCCGGTCGCGGCGCTCTCTCCCTGGTGCACGTCGTCGATGCGGTGTCCGGACAGCGCGCCGTAGCCGGGGTAGCTCGCCACGTCGAAGTAGACGTCCCCGGCGGCGGCGTAGGCATGCCCGGAGTCGAGCAGGCGCGCCATCAACTCGACCATCTGCGTCACGTGCCCGGTGGCCCGCGGCTCGACCGTGGGGGGCGCGACGCCCAGGGCGGTGTACGCCTCGGCGAACGCGCGCTCGTGCGTCGCCGCCCACTCCCACCACGCACGGCCCGCCGCCGCGGCCTTGGTGAGGATCTTGTCGTCGATATCGGTGACGTTGCGGACGAGGTGCACCTCGGAACCGTTCGCCGCGAGCCACCGGCTCAGCACGTCGAACGCGACCCCGCTGCGCACGTGACCGATGTGGGGAACCCCCTGCACCGTGGCGCCACACAGGTAGATCGACGCCTGCCCGGGGGTCAGCGGCTGAAACGGCCGCAGGCTCCGGGTCATGGTGTCGTACAGGTGCAGGGCCACGACGGTCCATCCTACCGGCCACCAGGTGAACCTCTCCCACCTGCGAGCCAGGGGCGGCCCGGCCCCCCGGCACCGGCCCCCGGCCCCCGATCAGGCGGGTAGCAGCAGTGCGGTGGCCACCGCGGCCAGGCCCTCACCCCGCCCGGTCAGGCCGAGGCCGTCGGTGGTGGTGGCCGACACCGACACCGGCCCACCCACGGCCGCACTGAGCACGTCGCCCGCTGCTACGCGGCGCGGGCCGATCCGGGGGGCGTTGCCGATCACCTGCACCGCCGCGTTGCCGACCCGCCAGCCCGCCTCGGTCAGCAACCGCCGGACCTCGCCCAACAGCCGCACCCCGCTCGCCCCGGACCACGCTGTGCGGCCGGTGCCGAACACCGAACCCAGGTCGCCGAGCCCGGCCGCCGAGAGCAACGCGTCGCACAGCGCGTGCGCGGCGACGTCGCCGTCGGAGTGCCCGGCGCAGCCGTCTGCATCCGCGAAGTACAGCCCGGCCACCCAGCACGGGCGCCCGGGTGCCACGCGGTGCACGTCGGTGCCGATCCCCACCCTCACGACCCGGCCCTCAGCAGCGACTCGGCCAGCGCCAGGTCCGTCGCCGTGGTGATCTTGAAGGCGAGGGGGTGCCCGGGCACGGTGTGCACTGCCACCCCCGACCGCTCGACGAGACCGGCGTCGTCCGTGGCCATCAACTGCCCGTCGTATGCGGAGTGCAGCACGTCGGCCGCAAAGCCCTGCGGCGTCTGCACCGTGCGCAGGCTGTCCCGGTCGGGCGTCGAGGTCACCACACCGTCGGCGTCCACGCTCTTGATGGTGTCGGTCACCGGCAGCACCGGCACCACGGCCAGGGCTCCCGCGCGCAGCGCCGCCACCACCGAGCGAATCAGTTCGCCAGGGGTCAGCGCCCGCGCGGCGTCGTGGATCAGCAGATGGGCGGCCTCGGGCGCCACCCGCCGTGCTTCGGCCACCCCGGCCCGCACCGAGTCCGAGCGTTCGACGCCACCGGAGACGACGTGCACCTCGGGCGGCAGCGCCGACCGGGCGACGCCGAGCAACCCGGCTGGGGCCACGACCACCACGAGGTCGACCACACCGGAGGAGGTGAGCCCGTCGACGCATCGCCGCAGCAGGGACATGCCGCACACCTCGACCAACGCCTTCGCCGTGCCCGCGCCGAGCCGCGCACCCCGGCCCGCCGCAGCCACCACGGCCACCACGGCCACCGATCCACCCTGGCCGTGCTGGGCAGCCGTCATGCCGCTGCCGCCGTCAGGAAGCGGCAGCGAGTACCTCGTCGAGGATGGACGTCGCCTTGGCGTCGTCGGTGCCTTCCGCGAGGGCGAGTTCGCCGACGAGGATCTGCCTGGCCTTCGCGAGCATGCGCTTCTCGCCGGCCGAGAGCCCCCGGTCCTGCTCGCGGCGCCACAGGTCGCGAACGACCTCGGCAACCTTGTTCACGTCACCGGAGGCCAACTTCTCCAGGTTCGCCTTGTAGCGGCGCGACCAGTTGGTGGGTTCTTCGGTGTGCGGCGCCCTCAGCACCTGGAACACCTTGTCCAGGCCCTCCTGTCCCACGACGTCACGTACCCCGACGTACTCGGCGTTGTCCGACGGGACCCGGACCGTGAGATCGCCCTGGGCGACCTTGAGGACCAGGTACTCCTTCTCCTCGCCCCTGATGGTCCGCGTCTCGATGGCCTCGATCAGCGCTGCCCCGTGGTGGGGGTAGACGATAGTTTCTCCGACCTTGAAGATCATGTGCTCTCAAGCCCCTTTCGCTGTCCCCATCCTAACACGTTCGAGGGCCTCGTGGTGAACGTCGTCGCAGGTCAGAGGGCTACGGGCTGATCATCAGGGGTTGACAATCAGGCGCAGACGTGCCAGGCGGACCCGGGCGCAGGGGGTACCGGCGCTAGCCACTACGCTCACGACCACTGCCCGTCCCACGACCGGGGACGGCCGGCGCGCCTGGCGCGCACCGTCTGGGAGGACGCTGAGTGACCCCCTCGAGAAACACCCGCACGTCCGGGAAACCTCGACCGAGTTGGATCCTGCGCGCGGTGGCCGGGGCGGCAGCGGCCACGTTGGCCCTCGCGGGGTGCAGCGCGGGTCAGGTTGGCACCATCGGCAGTCAGGTGGCTTCCGTCAACGGGGGTCAGGGCGCGGCCGGGTCCATCGCGGTACGCGACGTGACCGTGCGGTTCCCGACCAACGGTGCCTCGTTCTACCCGGCGGGTGCGGACGCCCCGTTGTTGTTCACCGTGACCAACAGCGGGTTGGGCAGCGACGAACTGGTCTCGATCACCACCCCGGCCGCTGCCGGCGTGCAGCTCGTGGGGCCGACCACGCTGCCTGGCGGCACGTCGCTGGCGTCCTCCACCCCGACGAAGTCGGGCTCCGCCACCGCGTCGACGAGCTCCTCCGCCGCCAGCGCCCCCGCTGCGTCGTCCACCAGCGCCGACGCGCCGGAGATCGTCCCGTACCCAGTCTCCGCGGTGCTGAGCCAGCTCACCCAGGACGTCAAGCCGGGCCTCAACATCCCGGTGACGTTCACCTTCGCCCGGGCCGGTGCGATCACCATGCCCGTGCCCGTCGGCGCCCCGGACGCGGCACTGGGCGGCTAGTTGTCCGGCCCGGCCCGGCCCGTCGGGGTCCCGGCCTACCGTGGCGTCGTGGCCAGACCCAGGACGAGCTTCCGTTGCTCCGTGTGTGCGCACATTGTCGGCAAGTGGGTCGGGCGCTGCCCGGAGTGCGGCGAGTGGGGCTCGGTGGGCGAGGTAGCCCTGCTCAGCGCCGTGGTCTCTCCCGGCGCCAGGACGACGGCGACGATCGTGGCGCCCGCCTGCCCGGCGGTGCCGATCACCCGGGTCGACGCGCAGTCCGCGCGCCTGCGGCCCACCGGAATCGCCGAGTTCGACCGCGTGCTCGGGGGCGGACTGGTTCCTGGTGCGGTGGTGCTGCTGGCCGGCGAGCCGGGGGTAGGCAAGTCAACCCTGCTGCTGGAGGTCGTGGCGCAGTGGGCGCACCGTGCTGGCACGGCCCTCTACGTCACCGGCGAGGAGTCGGCGGGTCAGGTCCGGCTGCGCGCCGAACGCACCGGCGCCGTGCACGAGCGGGTGTGGTTGGCCGCGGAGACCGACCTGGGCACCCTCCTCGGGCACGTGGAGCAGGTGCAGCCCGACCTCTTGGTGGTCGACTCGGTGCAGACCGTGGTGGCCGGCGACGTCGACGGGGTGCCCGGCGGTGTCACCCAGGTGCGCGCCGTCACCGCGGCGGTGACCTCGCTGGCCAAGGCGCGCGGATTGGCCGTGCTGCTGGTCGGGCACGTCACCAAGGACGGCGCGGTGGCCGGGCCCCGCTCGTTGGAACACCTCGTGGACGTGGTGCTGCACTTCGAGGGCGACAAGCACTCCACGCTGCGCATGGTGCGTGGGGTGAAGAACCGGTTCGGCCCCGCCGACGAGGTGGGTTGTTTCGAACTGCGCGAGGACGGCATCGTCGGGGTGGATGACCCGTCGGGGCTGTTCCTGCACCACCGGGATGCGGTGGTGGCCGGCACGGCTGTCACGGTGACGGTGGAGGGCAAACGCCCCCTGCTGGGGGAGCTGCAGGCACTGGTGGCCGGCTCCGGTCTGGCGTCACCACGGCGGGCGGTCAGCGGGCTCGACTCGGCGCGGGTGTCCATGGTGCTGGCGGTACTCGAGCGTCGCGGCGGCGTCAAGCTCTCCGAATCCGAGGTGTACACAGCCACGGTGGGCGGCATGCGGGTGACCGAGCCGGCTGCCGACCTGGCCCTGGCGCTGGCCGTCGCCTCGGCCGCGCTCGACCTTGCGCTGCCCGACGGCCTCGTGGTGCTGGGCGAGGTGGGTCTGGCCGGGGAGGTGCGGCGCGTCACCGGAGCGGGTCGGCGGGTGGCCGAAGCCGCCCGGCTGGGCTTCACCCGCGCCCTCGTACCCCCCGACTCGGGCCCGATGCCCGCCGGGGTACGGGTGACCGTCGTGGCCGACCTCGCTGCCGCGCTGGGGCTGCTCGGTCGCTGAGCCCGCGGCCGGAGCCGGGGCCGCGTGGCAGTCGGTGTCCTATGATCGCCCCCCGGCACACCAGCGGTCGACGGAAGGGGGGGTAGCCGTGGCTGCGGCGTTCGACCCGACCTCCTCCGAGCTACTGCGTACCACCCTCGCCCGGCTGGCCCCTGGCACCGGCCTGCGCGAAGGCCTGGAACGCATCCTGCGTGGCCGCACGGGTGCCCTCATCGTGCTGGGGTACGACCCCCTCGTCGAGACGCTGAGCGACGGCGGGTTCTCCCTCGACGTGGCCTTCGGGCCGACCCGACTGCGCGAGTTGTCCAAGATGGACGGTGCGGTGGTGCTCACCACCGACGCCGCCCGCATCGTCCGCGCCAACGTACAGCTGGTGCCCGACCACACCATTCCCACCGAGGAGTCGGGCACGCGGCACCGGGCCGCCGAGCGCACCGCCATCCAGACCGGCTACCCCGTGGTGTCGGTGAGCCAGTCGATGAGCATCATCAGCGTCTACGTCGCCGCCACCCGGCACGTGCTCGCCGACTCCGCGACCATCCTCTCCCGCGCGAACCAGGCGCTGGACACCCTCGAGCGGTACAAGGCCCGTCTGGACGAAGTGGCGCAACAGCTCTCGGCTCTGGAGATCGAGGATTTCGTCACCGTTCGGGACGTGATGACGGTCGTCCAGCGGTTGGAGATGGTGCGCCGAATCTCCGCCGAGATCACCGGCGACGTGGTGGAACTGGGCATCGACGGGCGACTGCTCGCCCTCCAGCTCGACGAGCTGGCCGGCGGCACCGACAACGACCGGGAGTTGGTGGTGCGCGACTACCTGCACGACACCCCGGTCCCCGGAGCACCGGACAGCATGGCGGCGGTGCTCGAGGCGCTCGACATGCTGAGCACGGCTGACCTGCTCGACCTCACTACGGTGTCGATGGCGTTCGGCTACCCCCTGGGCACCGAGACGTTGGAGGAGCCCATGAGCCCGCGCGGCTACCGGTTGCTGGCTCGGGTGCCGCGCTTGCCCGGCACGGTGGTGGATCGGTTGGTGGAGACGTTCGGCACCCTGCAGGCGCTGCTGGCCGCCACCGCCGACGACCTGCAGACCGTCGATGGCGTGGGGGAGATGCGGGCCCGCGTGGTGCGTGAGGGGCTGTCCCGTCTCGCGGAGTCGAGCATCGTCGAGCGTTACGGCTGACTCAGCGTGCTCAGGACACGGCTCACGTCAGGGCTGACGTCCGGGCTCACGTCAGGGCGAAGGGCACCGGCGGGCTCAACAGCGGGCCCAGGGCGGCCACGGCGGTGTACTTGCCGGCCGGCGCCGGCGCGCGCTGCGCCCGGCAGGTGGGCTCGGAGTTGGTGCCCGCCCATTTCACGCTGTACACCTTCTGCTCACCGGGGGCCAGCGTCGGGACGTCGGAGGACTTGCCGGGGAAGCAGTCGTTGCTTGACCAGAGCCGCGTCGCACCGCCGTTGGCGTACACCAGGACCTGCTGCAGGGCCGCATCCAGGTTGCGGGTACACCCAACGGCGCCGGTGTTGGTGATGACGATCCGGAACACCGGCTGCTCGCCGACGGCGTAGGAGGGCTGCGTCACCTGGACCGCGAGTCCAATGGCGGTGTCTGGGCAGCTCGGCGGGGCTCCGGGCGGTGCCGCTGGGGTCGGTGCTGGGGTCGACGGGGTCGGTGCTGGGGTCGTGGGCACGGGTGCCTGGGTGGTACTCGGGGCCGCGCTCGTGGTCGTGGGTGCTGGGGTCGTGGGTGCTGGGGTAGTGGGTGCTGTGGTCGTGGGTGCTGTGGTCGTGGATGTTGCTGGCGTGGTGCGCTGCTGCACCGACGAGCCCAGCGCGCTCTGCTGGGCGGAGGGGTTGTTCGCCGGGGAACCGGACACCGCGGACGAAAACGACACTACGACCACCACGCTGACCACCGTCACGAGCATCGCGGCCGCGCGGCGTCGCCAGTAGACCGACGCGGGCAGGGGACCGACCGGGTGCAGCACGGCACCGACGGTAACCGGCCGCGACGACGT
>JAABVA010006886.1_pt1 | contig 9991 bp, 10 predicted proteins | sample 5560331 | NCBI WGS metagenome assembly JAABVA01 (sample SAMN12812661, study PRJNA571458) | rock metagenome | isolation source: Antarctica rocks | place: Antarctica: Victoria Land, Mt New Zealand sud | collected 2016-01-07 | reverse complement strand
CGCCGGCAACCTGCAGTAGCCGTCCGCAGGGGCGACCCCTGCCCCTTCCTCGTCACTGCGATCGCAGCGTCTGTCAGCCGGTGGTCCCCGGCGCAGGAGCGCCTATGCCGTCTGCGCGCTACGGACTTCGCACGTGACAGCGGGGATGAGCTGTCCTGCACCCGCCGCCATCCACTGGAGCGGCCGGCGGCGCCTGCTGGTCGGGGCCGCGTCGCACCGACGAGTCTCGGCGCTCAGGCGTGGCTGCCGTCGCCCGATGGGTTAGTGCCAGCCGGTGCGTCAGTGCCGGCCTGGGCTCAGTGCCGGCCGGTCACCGTCTCAACCCCCCGACCGTCGCGAAGGAGAACCGTGACCACCGTCCTGATCTGCGACGACCACCGCATCGTGCGGGAGGGGCTTAAGTACTTCGTGGAGGCCGTTCCCGGCGTCGAGCGGGTGGCGATGGCAGCGACGGGCGAGGAGGTGCTCGCCCGGTATGACCTGGAGCGGCCCGACCTGGTGCTGATGGACGTGCAGATGCCCGGGCTTGGCGGCCTGGAGACCACGCGCCGTCTGGTCAAGGCGCATCCCGAGGCCCGCGTCATCATGCTGACCGCGGCAGACGACCGCGAGCACGTCGCCACCGCAGTAGCCAACGGTGCGACGGGCTACTACCTGCTCAAGGACGTCTCGCGCGAACAGCTGTGCGCCGCCGTCGCCGATGCGCTCGCCGGGCAGGACCTCGTCACGCCCTCGATGCGCCGGGCGATCGCCGAGCGGGCCGGCACCGCACGTACCGGTGCCGGAGCGAGGGCCCTGACCGAGCGTGAGCTGCAGGTCCTGCGCGGTATGGCCGCCGGGCGGTCCAACGCCGAAATCGGCCGGTCGCTCTACCTGTCGGAGGACACCATTTAAGACCCACGCCGCCCGGCTGTTCCGCAAGCTCGGGGTGAACGACCGCGCCCAGGCCGTCGCCCTAGGCTTCCGCCGCGGCTTCGTCACCTGAGCCCCCCGGGCGGGCGCGGCTTCCGGGGCCGCCTGCGCTCCCCTACGCACCGAGACCCAGACCGCGGCGAACGCCCGCTCATCGACGCCCAGACGGGGATCTCAAGGTAAGACGGGCCGGGCCGCGGTCGCCGGCGAGCCTGCCCGGAGCTCGCGACGGTGGTGGGCACTGCCCGCGGGTGGGCTGCGCCGGGCCCGCTGGTATTACCTGATGTTCGTCCTGGTCGTGGGCGTCAGTTGTGTGCCGTCAATCGTGCTCGGAGTCCACACCGGCAGCTGGTGGAAGGCGGCTGGGCTGGCCGGGTTGGCGGGTGTGCTGGCGGCGCGGGTGTGGGAGTACCGCCAGGACCGGTTGCTGCCGCTGTGGGCGGAGGTTCCGCAGGGGCTGGCGCTGGTCGCGGCGGCCACAGCCGCCGGGGCGTTGACCGCTGGCGTGGGCCTGTTTTTCACCGGCTGCTTTTTCCGTGCGCTGTACGGGACTACCCGCCGCACCCTCGCCGCGACGTTGGGGTGGATCGCGCTGTTGGGGGTGAGCGCGTCGATCGGCAGCGGCGTCAACTGGCAGGAACAGTTCGCCAGCCAGGCGTTTGGTATCGCGACAGCGAGGCTGCTGCTGGGTACGTTGCTGGCCCAGAACCAGGCCGTGGTGGACAACGAGCGGCTGTTGGCGGCTGTGTTCGACAACCTGGACGTGTCGGTGATCGTAGGACACGGGCAGGGAACACCGGCGCTGATAAACCGGGCCGCCCGGCTGCAGGCCACAGCGCTGGGGTTGCCCGCCGCCCCGGCGGCGTGGCACAGCGCCGCGGAAGTGTACGAGGCTGACGGGGTGACCCGGGTCGCCGCCGAGGACATGCCCGACGCCCGGGCCCGGCGGGGGGAACGCGTCCGCGAGCAGGGGCTGGTATTCGGTACCCCGACCGGGGGGCGCCGCAGCTTCGCTGTCAACGCCGACCCGCTTCCGGCCGAGGCCGGCCCGGCAGGGGTGGTGGTCATCGTCTCCGACGTCACCGCCCGGTTGGCGGCAGAAGCTGAGCTCTTTTACCTGGCGTTGCACGACCCGCTGACCGGCCTGGAAAACCGTACGCTGCTGACCCAGGCGATGGCGGGCTGGCTGCCCACCGCCGCGCCGGAGCCGGGGCTGGCGGTTGTCCTACTCGACCTGGACGGGTTTAAGAACGTCAACGACAGCCTGGGCCACGCCTGCGGCGATGAGGTGCTCAAGGTGATCGCCGGCAGGCTGGCCGCAGCCGTTCGCTGCGGGATGTGATCGCCCGCCTCGGCGGCGACGAGTTCGCGGTCCTGGTCACCGGTGGCCAGCTCGCCGGTGAGCTGGCCGACCGGGTCTGTGCGGTGGTCAGCGAACCCATCGACGTGCGCCACAGCCGGGTGAGCCTGACCACCAGTGTGGGGATCGCCCACCTGCAGCCGAGCCAGTCACCCGACGACGCGCTGTCCGCGGCCGACTTGGCGATGTACGCCGCCAAAGCCGCCGGGCCGGGGCGGGTGCAGGTCTTCGCCCCAGCGATGCGCGCCGCACTCGACCAGCGCCTGGCGCTCGAGGCCGAGCTGCATCATGCCTTGGAACACGGCGAGTTCGAGCTGCACTACCAGAGCTACGTCCACCTCGAGACCGGCACGGTCATCGGCGCCGAAGCTCTGGTGCGCTGGCGCAGCCCGACCCGCGGACTCGTGCCGCCGGCGCAGTTCATCCCCGTCGTGGAGGACAACGCGATGATCGTGGGCCTGGGCCGGTGGATCCTGTTCACCGCCTGCCATGACGCGGCCGGCTGGCAGCCGCCCGACCCGGCCCGGGTGCTGACCGTGTCGGTCAACGTCTCCGGCCGGCAGCTCGCCGAACCCGGCTTCGTCGCCGACGTCGCCCGGGCCCTCGCCGAAAGCGCCCTTGTCCCGGCCGCGCTGACTGTGGAGATCACCGAAAGCGTGTTCGTCGACCAGGGTCCCGAGCTGCTCGACACCCTGGCCAGCCTCAAAACCCTGGGGGTGCGGATCGCCGTCGACGACTTCGGCACCGGCTACTCTTCCCTCTCGCGGCTGCAGACCTTCCCCGTCGACATCCTCAAGGTCGACCAGAGCTTCGTGTGCAGAATCGACGAGCCGCAAGGCCACGCGCTGGTCGCCGCCGTGCTCGCCATGGCCCACGCCCTGCTGCTCGACGTCGTCGCCGAAGGCGTGGAAACCCCCGCCCATGCAGCCGCCCTGAGCGCCCTGGGCTGCCGGGTCGCGCAGGGCTACCTCTACAGCCGGCCAGGCCCCCAACCAGTGCCCGGACTCGGCTGCCCCGCCGTCCCGCACCAGCCGATCAGCAGCGACTGACCCCCAGCCAGCCGCTACCGGGGCGCCAAGCCCCGGGGTGAACCGAGCCGATCAGGCCGCGCAGCCCAGCAGACGTGCCCTGCCCGTCGGCGAGCAGCACAACGGCATTGGTCGCTCGCGCCGGTACTCGGATCGAGCAGCTTGCGGGCTGCCTTCCGTGCAACGCGGTGCGGGGGTTGGAGTTCACCCGCTTCTGTGGACACCGGGTTGCTACGGACATTGTGATCTTGCTGCCTGGTCGGCCCGCCGCGCAGGGTTGGCGCCGCTTGCGGCGACACCGAACCGCACGTCGCTAGCGAGATCGGACAGTCCCTGCGATCCGCCGGGCAGGCTGTCGCGGCTCGTGTTCGTAGCGGGCGAGGCGACACCTGGTGACAGGTTGCCAGTCCGATGCGGGCAAGCGGTCTCGTCGGCGGGGCCGAGGAGCGGGCTAGGCAGGACGTGCATCCGTCGAAACCGAAGTATCGAGGACCGCCGCCGAGTGCGCGGCAGGCGAGTACACCACCACACGAGCTCAGGACAGTGACGGAACGTAACGAGATCAATGATCGATTAGTTGTAGTCGATTAGTACTACAGCCGCACCTATGGTGAAGTTCCTCGGGCTTTGTAGTGGCAGTGTCGGGCTCTGGCTTGGTGGCGTCGTCGCCAGCGGGACAGTCCAGGACGGCGTGGACCGCGGGTGGCTGGTGCCAGTGAGGTGGGCGAGCACGACCCCTGATGTCGAGCCCAGGCAGGGGTTCGACATCCCCCGCTGCCGGTCCGGAGTGGGGTGTGGTCGCTTCCTGGCCTGGCTGTGCCGACACCCTGGGCGCGAGGGGTTGGGCGGGTCAGTCGGGGTCGCGGGTCTGGCGACGACGGCTGGCGCGCCAGCAAACCGGACCGACCCCCACATCAAGTTCCAGCAGCCGCCGGTAGCCGCCGGCAACGGGCACATCAAGACAGGTGTCGACCCTGCCGGTGACAACCGAGCGTGCTTCTGCGATCGTGGTCATGTCCGTCCTGCGGTTCGCACCGGCAGGGCGGGCACGGCGCGGCGGTGGTCGGACAGTCCAGGGACGGGTGCTTGGTGCAACAGGCGCTACCAGGTCCCTGCCACCAGCGGCGTGCCAGCTCCTCTCCCGCCCGGCCGACCGATCCGATCCACGGCGGCAGTTCGCGCCGGGGGTAAGAAGAGTCAGGCCGGGCGGGAGAACGACGCCGCCGTCGAACAGTTCCTCGACCGACACCACCGGCGGCAACCAAGGCCGCACCCACCCGCCTGACCGCCCAGGGTGCGAAGTGGCGGGCGTTGGCGCCGCTGGTGGATCGAGCACTCCCCAACCATCCGACGTCAGCAGCGGGTAGCGGACGGCATCCTAGACCCCCCGGCTGACGTCGCACCCGCGCTCGGCGGGGATCCCCGGCCAGCAACAGCATGGCTGCCGCACGTCGCCGCTACCTTCGAGCAGACTCGGGTGCTCAACAGCCCAGGCAGTGAACATCAGCTGATCGTGATACGGCAGCAGCCCTCAATGGGCCGCCGGCGCGCTCAGCCGCTGAGACGGGACTTGAGCAGCGCCTTGCCCTGCTCAGCGCCCTTGCGGCTCTCGGCCTGCGCCTTGCGGAAGAAGCCCGCGAGCTCGGTGTCGCCGTCACGGTCGGCGTCCTGGGCGTAGGCCTCCAACCGCAGCACGTTGCTCAGGCACACCTCGGTGAACCAGATGATGTTGTAGTCCTTGTCCTGGGTACCGGTGACATGCCCGGTCTCACCACTGCCCGTCGTCATAGCCCTACCTCCCACTGCATCCGATCAGGTGCTCGTTCTACTCCCCCCGCCCGCAGCACGCCACTCCCGCATCCCTCGCAGCCTCGCAGCCCCGCAGCCCCGCAGCCCCGCAGCCGGGTCGCGGTTCCGGCCTCCTCGCCGTCAGCCGCCCGGCCGGGTGCCGCCGGCAGCAACCCCGTCCGTACCAGCATCCCCACAACCCGCCCTTGCCAATGGCACCTCCAGCGCCAGGCCTCGCCGGTGTCCGCGGAAGAACGCCCGCGGGAACCAGCCTCACATTGCCGTGCTGGGAGCCGATGAGCGCAGTGGCCGTTCCTGCTCGCCGTTGGTTAAGGAGACTCCCTGTGAACCGTGTGGTCCTGTCCCGGTCTTTGGCGGTGGTCTCCGCCGCCTCGGCGCTGGCCGTCGTCCTGCCCAGCGCCGCGTTCGCCAGCCCGGCTCCCTTCAGCGGGCAGGCCAACGGCAGCGTCACCAGCAGCCAGCTGTCCACCACGGCCGGTACGACTGCCGCATCCACCGTCGGGGAGAGCACAGCGGCGGTCAACTCCGCCGGGGGGATCGTGCCCAAGGTTGCGGGTCTGCCCGGTAACCAGAACCATGCGACAGCTGTCGGGACAGCCACCCCGGTCCGGGTCGTCGCCCCCCCGCTGGGGCTGCGGGCCAACCCCGGATCGGTGGAGTCCACCGCACCCGGGTCGGCCGCAGGCAGCCGCACGCTTGTGGGGGTCACCGCCGCCGCTGGCGGCGCTCACGCCACCGTCGCGGTCGGGCGGGCCAGCACCGCTGGCACCGCCCACCCCGACGGCTCGAACCCGGCTGCCCGCGGTGATGTGACCCTGACCAACACCACCGGCAGCCTCACCCTGCCCCCAGTAGCCGGGCCGGGGGCGGTGACGACAAGCGTGCCGGTGTCCTCCTCGCACTCGGCGACCAGCCAGACCGGCGGGGTGGTCCAGGCGCAGAACACCACCTCGGCGACCAGCTCCGCCGCGGGTGTGCCGATCACCGCCCTGAACGGGTTCATCACCGCCGACCAGATCAGCAGCCTGAGCCGCAGCATCGCCGGCGGCGGCAGGTCGGCGAACACCACCAACTTCGCCGTGTCCAACCTGCGGCTGCGCTCAGCCCCCGGCGGCCCGGCTCTGCTCACCGTCAGCGGGCAGAAGGCAGCCGGCGGCAACGTCGCGCTGACCATCACCTTGGACCAGGGAGCCGGCCTAGCGCCGGTGACCCAGACCATCACCATCCCCGGCGGGAAGAACCTGCTCGACCCAGCCAGCTACACCGGCACCACCCTGGCGCCGGCGTTCACCGTCTTCGGTCCGCTGGTAGCACCGCTGACCGCCGCCGGCAGCCCGCTGGCCCATCTGATCCTCGCCCTGGGCGGGGGCTACTCCGACTCCGGTAACGGCACCTACGCCCGGGGGCTGGTCAACGCGGTGCAGCTGTCCACCGCCCTGGCCGGCGGCCTGAACAGCACCGTCACACTCGGCCAGTCGTTCTCCGCCGCCGACGCCATCCGGGCCTTCTCCACCGCCACCAACCCGGCCCTGCCCCCCGGCACCGTCCCCACCGCCAACCCGATCATCGCCTTCCCCGGCACCCGCCAGGCCGTCCCGGTGCAGACCGTGTTCTCCAACCCCGTCCCGACCGGACCCGGCGCTCCCGGTACTCCCGGTACTCCCGGTACTCCCGGTGCCCCTGGCGGTGTCCGGTCCGGCAGCTTGGTCCCGGGCTCGGGCATCGTGATCAGCCCGATTGGGCTGAGCAGCCTGGCTCCCATCAGCCCGGCGCTCGCACCAGCAAACGCCCCCGCGGCGGCGCCGGCTGCCTCCCCGGCCGCAGCCACCGGCCAGCTCCCCTACACCGGGGTGGACGCCGGCAGCCTGATCGGACTCGGGCTGCTGGTGCTGGTCACCGGAACCGGCCTGTGCGTACTGGTACGCCTCGCCACCACCCGCCCAGCCCGGCACAGCGACTAAACCATTCGCTCGGGTCATCCCCGCACCCTCCCGCGTTCAGCCCGTCCGGTTCGACTACGCCCGGACCCACCGTCCAAGCAGCCGCCCAGCCGGCCGGCGGCACATGGTGCAGCATCCGTTGAACATGGAGGTCTCCCAGGTGGGACCACAGGTTCTCCTGACAGACCTGGTCCGACCAAGGCGGCCGCAGAACGCCCTCCTGCGCTCACCTGACCCGGCCGGCCCGTCCCAGACCCAGCGAGCCGGACCGGGCTGGCTGCTCGCCGCCGCCGGTGTCGCCGGCGAGCTGCTGATCACCGCGGGTGTGCTGATGCTGCTGTTCGCCGGTTACGAACTGAAAGTCACCGACTACCGCGCGGCCGGCACTCAACACCGGCTGCAGCAACAACTCACCCGGATGTGGGCGGCGGCCCCCAGCCCCCAGCGAGGCGGTGGGCGCCGCCCGTCCGGCATCACCTCGCCACCCGCTGTCCGCGACGGCCAGGGCTTCGCCGTCATCGCCATCCCCCGGTTCGGCCTGTCCTACCACCGGGTCATCGTCGAAGGAGTGAGCACAGCAGACCTTCAGCTGGGACCCGGGCACTACCCGGGGACCGCACTACCCGGCCAGGTCGGCAACACCGTCATCAGCGGCCACCGCACCACCTACGGCCACCCCTTCTGGGACGCCGACACCCTGCGTCCAGGCGACGCTATCGACCTCCAGGTCCGCGACCGCATCTACCGCTACCGCGTCACCGCCAGCCACACCGTCGACCCCGGCGACGTCGCCGTCACCGACCCCGTCCCCGACAACCCGACCGCCAAGGCAACCCGACGGCTGCTGACCCTGACCACCTGCACCCCTCGCTTCACCGCCGCCCGACGTCTGATCATCACCGCCGAGCTGAACCCCCACGACGTGCCAGCCGCCTCCCCGGGAGCGGGTTGATGTACGGATGGCTCTGGCGGCATCTGCCCGGCGGCCGGCCCGTGCGGAGCGCGCAAGCGGTCGTCCTGTTCGCCGCTGCCGTCGCCCTGCTGATGCTCGTCGTCTTCCCCGCCCTCGAACCCCACCTGCCATTCGGGCAAGACACCATCCACCGGTGACGGCCGCCCGCCAGAGCGCTGGACGGTCCACTCTGGGCCTGAGGGCAGGTCGGCTCCTATCTCGGGTCACCTGCACTGCCTTGCGCTCACCCCGGCCGAGCGATTTGTCTGGCCCGCCAAGGAGATGAACGGCAGCGGGATACCGGTCACCGGAAGCGTCCCGAGCGTCATGGCGACGTTGATGAAGGCCTGCACGTCGAGCCAGACGGCGATGCCGCCGGCGAGCAGCGCCCCGTACCCGTCAGGGCCGCGCCGGAGATCCGTAGTGCCCGCAGGCACAGCCAGGCCAGCAGGACAAGCACCACAGCAGCGCCGACAAAGCCGGCCTCCTCGGCGATGACGTGAAGATGAAGTCGGTGGACTGCTCGGGGACAAAGCCGCCGTTGGTCTGGGTGCCGAGCAGGAAGCGGCGGCGGTGACACTGGTCGGTCCGCGGCGCAGCCGCTCCAGCCGGGAGGTGCGGGTGACCTCATCGACGGTCAGCAGGCCCGCGAGCTGTCCTCGCTGCTGCTCGTCGGGCAGTGCGGCAAGCTCGGCGTGCAGCTGCTGCGCCGCCTGCTCCCGAGCGGTCGCGACGAGGCGCTCGAGCAGACTGGAACCGGGCAGCAGCACCTTCGCCGCAACAAGACGTGCGGTGGCCAGATCGACCAGCACGCTGGCCCGTGCTGCTCATCGACACCGTTCGCTGACTTTGCTGCTGATAATTTTACTGCTGATAACTAGCATTCTCCGAAGTCCCTGGCGTGTTCTGCTACCGATTGCGCTGAGTGAGGGACGCTAACGACTGGAAGCTGGTGCTGATAACAGGGGTGGGCCCGGTGCCGGTCGGTACGGACGCAATGAGCGCCTATATACGGGCCCTCGACGAGGCGCTCGCGGACCGGTGCGACGGTTACCGGGCGCACCTCGAGGCCGCGCCGCTGGCGGCACACACCCGGCGCACCTACGCCGGCTACCTGTCCTGGCTAGCCGAACTCGACCCGCTCACCCGCCGGCGCCAGGGCGACCCGTTCACCGATGGGCACGCCCGCGACTACACCGTCCGGGACTACCGCACCCACCTGCTCACGGCCGGCCGGGCCAAGCCCGCCTCGGTCAACCTCGCCCTGGCCGCCGTCGACCACTTCTACCGCTTCATCGGGCTCGGCCCCGCCGACACCCGCCGCGAACAGCTGCCCCAGGCAGCCCCCCGGGCGCTGGACGCCGACCAGACCCGCCGGCTGCTGCGCGCCGCCGAACGCACCGCCACGGCCCCCGGCGGGATCCGGGACCGGGCCATCGTCACCCTGCTGCTGTTCACCGGGCTGCGGATCGCCGCGGCAAGGGCGAGCGCTACCGGCAGGTCCCGGTCAACGCCGAGGCCCGAACCGTCCTCGATACCTGGCTCGTCGCCCGGCGCAAACTGCCCGGTGCCGACGGGCCCGCACTGTTCCTGTCACTGAAAGGCCAGCGGCTATCCGCCCGGGCCGTCGACCTCGCCGTCCGTCGCCTCGGCCGCGCCGCCGACGTCACGCTGTCAGCGCACACCCTGCGCCACACCTGCCTGACCGGCCTCGTGCGCGCCGGCCACGACATCGTCCTCGTCGCCGAACTCGCCGGCCACAGCCGACTCGAAACCACCCGCCGGTACAGCCTTCCCAGCGACACCGACCGACAAGCCGCCATGGACAGCCTCGTCGTCGACTACTGACCAGCCGCCAACGGCCCCTTAGCCTGGATCCACCGTCCGGCTTCTGGGGATCGTGAAGCTCGCGTGATCTTGAGGGCTGCTGGGTCAGGGCGCGTTGAGGTTGCCGGGTGGTCCGGCGGTCTCCACGAAGTTCTCGGTCAGG
>JAABVA010006884.1_pt1 | contig 9993 bp, 9 predicted proteins | sample 5560331 | NCBI WGS metagenome assembly JAABVA01 (sample SAMN12812661, study PRJNA571458) | rock metagenome | isolation source: Antarctica rocks | place: Antarctica: Victoria Land, Mt New Zealand sud | collected 2016-01-07 | reverse complement strand
ACTCTCGCTCACCACGATATCTTTTCGCACCTGCTTGATGGTTACAGATTCCGAGTGGAGTCTAAAAGCTTCCAGGTAGCACGCTTTCAGCAATGGACAGTTTCTCGAGAGACCTTCTGCATCTAGTTTGAGTCTTTTCGATTCTGGAAAGTGGGATGCTATTCCTGGATTTGAGACAAAGGCATAAGGGGCTGTTTCGGCTCGAATACGCTCCAGAAGGCCCGGTGTTGCACAGATCCGCAGAATGATCCAGAACACAAGATTGTTGGCGTTCGCATTCATTCTATTCCAGTCAGCGTCACATGAGCAGCACAGCTTCTGGAAGTGACTCACGCCCATAGATAGGCTAGATCGAATGGAGCTCTAGACTCTGGAGATATGTTTGCTTCTCGCATGATCTTCATTCTGTTCTGGATAAGCTCTCCGACGTCGGACATGTCACCCCATTCCCCAGATGGCTCATCCCCACGCACGAACTGATCCATTGCAACACTGTATCGCTTAAAGTGGTGCAGTAGTCGTTCTCTAGCTGCATAAGCGCGGGATAGAGATCTAACTGGCAGCCAGCGCGGTAGACCCATGGCTAGAAAGTGGGAGCCTGTGTCGAACGTCCAAAGGTCTTCAAATAGACCTCCCTGCTCAATCAAGGAAGTTCCGAAGATGCTAGGCGTCGAAGTCATACCCACAAAGTCTCGAATCAGCGCGAAGAGACTGACCTCTGCAGCTGTCACCTTACTATACCGATCGAGAGTCGGTACAGCTGCTCTTTCCCACGGTTGTGCATCAATCGGGGAGAATGTCCTTGTCAACAGCTGCGCCACGTTCCGTTCAATACCGCGTGTGGTCACGTCGACTATCTTTGCCAGAGCGGCTCTGCGTAGGAGCCCTTCGTCGCTGCATTTGTGTAAAGCCTTGAAGAGGGGAGCGTAAATGTCCTTGCTCTGCCGTCGAGCCCCGAACATGTTCACCAGTACATTCCAGAGTATGGGATCTTTAGTAACGGTGTCCGGCGGCGATTGGAAGATGGCCTTAGTGAGAGATGGTGTGTGGATGATGTAGTGTTTACCAGGCCCAAGGCGCAGTGCGAAGATGCCGGCTTTGACTTGATCGCTGTTGGCCGTTCAGCATGGCAGATGATCTGAGCAAGCAGAAATTTTCCTACCGAGCTGCACGAAGGGAGGAACTCAACGAGAACAAGAAAGTAACATGGCCGAGGTATGGTATCCAGTAAGGCATAACAGCCACTTTTCGGGCCACTTTGCTCGAAGACCTCTCATTACTGAAATTACCAGCGTAGCCAGTGACAACACGCGTGAAGCAACAAACAAAAGCAAAGACCGAGCAAATAGCCCACCACGGAATCGTAGTGGTGGCTAGCCAAAGGCTGCGAAGTGTGCCACGCTCTTCGAGTTCGAGGAGCATGATGAGAGTACTGAAGCGGCGAACGGGGTAGGCAGAACGGACTTGAGTTCTCTTATCATTTTGAAACGAGGGAATGGGGTTGAGGATAATGGCAATGGCAAGGTCAGGCAACCCTGCATCAAACGATACCTTACAGTACCTGACGTGTTGTGGCTTACGTGCCGTGCCTTAGGCCTACCTAAGGTAAGGTAGATACTTTGCTTAACTGGCTGACTAAGCACTCAGCCCATGGAAGCTCGGAGGTGTGTGTAAGGTCTTCACGATCCATTGTTTATTTCGGATAATCAACTAATTGACGTCGCTGAACAGGACACATAAGGTGATCAGTGATGCTGTTTTGTTTATTCTAAGTGTATCCAAATAAGGAGCGTGGAGATGTAGGTACATCGTAGTGGTGTATAGATCTCGTAAATCGTCAATTCATGTCCATCCTCATCATCTCGTAAACCCGCCGCCGCCCTCGCCCGACGCCGCGCTATACATAACAACAAGTAAACTACATCTCATTGTACATGACTTTCTAACGACGGTAGTGCATCGTATGCTGCTGCGATGCCAGCAGAGGATCGGCGCGCTGGAAGACATCACCGGAGAAGAAACGGTCACCGTACGATGAGGCAGGCGTCGTTGGTACCGTGGCCTGCGCCGCCGGGCCAAGAGCCGCACTCAGAGGAGTGGGAGGCATCGAGGTCACGTATGGCGATGAAGAGCTCGGGCTATGATGATAGACATCATGCACCGGGACGTTGTCGGCAGCGAGGTAGCTCCACGGTGAGCTGTTGATTAGTTTCCCCGCCTCCTTGACGGATGTTTGCACAGGACGGAGGAGTTGGATGATGTCGGTCGGGATGATGTCGAGCTCCTTGGCGCGTTTGACTCCCATGAGTACTTCGACAAGAGACTTTGTAAAGGCGGTGCAGAGCTGCCAGAACTCACGCTGGTTGCGGACTCCCGGGTCTTTGAGTCTGATGTTCGAAAGCCGAAGCTTGAGTGCGCCGGAGACGTCTAACGCGACGTGACAGGTATCGACCAGGTGCTTCCAGAAGGTACATATCTCTTTCGGAGTATGTGTCTCTAATGCCAGCTCGAGACAACGAGACACATGACGGTGAACCAACGGAATGCCCTTGAGCGCATGGTTGTATGCATACGTGAGGCTCATGAAGATCTTCTCGAACATGGCTTCCGACTCGGTCTCGTCAAAACCATGCATAGTGTTGCTACGGGAGGCAGTGTATGCCGTGTATGGGGTGCTTGGCAAGCCAAAGGTTTCTCCTGATCGCGGTGTGTTTGCAACCGAGCTAGTCGTCGAGCTCGTCAGTGTACTAGTCCGACTATTCGACCGGCTGCGACCATTGACGTAGAGAGGAACGGCTGGTGTACCAGTCCCACTCAATGCATAGTGGCTGTAATGAGCGGCGTGTTGTATGGCTGTATCGCTTCGCATACGCGTTCCAGGATTTGGTCGCACGCGAGTCGGGGTGACAGAGCGGTCGCGGCGGCGAGAGACTTCCTCGTGTATAACGTCCGGTTTTGGTTGCCGAAACTTGGCTTCTTGAATAGCCTTGAAACTTATTCCGAGACTTGAGCAAGCATTGCGGGCTTCCACCAAGCTACCATATACTAGTAGCAAAAGGGTACGCACATAGCGAGGATCGCCATTCTGGATGAGTTTGCCGATATTCTGTAACAAAAGAGTGCAGACATGTTGATAAGCCATGATACAAGTGGCACAAGCCCTCTGTATTGCTTCGTTCGAAAGCGATCCGTCTTCATCTTCCTCATCAAATGAGACCTCAAACATATGAAGCTCCTTGTCTAGCTCCTCAACATGAGTGGAAGCATTGTAGTAGACCCGTTCCAAGCTTGTCCTCTTCGAAGCCCCATCTCGTGCTACACTCAGAAGTGATTTTATATGAGGATCCACTTGGAACAGCGAGTAAAGAACGCCTTTGGCTGCCTCCACCACTTCATCGGTCGAGGATGATTCACGTCGATGTTCCGGTAAGCTTGAGAGGCGTTTCACAATGGTAGGCCGTTGGCCTTCGTTCTCGGTAGGGCTCACGGGGCTTGATGAACTATTGCCGTTGCCGTTTATTCCATTACTGCGCTTCCCATGTAGGGCAGAGCCGTAACTGAGCCCGCGGTAGTGACTATATCGGTTCAGCCGAGATTCATCCACCGTGGTTAGGTTGGTCTGCTTTCTAGTTATAATGCCCATACGTTTGTTGCGAGTCGCTTGCGTTGCTTGGAGGATGCTTTCACTGTTGCTTCTATTCCGTTCGTTACCGATGGCTAATGGTGCCAATCCGGGACGACGGAGTGCAGCATTCTGTAATACAGCGGTTTGACCTGACGCAATACGGTAATGAGAACGTGACGGGATCGGAGGCGGTCTGTTGAGAGACGGTGACCTTGCATCAGATGCCGACTCAGAGCCACTAGTGCTTGGTATCACGGGAAAGCGTCCATTCAAACCACGTTTTAAGACTGGTCGCGGAGTGTCGAGTGGTCCCTCACTTTCGTAAGGTTAGTCTCAGACTGGTGGGCCAGGAAAGGCCCCGTACCTTGATTCACCCCCAGATTCAGTTTCTGACTTTGATGGAATCGCAGATAGTCTCAAACATATCTTGATGTTGGTGGTGAGAAAGGCGTCCCGCTCATTGTCGGTCAACATGGTTGGTATTGGATCACCTTCTCTACCTTCTGCAACACGCTTCAGAGGAGTTATGAGTGGATTGCCTGCAACTTTGAGTATTTGCAAGGTAGTGAGGTCGGAGAGACACAGTGGTAAGGTCTCCAGTCGATTATGCTGAACTGAAAGTACCCTCAGAGCCACCATGTTCCCAATGTCCTCAGGTAGTCGCTGTATTTTGTTTCGGCTAAGGTCCAGGATCTGAAGCTGATTGAGATTTAATAGCTATCTTCAAGTCAGCGTACGGCTCTTCCCTTGCCGGCGTATGAGTAGAAGACCAACAGCCTTTGGAAATTCTTTCAGCAGATTGTATCGAATATTGACATAAGTCAACTTGGTGCATTCGGCGAACTTGTATGGGATGTGCCAGATTTGATTATGTGATAGGGAAAGTCTGCGAGTGAATTAGTGAGAGACTCATGCAGTATTTGCCATACTTGGAAATCGCTAAGTTGTGCAGTGGGACGACGCGGAGCTTATAGCGAGAGAGAGGAAGAAGCAATACCTTGCCACTTCATCCTTGATTATGGTCACCACCTCATCTGGAATTGTCTGGATGTTTTGGTGCCCCAGGTCTATCGTCAATTTGAGCTCGACTGCTTCGCTAACACCCTCATTGCCGGCCAGTGATCGCTGTGTCTCTTGGCGGCCTTTTTCCACTGCCGATCGAACAAGTTCCGTAACTTCGAAAGGGCCTAGCGACGGTTCCATCTGCTCGAATGAATCCTGAGAAGGGCCCTCATAGCGGACAGGATACTTGTAGGTTTCCGGATAGCGACCAGGATAAAAGGAAGCTTCCACAGTCGTGAAGCCGTCAATGGTCTCTCTTGTCTCATCCCAAACATCGTCAAGACGAGGCACATGTTGTTGGCTCACACTTGCCATCAGGTCTGCTCTCACTGTGGTTTGGCAGCTTTGCGGATGCCAGTCAAGCTTATGTCGGACAGTGGGATGGGTAAAGGTTGGGAAGCCGGCTGGTATGGAGGACAACTCCACAGATGCCCAATCTGCCGGGTATGATCGTTTCTGGAACGGCGATGTGGCGATGTGGCGACATGGATGGGCGCATTCGACGTGGAGTGTGAACGGAGAGTCAGAACTGAGGGACGGGGCGCTTTACAGTTGAGCTGCAAGGTACGAAGTATTCCCGGCGCTAGTATAAGCGAGAAGTTTAAAGCCAATAACTTACCGTACCGGGTACAGCACCTACCGTACCTTACCTTAGGTACAGTAGTTCCCCACACTACAAATAGCACCGTTCCGGGACACAGGTCGGATGGTCTCACTAAAACCTCGGATGATCCTACACTAATTCTGAACTTTAAGGTTTTTTGCAGAGCTAACAAGCAAGATACTGAACTTGAGATTGTGTAATTCATTAGTAATTCATTACAAATCTATTAAGAATCTATTTGTAACTGATTAGTGGTTAGGGATTAGTGTTTAAGGGTTAGGCGGTTAGGATTAGAGGGTTTGGGTTAGCAATATGAAATATATTATGCATGCATTTCAGATACATTAGGATTAGAGTTAATTAATTCAGAATAGATTAGTAATATATTCAAAGAATTTGAACCTCAGTTGATCTTGAGGTGTTTTGGAAGGTCGGATGGTCTCCCGATAAACCCTGTCAAGACCATCCGACATTTTAGTGAGATCATCCGACATGCGTGGTCGCAACGTTCCATTATTGGTCCAGAGCCCCGGATCGCAGGGAACTGTGCAGAGCATGCCTGCGTCCGCTTCACACATGGGGCCGCTCTATCCCGCGGACGCCTGGGGCCATAAGGGAAGCTGGAGATGGAGTTCCCCCAAAGGCGGTTTACCATCTAGCTGGAAGTTCTGGGGTCTTTCATTTTGGGCAGGAGATGTTCTTGTGCGGTGTCTTTTGATGCTACGTATTTTCCTACATAATACCGACTGCATTGACTGCTTTCTTTGTACAGATGAGTTGCGCTCAGCATACAACGTGGGGTGACTTGAAGGCCAGTTCAAAAGTTTGTTGTCCTCTATTATGTTCTACTTGCAAAGATTCCAGTCACAGTACCTACCTACCCACGAAGAGATTACGGAACACAGAGCAAAGCCATTGATAGAGGTTGTAGGGCAGCTAGTTTAAATAAGCCTTGAAGATCAAATCTCAGACAGAAAGTGATGGAGCTAGCCCTCCATCCATGGTTGCATTTTCCACGTCGGCACAGTCATTGGAGCAACACAACTCATCCTTGAGTGGTAGTCGAAAGCGCTTTAGGGGGTGATCTTCATGCCGGCCACGAAACCAATTCAAAAGCCTTTGATGTGCTGAAGCTTATGTTCTATTCTGTCACTCCCTTGTGTCATGAAGTGAGCATGGAGCGATATAAGATTCCAGGGCCTTTTCGTCAGGCACAATAAGGCCGATCGGACCGAGTACAGCAGCAGTCCTGTCATGGAAAGAGTCATCGAAAGACTAACGCGATACTTAATGTGGAACGACAACCAAGTTGTCATAAGCTGGGCATATAATAGGACATAATCACATCGTATGGTCAAATAGTCTTGATGGGTAATGATAAATCGTGGATAACCCCTATAGAAAACCTATTTCTAAGCAGGTAGTTGTTATTATTGATCAATATTCTCCAAACTAGCCTGTAAAGCAGGATTATCCTCCGGTACCAATGCAGGCTCAGGATCTGTGCCCGTGTATGCCGCTTCGCGCGCCTGGTCCGTCGCCGCCGTCTCCTTCAGCGCCCATGTCATCCAGCTGTCGTAGACTTTGTCCTCGATATCCATAGAGACCTCAAGTGTTGACTTCGAAAAGTATGCGCCGGTGGCTTCCGCCTCTTCTTTGGCTATCCTTCTCTCGACGTCTTCTTGCTGCCGCAACGCATAGAACTCTTGCCGTGCATGGTCGTAGGCCTTAGCAGTGGTCATACCATTAACGTTATTTAACAGCCATAGTTGGCGCTGCACGACACTGTGATATGTGAACACTACTCCTTAATCAACATGATGAGTATCCGGGCACGAACCTCTCGCCGCTCAGCTGCCTGCCTGGCTGCTGTATTTTGCTCCAATCATCGTGATGCCAGTCCTTGCCGTCATTCTCTAATACCACCCTTGGCCGAGCCAATTCCCAGGGATGGTCCCCGAAGAAGTCCTTCCGCAAAGCGTCCTCTTCGTATACAATAGTCTGTGGTTGAAACATTTTACTCGGTTTCCTCGCTTTGCTTTTTGTTCGCTTTGCGTGATGCTGAATTGGCTGGGTCCGTACGAGCGCCTGCGCTGGAGGTACGTTGCCGATGATCTCGTACCATGGGGGGACGACATTCATTCGCTCTGTGGCTAAAAGCTGGGTTGCGGCCTGGTGGACTCGTAAAGGTCTAAGATCGTAGCGCCCCATGACCGAGGTTGAGAAGAGGCTGGGAATACTTCACCGTGCGCGTTGGCACTTGTAGGGCCGCTTGTAGCAGCAAAGAAATTGGTCGGTGACAGTGGTAGATATTTACAGTTTGACTGTTGGACATTGATTAAGGAGTTGCGATGATGCATCCGAGAGATGCAGTATCTCGCGATCAAACGGGAAGTCCCGCTACAGAAGCTTTGGCGTTCCACTGCAGACATCTTATCAACCATCTCACAAGCTAAACCACGTGCCCTCACGCTCCATTACTGAGTGAAGCATAAGGTCGGCGGCACTGCCGGCTATAGCATCGGAGTCCTAATATTCATGGACCGGGCCCCAGTCTCATGACACAATGTCCGTCCTCTCATGTCCTCCTTCGGCACCCTGACTAGGTCGACGAGCTACACTACAGTCAAAAAAGTCAGATCCCGCACTCTTCAGTATCTGAGCTCATCGCGGCAGCCGCGAAACCTCAGCCTAGTACCCTCTCCACCTCGTCAACCCTGTTATGGGCTCAACAGGCCGACAGGCGCAAGACTAGAGCACATGGAGAATCTCTTCATCAGTGCACTGGTTAGGGCAGGATCTTGTCCGAACCATGAGTCTCAGCTGTGTACAACTTCGTCGACTGCTACCTGCAGAAGGTTCTTTCATCGCTCACGGCGAAGGGAGACTCCAATGGGAACGAAAAAAGCCAAATTCTTCGCCAATTACACCCTGAAACGATCATCACATTCGGAACAGCCAGTAGAGGTCACTCGTCAGGACTATATGGACCTTGTGGATCACTATCATACTTCATATGACACCCCAGAAGCCACGTCGCCATACTTGCCTGAAGTTGAAGACTCTGCTCTGCCTGGAGCTGACGAAGATGAGACTGATGAGACTGCGGCGTCCGCTACAAACCATAGCTGGGCTGACCTTGGTGAGGAGGAGAATTCTGCCTTGAGAGACCTCGTCGCTGCAATTGGCGATGAGAGCCTCACCAACGAAACAATATACGAGCGGTACAAAGCTCTCCCCTCACCTCGAATTTCACACCTGAGCCGGAACATTGTAAGAAGACTACTACATCGCTTATCAGTAGTTGAGCGGAAATCCGAAAAATCAATGATCCAATACATGTCTGTGATTGACGATGTACGAGCTGCCGGGAGATCGTTGACATCCGGAGAGTGGAGCAGCGCCATAGCTTTCGCGGGTCGGTGCTTCGTCAAGGTAACCGCCGTCGAAGTCGAGTCGGCCCTACACATCTGGAGAGAGATGGAACATGACGCAGGAGTCAAGGGAACACATGTCACCTTCAACATCCTCTTCGACATAGCCGTCAAAGCCGGGAAATTCGTCCTGGCCGAGATGATCCTCAAAGAAATGAGTAATCGTAACCTCCGCCTCAATCGGTTTGCGCGTGTCGGAATAATCTACTACCACGGCCTCCGCGGCGATGGCGACGGCGTCAGGACCGCATACAAAGCTCTGGTCGAAGCAGGTGAGATCGTGGACACACTAGTTATGAACTGCGTCATCGCGGCTCTCGCCCGAGCCGGCGAACCGACGGCCGCATACCAGGTCTACGAACGCATGAAACACATGCACGCCATGAAAAACGGCGCCAAACTCCCCGTTCTCGGCTGGAAAGAGTCCCGCGAGCTCGGCCGCGTCCTGGCTCGAGCGGCGGAGCGGTACAAGGACGATCCGGAGAAGCGGCAGATGCTGCAGGACGAGCAGTCGATGGCGCCGAATCTGCGCACGTACCTGGTACTCGTGAGCCACTACGCCATACGTGCGGGCGAGCTTGATCGGGTGGCGGTCATCCTGGATGAGATGCGGTTTTTCGGAGTCCCGCTCCATGGCTCCATACTCATCGCCCTACTCAAGGGTTTTACGATCCATGGCGGAGTCCGCTACACGCCTTGGTCGAAGGCGCGGTTGGAAGGGGTCTGGTCGTCGTTACAGCGAGCGCTGGACGAGCACATGGATCAGATCTCTTTGGGCAAATGGATGGTTATATGGATCTTGCGCGCGTTTGCAAAGTGTTCGGGGAGAGATAGGATGCTCGAGGTGTGGGATCAGGTCCAGGAGAGATGGCAACCTAGCGATGCCGAACTGGATGATGTGCATAAGGTCTTACATAGTGTCTTGGCCACGTGATGGATATCGTTGTCTTTAGAGGTGCACATATAGGCTTCAATGTCTCTCATACAGTATAACGACATATTGACAATCCTAGCCATTGAGAATTGCCATTGAGCTCGAACAAGACGTGACACTCAGAAGGGATCGAGTTTGTGGTCTGAGACAAACTGACAACCGTATGCGAATACCCTGAGGTGCCTGCAATCCGAGACGTTATTAGTACTCTAGGTAGGTAGGTAATTTATTCCGCCCGGAGGCACTACGCCTAAAGGGCTCTAGCGCTATCATCCTGTCAAAACTATTGCTACGTCCATGTCCCACAAAAAGCCCTTACTGAAACGTCTTTTCC
>JAABVA010006883.1_pt1 | contig 9994 bp, 7 predicted proteins | sample 5560331 | NCBI WGS metagenome assembly JAABVA01 (sample SAMN12812661, study PRJNA571458) | rock metagenome | isolation source: Antarctica rocks | place: Antarctica: Victoria Land, Mt New Zealand sud | collected 2016-01-07 | reverse complement strand
TATCTGCTACTGTAGGTACGTGTACGTGGTATTGCCGCGCGCACGGTCCCACGTCATGGGTACGAACCCTAAGGTACCTAGGTACCTTACCTATGCCACAACCACACATGTTGGATGGTCTCACTAAAACCTCAGATGATCTTGACAGAAATTATTGAAAGACCATCTGACCTTTCAAAACTTCTCAAGATCAATCAAGATATAAAATCTTGACATTCTCATCAATACACTAAATACATTTCATAAACTTAGACAACAATGAGCAAATGAACAGTACAATAAATTTTGAACATATTTTTAATATATTCTCAATGTATTTTTATTCTTATCATTAAAATGACATTCACATCTAATGTAGTGACTTATTCATTCAAAACATTTCACATTTCAGCAACAGTAAACTAAGAAGAAAACTTACAGTCTAAAGTAATAAATGAAAACAATACATTTGAAAATGATCAGTATTATGAGAAGTGTGTTGTGCAAGAAGAGAAGATGAATAATAATAAATATATTTATAATGCATTTTTAATATATTTAACATTCTCAAATTCATAAAGTTTCTTAAGTTAACTTTATCTTTCTGATCTTTTAAAGAGAAGATAGTCTTTCAGTAAAGACTATATTGTCAGTAAAAGTATTATCAGAATATTCTTATACTTTCACAAATAAAGTAACATATATTGTTAATGTTTAGACAATTTCACAGAGTGATGTAAAGCATTTAATTAAGAATGTAAGTAGAGTGAAGAGAGACAGAACAATACATTGTGAATATATTTAAGACTGTTTCTAAATTCATAATTAATATATTTTAATAAATGCAATACTGTCATTAAACAATCTTCAGTCAAATGAGTTCAAGATCTGACTATCTCAACACAGTCTGTACTTAATCAAGCTATTAATGTACAGATATGAAAATTTATCAATATTTTACATTTTAATTAAGATCTCTTCATCATACAGCTGTATCTGAAGATGACTGAAAGAATATTGCTAGAGAGTGTAGATGATATTATTAAAAGAATGAAGAAAGAAGATAAATAACTATAAAATAAGTTTTTTAATACATTTTAAATACATTTTTAACATATTATAGCTTCTATCTTTCTGTTCTTAAGCAGTTTTGTCAGAGCAATGCTTGTCAGAATTAAACATCATGATGTACATTTTAATTTTGACAATTACAGCAGAAAATAATGTGTTCTATATATATATGTAATATATTTCTAATATATTACAGACTGTGTCAGGACTGCTTATTCATTTTGTAAATTGTTTACAGTCAGATCATAAGAATTAAAGAGAGCACTACTTTAAAAAAGTATTTAATTTAGCTAAATTAAACACACAGTATCTGCTCAGTCTTTTTGAGCAAGATTATTAAGAATAACATGAGAAATATATTGTAGTTGAACAGAATTCAACAAGATGCACAATATATGATGAGTTTAAAGAGAATGAATACATAATTTATTTTTAATATATTATTAATTGATTAGGCATTAATCATTCTCAAGAGATTGAAACACTTCAATAATTATTATGTAATGTGATCTTCAACATTCTGATTTCTCAAGACTTAATAGCATATTCATTTATGATAATTACATCACAAGAAATTCATTGACATTCTTCATTATCTTTAAATAAGACATTACTTCAATTAATGAAGAGTGTCTTAAAAATTATTAAACAAATACACTCATCATTATTTATCTAAAGTAAGTGAGAATGCATTTTCAATTTATTTGTAATGTATCTTTAACTCATTATAGCTCAGTTTCTCAAAAGTTCTGCTCTTAAAGTGTTTTATTATTCTCATTAAGAAAAACATATTAATGACTTACATCAAAGCTTCAGTAATATAAACAGATTTACTGCTTTAATTTGAAAACAACATCTTCTAAATTATTTTGATGAATGAGAGTTTTAAGAAGTTTTAAGAGAATTTTTCTTAAAACATGAAGAACAAGAAGAAGATCAATACATTTAAGATATATATCATAAATTACTCAATTTCATGATAACTTGTTTCTTTCAACAGCAAGCAGAAGTCTTGTATTAACTGAAATTTATTGAGATTGATATGACTTTCAAAAGATATAAAATTAAAAATCTCAATAAAATTATCTTTACAACATATCTATAAGCTCAAGACAAAGATAAGAAATATAACTTTAATTCATTTAAGATACATTAATAACTATTTAATTATGACTCTTACTTGTGTCTTTGTCATATAAGAAATTACTGTCATGTATAAGAAAATATTTCAGAAAGTCTTTTCACTTATGTCTTTACAATTAGAACATAATGTGCATTGAAAATATATTTATGATGATGATATTGCTGTAATAACAATGAATATAAATTTAAAACAATGCAGTAATGAGTTTAACAATTCTGAACTAATCTTGAATGCATCTTTAATGCATTTGAAATATATTTAAAGTTGAGTCAATATCTGCAGTTAATTGATTTTGAGCAATGATCATGACAATGACATAATAAATATACAGTTATATATTGTATTGTTCACTTCAAGAAAGAAATAGATAAAGCAGCAGAAATAAATCACTATTTTGATTTAATTCATATGCAAATGCTTGAACTGCTTCACTGTCAGTTACAAAGTGATTATTATGAGCTATTAAAGCTTCTGAACAGTGAGAATTCATTATAAATATATTTAAAATTCATTTTTAATAAATTCAATCAACTTAACATCATCCTTCAGTACTAACAGCATTCACAACTAAAGTGACCATCAGGTTGAGTTAACTCAGTCTAATCTGAACAGAGCTTCTAAATCAGGTTGAGTTAGGCTTTAATTGTTAGTCTGAGAGTCTGAATCAGACTTAAACATTGAAGCTTAATTTAACTCAGAAGCTCTGTTTAAGTTTTAAGAATTCTAAGACTGATTAGTAAGTGAGCTTTTGAGACTTGACTTAAGAATAGAGATTATGAGCTTAAAGATTACTGATACATAAATGTTATAAGTGAGCATTATATATATACAGTTAAACAGCTTTCAATTTAGTCTATTTATTTACTACATTGAGAGTCAGATATTCTCAAAATAGCTTAGTAACAATTACTTTAATCTGCATCTTTAGACACAATGTTTCAGTTATGCATGTATCTCTTGATGAGAGACATATTCTTGTGCTGAATAATAATTTACTTTGTGTAAATTGCAGTCAGATTAACATCTACATTCTGTTAACTGATAGATGATAATTACTGTACAGTTCATTAGACATACTTTTAAAGAAGATAACAGTATATGCTTTTACTGTCTTCTGCAGACTGTTGATGACTGAACTTTGAAAGCAGAACATCTTATGCTGAGAAAAAACTCTTTTTAAATAATTTTAAGTTATCTTGCAGCAAAGTCTTTGAAAAAATAGTTTTGCTATCAGAAAATCTGTTGATTTCTGATAGTGACATATTTCATGAAGAATGACAGCTGTAAAACAGAGCATTATTATTAAACATTATATTGTGTGTCAGAATTAAGCTTACTGTCTGACTTTCAGTGATGAGCTAACTTAGATGCTTCAGTGTCTTCTTCTGTATCTATAACATTATTTTCTTTTTTCTTTTCATCAACATCAGTTTTTTCTTTCTTAAATGTCTTTCTAAATGTTCTTTCTACTGCTGCTGTCTTTTCTCTGCCTAATACAGTCTTTGTAATGCTGCATCTTGAAGTTTTCTTAATATATATCATGACATAATATAACAATACAATGATGCTCTAAGATTAAGTTAACAAAAGTATTATTAAAAAGCAATTTAAATGTATCTCTAAATGACAATGAGTTCTAGAGTGATCTTGTAGTTTGAAGATGCATTGTAGTTTGAAAGTGTGTTGTAGTTTAAAAGTGTGTAGTTAGAAGATGTGTTGAGAGCTTTTAGATGTTAGCAATACTTAGATGTTAAATTGCTGATAAACAACACATTTATTCATGATATGTGCATCAATGTTATGAGTAAATATATCAACATACTTACTTTTAATACTCAATCTGACACTTTCTTATCTTCATCTCTGTCACTTAACTTATTACACTCACTCTATCTCTACTCAGTCTCTACACTCAGTCTCTACACTCACTAAGTATGTTGCTCAGTGCTATCACTTATTTTACTGCTCATTTTTTAAGATTTAATTTTATGCATTGCTCTTGTGCTTCACTCTGATGCATAGCTGTGATGCACACATATAATGCTTGATTATATCACTCAATATAAAACTCAGCAGCTAACTACATATTTTAGACTCTCATCATGACAAATTTAGACATTAAGCTTTCACTGTAAACTGTAAAATGCTTAACTTTTAATTCACTCTCAGTCTCTGAAGAAAGATCTGACTGTCATGACTGTTTATAGAAGTCTATATATAATTTAAAAAAGACATTTAGTGAGTACTTAAACAACTTAAAGACTGCATATGCAAGAGAGAAATGACAGAAATATATAAAGAATGAGAACTTTAAACAAATTGAAAACACAAAGATGACAGACTGTGAAGCTGTGAAACAGAAAAAAGATGCATTGAAGAAGACTGATGCATATTAGATTGTGAACTCAGCATTGAAGAAGATCATGAAAGAGAAGATTAAAGATGAGATCTTGAAGAAGTAATATAATCATGAAATTTCTTGTAAAACTTCTTTAAAATTATTATGCTCAATTATATTGTTTTTAACTATCTGCAGATGTCTACTACAAAGATGAGTTAAGAAACAAGTTAATAAAGAATAAGAATCAAGCTTGACTTAAAGAGAAGACTAAGAAGAAGATGTTATTTGCTGAAGCTCTTGCATTAAAAGAAGAGTGAAAGTTTACAGAAGTGAAGCAAGAAATATGTTATATCTATATTTTTTATAGACTCTCTGACATTCTTTAGAATATCAACAAAGATGAAGTTATTCAGCAGAAATGCATCAACATTAATCATCAAATTGAGAAGTGCCTTACAGTTGTAGTCAAGCATTGTGAAAGAGTGCTCAACAATATGAAAAAGCAAAAGCTATATAATGCTGAAGATTCTGACTCTGTCAAGATCATACATCACTTTTATAATGAAGTTCTTGATTCTAAACACATTAATGACTTCAATTATGTATAAATATTATATTACTCAATTATAACACTTCTTAACTCTAACATTGACTAGTTACATTCAAGAGCCTGCACTTGATCAGAAGAAAGAAGATGAAAAGAGTGTGATTAAAGATGTTGATAAAGCTTGTGTGATAGTGTCTGAAGATGAGAAATTTTCAGATGATGATTTCATTGATAAATTTGTTCTTGATGACTTGATTAATGACAATGAAGATAATGAGAAGAACATTGAATCTATTAGTGATGAAGAGAGTAGTGAGAAGAATAGTAAGTAGTCATTATTAATTAAATAGAAAGCTGATCTTCAGAGACTAAAGATGTAAGATAAAGAATAATTAGATAGATCTTTAATTATTAATTAAAGATTTTTCAATGAGAAATCTCTTCATTGATACTTAATATTTGCTATACATAGTAATTTTCAAATAGTGTTTATCATAATTGATATTGTAAGAAATTCATTTTACATTCAGATACATGTTCTGTCACATGACTACAATCTTGTATATATTAATTTTGAAACTCTCACAACACATTATCATCAACACATCACTCAAAATATAACAAAATATTATTTATTTGCTTAACTTACTACAATAACTCAACATCATGTCTTTATACAGCTCATCATTCAGTCAAATCTTAAACAAATCAGAAAGATTATTTCTGAGTACTTTCAGTGACAGAACTAAGTCATCTTAATTAAGTCAATCTTGTTCTTTAACTTTTGCAGACACTTCAAACTCAGAATATGTTCTTTGAAGATCTGCAATAAAGCAAGAGTTTTAAGACTGATGAGAAACAACTGTATAAAGTCAGAACACAGATATTAAGATTAAAAATTATGCTTAAATGATATAAAACAGTTCAGCTCACTCAGCAAAGGTCTGGCAGTTCTTTGCTGAAGTAGCTAGCAAACATGATGAAAGATTAGATGTAATGTGTGTTAACTGTTACAATATCATGAATCATTCAGCATCAGAAAATAATGAAATAATTATCATAAAATGTTATCTGAAAAGCAGCAGTTGCTGAAAGATGAAATCAGCATTAAAAAGACAGATTTCAATCTTTGAAGTAATGAACTTAAAGATATACTATAATTTTCAATTATAATGCTCTAATATAATGCTCACTGTTTGACAGACAGCTCAAAAGATCATTGTCAAATCATTTAACTTTACTTTTAAAGTCTTTAATCAGCAAATTCTTCAATTCATTATAGCACTCAATATATTCTTTTGTGCTGTTGAGTATATAAAGTTTCAAAAGCTCATCTGAATGTGTTGTGCTGATATTAAGATTTCAGATTAAAGCAAGATTGCATAACTTCTTAAGCATTGTGCTGTGAATGTTTAAAAAGATGCATTTGCAGAGCTTAAGACACAGATTAAAGTCTTTATTGCACTTAATGAATAAAGCAGTTCAAATCATCTTGCATTTCTAGACATTACTGTATACTTTATTGATGCTGAGTGAAAGTACACAGAGATACTTTTAGTCTTTAAAGAACTAAAGAGTCAACATAATGATGAAAATCTTGCTGAGTATGTTCTTAAGATGTTGAAGAAGTGAAATTTGACACATTAATTGCTGATAGTCACAGCAGACAATGCATTCAACAATTATACATTACAATGTTATCTGAGTCAACTTTTAAGTCAGAAGAATATCATCTAAAGTGATGAAACTGAAATTATGAACTGCATAACATATATAATTCAGCTTGCAGTCAGTCAGCTACTTACATATCTGAAAGTGAACACAAAGAATGATTAGCTCATCACTACATTTAATGATGATGAGCTATGAAATTTCACAATTGACAAAGACTACTTCTTTAACATCATACTGAAAAAGATCAGTATATCTTTTATAATGCTTTATTATAATGCTCATATCTATTGAGTTAATATTCTAACAAAAGTCTCATATAGATTTGATTACTAACTATTGTCATTATGACATCATCACAGTGTTTAGAGTTGTTCAAAGATTTGTAGAAGACAAATTTACAGAATATAATTAAGAATGTAAGAACTCAGTGAAACTCTTTATATGATATGTTGAGTCAAGCATATGAGCTATAAACTGAACTTTCTCAATGAATAGAATGTCTAACTTTGACAATAAGCAGAATGAAACTTCTTAGATGCAATACAAAAGAGTAACAATATGTTAAATACATACTGTATCTTCTGAAGCACTTTAAGAACTGAACAGAAGCAATGAGTGTTATCAGTAAATCAACAATTTATAAGCTATGATATGCATACAATGATCTATTTGATTATCTTGAAAAACAGAATGAAGCAATCAGAAAGTTTGAATTGTTCTTCAGTGCTGAGCTGCAAAATGTCATTAATGCATTAAAAAAGAAACTAACTCAATACTATAAAAAGATAAAAGTTAATCAAGAATTGTTCTGTAATCTTAATGTCATATTGAATTCATGCAATAAGCTTAACATGTACAATGTAGAATATTCTCAGTTCTTGATAAATATTATATAGCAAGACTGACATATTGTTTTAATAAAGAGAAGACTGAGAAGATTTATGTTCAAAGTATAAATTTAAGTTTCAACAATATTACAGAGTTAACTATCAGCACTTAAAGAAAGAATTATTAGATGATGATTTAAGAATTCTTAACTCAAAGAAGAAGAAAACAATAGCAATGATGAGTTGCATAAAAAATGTGAAAAAGCATTAAGATATATCTGTGACAGAAGAAGTCTCAGATTATCTGCAAAAATCTTCAATATTAAATGTAAACATTTCAATACTTGATTACTGAAAGCTGATGAAGAACTTAAAATCAGCAATGATATAATTTGTAAAAGATATACTTGCAATTTCTACAGCAGATATTGAAGTCAAATGCTTGTTCAACATGACTTAAGATGTAATTACATATTGTTGAAATTGACTGAATTCAGACACTATTGAAAACATTATGCTGATTAAATATCATGACATGTTCACTCTTTCAGCAGAAGTGATAAAAATAATTAAAGAGAGATCTGCATTGACAATGATTGTCAATAATGATGAGAAAGATTCATTAGTAGATAAGCTGAATTCAACAGTAACTGAATCACATACAGAGCTTTTATCAGATCACTACTTCAGTGATAATGATCTTTATGATGATAATAACTATAAAAACAACATCAACTTCAGACTTTGTGATTATGATTAAGATAAGAACATTGACTTAAGACTTAACAATAATGATTATGATTAAACTTTAAACACAGAAGTGATACAATTAAGTATTATAAATATCTTAAACAGTACACACTCAGAATATGTAATCACTGATGATGATTATAGTTATGAGTCAAGAAAAATTAAAGATCATATAAGTTCATTATCTGAAAGGCTCACTACAGCAATTGATACATCAGCTATTAAGATCATCAATGATGACTTAACAATCACTGATCTCAGTCTTTAAATTATTTACTTAAATGACTCTGCTCAGAGTACATTAACTGTCAATATATACACAGTCTTGAATACAACACAACATTGATTAAGAGAAAAAAGTCTTCTTTATTAACAAAGTAAAAAATTATTAAAAGCACTGCATTCACACTTAAAAGCACAGATAGAGCACATTAAGTTCTTAACTGCTTCAGTATTACAATTTTACAAGAGACAGAATCTTTCATCTGTTGATATTATTAATGATTATTTAAAGTCAAGAGAAATTCATTCTTTCTTATCTGAAGATGATGTTGACATTCATCAATTTAAGCATCAGCAATCTCAGTAAACATATGCTTAACATAATTTCTAATTTGAACATCAGATCTCTTTACTCTTTCTATTCAGTTTATGAACACTTCAATTTTCTTAAATTACTTATAATAAATACAAGTTACATGCAAGCTAATATTATTGAGTGAAGTATTAGAATTGAACATGCTCAGATGTAGAAAACAATGTTTAAGAGTCTTTAAGAACATTTAACTTTGCTTAAAGTATCAGAATTCATTCTGATTCTCTGTATCTTCATTAACATTATCATTATTATCATCATGATGATCTTCATTCTTCTTATCATTATTCTATATCTTCACTGAGTCTTCTGCCTCTTGATCTGCATCATTAATGAAGATTAAAGCTTGTAATGTTGACAGTTAATCTTTGTTGTTGATCTTAATTCATAAATATAGTTAATCAGCAAGAAGTTAATAGACAATTGTAAAGAGCATTACAATAAAGTGATATAATCATATCTGATCAATTTGTATCTCAACTTCATCACTCTTTGACATTGAAGTAGCAGTCTATGAAATTTAAAATTTAATTAAATCTCTGATAGATAAACAGTACAGAATTAATATATCTTGTCTTTTTTCAATACTGTCTTTCTGATATCTGTGTGCACAAGTTCATCAGATTTAAAAAAGATGCATTCATCATCAATATTCTCATTCAGCATCATTTAAACAGAAAAAGCTACTGTAACTTTACTCTCATCATCATTCAGCATCATCTCTGCTTCTTTATTCTTATCTGCAGAAACATTGAACACTGTTGAGAGCTAATAATTATAGAATGAAACAACATTAGCTTTTGTCTTCAGACTCATTATAAAGAAGTGTTAAAAATATAATATATATTAATGATTTTTCTTGTCTGCTATGTGCTCTGAATTGAATATGCTGCTATTAAAAATCTGCATAGCAAGATTTGAATTCTTATCTTCAGCTGTAATAAGTTGTTTATAGCTGTTAAATTGAATAATTTGTTCTTAATGCTTAACTACTTCATCTAAACAGTTATCTCAACAGCTTTAAATATGCTTGTCTGCTTTTTCAATTTAATCATATCAGTACAGA
>JAABVA010006882.1_pt1 | contig 9994 bp, 16 predicted proteins | sample 5560331 | NCBI WGS metagenome assembly JAABVA01 (sample SAMN12812661, study PRJNA571458) | rock metagenome | isolation source: Antarctica rocks | place: Antarctica: Victoria Land, Mt New Zealand sud | collected 2016-01-07 | reverse complement strand
CAAGGTCGCCGGGCCGGTCGGCCTCGTCCGCGGCGCTTACTCGGCCGTGCTCACGAAAGCGGGGGCCGACACGATCGCCGGCGCCGTCCCACGCCAGCCCGTGCCGGTGCACGTGATCGAGAGGGCTGGGCACGCCATCCCGATCGAGCAGCCCGGGCAGCTGGGGCAGGCCGTCGATGCGTGCCTTGCCGCCTGTCCCGATGACGGGCGAGACACTTGTCGCCGCGGCCCGGTCCGCCTGCTGCGCGAAGCTGGCGCCGGATGCAATCGACCTATGGCTGCTGCACCCGGACGATCTCCAGGAGGGCGCCGGGACGGATCGCTGCCGCGCGCTGTTGTCCGCGGCGGAACGGGCCCGGGAACGCCGGTTCGTGTTTGCGCGGGACCAGCACACCTACTTGCTGACCCGCGCCTTCGTGCGCACCGTCCTCGGGCAGTACCTGTCCATGCGACCGCAAGACTTGGTATTCCAAGCCGACGCCCATGGCCGCCCGCATCTGGCGGGCATGCAAGGCGAAAGCCCGGCGCTTGCGTTCAACCTGTCCCACACGCGCGGCCTCATCCTCCTCGGTGTCGGGTGCGGCCGCGCGCTCGGCGTGGATGCGGAGAGCCTCGACGCCCACGGTCTGTCGGACATCGCGGACCAGTTCCTCGCGCCAGGCGAGCGGGTGGCGCTGAGCGGGCTGGATGATGCGGCGAGGCACGAGCGGCATCTCGAGACCTGGACCCTGAAGGAAGCTTATGCCAAGGCCCGCTCGATCGGCCTGGCGCTGCCGATGCGGCAGTGCGCGTTTGCCTTCGACGACGGACATCTATCGTTCACCACCGAGCCTGGCTTGGCCGACCCAGCCGCGGGCTGGCACTTCTGGCAGTGCCGAGTCAACGGATCGGTCATGGCCGCGGTTTGCGGGGAGATGAACGCGACGGGAGGTCCGTCCATCACCGTCGCGACACTGTCCGGCTTCGCGCGAGCCGCGCGTCCGCTCAGGATATCCCACGTCCGAAGCAGCGCCCGGCCTGCGGTCGGCGTGGTCCGGTGATCACTGGTGGGTCACTTGCCTCGGGATGTTGTAGCGCGTCAATCAGGATGACGAGCGCATTGCCCGCATTGCCTCGCCTGAAATGCTCCCGACCGTTGACCTGTTGCCTTACCTAATTTGCTCCCCACCGGTGTTCGCCGGCGGGGGCGGGCATGAGGCGGATCAGCATGACGACGCGTGACGAGTTGGTGGTGGCGTTGACCGGGCGTTACGCCCTGGGCAGCCGGATGGAGCGGGGTCGGATGCTGGACGAGTTTGCGGCGTTGACGGGCCACCATCGCAAGCACGCGATGCGCCTGCTCCGCGCCGGGGTGTCGAGCCACGGTTCTGCTCCACGCCCGGAGCGTCGAATGTATGATCAGGCGACGCGTGCGGCGCTGATCGTGATCTGGGAGGCGTCGGACCGGATCTGCGGCAAGCGGCTGCGCCCGCTGGTGCCAATCCTGGTCGCAGCGATGGAGCGGCACGGCCATCTCCAGCTCGCGCCGGAGGTGCGGGCCGGTTTGCTGGCGATGAGCGCCGCCACGATCGACCGCGCGCTGCGCGAAGCGCGCGGGCGCACGGCAGGACGGCCACGCCGTCGTGCGCCTCCTTCGGCCGCGATCCGGCGCAGCGTCGCGGTGCGGACCTTCGACGACTGGGATGACCCGCCGCCGGGGTTCATGGAGGCGGACCTGGTCGCGCATAGCGGGCCGACGGCGAAGGGCAGCTACGTGCAAACGCTGACGCTGACCGACATCGCGACCGGGTGGACGGAATGCGCGCCGGTGCTAGTGCGCGAGCAGAGGCTGCTGACGGAGGTGCTGAGCGAGATGCGCAAGCTGCTGCCGTTCCCGCTGCTCGGGTTCGACACGGACAACGACAGCGTGTTCATGAACGAAACGGTCCGAGATTACTGCGTGCAGGCTGGGGTGGAGTTCACGCGCTGCCGCCCGTATCGCAAGAACGACCAGGCGTGGGTAGAACAGAAGAACGGCGCCGTGGTCCGGCACATGGTCGGCTACCGGCGCTATGAGGGCCTTGAGGCCGCGGCGGCGCTGGCGCAGCTGTATCGCGCGCTGCGGCTGTTCGTGAACTTCTTCCAGCCCTCGTTCAAGCTGGCCGAGAAGTCGCGCGACGGGGCCAAGGTGAAGAAGCGCTATCACGCGCCGGCGACGCCGCACCAGCGGCTGGTATCGGACCCACGAACGGCGGAGGAGACCCGATGCTGGGTCGAGGCGGTCTACGCCACGCTGGATCCGGTTCGGCTGCTGAGCGAGATCCGGGCAACCCAGCAGCGGCTGGTGGAGATCGCCGACCGCCCGGTGGTAGGCGAGTTGACGGCGCCAAGCGCCCCGACGCTGGAGCAGTTCCTGTCTGGCCTGCGCACGGCCTGGCAAGAGGGCGAGGTTCGCCCGACCAGCAGGCCGAAGGAGAAGGCCAAGCGCGGTCGGCGGCGTCCTGACCCGTTCGTGGCGGTGACGGCGCAGATGCGCGAATGGTTCGAAGCCGAGCCGTGGCGGACGTCGCGCGAGCTGTTTGAGCGGCTCCAGGGGGAGCAGCCTGGAGCTTACCCGACGGGTCAGCTGCGGACATTGCAGCGGCGCCTGAAGGGATGGCGCGGCGAGATGGCGCACAAGCTGGTGTTCGGGGACGCGGCTGCAGCCGCTGAGCCGGTGCAGGTGCCACTACGCAGCGTTGCGCGACGGGGATTGGAACATGCCCCGGGACCGTAGAACCAGTGGCGAAGGCGCGCTCGGCAACGCCGGGCGGCAAGCGCGTCGCCGCGCCCGACAGGCGGCGAAGGGATCTCCGACCAGCCGCTATCGCCGGCCGGCGGATCGACGCTCGCGTCCACAACGGCGGCGCAACGCCGTGGCCGATCTGCTTGCGCTGCAGACAGAGTATGCCGCCTGGCTGCACGTGCTTCCCGACAGCCTGCACGGCAGCGCGACCGCCGAGGCGCTGCAAGCGATCGCCGATCTCGACCTGAACGCACTCACCGACATCGAACCACCACGCGGGTACGGACGTAATTAAGGCACGCCAGAAAGATGGATATCCGACGACGTCCAAAGCGTGATGATGGAAGAACGGAGCTATGATGCTACGGGAGCATTCCGGTGAGGCAATACTCGGCGGCTCGGGAGCATTCCTGGATGAGGCAATACGGCTTTCACCCAGATTGTCGCGCTACACCAAGCAGGGCATCTCCAGCATCGAGCTGGGCTGACGTTTGGGCGTGACGCAGACCACGGCGTGGACGGTGAAGCACAAGCTTGCGCAAGTCATGCTGGAGCGTGACGCGGGTCAGCCGCTGACCGGACGGGTGGAGATCGACGACGCTTATCTCGGCGGCGAACGCTCGGGCGGCAAGCGGGGCCGCGGCGCACCAGGCAAGACGCCGTTCGTCGCCGCGGTCGAGACGACGCCGGAGGGCAAGCCGGTGCGCCTGAAGCTCGGCCGCGTCGCCGGCTTCTGCAGCGCGTCCCTGTCGAGCTTTGCCAAGCGCAGCCTCGATCCCGCCTGCACGGTGGTCAGCGACGGGCTGCAATGCTTCGCCGGCGTGACCGACGCCGGGTGCGACCACCAGGCCATCAAGACGGGATCGGGTCCGGCCGCGGCGCGCACGCCGGCGTTCAAGTGGGTCAACACGGCACTGGGCAACATCAAGGCTGCGATCACTGGCACCTACCGTGCGATCAGCAGCAAGCACGTGCCGCGCTATCTGGTGTGAACGGCGGTCAGAAAGCGCGTAAATCCGGCGCGGGGCAAAAAGTTGGCACAAAGTTTGCCGTAGCTTCAGCCGCTTTTCGCCGTTCAACGATCAATGGCTAAATGCTGGGTGGCAGACCCCTGTCAACGCCGTTAGCCGCCGAAAGCGGGGGCCGAAGGCCAGCGTTGATTGGGGTCTGCCACCCAGCCACACTCGGCCATCGAGGTCGGCGGCTGGCTACTACCCTTTCCTCCCACCAGCGCGCGCTAGCAAACGATAGGTAAAAGCAACGGACCCGTCGCCGTATTTACGCGGATTCACACCGCCGCCAACACAGCCGCGCGGTGCCGTTCCGGCGGCTCCACGCCGTCGTGGTCGAGGGGCCGATGACCGCAGTCGGCAAGCCGCCCGACCCGCAACCGTGGCATTCGCTGTCGGACGACCCGCTGGCGCACGTCGCCGGGCTCTACCATGCGGCCGGCGCCGACGTGTTCAACGTGCCGGGCATCCCCGGCCCTGGCGCAGGAGCGGCGTCGTGAGCGCCTCCTGGAGCATCGGCCGCCTGTGGCTGCGGGCGGGGGATAGCGGGCCGCTGCGGGTCATCGACCGCGAGGACGGCTCAAGCGGCCGCACCGTGTGCCTGATCCCGGGCCACCTCGCGTGGCAGGCGCCGGACGGGAGCGTCGTCAATCTGCTGGACGAGGACGACATCGCCCACGCGCGGCTGATCGCGGCTGCACCCCGGCTCCGTGCCGCCCTCGTCGCCCTGGTCGCGTGGTCTGCACGGACGGGCCATGGCGACGGCCGCCCCTGGCAGGACGCCCGCGCCCTGCTGGACGCGCTCCGGAACCCGCACGCCGAGGACTGACCCTCGCCTGCGACCGCCACCGGCCTTGTCCGCAGGGCCGGCGGCCTTCCACCCCTACCTGACGGAGACCACCATGACCGCGCTCATCACGCCGGAGCAGCATGCGCAGCTGCTCGCCAACGGTGCCGCGTATGGCCCGGACGAGAACTACGATCCCTTCCCCGTGCTGAAACTGTTCGCGCCGGACGCGGCCTATACGTGGCTGTTGGCGCACATTGAACCGGAGTGTCCCGAGGTAGCTTGGGGCCTCAGCGACCTCGGGCTGGGCTACCCCGAGACCGGCTTCCTCTACCTGGGCGCGGTCGTGATCGTCCGCGGCAGGCTCGGGCTGCGCGTCGAGCAGGACCTGCATTTCACGGCCCGGAAGCCGCTCAGCGCCTACGCCCGTGACGCGCAGCGGGCCGGGATGATCGTCACCGGCTGACGCCAGGGCGTCGGGCGTCGCCCCCGGCCGCGCCAGCCCAGCCCGCACGCCCAACACAGGAGGTCCACCATGGGTCAGACAACGGCCTACGCGGTCGTGCGCGTGCACGCCGACAGTTATCGGCTCGACCGGCTGACGCCGCCCGGCTTCGGCGCGGCCGCCTTCGTCCTGCGGTTCCGCGACCGGCTCGGCAACCCGCTCGGCTGGCGGCTGCGGCCGCTCGTGGTCATGCAGGGCGCCAGGAGCCGCATCCACCCGACCGTCGTGGCGGCCCTCGCCTCGACCAAGCTGCTCACGCCTAAAGAGGCCAAGGACGCCGTGGCGCAAGCGGATCGCGGCAGCGCCGTCCTTGCCGCGGACACACGGCCATGAACCGCCTGCTGCCGGCCGGAGCATGAGGTTCACCTGCCGGCCGCGGTGCGAGTACGCCGTGACCGACCGCAAGCGGGCCGCCGCGGTGCGGCTGCAACGCCGGCAGCGCGACAAGCTGCCGCTGCTCGGCCTGCTGATCGCCGAAACGCAGCCGCCGGTCGACGTGGTGATGGCCGCCCGCGTCGCGCATTGGGTCGAGTGGGAGCAGAAAGATCGCGACCGCCGAGCCGCGCAGTGGCGCCGGGCACGCGCCGCCCTCGACCGGCACGAGCCGGCGATGCGGCAGGCGCTGCTCCGCTACTGGAACGGCCACCGCTGGCTGCCCGGCGATCCTTCCTACCTGCTCGACCTGCTGCACGGCTGCGCGACGGGCCGCATGACGGTCGAGGACGGCCAGGTGCGGCCCGTGCGGGTCACGATCACCGCGGCTGAGGCCGTGGCCGCGTTCGGACCATCCAAGCCGGTGGCCGGCGGGTGGCTCGGGAAGCGGGCGGCAGGATCGTGAACGAGTGGTGCCCGCGCAAGGGGAGCAGCCCGGGGTCGGGTGCGCTTGCGCTGGACCGGCAGTTGCGACGGCACGAAACCGTCAGCACGGAAGCGGCGTCGCCGAACCCGCAAACGCATCCCCGCGCCGTCACCCTTCCGGCCCGTGCACGAAGCACATGATCCCTTGCGCTGGTGTCCAGCATACGACGGCGCGGCCGGTGGGATTGTCGGAGCGGTTCAGGACCCGCTGAGACGGCACGGCCATCCATTTGCCTTCGATCAGGACCTCGTAGCGGTCGCCCCGGGTTCGCGCCTCGGTTGGTCGGCAGTCCGCGACCGAGCAACAGGACTGGCCGGTGTCGGGTGCCCGCAAGCCCTGGAACCAAGGGGCGAGCGCCGGGTCGGCATCGGGTGGCGGCACTGCATGAGCGCCGCTGGCCATCATGAGCCCGATGGCAAAGGCGAGACGCCCGATGCCGGACATCCGCAACCAACCGGGACGCCGCGGACTGCGAAGCTCGGACCCGCAATGCTCCAATGTCGTGCCCCCACCATCGTGCAGGGCCAGCCCTACCGGGCTGCCCGCCCGGCCAGAGCCGATGCCTGACGTGCACCACCTTGTCTCGGAAAGACCGCGGGCCGTCGTCACGTCGGGGTGATCCGAACCCTGTCCAACTCGCGTCGCCGCGACGCGCCGAGCCCGTGGGCCGTGAGCGCAGGATTGGGAACAGGGGAAACCGGGAACGCCGGGACGAGGAAGGCACGACACAGCCGGGGAGGGGGAGGAAGCGCCACCACAGCCGCGCGTCCGGGGCAAGAGGTGGGTCGCGCCGGCCGCTGCGCTGGGCCGGACGCGATCCCGCCGCAAGCGCGGCGCCCTTGCCCCGGCCACCCGGCCGCGGTCGGGCGGGGGCGTCTCCGGAGCAGGAGACGAACGAAGGAGACCTCCGATGCTGACCCTGCTGCCAACCGCATACCTGCTGTTCGACAACACCGCCGCCTCGCGCGAAGGCTGGGCTTTGTTCGAATGCGGCCCCGATCCCGAGGGCAGGCTGCAGATCCAGCTGCAGCGCGAAGACGCGCCGGAGGACAGGGAGCCTCCGTTCGCCAGCGACCGCGACGCATGGGCGCACGTGGTTGCCCGTGCCCGCGCCGGGTCCGCCCTGCACCGGGCCGCGCTCGATGCGGTGGACGGCACTGAACGCATGCTGGTCGAGGCCGCGTGCGGCGCCTGGTAGCGCAGCCCCGCTCACCTTCCACCCACATCGACGGAGACGACCCATGGCCAGCGGCATCGACTGGACCGAGGAGACGATCGCGCGTCTGCGCGCCTTCTGGCGAGACGGCCACAGCACCGCCGAGATCGGCCGGCGCATGGGCACCAGCAAGAACTCGGTGGTCGGCAAGGCGCACCGCCTGGGCCTGCCACCCCGTCCAAACCCGATCCGCGGCAAGGGCGCCGGCAGCCCGCCGAACCCGCCCGCGCCGGCACGGACCCGCAGCCCAAGCCAGCCGCCGCCGCGCCCGGTTGCGGACAGCCTGCCGCTAGAGCGCCCTCCGCGTCCGCCGGCGGCCCTCCGAGCGCCACCCACGCGCGCAGACCCTCCGCTGCCTCCGCCCGCCCTGGCCAAGCCGGAGGGGCCGGCTCCCTCCCGCCCGGCCACGCGCCAGCCGTGGCTCCAGTGCAACAAGCGTGGGCACGAGCCGCGGATGATTGCGATCCCACGCGCGGATGTTTGCGGTTCACTACACCTAGCGGCAACGTCGGCCGGCACGGGCGAACGTCCGCGGGCCTGGCGCCGCACCATCGTTTGCGGGCGTCCCGTCCGCCGCGCCAACTCGCGTCCCGGCCGGCCGATCAGGGCCAGGCAGTGTAAGCAAGCGGTGGGGTGGCATGGTGCCAATGCCGCAGTAGGCTGCGCAGCAGCCTCAAGGCATCCAGCAACGGAAATCGGCACCCTGTGTTCAAATTGAACACACGCCACGGCTACGCCTCAACCTCGACGTGGTATGGCTGGATCAGCACCTCGGCCGGTATGTGCCACGCCCGATGCAGCTTGAACGCCTGCTCCTTGGTGAGCGCGCGACGGCGGCCAAGCACCTCGGATGCGCGCGGACGCGATCCGAGCACCTGGGCCAGGTCGGCTTGCGTCAGGCCGCCCTGCTCCATGCGGTAGCGGATCGCCTCCACCGGGTCGGGCAGGCCGATGGGCCAGGCCCGGCTCTCGTAGTGCTCGATCAGGCTCGCCAGCACGTCGAACCGCTGGCTGTCCGGGGTGCCCGGCTCCGGCTCCGCGTCGAAGTAGCGCTCGATCTCCGCCAGCGCCCAGTCGTAGTCGGCCTCGGTCTTGATCGGTCGAATGTCCATCACACTGTCCTTGCATCTATCTTGTCGTAGTCGGCATGGGTGCCGACGAACTTGATCAGAACCCGCTTGTGCGAGTAGGCGACGCGCACCACCAGCCGGTACTTGTTGCCGCTGATGTCGAAGATCACCCGGTTGTCGGCCACGAAGTCCACCGTCGCCCCGAACTCCGCCTTCACGTCCGCCGGGCTGTTCCAGGCCGACTTGCCGACCGTCGCGAACCAAGACTGCAGCGGGGTCCTGGCCTGGGGATGGCGTTCCCAGAACACCCGCAAGGTCCGCTTGGCGATGATCTGCATGGGCATGGTGTAGCATGTTCCCATTTTGGGAACAACAGCTATTTCCCAATTTGGGAAAAACTTTGTGCCGCCTGAGTGTCCGCCTGGGGCTGGGTGGGTTTGACGGACAGCTACTCGTCGCGACGCCAGCACCATCTCTGCCGATGCGCCTTCCCTGAACCTTGAAGCAAGGTCTCGGGAAGGCACCGTGCTACTCGTGCCCGATGCCGCCCATCCGAGTTGGAAAAGGCCATGAGCCAGACAGTCTCTGAATGTTGCCTTATACGTGCGCCCTCGAACCTTGGGTTGCGCCCTCCTGCGCCAAACCGTCAACCGGGAACATGGCAGGCGCCACAGGCCCTCACGGCAGCCGGATTGGTCGAAGCTATCCTGCCGGCGGTAGTCCTCGACCTTGACCGGCCGATCTACGACCCAAGACCGGAAGCAGGTACCCGGCTGTACAACGGCCATAGGATACGCACCTTCAATCTCGCTCTGGCGGCGCTCGTCGAAGGCGCTTCAGCTCGTGGTCAGTTCCCTCTTGTCATCGGCGGAGATTGCTCCGTCCTGCTAGTACCTCTGCACAGTGGTTTTGACCGGTTGGCGCCCAACCGGGCTAGGTCGGGTAAACTCGGCTGACAAGCAGAACGGTGCTTGGGACGAGGATTCAGCAAAAACAACTCAAGAAGATCACACTTGGTGTCCGACCAATGATCCCTTGGCTCACCTGGTCTCAACCGGTCAAAACCACTGTGCAGAGGTACTAGTGCTGGAAACGGCGATCAACGGTGGCGCCGAGGTGGTCGCGTCCTTCAACGTGGCGGACATGGAAGCCGGCGCCCGGCGGTTCGGCATCGTTGTGGAACGGCCAGGCACAGTGGTGAGGAGGATCAAAGGATGAGCAGCTTTCCCCTACGGCTGCCCGACGACCTGAAAGAGCGGGCGGCGGCACAGGCCGAGGCGTTGGGCGTGAGCCTGAACCAGTACATCGCAACCGTGCTGGCCTCGCGCGTAGGTGCGCAGGCCGAGGCTGAGCGCTTCTTTGCCGCCCGCGCTGCGCGGGCGGTGCCCGGCAGGGCACGCGACATCCTGGCGCGGGCCGGCCAGGGCAATCCGCCCCGGCCAGGCGACGAGCTGGAGGGGAAGGACCCACGCGCGTGACCAGGACATCCCGCTTCGTGTCTTGCTACCGGCTCGGGACCGACAGCAGGGCCGCAGTGGCTTGGGCCTGAAAATGCAGCGCCCTACCGTCGCGGCCTATGTCGCCGGCGCCCATGGGATAATCGTTTGACAGGCCGTGCTGCGGGCAGAACGGTGCATCGACTGGCTACTATGCAAATATCGTAACTGCCCAGGTCTCTCAGCGGGGTCAAACCATCCGTAGGTCGTCGATCAAGCGGTGGGGCTGAGTGGTCAGTGTCTTGAGCATATCCCAACCTTGCTTCCTGGCGGTCGAGAGCAGCGAG
>JAABVA010006881.1_pt1 | contig 9995 bp, 17 predicted proteins | sample 5560331 | NCBI WGS metagenome assembly JAABVA01 (sample SAMN12812661, study PRJNA571458) | rock metagenome | isolation source: Antarctica rocks | place: Antarctica: Victoria Land, Mt New Zealand sud | collected 2016-01-07 | reverse complement strand
GCGGCGCCGCCGGGGCCGAGCGCCGCGGCCGCTACGCCGACGACGCCGACGCCGACCCCCGCCCCGACCCTGGCCGCGCCGGCAGGGACGGCACCGGCGTGCGCGAGGCGGCCAGCAGCAGCGAGGACAGGGACGGGTGCGGGCCGGGGACCAACGGGCACGCCGGGTCTGGCCCGCGCCCTGACGCGCTGCAGCAGAGCGATGAGGGTGGCCGTCCCCAGGCCTGGGCGGACGCCCCGTAGCCAGCAGGGGCCGCGACACGGAGCGGGTCGGAAGCCGGTTGGGGCAAACCCCGAGGCAACGGACTGGACCAAGGGGGCGACTGGGGACAAGGGCGCATAATGAGAGCCCATGCTGGGAGCCGCTGTCAGAGTGCAGCTATGCGAGTCATGGGAGGCCGTGCAATTGCGCTCATGGGATGGGCGAGCCCCGAACAAACAGATACAGTTTTCTATGGGCATGATAGGGGCATGGAGCAGGCGCCACAGACGATGCAGCCAACGCCGGGTGCGCCGGGCCTGGGCAGCCGCCTGCTGTGCTCACACCTGCGACGCGTGTGCACGGCACGGCATGCGCAGGGCACCATGCTCGACACGCTGCGCCGGTTGCCGGCGCAGCCGGGCATGGTGTGCGCAGGGGTAGGGTAATGCCTGTAACAATGCAGCAGAGGGTGATCCATTGTGCGAAAACATTGGCAGAATCAGTGTTGCCGCGACGCAGATTGTGTGGGGGCGGCGTTTAATAAGCCAGGGTGCGGTTCAGCCGTGCACAAATGCTCGAATGCTCCGAGATGTAGGCAGGCCGGGCAACAGGCAGAGCCTGTCTTTGTGACAGCACGAGACAAGGCAGGAGGCGTTGTTTGCATGCTCGTGTGTCAAAGACGAGATTTGCCGGCCAGCTTTGGAGGCCTGCGAGCAAGGTCCGTCCGTCCGCTTCTTTGAGCTGTTGTTCGTGGTCGATGCTGTCCTAGCCTCTGAGCACATGCACCTGAAAAAGCGCATGTTCGAGGCTAGTCAGCACCATGTGGCCGCTGTGCGACCATGCGCAGACTTCTCGACTACATCCTGTTGATGCGCGCATGCTTTTCTCAATGTTCCAAGCATGTTGTGCTTGCTTTTGTGCCTTCACTGCACGCTCCTTCTACATGTGTGTCAGGTTTTTATCAAGGCTGTCCAAGGTCTGTCTTGCATATCAAGTCTATGCAATGTGAATACGTCTGGCTGGCTGAACACGCTCTTTTGGGACTTGCTGTAATCTCACAAAATTGAGAAGGACCTGGCAGAGCACCAGGGATGCCTGGTATAAGCGGCAGCACAGCCCTGATGTCAGACAGTGCTGCCCTCCACCAGGGCTTGGTGGTCGAAGCGAGCAGCCGAACGAGCCCGCAGATATCCCCCCCCACGGGCCATCACAACCCCGCCTCCAGCCAGAGCTGTGCCCGCTACCAACGCTTGGTGAGCGAGGTGAGCAGCCGGAAGAACTCGAGCGGGTTGCCGCGCTTGTCGCGCCGCTGCTGCGCCTGCCCCGCCGGCGTGCGGTCTCCGGGGGCCGCCTGCATCCCCACAATCGCAGGCGTGACATGCACAAGCACTGGGAGCCTGCTGGTCTGAATGGTGTAACATGTACGAGACAACGGGAGGTCTTTCAGCCTGCCAAACCCAATCAGCACAACTGCATTTTGAAGCGTCAAGCTCCCGGACTGTGAAACGCAGACGCTTGGCGCACGCAGGCACATGGCCCAGCGGTGCTGTGCAGCGTCGTGCTGCCATGCAGGCCTCCACCAGCGCACACTACAAACTTCCACTCAGTGCAGCTGTGCGCGCAACCAATCGCTCCCAGCAGATCATTGGCTCCCTATCGCAAGGCGAAACATGTGGTGTTGTGCGCGTCTCAAGTCCCTCCTTGTGGCACCTGCGGCGTCGCCGCCGCCAAGCCGGCGCGCCAGCCGACCAGCAGGACGCCGGTGACGACCAGCGTCACGATCACGAACGCCTTGTCCGGCGCATACCCGCGCGCCAGCGAGCGCGCCGCGATGCCTGCCTGCGCAGCGTGTGTCAAGACGTCGCTCGCCTCTTTGCGCGATCCGCCAGCTAGGATAGGGGGGCCGCGCCGACGGCAGCCGGCGTGCCAGATGACATGCAAGCACAGCCGCCCCGGTCCGCTTGCGGGGCTCTTTCTCGCAGCAGCCCCAAGCGCTCATCCTCCCATCCAGGCCCTGGCAGGCAAGCTAGAAAAGGACACACCGCACGAATGACAAACTTGGGAGGCAGAGATGGCTGCCAGCGGCCACCAAACTGGCAAGGCCACATAGCGAGGCGCAAACTGTGCCATGAGACGGCCACTCGAGCGCGCTAGCTGGTGAGCAGCACAGGCCAGGACGCATGGACGCGCACCGGCGCGCCCACAGCCCAGCACTTTGCGGCCGCCAGCGCGGCTGCGCCCGGCCGCCCGCCCCGTGCCGCCCGCCCAAACCCGCCCAGCGGCACGGCCGCGGCAAACCACCCTGTTCCGCGCAGCGCAGCGTCAGCAGGCTCACCACGACGCTCACCGTCCGGCCAGAGCCAGCTTCATAGGTGCTATGTGACAAAGCGTCTCTAGGCAGTAAAAGCACTTATTGCTGGAAACCAACTTGTGGTTGCAACACAATGACTGTGTTGTGTAAGCACCCGTGTCACTGCGCCGACCTCGCAAGCAATTGAGCCCATTCTATAAAAGTGAGCCCCAGACAGCTTTAAGACAGAGGAGCAAGCACTAGTATGCTTGACACCCGCACAGCCTGGACATGTGGCCGCACCCAGCAGGAAGGGCGCCGCGGTGGCCAGCACCGCGCCCGGCGCCAGGCCCTCAGCGTGGTTGGAGCGCCCGATGGCCGCAAACAGCAGCAGCGCCGCCGCGTCGCCGCCCGCCAGCAGCGCCGCGCGCCTGCCAACATGGTCAGCTGGATTACTCGTATGTTAGGTAGAAGAGCACTACTGCAGAGTCACCTCGGATACCATAAGACGTGTAAGGGTATGCCCGTCGACAGTCACTCACTCCTTTATCTTGTTCCAAAGCTATTTCCGGTGAAGGGACGCACGCCAGGCCGGCGCTGGCATTGTCCTCGCCCCTGTCCACGGCAGCCACGCCCGCCCACTCCTCCTCACCCAGCCGCTCCACGCGCTCCAGCTGTGGAGAGAGAGTGGACACCCTCAGGTGCAGGTGCGTGCGTGGTGCGCTACCTGTGTCTGTGTTCTCAAAACATACAGCATGCAGGCTCACTGGCACAACAACCAGGCCACGCAGTTGGCGACAACCCGGACTTGTCAACAGAACGCTGCCACACGCACCCGCATTCCCGGCGGCGCTGGTCGCGGAGGCGCGGAGCCCGCGCCGCGCTGCCCCTCCGCGGCACCAGACGTGCGCGGTGCGCTCTCCGGCCCAGCAGCGCGACACATGGCAGCGCCGCGCAGTCGGGGCCTCATTGGGGCTGCCGTCACGGCTGGACGGCATGCACAGGAGACAGTGTGCCAGCGCAGTAGAGCCTCCATTTCGTCAAGTGTCCAAAACGCAAGCCAATCTCCTCTGCTCACGCACCAATCCACCCAGTGACATTGGGCCAGTGTGCTGCTCGGCTTGTCTACTAGTCCCTATACCCTGGGAAGACCCTTTCATCTGTGCGCAAGGCGGCTGCTTGTGCTCGGAGGCAAGAGGACCGAGGGGCGGCTTGGGAGCGGGGCGGCCATCTTGCCAAGATGCCGCACATCGCCTTCTACCGCAACTGTGCGCCCCGCGCGCCAGCGCGTGTCTTGCGCGTGCACCTGCGCTGCCGTGACGTGCGGCAGAACTACTAGCGTAGTTGCACATCAGCGGCTTTGATGAAGCTGCTTGGGAACTAGGCGCTGCGAGCTGATATGGAAAACATGTGTTGCTGCGTGCAAGCACGCTGCCTGCTGCAGCTGACCGCTGCGCGCACTGCCGCAGATGGCAAGACCTTCAAGAAGCCGCGGCGGCCATTCGAGAAGGAGCGGCTGGACAGCGAGCTCAAGCTGGTCGGCGAGTTCGGCCTGCGGAACAAGCGCGAGCTGTGGCGCGTGCAGATGGCCCTGTCGAAGATCCGGCAGGTGTGCGGCCTTGCTGTCGGCGGCGGTCACCGCACTGGCAGGGGGAGCCGGCGGCCGGTGGCGCCGCCTGCAGCCAGCCCTCGCGTGCCTGCGTTGGGCGCCCTGATGCTCGCAGCCCAGAGTGGGAGCTCGTTTGCAGGAAAGCGCTATAGTGCGCGTGCAACGCTCCGTGTACAGTGGAGACAGCACAGTAGCAGTGGCTTGATCAGGACTTCGTGAAGTGGGCGAGTGTTGACCGAGCCTGCCAGCAGTGCCCAACTTTTGCTGCATGTGTTTGGCAACAGCGCCGGCCTGGCTGCCAGTTGGTTGCTGCACTCTTTGCATATGGCGAGCAACAGGCCCACGGGTTCTTTATTTGGGTGCCGCGCATTTGCCATCTCTACGGCAACCGATGCAGCCAGCCGACGCCACCAGCGCTTATGGGAGTGGCAGTACTGCTGCGTCATGTGTCGTGCCATCGCAAAGCTGGCGTCGAGCTTTGAGCATGTGCGCCACACGCGCCGCAGGCCGCGCGCACGCTGCTGACGCTGGACGACAAGGAGACCAAGCGGCTGTTTGAGGGCGAGGCGCTGCTGCGCCGCATGTACAAGTACGGGCTGCTGGAGGAGGGGCAGAACAAGCTTGACTACGTGCTCGCGCTCACGCCCCAGGCGCGGGCCCGCCGCTGCCGCCCTGGCTCGCGCCAGGCCTCGACGGGGACCAGGAGCTTGGTGCAGGGTGGTTGCGGTCAACGCCGGCGCTCGGGCCAGCTGCGGGAGGCCGTTTGAGGGTGGCTGGGTCGATGCGGTCACTCGGGCCAGCTGCAGGCGGCGGCGGCGGCAAGGCTGCAGCGGGCGGCAGTGCGCGGCGCAGTCATGGTCCGAGTGTTGCACAGTCAGTGTGCGCGGAGTGAGAGCTGCGTGTGAAACGACTGCCTGTGCGCGCGTGCAACAAAGCGCAACGCGCGTGCTGACCTCCGGATGGCTCTGCATGTCCCAAGACCTGTGCAGCGTAGTCTGCTGAGGTCGCGCGGCGCATACCCAAACACACGCGCGGCGCGCGCGCAGGACTTCCTGGAGCGGCGCCTGCAGACGCTGGTGTTCAAGCTGGGCCTGGCCAAGAGCATCCACCACGCGCGCGTGCTCATCCGCCAGCGCCACATCCGCGTGGGCAAGCAGATCGTGAACGTGCCCTCGTTCCTGGTGCGCGTGGACAGCCAGAAGCACATCGACTTTGCGCTCAACAGCCCCTTCGGCGGCGGCCGGCCCGGCCGCAACAAGCGCAAGGCGCAGAAGGCCAAGAAGGGCGGCGGCGACGGCGACGGCGACGCGGAGGAGGAGGAGGAGGAGTGAGCGCTCTAACCCTAACCCTAATCGCGCTCGTCGCGCTTGCCGCGGGCGCACGCTTGTTTGGCGCCGGCATGCGCTGCTCCGCCGGCCGGCGTCGCAAGCCGCGTCGCTCCCGCGGCGCTGCGGCGCTCGCCACGGGCGGCGGACATGCAGCAGGCTGGGGAGATGCGGATGGTTACTTCTGAGAGCGTTACCCGCAGTGCTCCGCTGCTTTGCTTGCACCTGGGCGTGCTTGCGGGGCCGGGGCCTGCTGGCGCTGCTGCAGGCTGTGGCAGTGCGCCGTGTTGCCGCTTTCGCACAGCTTCAGCTGCATAGGGGGCTGCGGTGCTCCCGGGAACAAGGGCGCTGTACACTGCTCGTGCGGTGCGCTGGCGATATGGGGGCTGTGGCAGGGAGGCTGCAGTGCTTGACACGGGCGAGCACGGGAACCACAGGTGATGCTGATAGCACAGGGGCTCCCAATGTAAAGCTAGTGTCAGTGTGCTGAGACGCAGCGTGGCTCGTGTGAAGCGGGCTTGCAGCTATGCACACTGCTATGTTCTCGCTGTGCCTCAACACCACTTACTGTCAGCTGCGTGCAAAGTGCACGTACACTTGCAGCTAAACCAAACAGGAATACGTACGAAATTGTTGAATCTTCATCTTTAAGGAGCCTTCTTCTGCAGAGCACTGAAGCAGCAGGAGCTATCCATTACATGTGGGATGCAAGCATTCCCCAGCTAGCACAGTATGCAGAGCTGCTGCTGCACCGTTGACAACGCCCTGATGTCCCAATGTAAGCCCACAGTGCCCGATACCTGACCACTCAAGTCAGTGCTAGCTGTGACCCGCGGCCGCGAGCGCCACAGCGGCCGCCGAGTCGCGCCGGAACTTGCGCTGGAAAAAGCGTGCGAGCGGGTACGTCGCGCACGCCAGCAGCGTGTCCGGCCGGCTGAACGCGTACACCTCGTACCTGCATGTGCGCCACAGCTGCTTTCAGCGACTGCACGCGCTCGCATACAGGCTACTTTCAGCCGCGTGGCCACAATTAGAGTGAGCAGTGAGCGGGAGGCGGCACCAGACGGAGTCGTCGTCGCGCCGCCACTGCACGGAGAAGCGCTCCTCGCCGGCCAGCCCGTGGCCGGCGCACGTCGCCTGGCCAAAGTCGTACCGACGCCCTGCCGCACGCCTGCCGTCAGCCACCCTCCATGTCACAGCGCGCCCAAGCATGCACATGCTCGGCAGAGCGAGGCCAAACATGCACTGAAGGCGGCTCAGCCTCGCATGCACTGAAGGCGGCTCAGCCTCGCATGCACTGAAGGCAACTCTGTGCTGCCGCCTCGCGCCAATGCGCCTCGCCGTGCTTCGCTACCACAGCCGCCTAAGATGGACGCGAGGCCTGACAGCGCACCCGCCACTCGCTTGCGAGTCGCCCTGGCGCTGTGCGCCCCGACGTGCTGCGGCACGTCAGCCTTGCTGTGCTCCCTGCCGAAGACGACCTGTCGGGCCGCCAGGATTTGAGCGACAGCCACACAGGTTCACTCACACATCGCAGGAGCTGCAGGCAGGGCGCAGGCGGGCCGAATGAGAGCCTGGCGGCAGCACAGCGGCGGCAGGAGAGGGGCGCGAAAGGCAGCGCAGGCGCGCCTGCAGCGGGTTGCGCATCCAGAGGCCCAGCAGGCAGGCGCCGATGCACACGCTCGCACCCGGCTCCACGGCCGGCCGGTTCGTGGTCACCCAGCCTAGCTGTGCTCAGCGCGTCAGCTGAGACACGCAGGACGTATCCAGGCATCGGCACCAAACCAGGATATGCAGGCGGAGCTGTGCAGCTTCACGAGCACAGCACGACAGTGCCGAGCGACAGGCGCGCACCTCCATGTGGCGCCACTGCTGCACAGCGAGCCGCGCCCGGTCATATGCTGCCTTCCCATAGCCCACCTGCACAGCACGGCCGCTTGCACACTCTGCACCAGTGTTTGCCCCCTGTTTGCCGGCTGTGGAGAGCCGCACGCTACCTTGTAGCTGTCGTAGTCCTCCGCCCAGCGCTGCGCCTGCGCCGGCGGGGCCAGCGGCGGCGCGCACTCGGACGCGCCACGGAACGCGTGGTTGCAGCCGCCCCTGCCAGAGAAGCACAGGCCGCTTCATCAGTCTCGCTGTCAGCCTACAGCACGGCGTGCCTGCAGGGAAGCATCAGGCCTGACCTGGCGCCCTGCTTCGCGGTTGCCTGCAGCTCTTCGCGCGATGGCTTCCATAGCGTGATACCGCCAAGCCCCGGCTTCATCATGTCCTTGCTTTTGCACACACTTTTGGGCCACAGAGCGCTGACCTGAAAGGCCAACAGAGTCCGGACTCGCTGTCGATGTGACTTGATCCTTGCCTCAAAACAGGCAAGGCAAACAACTGTCAAGTTGTTTTCTCTCTTCTGCTCTGCTGGTACCAGTACATGCATTGCGCGCATATATTTTACCGAAGGAATATGATGTTATACTACCGAGTGATCACAGAGCCAGTTTCCCTGAGTGCTTGTGGTACCAAACACTGCCAATGGCCGTGATCAGGCCTTCAGGCGCCTCTTGAGCCTTTTGGCTTAGTCTGAGTACAGAGGTTCTGGCCATTTCAAGACTGCCAATGCTGCGTACCACTTCTCTCCCCTGCCAGGTGCTCCGCCCCTGCGCTTCTTCCAGTGCACTGAGAGTCGATGCTGGGTGACGTGCTTTGCCGTGGCTGCTACGGGAATAAATGGTGCTGCGAATGCTGCAGGAGCTGCACGACGCACAGCCCAGGAGCCGGCCCGCTGGAGGCGGGCGGCGACGGCGTCAGCAGCACTGCACCCCAGCTGCACACCGACCTGCAGCCGAGGCCGCTGCACTTACTCCCAGCGCGCCCGCTCCCGGTGCAAGCGCGAGCCACGAGAGCGGGCCGGGTCCCGGCCTCCAGCGGCGCCTGCACCCGCAGTGCGACGTCTCGCCGTACAGTCCACACCAGCAGCTGGGGCCGGCTGCCGATGAGCGCGGCGCGCACGGGTCGCCGCTTAGCGCGCTGCCCCGCTCCGCGCTGCTGCGCGGCGCGCTGGCCGGGCTCGTTGCGTGTCCCTGCTGCGTGCGCGCGGCGGCTGCAAACGAGACGACATGGGGCTATGGCGACGCGGACGGGCCGCGCGAGTGGGGCGGCGCCTGCGCGGCTGGCGCGCGGCAGTCGCCGGTCGACCTGCCGGCCGCGGCGCCGCCGGGTGCCGCCCAGCAACTTGGCGAATCCCAGCAACTTGGACAGGATTGTCGGGAGACGGCAAGCGCGCACAAGCCGGCAGGGAGCACCACAGAAGCCTTGGCACGTTGCAAAGCCCCTGCATGTCCTGCGTGCGCACGCAGGACGCATGCGTACACTGCTGAGCTGAGCAAGCCTCTGGAGCTCATCACCTGAGGTACCACAGGGGGGCTGGCAACCATTTGTAGCTGCCACATGCGTTGGGGTAGAAAGTCGTCTGTCTTGAGCGGCACGAGGGCATCCGCACTAGAGTGGACGCTCGTGGCCACCGCATGCATCACGCCATGCGGCTGGCTTCCCTGAGTCGCAGACAAGCATCTGCACCGGAAATGCTCAGCATCTGACACACCGCCGCGCCATGGCGATCATTATGCGGCCACGGCGCCGTCGCATGGAGGCGTGCCGACGGCATTTGCTGTGCGCCGCGGCAGGCGTAGGGTCGGGGCCGCTCGGGCAGCTGCGGCTGGACTACGCGCGTGAGGCCCACGCCGCCGTGCTCAACACCGGCCACGGCACCATGCAGGTGCGCAAGCCTCCTGTGCGCGCTGGCGCGCACAGCATGCGCCTGGTGCATGCCTTCTAGTGAGCCAATGCGCATCGACGTGCGGCTCTGCAGCAGCGCCTGCGTGCCGCCTCCGTCGGCCAACGGCCGCCAGCCGACACGAGCAGCTCTGCGATATGTCAACATTTTGCCTACGCTTGTGTCGAGGCATGCCTCACCTGGTTACAACACAAGCCGCCCCCGGCGCGCGCATGCCAGGCTTGCTGCATGGCCGCGCGCAGGTGAACGTCGCGCCCGGCAGCTGGCTGCGCGCGGATGGCCGCGAGTGGCAGCTGCTGCAGTGGCACTTCCACGCGCCCAGCGAGCACGCGCGCGGCGGCGCGCGGCAGGCCATGGAGGCGCATCTGGTGCACCGCGACGCTGAGGGTGCGGCGCCTGGGGTGCAGGGGTAGCGTTATGGCACTTCAATGCGCCCAGCAGGCATGCGCGCGGCTGGATATGCAGGCGCACCTGTGCTGCTCCGCCTGCTCGTCCCCGGGCGCATGCTGCGAGCTGGGGTCTTCCAGCGTAGGCCGAGAGGTGACGCCGGGCGATTCTCTCACCTTGCTGAGTTATGTGTGTGCATAGCCTGGTAGCTTGGCTGCGCGTGCTCTGCTACCTGTGGCCGGAGCCGGCACAGGCCCCAACGGCCCGGCGGGCCGCAGGGCGCTTGGCGGTGCTCGCGGTGCTGCTGGAGGGCGGCGCTGCCGAGCCCAATCAGGCGGTCGGCCGCGCGCTGGCCGCCGCGCCCGCCCTGCCCGGCGCCGCCGAGCCGCTGCCGGC
>JAABVA010006879.1_pt1 | contig 9995 bp, 9 predicted proteins | sample 5560331 | NCBI WGS metagenome assembly JAABVA01 (sample SAMN12812661, study PRJNA571458) | rock metagenome | isolation source: Antarctica rocks | place: Antarctica: Victoria Land, Mt New Zealand sud | collected 2016-01-07 | reverse complement strand
GATCTCGGCGAGCGTCGCCGCGGCCGCCGGCCGCACGCAGCCGGCGCCGGCGACCAAGGCCGCGCCGGTCAGGAGCAGGCCGCGTCGTGTGGTGTCCATGGTCGGTCCCTCGAAAGTCGTAAAAGCAGCAAGAGCCGTGCCAGGTTCGAACGTCAGCGCCCGATCGTCAGCAGGCTGACGAGTGCCCCGAATATGTGCAGACTGGCAGCCTCCTGCCCTCCGACCGAACGGTTCGCGCATGCCCTGGATCGATGTCGCCGATCGCGCCACGCTGGAGCGCCGCCACTGGCTGGAGGCGGAAGCGGGCGCGTCGGCGGTCCTTCTGTTCGACCTTGCCGGCGAGGTTTACGCGACCGCCGCCATCTGTCCGCATCACGCGGCCTGGCTGTCGCAGAGCGGCATCACCGGCGATTGTGTCGATTGCCCGCGCCACATGGGACAGTTCCACATCCCAACCGGCGAGCAGCGCCGTGGGCCCGCCTGTGGCCCCTTGCGAACCTACCCGACCCGGGTGGCCGGAGGCCGCGTGCTGGTCGAGGTCTAGGCCAGCCACATCGGCGCGCGGCCGTGCTCGTTCCCGGCACCGACCAACAGCCGCAGAGCGCTCCGGAACGCGTCACGTTCTGCCGGTGGCAGCGCCTCGATCGGGCGGGCATGCGCGCGCTCGGTGGCATGCTTCATCCGGGTCAGCGTGGTGCGATCGACCCCCCCTCATAGGCGAGGGCGACCTGCTCCAACCCCGGCTGCGCTCCCACGAACGTCATGATGTTGAACTGCACGGGGTGACGCCGAACCGGGTGCACTTTTCCGCGAACAGCGCCAGGTGGATTTGGTGCAGCCGCGGGATCAGGAAGCCTGGGCGTTCGCCGAGCAGGTCATCCATGCCGGCGGAGCAGCCCTCGCAGCCACGTCCACGCCATCTTGGCCGCGAGCGCCGGGGCGGAGAGCGGCCGGGAGGCTGGCGCGGCATGCCCGCCCAACCGGGCACCCAGGTTCCGGGCGAACATGGCCGCCACCTCGCCGGCCAGCAGGTCCACCACGCGACCCTTGGCGAGCTGGGCCAACGCGCCGCGCAAGGTATAAGCGACATCGATCTCCAGCACCGACCCGGCGTCCTCGCCGCGCACGCGGAACGCCGCGGACGCCGTCAGGCGTGTCCCGCTGGCCTGGTCGCGGCCGCCGCCCTGAACGTTCCCGGACCGTGCAGTGTCGTCGTAGGACAGCGTCGCGTCGCCGGTGAAGCGAGCGCGGACAGGGCCGAGGGCGACCACCATCTCGCCGGCGATGGCGCCGTCCTCCGCAGACGTCAGCTGGGCGCCCGGCACGCAGGAAGCGATCAGAGCCGGGTCACGCAGGGCGAGCCAGAGCCGGTCGGGCCGGACGTCGAAGCGCAATCGCTGGCGCAATCCATCGCCGGCCGGCGCCGCTGGCGCGGCAGGGACGGCAGCGACGGCGCCGAACTGCACCCGTGGCAACGGCAGCCGGGTGAGCGGCGGAAGGTTCATCCGCTCGTCCAGCACGCGGCGGATCGCCCGCACGATGCCGTTGTAGCCGGTGCACCGGCAGAGATTGCCCGCCAGTTCCAGCCGGACCCGGTCGTCGGACGCGTCCGGCAGGCGGCGCACGATGTCGCCGGCGGTGACGAGCATCCCCGGGGTGCAGTAGCCGCATTGCAGGGCATGCTCTGCGGTGAAGGCCGCGCGCAGGCGGATCGCGACGGGATCGTCGTCCAAGCCCTCGATCGTGCGGATGTCGGCGCCCTCGCAGGTGGCGGCGTAGGTGAGGCAGGCGCGCGCGGGCTCGCCGTCCAGCAGCACGGTGCACGCGCCGCACACGCCGTGCTCGCAGCCGAGATGAGTGCCGGTCAGCAGCAGGCGCTCGCGGACGAAATCGGCCAGGTGCAGGCGCGGTTCGACGTCCGCGCGGACGGGGCGGCCGTTCACCTGCAGGGACACCGCTGTCATCCGCCCGCCTCGGCCAAGGCGCGCTCGACGGCAACGAGGTGGATGCGGCGCGCGGCCAAGTCCAGGAAGCCGAGCGCTTCGGCCGCGCCCGGGAGGGTCGCGCGATCGTCCTGCAGGAGCACTGGCCGGTCACCGATGGCCCCGATCGCCAGGCGGCGGGTTCCGTCCGGCGCGACCAGGGCGGCGGCCATGGCGTGCGCGAACTCACCGGGCTTGCGGCACAATTTGTGGTAGCCCCACCCGGCGCCGGCGGACGGCCGGGGAATGCGCACCGCCCGCACGATCTCCCCCGGCTCCAGCACGGTCCGGTAGGGTCCCGTGACGAACTCGCCGAGCGCCACGGCGCGCCGGGTCGTCAGCACGGTGGCGGCGAGGGCGGTGAGCGTGGTGAGCCAATCGGCCGCCGGGTCGGCGTGGCACAGGCTGCCGCCGATGGTGCCGCGGTTGCGGACGGCGCGGTAGGCGATGCCGCCAGCGATGCGCGCCAGGATGCCGCCGGCGAAATCGGGCGTGCAGCCATCGGCAATCGCGGCATGCGTCGTGGCCGCGCCGAGTGTGATGGCGTCAGCCGATTCCTCCACCCCGTGCAGCGCGGAGAGGCCAGTGAGCGGCACCACGACACCGGGCCGGGCGGTGCGCAGGTTGAGCATCGGACCGAGCGACTGCCCGCCGCCCATCGCCCGGCATTCGTCGCCGGCGAGCAGTGCCGCGGCGTGCTCGATCCCGGTCGGCATCGCCAGGTCGAACGCAGCCGGCTTCACGCGGCCATCACCGCTTCCACGACCCGGCCCGGCGTGATCGGCAGCCGGTCCACGCGCGCGCCGATGCCCGCCAGCGCGTCGTTCACGGCGTTCGCGATGGCGGCCGGCGGACCGATCGCGCCGCCCTCGCCGATGCCTTTCTGGCCGAACCGCGTGTATGGCGACGGCGTCTGCATGTGCTCGATCCGCAGCGCCGGCACCTCGGTGGCGCCCGGCAGCGAGTAGTCGGCCAAGGTCGCCGCCATCGGCTGCGCGGCGTCGTCGAACGGCATCTCCTCGTACAGGGCCGTGCCGATGCCCTGGGCGACGCCGCCGATGATCTGGCCGTCGACGATCTGCGGGTTCACCAGCACGCCGCCGTCCTCGCAGATTGCGTAGTCCAGGATGCGCACCTCCCCCGACTGCGTGTCCACGGCGACGGTGCAGGCGTGGGCGGCGTAGCTGAACGTGCCGCTGTCACGTAGCGCCTTGTAGCCCGCCACTACCTCGAGCCCGCCGGCGTCGGTGTCGTCCGGCAGGTCCTGCGGGCGGCGGTAGAACGTGCGCGCGACCTCCGCGATGGCGACGCTGCCGATCGGGCCGCGCACCTCGCCCCCCGCCACCACCACGTCGCGTGGATCGACCTGCAGCAGGTGCGCGCCGATATGGGCGATGCGCGTCGCCAGTTCCGCGCACGCCGCCGCCACGGCGCCCCCCGCCATCACCATGCAGCGCGAGCCCCAGGTGCCGGTCGAATACGGCGTCATCGCGGTGTCGCCATGCACCACCCGCACCCGCGCCACCGGCACGCCGAGCACCTCGTGGGCCACCTGGGCCAGCGTCGTTTCCAGCCCCTGGCCGTGCGACTGGATGCCGACCCGCAGCTCCAGCCCGCCATCGGGCGACAGCCGGGCCGCCGCCTGCTCGTAGCCGGGCACCATCGGGATTCCCCATCCGGCGTACACCGAGGTCCCGTGCGCCGCCTGCTCGCAGAAGATCGCCATGCCCAACCCCAGCCGGACCGGCCCCGTGGCGTCGGCCTGGCGGCGGCGCACGGCGGGCACGTCGATGGCCGCGACCACCCGGCGCAGGCATTCCGGATAGTCGCCGCTGTCGAAATGCTTGGCCGTGATGTTGTCGAACGGCATGGCGCCGGGGCCGATCAGGTTCCGCAGCCGGACCTCGTGCGGCTCCAGCCCGGTCTCGCGCGCGATGGCGTCCATCATGGTCTCCATCGCGTAGGCGACGCCCGCGCGGGCGACGCCGCGATAGGGCAGGATCGCCGGTTTGTTGGTGGCGACCGACCATGTGCGGCAGCGGTAGGCGGGAAAGTCGTACGGCCCCGGCAGGATGCTGGCCACCTGCGCCGCTTCGAGGCAGGCGGAGAACGGGTAGATCGAGTAGGCGCCGGCATCGACCGTCGCCTCGGCGTCGAGCGCCAGCAAACGGCCGTCGCGCCCGGCGTAGGCGGTCAGCTCGTAGTGGTGCTCGCGGCAGTTGGCGCCCCCGGTCAGCGCCTCCCGCCGGTCCTCGATCCAGCGCACGGGATGGCCGAGGCGCATGGCCAGGAAGGCGGCAACGACCTCCTCGGGCAGCAGGATGCCCTTGTAGCCGAACCCGCCGCCAACATCGGGGGCGACGACGCGCACCGCTTCCTCCGGCAGCCCCAAGCACTCCGCCAGCCCGGTGCGGACGATGTGCGGCATCTGGGTGGAGGTGTGCAGCACGATCTGCTCCAGCCGGCGGTCCCACTCGGCGACCACGCCGCGCCCCTCGATCGGCGCCATGTGCTGGCGGGCGGTGCGCAGGGTGCGGCGGACCACGACCGGCGCCGTGCTGCGGATGGCCGGATCGCCGATATCCACGCGGGTGTCTAGGAACACGTTGTCCGCCCAGTGCTCGTGCAGCAGCGGGGCGCCGGGCGCGCGGCCGGCCAGCATGTCGGCGATCGCGGGCAATTCCTCCAGATCGACCTCGACCCGTTCGGCGAGGTCCTCCGCCTCCGCGCGGGTGGCGGCGATGCAGACTGCGATCGCCTCGCCCACGTGGCGAACGCGGCCGGTCGCCAGCACGGGCTGCGAGGATGGCTTGAAGCCGGGCAGTCCGGACAGCGCGGTGATCGGCTTTACCCCGCCAAGGTCGGCGGCGGTGAACACGGCGTGCTCGAACCCGGCGGGCTTGCGGATGGCGACGATCCGCGCGTGGGCAAGCGGGCTGCGGACGAAAGCGAGGTCACGCGTTCCCGCTGGGCGAATGTCGGCGATGAACTGGCCGCGCCCGCGCAGGTAGCGCTCGTCCTCCTTGCGCAGGACCGATTGGCCGATGCCCTCGTCGCCGGTTGTCCCGTCCATCCCGCCGCTTTCGTTGTGCGCAGCGGGGATGATGAGCATACTGGCGACACAATCAGCAAGCGTGCTTCATCAGCGAGGCGTCATGGACCAGCCGTTCGATTCTATCCTCAAGGGCGGCCGGGTGATCGATCCGGCGCGGGGCTTCGACGGCATCGCCGATGTCGCGATCGCCGGCGACCGCATCGCCGCCGTCGAGCCGAACATCCCCGCTGGCGCCGGCCGAGAGGTGATCGACGTGTCGAGCCGGGTGGTCATCGCCGGCATGATCGACACTCACGGCCACGTGTACCAGCATGTCACCGGGCGCTTCGGCCTGGCGCCGGACCTGGTGGGCGTCCAGTCCGGCGTGACCACGGTGCTCGACCAGGGCGGGCCGAGCTGCATGACCCTGCCGGGCTTCCGCAAGTTCATCGTCGAGCCGGCCGACACGCGGGTGCTGTGCTTCATCTCCGCCTACCTGGTCGGCGGGCTGGAGGGCCATCTGTATCCGGAGCTGTACGGCCCCGACCAGGTGAACGTCGCCGCCACCGTGAAGGCCGCGCGCGAGAACGCCGACATCGTGCGCGGCGTGAAGGCCCACGCGGAAATCGGCGGCGCGTCACGCTGGGGGCTGGAGGTGATCAAGCTCGGCAAGCGGATCGCGTCCGAGGCGGGGCTGCCGCTGTACATCCACCTGGGACAGCTGTGGCCAACCAAGGATTCAGCGACGGTCGACGCCGACGAGGTGGTGCGCGCGCTGATGCCGCTGATGGAGAAAGGGGACGTGCTGGCGCACCCATTCACCCGGCACCCCGGCGGCTTCATCTCGGCCGAGACGGGCGAAGTCCACCCGGTCGTCTGGGCGGCGCTGGAGCGCGGCGTGACCGTCGATGTCGGGCATGGCAGCCATTTCAGCTTCGACATGGCGCGCCGCACGATCGCCGCCGGCATCCGTCCGACGACGCTGGGGGCGGACATGCACGGCTACAACGTCCGCGTGCCGGACGCTTCCGCCGACGCGAGCGGCAACCCGTTCTTCGGCGTGGCGCCGTTCAACCTGACCAACGCCATGACCAAACTGCTGGCGCTCGGCCTGACCTTGCCCGAGATCGTCGCCACCGTGACGAGCAACCCGGCGGCGATGCTCGGCATGGGCGGCCAAATCGGCGCGCTGCGGCCGGGCATGACAGCCGATGTCTCGGTGCTGGACATCCTGGATGGCCGTTTCGAGCTGCGGGACAACAGCGGTGACAGTGTCGTCAGCTCCGCGATGATCGTGCCCGGCTTCGCGTTGCGCGCCGGACGCCGCTTCGACGCCATCAGCCCGCTCGTTCCTGCACCGGTGCGGGTTGCGGCCTGAGGCGGACGCGCACGCCTATTGGCAGCAGTTCGATCCGCCGCCCGAGCCCAGGGCGGCGTTCGACTACAGCTACCCCGCCATCATGCCGGACGGACGCAGCCTCGAGCTGCCGTTGCGCGACCTGGGCGAAACGGCAGTGGCCGGGCTGATCCTGAACCAGGCGTCTTTCAGCGTGCTGGACCAACTCACGGCTTGGCTGGCGCCCAAGGTGGCAACTCTCCGGCCTGATATCGTGGTCGGCTTGCCGACGCTGGGCCATGTCATCGGCGCCGGGCTAAGCCGGGCGCTCGGCCATTCGAACTGGGTCGCTCCCTCAACCACGCGGAAACGCTGGTATGACGACCGCCTTTCGGTGCCGCTCAGCTCCATCACCTCGCCGAGCGACGGCGCCAACGCCCGGCGTCGCATGTGGCTCGATCCGAGGTTGCTGACCCGGTTGGGCGCGAAACGGGTTCTGCTCGCGGATGACGTGATCAGCACCGGGCGCTCGGCGATGGCCGGGCTTGAGCTGCTTGGGACGGTGGGGGCAATGCCCGTGGGGCTCGCTGTGGCGATGATACAGAGTGATCGTTGGCGCGATCTCTGGCCCGATGACATCCCAGTCTGTTCAGCGTTCCAAACGCCGATGTTCACTCGCGAGCCTGGCGGCTGGCGCCCGAACCGGCAGCATCTCCTCAGCTGAACAGACGGGAAGAAAGTGAGTCTGGCGCCGCCACTTGCAGACATGACGTCCCTGTTTCCATGGATTTGGCTGCCCCGATCGGATTGATGCACGACAGCGGTTAGCTGAAAGCTGCGCCCTGGACCACTCGTTCGCGAGAGGCTGCGTCACCGGCAAGCCGCTGCAGTTGGGTAGTCACGCCGTATAGGAACCAGCATAAAGCTGCTGTCTTGATGGAAAACGCCGATGCGCCGACGCATAGCGATGCGGTCACGTAGAGAGCGACCATGCCGCGCATGGTCTGCCCCTGCCGCGAGGCGATCGGTGCCACGGCAAACGCAAACCAGATTAGCAGAGCTAGCGGCAAGCCGAGGTTGAGGATCGCGTAGGCATATCCGGTGTCGGCAGTATAGACCGGCGACCCCGCCAACCCGAGCCACTGCCGCCATGTCCAGGAACCCAGGAGCTGCCCGGAGAACAGCAGGCGGCCCGAAAAGTCATCGTTTAGAATCTGCGGCTCGATCCCGATATCATGACCCTGACTGCCATAAAGGAGCAGCCCGGCAATGGCCACGACCGGGAGAAAGAAGGCCACGACGGACGACCGGTGAAGCGGAGTCATCCGAAACAGCACCATCATCACGCACGAGGCAGCGGCAAATCGCGAGTCCGGGAACACGACGCATAGGGCCACCGCGAGGGCCATGACCAGGCGCATCGTTGCCGACCGCGGCGGCATGCTCAGTAGCCATGCCAGGCAGATGATGGCGAAGTTGCCGAGCGAGACCGGCTCCAGGAAAACCGAGGAGATGCGGTGGACCCCGAAGATGGCGGGCAACAGCGTGCGTCCGGCGTCGACCGAGCGCTGGCCGCTGATGAACAGTTTCGTGTTGCTGTAGTTCACCGTGGTCGCATCGAGGGCGCCCTTATCCAGGTAGTAACCCCAGATATCGAACATGCTCTCGAATACAGTTGGCAACAGCCACTCGACCAGCCCCACGGCGGCGACGATTACGAGCGCTATTGTAACAAGGCGACTGGCTAAATGCGCTGGGCACACAACCGAGTAAGAAGAACACCAGCATGATCGATAGATCATGGATGATCTTGAGGTCGAGATCCCCGTTGAGGAGTTTGAGCGCGAGCAGGCAGACGATGACGACGCCGCTAAACTGGACCGCCGCGCGACCCATGAGGTTTCGTGCCGCGAGCAGCCCGGCCAGCAGGATCGCTGACTCGATAGCGATAATTTGCGTCGAGGTGACGCTCATCAGGTGCTGGGTGTTGAGAAAGCAGAGCACGACATTGAACAGCGTGGCGGCTAAGATCGCCCAGAAACCTATGATTGCCGGTTGGAGGCCGACCAGGGCCGGCTGACGTGGCGCCGGAAGGGCTAAGGACATGCTTCGGGTCATCATGAGTCCTGGCCAGGTCGGGTTCCAACCGCGGCTGACCGGATGGTGACTTGCGGCCGGTCCGCCATGTGATCAGGGTTCGGTAAGAGCGGCGCCTGCACAGGGCGGGCATATGCCATGTGAGGGTAGGCCCGAGCCGGCTTTGGAACATTCGCCTGGATGCCTGGTCCTGATTTTAGGCCCTCCATCCCAAGATCTTGATCTGGCCCGTGGCGCCAGGCGCGCCGTCCATCGATGGCGGCACGTGCCAACGCAAGCAGTGCCGATGGCCGGCGCCATCGAATCGCCCGCACGATTGCGATAAGCCCGAAGGTGAAACCGAACGGTAAAAGCCCGAGCCTGCCGCGGTGTTTGGACACGAAGTAGGCGGTGGATCGGAAGCGAGACGCTTCGTTCGCCATGGCGCTCTCCAGCCGCACGCCACCGTTGAGCGCCGACAGATGCACAACCTCTGCCCCGGGTACGAACAGCAGCGCCCAGCCGTCCCGTGCGACACGCGTTGACAGGTCGGCTTCTTCGAGCAGCGCCGTTCCGACGTAGTTCCGGTCGAAGCCGCCGACATGGTCGAACACCTCCTTTCGGAAGCTCGTGTTCAAACCCTTCAACGAGTGCAGGCGCACCGGCTCGGTTCCGGTCAGATTGCTCACTGTCCGACCGCCAAACGTGATGTGGTTGGTGGTCGTACGAGCGTTGTTTCGGTTGGTGCGCTCGATGACCCGCCCCGTCACGCCGCCGACATCAGGATCGATGTAGGCTTCCAGGTGAGCGTCAAGGAACGTGTCTTCGAGCAGCAGCACGTCGTCGTCAAGGAACAGAACGACCCGGCCGATCGCACGGACCAGGCCTTCGTTGCGGGCGTTCGGCAGGCCTTTGCGACTCAAGTGCAGGTAATGCACCCGGGGATCCGACAAACACGCGGCCAAACTTTCTTTGATCTCAGCGGCAACCGTCTCGTCGGATTGATCGACGATCCATACCTCGTAGTTCTGGAAACGCTGCTTGAGGACCTGCTCCACCGTCGCGAGCAGAAGCTTGCCGCGGTTCAGCGTCGCAATGATGATCGACAGGTCGAGCATGGGTATTCTCCTCAGGAACCAACTGCCGCGAACTGGCCGGCTCGCGCGACTGGACGACGCGATATAAGTCGGTACACGCGATCATAGGCCGCAGATGCCGCAGGCCAGACATGGAACGCCCCGACACCGCCCACGTGCAGTTTCCGCGATTCGGCCGGTCTCCCGGTTGCTTCAATGACGTCAAGACTCGCTGCGACCTGCCCGGGGATGTCCCGCTCGTCACGCGTGAGGTTGCGGACCGCATCCTCCAGGCCGCCAGCGGACGGGCTGAACTGGCAGGCCACGTGCCCTGCACGCGGCGCGCCCGTCCCCGGCTCAACCGCCATAGTAACGCTCGAGCAACTTGACGTCACGCCGAGTGGCGCCTTCGCCGTAGCGCGCCGACGACGACGCATCGACCATAGAGAGCACCACGCCGGACATCTTGGCGCCTGCGCTGCGCAACCGCT
>JAABVA010006878.1_pt1 | contig 9998 bp, 11 predicted proteins | sample 5560331 | NCBI WGS metagenome assembly JAABVA01 (sample SAMN12812661, study PRJNA571458) | rock metagenome | isolation source: Antarctica rocks | place: Antarctica: Victoria Land, Mt New Zealand sud | collected 2016-01-07 | reverse complement strand
CGGACGCGCTGGCGGCGCGGCCCGTGTGGGCGCCCGCGCTGCTGGCCGCGCGCGTGCCGGCCGGCGCGGCCGCGGACGCGGAGATGCACAAGCGTGTCGCTTACATGTTCCGCAACGGCGCGCGGCCCGCGCTGGGGGCGGGCGCAGGCCTGCACGTTGGGCTGCGCGGTCCCTGGCGCGGCCGCAGGCGTGCAGACGGCTGGGAAGCGCGCTGCGCCTGCTCTGCGCGGGCGTGCTGCGTGCGCTGGCACGCGCCCAAACCAGGCACAGGCATAGCCAGGAGTCTGCTCTGGCGGGGCAGCGCTCGGAGGCGCGGCGGCGCCGTCGGCGCCGGTGCACGCGCCGCCCGGGCGCCCAGAACACAGCGTGTGCACGGTGCGGCAGGGCCATGGAAGGGCTGCTGGGTGCGCTGCGGCTTTGACCCGCGGCTCGACCCGGCCGCGCGCCGCCTGCAGGTCCTGGAGCTCCGGGTGCCCGCCGAGTGGTGCGCGCCCTGAGGGCACCCGCAGGCGCGCGCGAGGCGTGGCTCCAGGTCGCGCGGCGCTGCGCTTCCAGGCTCACCCCTTGGCATAATGACACTGTGACGCGCCTTGGTGGGGGCCGCGTTATGAGCGACTGACATTGGGGGAGCACCAGACCGGCCGACCTGGTGCCGATGCCTGCTTTGCTGACATTCCCGAGGTGGGCGGAACTTCACTGTGCGCGGCGTGCGGCCCTGTGGCGAAGGGATGCATGCATGACCCGCCGCCGTGTCTTCCAGCCGGGCGTGCCCTGTGGGCCTGCAAGCACTCTTGCAAACGCAGTGTAGCCCCCCTCGAGTGCATGCGCCAACGCGCGAATGTGCCTCCAGCCATGCTCCATGTGTGGTGCTCGGGTGGGGTGGCCCATGTCGGAGGCCCCGCGCAGCGCAGACGCGCGCCCACTCCGACGCCCAAGATGAACCCTCCCCAGGATGCATAACAGTCGTGCCAAGTACGTTGCGCAAGTCAGGCAGCGCGTGAGTGCTCCAAGCGCTGCGGCGCGCAGGCGCGCGCGCGCGAGCGCAGACCCGGCAGCGCAGAGCGGCGCGGGGGCGGGTGCGCCCGCGCGCCCTGCGGCGAGCGCTGCCGACGTGCACAGGTGCACCACTGTCCGGTGACATGTTGCACTGCTTCTCACACATGTCGCTTGGGAATGTGCACATGCAGGTTTGGCACCGAGACATGGCTCCCGTCAGTGTTCCGCACACACGCCAGGTGCTCAGGGTCGCCATTGACGCCATTGATGGTGGAGTGGCTGTCCTCTACTGCAACCCGCCTGCTCTTGCTGTGTAGATCGGCGCTAACCTCAACCCTGCCCTTGCTCTACGCCGCAACGCTGCCCGCTCATGCGATGCACACGCTTTGGCAGAGGCCGCCTGCTTGTGCTGCCAGGGGCTGAGCCCCAGGAGCCCCGCAGGTTTGCGCGCATGCCTGACGGCGAGGCGGCGCTCCTCCAGCTGGGCGACCTGGCGGATGAGGGCGTGCAGGCGGCGCTGGCGCGGCCGCCGCGCGGCCCGCCCTGTGATGAGTGCACAGGCGCGCGCGCAGCCCGGCAGCGCACACATCTTTCGCGTCGCTTGGTGGCTGGGTGTCGCAGAGCCGCGCCCGGCGCCCTGACAGCCCGCGTCAGGCCTCGTCTCCGTGTCTTGTGCAGTGACACCGGATGAGAGGCGAGTGTGGCCGTGCAGACAGCTTGGGCATGTTCCGCATGGTGCGCGCGTCAAGGCTAGACAGGCTCCCGTGCAGCTGTGCAGTGAAACAGAGCACCGCCGCAAGTCGGCGAGGGCCTGTGTGCCAGAGCCTCAGGCGCGCATGCGCGCGAACAGCCCTGCCCTCTGCTGTCGCTTCGCGCGCACAAGCATGCGCACGTAAGGGTCTGCGGAACCGCCGGCGCGCAGGCTGGCTGACGGAGGACGCCTGGCAGCAGGTTGTGGGCCGCGTCCATGCGCGCTTCCGTGCGCTGCTGGAGCGCGGGCCGGACGCTCCCGGCCCCGCGTGCGCCCCATGCACCCCGCCAGCCGCGCGCTCCGTCGATGGCTCCTTCTCGCGTCTCCGTCTGTGCACGCACCACAAGGCTCCGCGCATGCCGTGTTGAAAGCTGGCATCCATGCCCCGGGCTGCGGTCAATGCTCCTCAGCTCGGCTGCCAAGCTCTGCAACACCTCTGTGTCGGTGCTCTGCAACACCGGATGTCGAGCTCTGCAGCACCTAGGCGGACGGCAACGGGAGCCTGCATGACACAGCTGCGGCTGTGGCGGCCTGGCTGCAGACGGCCGCGCGAGCGCGCGCAGGGGCAGGGCGCTCGGCGACGCGGGCGGCGAGGGCGCGACCGCCATGGAGGTCGACGCGGCGGCGCCTGGAGAGGCGGAGCGAGCCCCGGACCGGGCCGCAGCCACGGTCGCAACGCCTGCACCCAGCGCGCCCCGGCCTGCCAGCGCAGAGGCGGCCGGGCGCGCGGAGCAGGTGCCCCTCACAATGGCCAGCAAGCGGACCTGCTCGGAGCGCACGCGCAGGCCACTTACAGCTCGGTGTGGGTTGAGAACTCGCGCGCTCGGTGGTGGGCATGTCGTTTTACACCGTGTCTGCAGACGGGTCATCGTGTCAACGAGGCAACGGTGTGTGTTCCAAGGGAGCTCTCCGCCTGTCGCAGGAAGCGCAGGCGGACGGGGCGGCTGGGAGGGCCGGCGCAGAGGCGGCATCCGGCATCCTGGCGCCGGCGCTGATGCGCGCGCTGCATGCCGGCCTGGGCGGCGAGCGGGCGACAGGCGAGGCCATGGCTGGTGCGGACCTTTCACGGCTGTGCTGCCAGCGGGGCAGGGAGTCGGGCTAGGCTCAGGGCTGCGATGCCAGCAGGACAGGCGCTCGAAACGCATGCCGGGTCGCAGCACCTATGGTCAGCTGGTGCAGGCAGGCCGCCCTGGTGCTGTGGCCTGGTCATTCCTGGGCGCCTGTTGTGCTGTGCCGCCGCCCCGCGTGCATGCTGTGCTGTGCCGCCGCTCGCAACAGAGGCCGCCAGACCAGCGACGTGAGTGGCGCTGCTGGGTTGCAGTGTGTTTTGTTTCTGTGTCCTTGGCATGATTGGGTTCTAAGTAGGAGGCCTGCACTGCCGCTGACCCTCGCTCCTTGGCAGCGGCGCTGGAGGAGTATGAGATCTTTGGCGAGGGCGATGACGGCGGCTCGGAGGACCCCCCGGCCAGTGCTTACGGGGCCGGCAATGGCGCCGCTGGTGAGGAAGCTGAGACAGACGACGACGAGGTTGGCGGGGACGACGATGACGAAGGCCAGGACCATGAAGAGGAAGGGGATGACGAGGAAGACGACGAGGACGAGGAGGCTGGCGGGGAGCGCAGCAGCGTGTGAGGGAGTGAGGGCATTCCCCAGCAACCAAGCTGTGCCAACCAGCCTTGCATGGGACTTGTAACTAGGCTGTAACGTACCTAGGGTGCATGCTGCCCGACATGCAGCATTTGCTGCAGCACTTGATGGCGCTTCACAGCTGGAGCTAGCGAGCTTTGCTCCATCTTTCGTAACAGAGCTTCAGTTAGCTCCAGTAAGCGACCGATCGCACACAATGCAGAGCACAACACCCGGGCACGTCAAAGTCTTCCAGCACTGAGCATTTACTCTATTAAGCGCAAGGGACGCAATGGGAGTTCCAGGCCTGTTTGCCTGGTGCGTCCGCGCTTGCTATGCGCTCATGTGGGACCGGCCCTGTCGCTGCTTCCTCAACAGACTGATTGCACTTTGGCGCCGTTCGCAGGCTGAGGCGGCGGTACCCGCTGATAGTGGAGTCTATCACCGCGCCTGCACTGGAGGCTGACGACCAGAGCAGCTGCGACAACCTGTACATAGGCAACGGCCCAGCTTGTAGCACCGCTGATGCCTGCGAGTTGCACTGCAAGGGAGCCTGAAGGCTTCCGCTCCCGCAGACCTCAACCATGTGGTGCATGCCTGCTCCCACCCGGGCTGGCGGGTGGAGCCTTATGAGACGGAGGATGACATGTTCGCGGACATGCACCTCTACGTCGACAACCTCGTCAGCGTGACGCGGTACGCTGCTGTGCTGCAGTCTGCTGCAAGAGTACCACTGCCGTGCAGCTTGGGCCAAGGGCCTGAGATTTCTGGTTGCTGCGCAGGCCGGCGCGGCTGGTGATGGTCGCAGTCGACGGGGTGCGCTGCGCAGCGCCCATTGCCGTAAAGGACGTGCACGCCAGTGGCTGCCAACGTGCTTGACCGCCGAGGGTGGGAGAGTGCGGAACCAAAAAAGGCACTCACAGTAGACAGTAGCTGCGAGCAGCCTGCTCACAGCCTTGCCTCTGGGCAGGTCGCGCCCGAGGCCAAGATGAAGCAGCAGCGCACGCGGCGCTTCATGGCCGAATACTGTGAGGGGATGCGCGCCAAGCTGGAGGCAGAGGTGCGGCGCCGCTGCTGCACTGTGCCCCTCTGCTCGCTGGCCGCAAGTGTTGGGGATTGCGGAGTGTGCAGGCCATGCTGTGGCCTCCGCAGCTGGATGGTACCATGCTTGTATTGTGCTTAGGCATAGACTACGTGAATGCGGCTGCCAGGTAAGCCCAGCATGCAGCAAGCAGATTACCAGCAGCCGAGCGGCGGCGTTTGGGCGTGGCTCGCGAAGAGGAGGCTGTACGCTCGGACAACGCACGGCCTGCGGTGCAAGCACAGGGGCGTCGATGCGGTCCACGGCAGCGCGCAGGTGCGGCGCGAGGTGGCCGCCGAGGTGCCGGGGGCCTTCATCCCGCCCATCCCCAACTGGGACAGCAACGTCATCACGCCGGGCACGGTGTTCATGGCCAAGCTGGCCGCCAGCCTGCGCGAGTACCTCTGCCGCAGGCTGTCGACGCACCCCCACTGGCAGCACATCCAGGCGCGCGCCGGTGCCTCTCCATGCACCCAGCTCAGCAGCTGTGCAGGCCTGGTTGCACTGCATGGTGTGTGCGTGCCTGGTTGCACTGCATGGTGTGTGCGTGCCTGGTTGCACTGCATGACATGTGCGCGCATGTGCACTGACTTGCGGAGGACACATTCCCCGTCCGGCATTGACACAAACCTGTGCAGATCGCCCCGCGCCTGCCAGCATGTGCCGCGCTGACGCGCGGGCTCACGTGGAAGCATGCAGGCTGCAGTGGTGAAGCAGGGTGCGTTGCTGCCCGCGCAGGTGCTATTCTCTGATACGGGCGAGCCTGGGGAGGGCGAACACAAGGTGCGCGCATGGCCGGCGCGCCTGGACGGCTCTGCCGGTGCCGTGCGCTGCGGGTGCTCACATGGGCACGCACAGCGCTTCTTAACCCCCAGCCGCAGACATGCACCAGAAGGAGACCTTGGGGCTGCCGCATGCTGAAGTGATGTTTGCGCTGCCCCTGGTCTGCACGCGCCTCTGGGCAGGCAGGTTAGGAAGAGACGGTGCACCAGGTCTGCCTGGTTAGTGATGCCCCGAGTGATGACTGCTCTGTATGCGTGCAGATCATGCGCTTCATCCGCCAGCAGCGCAGCCTGCCTGCGTTCGACCCCAACACGCGCCACGTCATCTTCGGGCAGGCGCGCGGGCGGCCTCGGCAGCTGTCTCGCTAGCTGGCGCTGGCGGCCTGTGTGTTATTTTCTAAGCATATGCAGCAGGACCACCCTTGCTCCTGTGGCCCACTGGTGGTCAAGCAAAGACGCATGCGCAGACCCAGGCACTTCCACATTGCGTCAGCCTTTGCGGCTGGTGCTCCTGCCGACGCATGCGCCCGCATGCGCTCTGAGCGCGGTGCGGCCCGGTAGGACGCCGACCTTATCCTGCTGGGCCTGCTGACGCACGAGCCGCACTTTGCGCTGCTGCGCGAGGCCGCCTCGCTCGAGTCCGTGGTCGACACGCTCGACCTGACCACCTCGCCGGTGTGCGCCTACGCTTCATGTGGCGCTGCGCTGACACCACAGCATTTCGTGCGAATGTTGTTCAGCTCTGGCATTCACTGGAATCGAGGACTGCCTGCTTCCTGCTTTCTTTGTGGTTTGGAGATGGCCCCTTCCCTTATGTATTTGGTTAAGAGTGCTACGTGTGAGCGAGGGCACCTGCGTCCTTCAATTGGTGCATCTCGATAGGACCTCTATCGGCACGCGCATTAGGCATGTGCCTTCCATTCTCACGTTGGTGCACGACCTCTGGACTCACCCCGTCTGCGCGGCGGGCAGATCCAGGAACAGCCGCTGCACTACCTGCACCTGTCCACGCTGCGCGAGTACCTGCGCTTCGAGTTCGCCGACCTGACCGGCCTCGACCTGGCCACCGACTGTGCGCGCCGCTCCGCGAGCGCCCAAAAGCTGCACACTGCGGCGTGCTCTCGGCGTGTTGGGAGTGGAGCCGCGGCCGGCACATACGACGCTGTCACACTGAGGCTGCCAGCATACTGCTTGTGCCATGAGCTGTTGCAAACAGTATCACCTATTGGAAAGGTGTGCTCTTGTCAGACACTCTATACTTGATGCAGGCAATGCTGCATGAGCAAGAACAGTGGCATCAGAGGTCTTGGCATGCAGAAGGAGATGCAGAGTGTAGGCGTGGGCGGTCTGGTCGCGACATTTCATGCATGCTGCGCAGGTCCCGATGCGCCGCCGCCCATGCACCGGGACTGTCCGGATGTCGAGGCCGGCAGCAACGCCGAGAATGATGAGGGCAGCAGCCCGGCGCGGGCGCAGAGCGCCGCCGGCGCCGGCAGGGACGACAGCCAGGCCGCTCTGGGCGGCCAGGCCGGCTTTGACTTTGAGCGCATCCTGGAGGACTTTGTGCTGCTCACGTTCCTGGTGCGGCTGCGGCTGGGCGGCAGGGCTCCCCGTGTTGCGCAGTGTCTCAGCCTGCAGGGTAACAGGTGTAGGTCTGAAGATTGCCTGGGTCCGTCTGTCTGGGGCTCCTACATGCTCGCACTGCTGGCGCATGTCTCGTACGGCACTCCAGCGATTCGCTACAATGTGACTCTGGCAGCCAGTTTTCATGATGTGCCTGGATTAGGTTGACCTGCAAGTGCGTGGGAGGGCTGTTGTGGGGCCCTGCTCAGGCACAGGCCCTAGCAGGTATGAATTAAGTGGTGACCAGGGACATGGCGCGTGACCGAGGGCATCCACGCACTGTTACAGCATGCGCACCTGCGATCCAACCCTACCTAACCCTATTAAGCTCGCCAGCTTAACCCGCGAGCGCCAAGCGCGGCAGGCCGGCAACGACTTCCTGCCCAACGTGCCGTCGCTGGAGATCTATGACCGCCCGTCCGCGCTGGACACGCTGCTGGACACGTACAAGGCGTCGCTGCGCGCGGCCGGCAAGTACCTCACCTCCAGCGGCAAGGTCCGCCGCGGCTGCCCGTGCCGGCAATTTGTTTTGGCTTGGTAGGCAAGGTCTTTTCATGCAGGGTCTGACCTGGCCTGTGTCATCCGGGCCCATATACAGTTCAGCGCGCTGACCTGATGTTCGGCACACTTCCTGTTGTTTGGGCACATGTTGTTGCATGGCCATGTGTCGTATATAGCTGCAGTGCGCTCCTGTTCTGGAGCACACTAAAAGGGGCCCAAGACAGCACGAACGGCTCAGACCAGCAGAGCAGGGAGGAGCGACACACAATCTCGATCACACGCACCACTGTGCAGGTCAATCCGGACGCCCTGCGCCGCCTGCTGGCCAAGCTGGCCGAGGACGAGGAGGCGGCGTTTGCGCGGCGCGCAGCGCGCGCCGCGCAGGAGCAGCGCCGCAAGCTGGAGGAGCTGGCCGGCCGGGAGGAGAGGGGCGCCGGCGGCCCCGGCGGCGGCTTTGCCGGGCCGGACGGCTCGGGGCAGTGGGTCAGGCGCGCCCCTGCGCCCTGCCCCGTTCCATGGTGTCCTGACTCAAGTGTTCTAGAGCTGTTGTGCAGCGTCTATTCGTTCCCTCGTCCTCGCAGCCGCATGCCTGTGATTGTCAGGTGCGTCCTGCTCCAAGCGTGTTGCACAGCTGCCGGAGGCAGAGGGATGCAGAAACGCCTGGCAGCCAAACCCTTCTAGGTCTGGGTAACGATGCTGCCTAGTGAGGGCAACGGTGCGGCGCACGCAGCGTGGGCGAGCTGGGCCCGGACGACGACCTGGACGCGCTGCTCAGCGGGCTGCCCGGCGCGCGCCCCCTGCGGGTCCCCGCTGCCGCCTGCATGCGTGCTTGGCGGCCCGTACACACTGCTCTCCACGCCCCTGCCGGCATGCGTCCTCGGTGGCCCATTCTCGCTGCTCATCCGAGCGCACACCTGTGTCGCAGCTTGGACACGGATGCAGCTTGGGCTGCCTGGCCGCGTGCCCCCCGCGGATCCATGCCGCTGCCTGCATGCGCCCTTGGTGGCCCGTTTCCGATCCTCCTCTGAGCGCATGTCTGTGCCGCGGCCTGGACATGCTTGCACTTTGGGTTGCCTGGCCGCGTGTCCAAAGCCCCGCGGCAGCGTGCGCGCGCCTGCCTCGAGCAGGCGCCACTGCAGAGCGCATGGCCCGCTTCTCGGCAGAGGGCTCGCCCGGGCTTGGCGGGCGCGCGCCGCCGGCTCCCTGCATTGCTCGGCTGCGGGCCGTGCTGCAAGCGCGCGCCGGCGGGCCCCCGCATGCGCACGCCGCGTGCTGACGCTCCAGGGCGCCACGCATGAGCCCGCGTGCGGCGCGGCGCAGATGAGGCCGGGCCCGACGGCTGCCGCGTTGACCTGAGGACCGCCGGCCCCGCGGAGCTGCGCGCCGAGGCGCGCGCGCGCTCGCTGGCCTGGCACCTGCCGTCTGCTGGCATCCTGTGCGCGCTATCTGGCGCATGCTTGCAGCGCAGGCGGCGCTCGCATGGCACACATGTGTAGGAGCGTCTTCACCCGCCACTAACTTGAAATGAAGCACTAATGAAGACGTAGGAGACAGAGCGGACGGCACAGCGCATGGAGGAGAAGCTGCTGGGCGGCTCCGACGGGAAGCAGAGGAAGAACGCATGCAGTGCTCGCACACATGCAGCACCCACGCGCAGGTGGCGCGGCGGGTGAAGCTGCGCCTGGAAGCGAAGCTGCTGGGCAGCGCCGACGCGGACCCCATCCGCTTCACCATGCCCGGCTACCGCGCGCGCCTGTACGAGCAGCGCTTTGGCGCGTCTCCAGGTCGCCGCCCGCTCAGGCCCTCGTCGCCGCCACAGGGCCTGCCCGCGCCCGTGCTGCCGCCATGTGGTCCCCGCATGATCAGCCCTGTCTCCGGCCAGCTCTGCCGCGTCGGCGCGCCGCAGCGCCGTGCATCCGGCCGCGCCCGGCTGGACGCTGTCCGGCGCTGTATAGCCGCATGCGAGCGTGGTGGGCCATGCGCTGTCCAGGCATGCCGTCTGTGCGCAGGCGATGAGTGGGGCGGGCTGTGTGCTCGCGGGGCAGGCCTGAGCGCCATAACCGCCATGCCGCCCATCGCGCATGCCCTTGTGGGTAGCTGACTTACCCCCTCGCCGCGCGCAGCCTAGCATCCAAACTAGGGTACTAACCCTTTGGAGGTTGCAGGCGAGGGCGTGGAGAAGGCGGCCAGGCGCGTCAGCCAGGCCTTCGTCCAGGGCCTGGCCTGGTCGCTCGCGTACTACACGCGCGGCCCGGCGCAGCCGGCCGCAGCCGCGCCCAGGGGCGCGGCCGACCGCGCGTCCTGGGAGTGGTGCGCGCGCCGCAGCGGCCCTGGAGCGGTCAGAGTTGCGGCGCTGAGCGCCAGACAGAGCAGGTCCACAAATGCACCCGCCGTAGCGCGAGCGGGCTGAGGATGCCGCCCTGGCACATTGCCCACATTGTTTCTTGTTGGCAGCAAGGCATGCACGGCGCAGCCAAGGAGGCGCGCCTTTCCAGTGTGCGCGCCAGCACGGACCGTGGAGTGCCGCGCAGGTACTACCCGTACCACTACGCGCCGCTCGTCTCCGACCTGGCCAAGAATGCGGGCGGCCTGGGGAAGCACAAGACGGGCGGCGGGCGCAAGGCGGACGGCGAGAGCT
>JAABVA010006875.1_pt1 | contig 10001 bp, 6 predicted proteins | sample 5560331 | NCBI WGS metagenome assembly JAABVA01 (sample SAMN12812661, study PRJNA571458) | rock metagenome | isolation source: Antarctica rocks | place: Antarctica: Victoria Land, Mt New Zealand sud | collected 2016-01-07 | reverse complement strand
ACGGTCCAGCGCGCCTCCGGGGGAGCCTGGGGAGATGCCTCCCCCCAGACCCCCGCCATACACACATCGTGGGAGCCACGGGGCCTGGAGATGGGAGACGGCCAGCCACGACCGAGGCTCATCCCTGTCCTGTGTCTGTCTGTCACACAGGCGGTATCCATTAACGACGCTGACTCGATCACCAGTACCCGCCCCATCATCCGCCACACCGTCTTTATGGCGGGGGTCTGGGGGGAGGCATCTCCCCAGGCTCCCTCGGAGGCGCGCTGGACCGTCGATCCCGCAGGTAGGGATCGGGGGGCCAGTCAGCCATGGGCGGGGGGGGCGAGAAGGAGAAAAAAGCCAGTTAGCCATGAGCAGGGGGCGAGGAGAAGACGGGGGGAGAGGGGGAGCGGCCACGCCTGTTATGCTATACGATATGACCGACGACACCCTTGAGCGCGATCTGCGCCACGCCTACGGCGCCTACGAGTACCTGCGCGCCCACGACCTCTCCGACCTCTCTATGACATCGCGTCTGTTGCACGAGAACGACCCGGACTACCTCGCGCGCCGTATAGCCGGCGAAACGCGCGAGTTGTACGGCGTTGTCGAGGGGACGCACGGGCATGGCGGGGGACGCGATGACATCGTGCTCGAGGCCTATCAGAGCCTCTATTGGTTGATGGTCTTTGCCGTCGCCGCTGGCGACGGCTACGATGACCTGCGTCCCCACGAACCCCTAGCTGACCCGACCAGCGTCGCCGTGACCCCACAGTCCTGGCCGTTGCGCGCGCGCGGTCTCCGCGACGGCGACGACGCGCGGCGACGGCAGGCGCTGCGGGCGGGCTTCGCGATCGTCGGAGCGGCCTGCATGCGCGCCGGCGTCCCTGCGTGCGCGCCGGTGCGGCGCGACCTGGATGAGTTGCGCGCGAAGGCGTACCTCGCCCCCTACTTGAGAGAGTTGGATGAATAAGGAGCAGACGCGTCCTGGAGAGAGTTGGGTGAATAAGGAGCAGGCGCGTCCTGGACGGCCGCGCCCCGACATCGCCGCGCTATCCGCGTACGTGCCGGGGCGTTCCGCCGCTGAGGTGCGGCGGCGCTACGGGTTGGATGACGTGGTAAAGTTGGCCTCGAATGAGAACCCCTTCGGGCCGTCGCCGCGCGCCGTCGCCGCCGCGACGGCCGCGCTCGCCGCGAGCAACCGCTATCCCGACGGCGCGTCCACGGCGTTGCGCGCGCGGCTGGCTGCGGTCTACCGCCTGGCGCCCGCCAACGTCATCGTGGGCAACGGCAGCGACGAGATCATCCTGCTCCTGGCTCTGGCCTACCTCCGGCCCAGCGAAACGGCCGTCATGGCCGCGCCGCCGTATGCGATCCATCGTAGCGCCGTCGTCATCGCCGGCGGCGTCGTGGCCGGCGTCGCGCTCAAAGATCATGTCCACGACCTCGACGCGATGGCGACCGCGGTCGGAGGGGGCGCCAAGCTCGTCTTCGTCGCCAACCCGCACAACCCAACCGGCACGCACCTCGACCGCGAGGCCCTGCGTCGTTTCGCCGCCCGTATCCCGGCTCATACGTTGCTGGTCGTCGACGAAGCCTACCACGACTACGTCGACGACGCGGTCCGCCACACCGCGCGCGACCTGCTCGGCGACTACCCGAACGTGGTGACGCTGCGCACCTTCTCCAAGGCGCATGGGCTGGCTGGGCTGCGCGCCGGCTATGCCCTCGCCCACGAGGACGTTGTGAGCACGCTCGACCGCATCCGGCCGCCCTTCGACCTCAACATCGCCGCGCAAGCAGCCGCGCTCGCCGCGCTCGACGACGTGGCGCATGTACGCCACGTCACGCGTGAGAACCGCGCCGGCCGCGCGCGTCTCATGGTGATCGCGCGCCGCCACGGTTTGGCGATGGTTCCGAGTGAGACGAACTTTGTCCTGATGCAGGTGGGCGACTCGGCGGCGCTCACGGAGGCCCTGATGGCGCGCGGCGTCATCGTGCGCCCCGGCGAGAACCTGGGCATGCCTGGCTGGATACGCGTTAGCGTGGGCGCGCGCGAGGATCTGGATCGCTTCGAAGAGGCGATGGAACGAGTCGATAGTCGATAGTCGATAGTCGATAGTCGATAGTCGATAGAGCGTACTGCCAAGCGGTACATGGTCACTGGTTTGCCCACGATGCGTTAGCCGCATACTATCGACTATCGACTTCTACGAGGGGGAAATATGGCTGATACAGAGAAAGCGCCGCTAGGCGGCACGCGGGTCGACGTGGAGGGGCCGGGGCGCATCGCGGTGCGCCGTGAGACGCGCGAGTCGTTGGTGGAAGCGCGCGTCGATGACGGGCCGCGCCGCGAGGGCACAGTCGACACCGGACTCAATTTCTTCGACCATATGCTGGAGACGATCGCCTGGCAGGCTTGCCTCAACCTCGACGTGCGCTTCTCGCACAAGCGCTACCACCTCACCCACGTCGTCACCGAGGATGTCGGTCTGACCCTGGGACGGGCGCTGGCGCGTCTGCTTGAAGACCGTACGCCACAGGGGGTCAACGGCCTGGGCTCGGCGCACGGCGCCATCGACGAGGCCATCGCGCTCGCCCTCATCTCATTCGAGGGGCGTGCGGGCGGCTACTACGACCTCGCTACGCCCGGCGCTCAGAAAGAGCGCGTCGAGGACATGCTCACGGCCGACCTCGTGGCCTTCTTCGACGGGCTGGCGCAGGGCGCCCGCTGCACCATTCACCTGCGCTCGCTGCAAGGCGTCGACCCGCACCACGTCTGGGAGTCGATCTTCCGCAGCTTCGGCGTGGCCCTGCGCAACGCGCTCGCCCGCAATGAGTGGCGCGCCGGATTGACGGCGGGCATTAAAGGCACGCTGGATTAGGCTCTACCGTGGTCATGAAAGCGGGCGAGATGCTTTTGCAGCCGCGGGCGGCGCTTTCTCTGATTGAGGAACTTGAACGGGCAGGAGTCCTCATACTCGGTGTCGATGTCTGGTACGACGTAGGCGGTGAGATAGCTCAGAGCCTGAGTTCCCTTGACTTGAGCGAGTCGCGTGATAGACGCTGCAACGCTACTCAGGCACAATCGTTTATCGAGAGCGATTTACCCGACGGGACCGTGTTCGTATCACTCGTATTCGACGAGAGTGCTATGGATGCGCGGAGTTCCGCCTAAAACACTGTGGATGGTAGACACAGCCGAACGGGACAGGCGAAATGCGGGATAATCAATGGGTAGCCGCTCGACGCATCCTCTAATCACTAAACACTAGCCACATAATCACTCCAAAAAATGTCCATACTTACCGCACACAACCTCGGTCTCGCGCACGGCGGCTTCGACGTGTTCAGCGGGATCTCGCTGGCTATCCCTAACGACGCGCGTATCGGGCTGGTCGGACCCAACGGCATCGGCAAGACGACGCTGCTGCGCATTCTTGCTGGCGCGACCACACCCAGTACCGGCTCCGTCAGCCGCGCGCGCGGCCGTACCCTTGGCTACCTGCGCCAGGAGGCTCAGGAGGTCTTCGCCGGCCGCGACCTGTCGATCTATGGCGAGTTGCTCGACGTCTTCGCCCCCTTGCGGGCGCGGGCGGAGGAGTTGCACGCCATGGAGGCGCGCATGTCCGCCGGCGATACTCATGCCAGCAGCGAGCTGTTGACAAGCTACGGCGCCGCGCAGGAAGCCTTCGAGCGCGACGGCGGCTATACCTACGAGGCGCGCATCCGCCGTACGCTGGAAGGGCTCGGCTTCGGGCGGGCGCAGTGGGACCTGCCCGTTAGCCACCTCAGTGGCGGCCAGAAGACGCGCGTGTTGCTGGCGCGGCTGCTGCTGGAGACCCCCGACCTGCTGATCCTCGACGAGCCGACCAATCACCTCGACGTCGAGGCGGTGGAGTGGCTCGAAGGGACGCTGCGCGCCTGGAGCGGCGCCCTGCTGGTAGTCTCGCACGACCGCTACTTCCTCGACCGCACCGTCGACCACATCTGGGACATGAGCCGCGCCGGCATCGACAGCTATCGCGGCGCCTACAGCGCCTATGTGGGGCAGCGCCAGGAGCGCTGGGAGCGGCAACAGGCGCTCTTCACCGAGCACAAGGAGCGCCTGGAGAAGGAACTTGGCTACATCCGGCGCAACATCGCCGGGCAGCGCACCGACCAGGCCAAGGGTAAGCTGCGTCGACTCAGCCGCGAACTCAAGGCCATCGAGGAACTCGGCCTGTTCGAGGCCATCGGCAAAAGCTGGTCCGAGACCGGCGTGGGCAATGTGCATCCCATGGGCGTCGACGAGGCCGCCGCGCGCATCGGGGCGCTACAGCCGCCTGCCGCGCGGCCGGCGCTGGCGATGCGGCTCAAGGCCGTGGGGCGCGGCGGCGACCTTGTATTGCGCACCAAAGACCTGGAGGTCGGCTACCCCGGCAAGCCCCTGTTCGTGGCCGACGACATCCTGCTGCGGCGCGGCGAGTGCGCCGCCCTGATCGGCCCCAACGGCGCCGGCAAGACCACCTTCCTGCGCACCGTGCTGGGCGAGCAGCCGCCGCTGGCCGGCGACGTGCGGCTGGGCGCGGGCCTCAAGGTCGGCTACTTCGCGCAGGCGCACGACCGGCTGAACCCTGAGAGCAGCGTGGTCGAGGAACTGATGGCGCATCGCCCGGTCATGACCATCTTCGAGGCGCGCGACTACCTCGCGCAATACCTCTTCCGGGGCGAGGACGTGTTCAAGCCCGTCAAGGCGCTCAGCGGCGGCGAGCGCGGGCGGCTGGCCCTGGCCATCCTAGCCATCGACGGCGCCAACGTGCTGCTGCTCGACGAGCCGACCAACCACCTGGACATCCCGGCGCAGGAGGCGTTGCAGGAGAACCTGGAGCGCTTCGCGGGCACGCTGCTGATCGTCTCGCACGACCGCTACCTGGTCGACCGGCTGGCTACGACAGTGTGGGAGGTGCGCGATGGGCGCCTGCGCGTGTTCGAGGGCAACTACCAGGAGTTCGCGGCCGCGCGCGAGGCGGAGTTAGCGCGCGCCAAAGAGGCGCGGGACGCCGCCAAGGCGCGCGAGCCCGTGCGGCGCGACGAGCCCGGCGCCAACGCCGGCGGCGGGAGCCTGCGCGAGGAGCGCAAGCGCGCCGAAGCGCTGTCCAAGCTGGAGGGGCAAATCGCCGCGGCCGAGGCCCAGCTGGCCGGCTACACGCGCCGGCTGCAAGAGGAGAGCGAGGCGCAACACCACGACGAGGTGGGCCGTCTGGGCGAAGAGTACACCCTGACGCAGCAACAACTCGAGGACCTCATGGCCGCGTGGCTCGTCCTCGCCGGCGACTGATGCCCGCCACGCCTGCCGCGTTGTGGAATATCAGGATATTATCGTGGACCTGATGACGCGGAGGGTCGAGGTGCGTGTGGCCCATGGTCTGGTGCGGCTGGCCGGGCCACGCGACGCCGTCGATCTGACGCGCTGCCAGCTCGCCACGGTCGTCGACGCGAGCCGCGAGGAGGTTGGCAAGGCGCTCAAAAGACTGCGCGCCGCCGGACTCATCGCGTACGAGGACAACGGACGCAGGTTCCGCCTGCTGGACAAAACTGGGCTCGCCACGCTGGACGAAGATAGCGATGTGTGAGATTTTCAGCAGACGGCGCGGTCGTCGCCGTTGTATGATGGCCGCAACCAGACTGTTGATGTTTTGGTGGTAGGGCCACTGTGACAACGGGGAGAGACGACGATGACGCTGAGGATTCGTGTGCTGCCGGTGGCGCTCTTGTGCGTCATGCTGTTGAGTTACCTCGGCGCGGGCGGCGCGTCGGCCACCAGGGGTCCGGACAAGGGGCCCGTAGCGTACAGCCCGGCGCCACAGAGCGCGCCTCCGCGCACAGACATCCCGCCCGTCACCGCCTTGCATGCGACGGATGCCACGGACAGCGCGAACCTCTATGACCGCTATAGCCGTCTCCCCCTCAGTTTCGCACCCAACCGAGGGCAGGCCGCCGACGGCGCCGTCGCGTTCGTTTCCCACGCCCTCGGGTACAGCGTGTCCTTGGGCCGCTCCGAGATAGCGCTCGCCCTGCGCTCGGGCCAAGCCGCGGCGGCGCGCCCCATCACGGGCACGTCCCCGGTGAGCGGCACGTCCCCGGTGAGCGGCACGTCCCCGGTTAGCGGCACGCGGGAGACGGTCCTCCATCTCCAATTCGCCGGCGCCAACCCCAGCCCCGAAATCGTGGGCGAGGCGCCACTGCCGGGCGTGGCCAACGACCTGACCGGGAGCGACCCGCGCGGCTGGATCACCAATCTCCCGACGTATGCCCGCGTCGTCTACCACGCCCTGTACCCCGGCATCGACCTGGCCGCCTATGGCGCCCAACGCCGCCTGGAATACGACTGGACCATCGCCCCCGGCGCCGACCCGCGCGCGATCCGGCTCGTCGTGCAGGGCGCCAAGAGCGTCCACCTCGCGGGGGACGGCGCCCTGGTGATCGCAACGGACGACGGCCAACTGCGCGCGGCCATGCCCCGCGCCTACCAAGAGCGCGCCGGCGGCAACGGGCGGCAGGATGTCGCCGTGCGCTACGTGCTCGGTGGGACGGACCAGATCGGGCTGGACGTCGGCGCCTACGACGCCACGCGCCCCCTGGTGATCGATCCGGTGCTGGCGTACAGCACCTACTATGGACAAAGCAAGGCCGAGCAGGGCAACGGGATCGCCGTCGACGGGCAGGGCAACGCCTACGTCGTCGGGTCCGCCGTCCCCTGCTGCCACCGCCCCCTGTACCCGAATGCGCCCGCCGACGACTCCTATGTGTTGGTCCTCAAGCTCAACGCGGCGGGCAGCGCGGTCGTCTACAGCACCTCCTTTGGTGGCCACTACTTCAGCTACGGCAACGGGATCGCGGTCGATGCGGGCGGGGATGCCTACGTCACGGGGCAGACGGACGCGCCGGATTTCCCCACCTTCAACGCCCTGCAAAGCGCCAATCCCAGTTGCGCGGTCAACCTCGAGACCGGGCTGACCGTGTGCGCCAGCAGCGGCTTCGTGGCCAAACTGAGCCCGGCCGGCGTGTTTGTGTACAGCACCTATCTGGGCGGGAGCGGCGGCGACCAGGGGAATGGCATCGCGATCGACGGCGCCGGCAACGCCTATGTGACCGGGGCGGCCACCTCGACCGACTTCCCCACGGCCAACGCGCTACAACCCACGCCCGGCGGAGGCGGTGACGCCTTCGTGACCAAGCTCAACCCGCAAGGCAGCGCGCTGGTCTACAGCACCTATCTGGGCGGGAGCGGTAAAGACCAGGGCGCCGGCATCGCCGTGGACGCGGCCGGCGACGCCTTTGTCACGGGGAGCACGACCTCCACGAATTTTCCGACGCGGACCCCGCTACAGGCCAGCGCCGGCGGCGGCCAGGACGCGTTCGTGGCCGAGATCAACGCGGCGGGGAGCGCGCTGGCGTACAGCACCTACCTGGGTGGGAGCGGCGATGACCAGGGGACCGGCATCGCCGTGGACGCGGCCGGGAGAGGCTACGTGACCGGGGCGACCGCCTCGACCAACTTCCCGCTGGCCAACGCGTGGCAAGGGACGTACGGCGGAGGGGTGGACGACGCGTTCGTGTCCAAGCTGACACCGGCGGGGAGCGGGCTGGTCTACAGCACCTATCTGGGCGGAAGCGGTGACGACCGCGGCTATGGCATCGCCGTGAGCGCGGCGGGCGCGGCGACGGTGGCGGGCGCGACCTCTTCGGCGCCCTTCCCACTGGTCAACGCGCGGCAAAGCGTCTATGGCGGAGGGCCATACGACGCGTTCGTGTCCACACTGAACGCGATGGGCAGCGCGCTGGTGTACAGCACCTACCTGGGCGGGAGCGGCGACGACCGCGCCTACGGCGTCGCGTCTGACCCGGCCGGCAGCATCTACGTGACCGGCGAGACCAGCTCGACCGACTTCCCGACGGCGAACGCCGCGCAGGGCGCGAATGGGGGCGGGGGCTCCTACGACGTATTCGTGTCCAAGATCGGGGGCGCGGCGAGCGGGGCCGTGCCCTGGCATCCGCACCAGGGCGTCCGCCTGAGCGACGGGCTCAACCTCAGCGTCGACCTCGCCGATGGGCACCTCGACGTGCGGGCCAGCGACCTGAGCATCCCCGCGCGCGGCCTCAGCTTATCGCTCGCCCATACCTGGGACAGCACGCTGGCGCAAGGCGGCATCACGACCACCGCCGGGCAGGGCTGGTCAACCACGCTGACCCGCGGCATGGGCGGCGTGCTCACCGCGACCGTTGTCTATACAGACGATACGGGAATGACGTATCCCTTCACCTACACGGGCGCGCCGAGCGATCCCGGCCCCTACACGGCCTACAGCGCGCCGCCGGGCCAGCCCTGGCAGCTCACCACGTCAAGCGCCGGCTATACCCTGACCAACTTCCTCACCGGCGACGTGACGACCTTCGACGCGAACGGACAGTACCTCTCCGACGCCGACAGCTACGGCAACAGCAACACGGTGAGCGCGACGAGCGGCGGCGTGCAGACGTGGAGCAACAGCGGCGGGCGGGCGTTGCGCGTTGCCGCGAACGGGAATGGGCTGCTGAGCGACCTGCAGAGCCCGCTGTGGCAGAGCAGCGGCGGGGCGCAGGGTCAGCACATCACCTACGGTTACGGCGGATCAGGGGGGAACCAACTCATCACGCTGACCAGGGGCGCGGGCACGGGCGACGCCGGCGCCGCCACCTTCGGCTACAGCGGCACGCAGCTCGTCACCGTGACCACGCCGGCGGGTCATGCCTGGACCATCGGCTACGATCCCTTCGGACGCGTGAGCAGCCTGACCAGCCCGGTCTCGGGGACGGCGGGTCAGCCTGACTACACGCCGAGCTACACCACGCAGATCACCTACGGGGCCACGCAGACGGCGGTGATCGCCGGCTACGGGACCAGCGGCGCCCTGACGACGACGTACACTCTGGACAGCCAGGGGCAGGCCGCCGCTACAGCCGACGGGCTAGGGCATACAAGCTACCGCACCTATGATGCCGATCACGACGTGACGAGCAGCACCGACGCCAACGGCAACACGACCACCTACGCTTACCAGTACGTCGGGCCGCTAGGGAGCACTGGCCTACTCACGCAGACGGTGCAGCCGGCCATCCAGCCCGACAGCCCGCTCAATCCGGTCTCGGCGACCATCGTCACCACGCGCACCTACAACCCCCTCACGTATGACTTGAGCGAAGTGGACAAGCCCGAAGGGGGCGTCACGCGCTACGGCTACGACAGTCACCACGCCGTGATCACCACGACGGAGGTGGTCACGGGCGGGACCACGCCGGTTTGGCGCGGCACGATCGCACAATACGACGCGTACGGCGAGCCGAGCGCGACGACCGACGGGCGCGGTGTGTCCGTCGACCAGAGCGGCCACGCGACGCTGGCCGACCCACAAGGGCTCTACACGCGCCACATGGGCTACGATGCGCAAGGCGACCTGACCAGCGCGAGTACGCCGCCGATCACCACCACGCTCAACGGTACGACCACGACGGCGCCGGTGACGACCATCTACACCGACGATGGGGACGGCCACCAACTCACCGCGGTCTCGGCCAACGGCGCCACGACCTCCGACGGCTACGACCACCTGGGGCGCCAGGTCACGACGACGGAACCGAGCGTGACACTCTACGACGGCACGACGACGACCCCGGTGGAGACGACCGGCTACGACAGCGATGGCAACGTCGTGTATGGTGGACCCTTTTGTCAAGACACTGGGGCGGGGCACTTTAAGGTCAATACGGTGTAGATAGGGAAACCACGCAGGGATGACTCCTCCTGCGGAGTGTGGCATGCTGAGATTTACAACGATCACACCAAGCCATGCGACGCAAAGGAGTCATCCTAATGGGATTTATAGCACGTTGCTACGACACAGCCACCACGTTCACCGATGCGCAGGCGCTGGAGGCGCTGGAGCGGGTGGTGCCGCCGGATCTGATCCAGGCGGCGGCGGCCGCCGCCGCCGTGCCGA
>JAABVA010006874.1_pt1 | contig 10001 bp, 14 predicted proteins | sample 5560331 | NCBI WGS metagenome assembly JAABVA01 (sample SAMN12812661, study PRJNA571458) | rock metagenome | isolation source: Antarctica rocks | place: Antarctica: Victoria Land, Mt New Zealand sud | collected 2016-01-07 | reverse complement strand
CGTGCTGAACGACACGCTCGAGGACGCCTTTCGCCATCGCCACACCGGCTTCCGGCCCGCCAACGATGACCATAGGGCCATGACAGCCGCGGCGTGATCATCCCCCACGATTTTGAATGCTCTCGACGGCGTAGGCCATGGTAAGCACCGTCAAGCCGAAGGCAAAGGCGACGCCGGTGAAGCCGATGCCGAGTTGCGGAAAGGCGGCGGCCAGGACGGCGCTCCCGCAGCCGCCGAACACGAGCCAGAACGTGCCGAGGAACTCGGCAGTGAGGCGACGCTGCATGTCGTTTCGCATGATTGGCCTTTGCTGTAATGCTGGATGATCAATGTGTTCGAATGTCGCTAAACTTTGCGCCACCCCGGTTTGTCCGGTTCCATGTACTTGATGTCGACCGGCGCCATTCCGCAGATCGCGATGATTGCCGGTTCCGTTCCGTTTGCTACAACGCCGTCATAGTGCGGCGTGTGCGCCACGCGGTGGACGAAGGTGCCGGCCGGCACTGGAACGCAATGGGCCGGGTCGAAATCGGCGCCGCTGTTCACCCACCAGGTGCCGGCGACGACGACACAAAGCCGGTCCGTCACATAGGCGTGCGGCGCGCTCATGTATCCGGGGTACCATTTGATGAGCGTGTAGTAGAGCTCGGCCCGGTTTATGTCGCCGAACAAGCTTGCAGACGCGACGCTGTCCTTCGGCCAGGTCGGACGCGTTTCCCACGCGATCCGATCAGGAAGCGTGAGCATCGTCTGTGCGGGATTGAGCTTTTCCGCCCACGCGGTCCCGACCAGAGGCAGGGCGGCGAGCAGCGGCGCAAGCAGCAGGTCGCGGCGTTGCGCGAAGTGGTTGGACATCGCAGGCACCTCCAGACCGGAGTGTTCCAGCGCTGCGCCCACCCTGCAAGATCGGATCAGTATCGTTTAATGCGTGTTCGTCTCCACAAACGCGGAACAGTGAATTTCCACGTTCTTGGTATTTGGATCGGTCTTGTTAATTTTACTCGAATCATACTTACGTTTTTTAAGGAAGAGGCGATCGACGGAACCGTTGCCTTTTTCAATGTTGAGTTTCCAATCCTTGGCATCGACGTGCCCTGGATGTCCGTCGACAGTGGGCCAGGCGTCGATGACCTCTCCGTCTTTGATTTTCGTGGCCCAATTGCCCATCTTCGCGACGCCGGCCAGAAGCTTCTTGAGGTCAGCGGACGATGCGCTTTGCTTGAGATACCTGGAGACCGACGCTTCGCGACGTATGTGCACTTTCGTGACGACGAATTTCTTCGGCGCTTCGACTTTTCCGGACATAGGCGGGCCTCCTTTAACGCCAACGACGTCATTCGAGGTTAGAGCAACAAACTACGATACTGCAACGAATTAAACCACCCTTGTGCGGCGCGCGGGATGCCGGCGTCGGCAAGCCGCTTGCGTCTCGCGTCCAGGCAGGCATCCTGAACGAGGGCGGCGTGACCGCGAACCGGCAATAGGGAAGGATACCTCCATGTATGATACCCGTTGGCGTAAAAGCTGACCCCTCCCTTTGGCGTAATGCGTGGACCAGATTGGGCCGCGAACGCCGGCACGGTCAGGTCGAGACTTATGGCAACTGGTATGACAGCGCAAATCTCGGAAAGCTTTCGGCGCTGAAGAAGCTCGCGCCCGAGGCGATGGCCGGCTTCGAGGCGCTCGACCGGGCGGCGTTGGCGGACGGCGCGATCCCGAAGAAGTATAAGGAATTGATGGCGTTGGCCGTCGCGCTGACGACACAGTGCCCCTACTGCCTGGAGGTTCACCGGGAGGCCGCGAAACAGGCCGGCGCGACCGAAACGGAACTCGCCGAAACCGTGTTCATCGCCATGGCGCTGCGGGCGGGGGCGGCGCTGACCCACGGCACCCACTTGATGCCGCACCAGCACAGTTGAGCTACGCCCGGCAGGCTGCCAGGAACGGTATCCAGTCCGAAAGGGCGAAGATGCGAATGGCGTCCTCGGCCGGCAGCCGCACTCCGTGAAAGATTACGACGATGGCCAGGACCGCGGCCCCCAATGGCCAACGGCTCATCAAGGGCGGCCGTGGTCCGGCCAAAGCCACCAGCACGAAGACGCCCGCTAGCCCTACCACGGCACCAACCGCCACGTCGCTGAGGGTGTGCGCATGAAGCGCGATCCGGCTAGAGCCGACGATGAAGGCCAGCCCGGCGGCGAGCAACAGCGCCGGCAGCATCCGCGACGGTCGCCGGTCGAGCAGCACGAACAGGCCGCCATAGACAAGGCAGGCCGATGCGGTATGGCCGCTGGGGCTTTGCAGCCCTGTGATGGCAAGATGAGTGGCACAGGCGGTGCAGACGATCTTCAACACCAGGATCGTGCCCAAGGTGAAGCAAACCGCCGCAGTCCAGGCAAATGCGCCGCGGAACCAGCGCAGCCCGAGCAGAACAGCCAGGATCGCCACCGCCAGCGGCAGCACCACCGCCTGGTCGGCGAAGTCGGTCAGGAATTTCAAGATCGTGAACGGGTCGGGTCGGGTTTAGCGGTAATGCCGCGGCCGCACATAGGGGTGATGGCGGTATGGCGGCCGGCCACGGTGCACGCCGTAGCGGTGGGGACGACCGCGATAGGTGCGTGGCGGGCCATAGTAGTGGTGCGGCGCCGGACCGGCGTATGGAGCGCTGGGCCGGGCTGGAGCGCCTTGCGTCAGGCTTTCCAGCGACAGCTTGTTCAGCTGGTCCGTCGTAGTTTGCGCCGTGGCGGAGTGAGCCAAGCCAGCCACAAGGAACAGGCCGGCGAGCCAGCGCGTCAATCGAAGGGGGTAGCGCATCGTCGTTCTCTCTAGCTCGATGGGGGACGCTTAGCGGCCAGCCAGACCCGGCGCAAATCCTTGACGGGCCGGGACGGCGGAGGCATAGACCGCCGCTTCGGGCACCGCACTCTCCTTTTGGAAATGCGTGCCCTGTCCCCGCCCGGCGCAGGGGCGACGCCGCTTCGCGAGGGTTCGCGCAGCGGCGTTTCTGTCGTTTGTGCCGTGCGATGCTGTGGGGTGAACCGATGTTCGACACGCTGTCGGGCAAGCTTTCAGGCGTATTCGACGGCCTCCGTCGCCGCGGGGCGCTGAACGAAGCCGACGTGGCGGAGGCGCTGCGCGAAGTGCGGCTGGCCCTGTTGGAGGCCGACGTCGCGCTGCCGGTGGTGAAGGATTTCATCACCAAGGTGCGCGACCGGTCCTTGGGCGTCGAGGTGTTGGACAGCGTGGCGCCGGGCCAGCAGGTCATCAAGATCGTCAACGACGTGATGGTCGAGGCGCTGGGCGGCGCTGGCGCTGTGCCGCTGAACCTCGCCGCAGTCGCGCCAATCCCGGTGTTGCTGGTGGGCCTGCAGGGCTCCGGCAAGACGACCACCGCGGGCAAGCTGGCGTTGCGGCTGCTGCAGCGGGAGCGGCGACGGGTGCTGCTGGCGTCGCTGGACACGCAGCGGCCGGCCGCGCAGTTGCAGCTCGCGCAATTGGCCGAGCGCGCCGGCGTGGCCAGCCTGCCGATCGTCGCCAGGCAGACCCCGCTGGAGATCGCCCGGCGCGCGATGGAGACGGGGCGGCGCGAGGTGTACGATATCGTCATCCTCGACACCGCCGGCCGATTGTCGATCGACCAAGCGCTGATGGACGAGGTCCGCGCCATCCGCGAGCTGACGCAGCCGGCGGAGACGCTGCTGGTGGTCGACGCCATGACGGGGCAGGACGCGGTGAACACCGCGCGCGCCTTCAACGAGGCCGTGGGCGTGACCGGCATCGTCATGACCCGGATGGACGGCGACGCCCGGGGTGGCGCGGCGCTGTCGATGCGCGCGATCACCGGCGCGCCAATCAAGTTCACCGGTTCCGGCGAGAAGATCGACGCGCTGGAGGAATTTCACCCGGAACGGATCGCCGGCCGCATCCTGGGCATGGGCGACATCGTGGGCTTGGTCGAGAAGGCCAGCGAGACGATCGACCGGGAGGAAGCGGAGGCGCTCGCCGCCAAGATGGCGAAGGGCCAGTTTGACCTGGACGACTATGCCAAGCAGTTGAAGCAGATCACCAAGATGGGCAGCATTTCGTCCATCCTGGGCATGCTGCCCGGCATGGGGCAGATGAAGGCGCAGCTGGAGAACGCCAATATCGACAAGACGGTGCTGAACCGTCAGGCGGCGGTCATCAGCTCGATGACCAAGCAGGAGCGCAAGCGTCCCGAGATCATCAAGGCGAGCCGGAAGAAGCGGATCGCCGCCGGGTCGGGGACGAGCGTGCAGGACGTCAACAAGCTGCTGAAGCAGTTCGATGACATGCAGACGATGATGAAGAAGATGAGCAAGCTGGGACAGAAGGGCCTGATGCGCCATGGCTTGTCCGCGATCATGCCGAAGTCGATGCAGCAGCGTCGGCCGTATTAATTGAAGGAACGACTCGATGGGACTTAAGATTCGCCTCGCCCGTGCCGGCGCCAAGAAGCGTCCGTACTACCACATCGTGGTGGCCGACAGCCGCAGCCCGCGCGATGGCCGCTTCATCGAGAAGCTGGGCAGCTACAACCCGATGCTGCCGGCCGAACACGCCGAACGCGTGCGGCTGCAGTCCGAGCGCATCCAGCATTGGATGAGCGAGGGCGCCGTCGCCACCGACCGCGTCGCCCGCTTCCTCGGCCATGCCGGGATCGCGCCGATGCCGGCGTACCGCGAGCAGCCGATCAAGTCAGCGCCGAAGAAGAAGGCGCAGGAGCGCGCCAAGGTAGCCGCGGCGGGCTGATGTGACGGACGGGCGAGTCCTGCTGGGCGTGGTCGGGCGGCCGCACGGGGTGCGGGGGCTGGTGCACGTGCACAGCTACACCGCCGACCCAGCGGACCTCGCCAGCTACGGCGTGCTGTCCGACGACGCCGGGCAGCGTTGGTCGCTGGCCTGGCGCAGCGAAGGCGTGGCGGAGTTGCGGGATGCGGACGGCCGCGCGGTGTCCGACCGGAACGCGGCGGAGCGGCTGGTCAACACGCGACTATATGTCGAGCGGGATCGGCTGCCGGCGCCGGATGAGGATGAGTTTTATCTTGCCGACCTCGTGGGCCTGGTGGCGATGGCGCCTGGGGGCGATCCGCTCGGGCGGGTGGCCATGGTGCATGATTACGGGGCTGGGATCAGCCTTGAGATCGCGAGCGATGGCCCGGCGCTGATCGTGCCGTTCACACGCGCCTGCGTGCCGGAGATCGACGTGGCGGAGGGTCGCGTCGTGGTGGTGACGCCCGAGGAAGTGCTGGTCGAGGGTGGACGGGCATGACGTGGCGCGCGACGGTGGTAACGCTATTCCCGGAGATGTTTCCGGGTTCGCTTGGCGGTTCGCTGGCAGGCCGTGCGCTGGCGGCCGGGCGGTGGTCGCTGGAGACGCGGGACATTCGTGCGGCCGGGATCGGGGCGCACCGCAGCGTGGATGACGCGCCATTCGGCGGTGGCGCTGGGATGGTGATGCGACCCGATGTGGTCGATGCCGCGATCGGTCCCGATGACGGCCGGCCTCTGCTGTACCTGACGCCGCGTGGCCAGCCCTTCACCCAGCGCCACGCCCAACGCCTCGCCGCCGCGCCCGGAATTGTCCTGCTATGCGGGCGCTACGAGGGCGTCGACCAGCGCGTGATCGAGGCGCGGCAGGCCGAGGAAATCAGCATCGGCGACTACGTGCTGTCCGGCGGCGAGTTGCCGGCGCTGGTGCTGCTGGACGCCTGCGTGCGGCTGCTGCCCGGCGTCATGGGCGCCGCCGAAAGCGCCGACGAGGAAAGCTTCACCGGCAACCTGCTGGAGTATCCGCACTACACTAGGCCGGCGGAATGGCAGGGGCGCGCCGTCCCTCCCGTGCTCCTGTCCGGCAACCACGCCGCGATCGCCGCCTGGCGCCGCAGCCGGGCCGAGGAGGTCACGCGCCAGCGCCGGCCTGATCTGCTGCGCGCCACCATTGCAACTGCGGCCGCCGGGCCGTAACTGAACCGACCGAGAGGACCCGACCATGAATATCATCCAGTTGTATGAGGCCGGCGAAATCGCCCGCCTCTCCGCCGCCCGTGCCGTGCCGGAGTTTGCCCCCGGCGACACGTTGCGCGTGTCCGTCAAGGTGGTCGAAGGCGAGCGCGCCCGCGTGCAGGCGTTCGAGGGCGTGTGCATCGCGCGGTCGAACAAGGGGCTGAACAGCAACTTCACCGTCCGCAAGATCAGCTACGGCGAGGGCGTGGAGCGCGTGTTCCCGCTGTATGCGCCGACGATATCCGAAATCGCGGTGATCCGCCGGGGCGACGTGCGCCGGGCCAAGCTGTATTACCTGCGCGGCCGCCGCGGCAAGTCGGCGCGCATCGCCGAGAAGGCGCGTGTGACGGTGCCGGCGACTGGCGCGCCCGCCGCGCCCGTCGCTCCCGCTGCAGCGGAGTAGCCGATGGCGTGCACGCTGTTCGACAAGGTTTGGGACGCCCATGTGGTCGATCGGATGGAGGACGGCACCTGCGTTCTCTACATCGATCGCCATCTCGTGCACGAGGTGACCAGCCCGCAGGCGTTCGAGGGCCTGCGCCTCGCCGGCCGCCGCCTGCGCCGACCAGATGCGACGATCGCGGTGGTGGACCACAACATCCCCACCAGCGACCGCAGCGTCGGCATCGCCGAACCCGAAAGCCGCATCCAGGTCGAGACGCTGGAGCGCAACGTCGCGGAGTTCGGCGTGCCGTACTTCCCGGTGCGGGACGCGCGGCAGGGCATCGTGCACATCATCGGGCCGGAGCAGGGGATCAGCCTGCCGGGCGCCACCATCGTCTGCGGCGACAGCCATACCTCCACGCACGGCGCGCTCGGGGCCTTGGCGTTCGGCATCGGCACCAGCGAGGTGGAGCACGTGCTGGCCACCCAAACGCTGTTGCAGAAGCCGGCCAAGAACATGCTGGTCTCGGTCGAGGGCGCGCTGGCGCCGGGTGTCACGGCCAAGGACGTCGTGCTGGCGATCATCGGCCGCATCGGCACAGCGGGCGGCACCGGGCACGTCATCGAGTACGCCGGGTCGGCAATCCGTGGGCTGAACATGGCCGGACGCATGACCGTCTGCAACATGAGCATTGAGGCGGGCGCCCGCGCCGGCATGATCGCGCCGGACGAGACCACGTTCGCCTACGTCGAGGGCAAGCCCTATGCCCCCAAGGGCGAGGATTTCCTGCACGCCAAGGCGTACTGGCGCACCCTCCCCTCCGATCCCGGCGCGCACTACGACCGCGTGGTCGAGATCGACGCCGCGACCATCGCGCCCATGGTGTCGTGGGGCACCAACCCGGAAGCCGTGCTGCCGATCACCGGGATCGTGCCGAATCCGGCCGACGTGGCCGACGAAGCTACGCGCGCGCAGATGCAGCGGATGCTGGACTACATGGCGCTGATTCCCGGTACCAAGCTGTCGGAGGTGCCGATCGACGTCGTGTTCATCGGCAGCTGCACCAACGGCCGCATCGAGGACATGCGTGAGGCCGCACGCGTCGCGTCGGGGCGTCATGTGGCGCCCGGCGTGCGCGCAATGGTCGTGCCTGGCTCCGGCTTGGTGAAGCACCAGGCGGAGGCGGAGGGACTAGACCGCGTGTTCCTCGACGCCGGGTTCGAGTGGCGTGAGGCTGGCTGCTCGATGTGCTTGGGCATGAACCCGGACAAGCTGAGCCCCGGCCAGCGCTGCGCCAGCACGTCCAACCGCAATTTCGAGGGCCGCCAGGGACCGGGGGGGCGCACCCACCTGCTCTCCCCCGCGATGGCCGCCGCCGCCGCCGTAACGGGCCACCTGACCGACGTGCGGGAGATCGTGTGATGCAGGCGTTCACGACCTTGACCGGCGTGGCGGCGCCGCTGCCGCTGGCCAACGTCGACACAGACAAGATCATCCCGGCGCGATTCCTGAAAACCATCAAGCGCACCGGGCTCGGCGTGCATTTGTTCGACACCTTGCGCTACGACGCCGAGGGCGCGGAGCGGCCGGATTTCGTGTTGAACCTGCCGCAGTACCGGCAGTCGGAGATTCTCATCGCGCACGAGAACTTCGGCTGCGGCAGCTCGCGCGAGCATGCTCCGTGGGCCTTGCTGGATTTCGGCATACGCTGCGTAATCGCGCCGGACTTCGCCGATATCTTTCACGGCAACTGCTTCAAGAACGGCATCCTGCCGATCCGGCTGCCGCGCGAGGTCTGCGACCGGCTGATGGAGGATGCGCTGCTAGGGGGCAACGCGCGCCTGACGGTCGATCTGGCGCGCCAGGTGGTGGTGCGCCCGAACGGCGAGGAAATCCCGTTCGCCATCGACGCCTTCCGCAAGCACCTGCTGCTGGAGGGGCTGGACGACATCGGCCAAACCCTGCAGCGCACCCCGGCGATCGACGGCTACGAGGCCCGGCAGCGCGCCGAGCACGCCTGGATGCCCGCCATTTCGGTCTGAACGCTGGAGGCTGCTATGGCTGCGAACAAGAAGCTGCTGCTGCTCCCCGGCGACGGCATCGGCCCCGAGGTGATGCGCGAGGTGCGGCGGATTATAGACTGGATGGACCGCAAGCGCCGGGTCACGTTTGAGCTGGGCGAGGACTTGGTCGGCGGCGCCAGCCTTGACGCCCGCGGCGTGCCAATCACTCCGGCCACGGTCGAGCGCGCACTGGCGGCGGACGCCGTGCTGTTCGGCTCGGTCGGCGGCCCGCAATGGGACCACCTCGGCTTCGCGCTGCGGCCGGAGCTGGCGATCCTGACGCTGCGGCGGGACCTCGGCCTGTTCGCCAATTTGCGCTCGGCGACCGTGCTGGACCCGCTGGTCGACGCGAGTTCGCTGAAGCCCGAGATCGTCCGCGGACTGGACCTGATGATCGTGCGCGAAAGCACCGGCGGCATCTATTTCGGCGAGCCGCGCGGCATCGAGGACCTGCCGGATGGCACCCGCCGCGGCGTCAACACCGAGGTGTACACCACAGTCGAGATCGAGCGGGTCGCCCGCGTGGCGTTCGAGCTGGCCCGTAAGCGGCAACGCCGGTTGTGCAGCGTGGAGAAGGCCAATGTGATGGAGAGCGGGCTGCTGTGGCGCGAGACCGTCACCGCCCTGCACGCCCGCGACTACGGCGATGTCGAGCTGTCGCACATGTACGCCGACAACTGCGGCATGCAGTTGGTCCGCAACCCGCGGCAGTTCGACGTGATCGTCACCAGCAATCTGTTCGGCGACCTGCTAAGCGATCTCGCCTCCATGCTGACGGGCAGCCTGGGCATGCTTCCCTCCGCCACCCTGGGCGCCCCCGACGCCAGCGGCCGCCGCCACGCGCTGTATGAGCCGATCCACGGCAGCGCCCCCGACATCGCCGGCCGTGGCGTCGCCAACCCCCTGGCGCAAATTCTGAGCTTCGCCATGCTGCTCCGCTATTCGTTCGAGATGGAGGAGGACGCCCGGCTGATCGAGCGCGCCTGCACCAACGTGCTGGCGAGCGGCCTGCGGACGGCCGACATCATGGTTCCCGGCGCCGCCAAGGTCGGCACTTCGGTGATGGGCGAAAGCGTGATGCGCGAGATGGCCAAGTTGGCGGCGTGACGGGGTTGCGAGCTTAGGGGGGTTGCGATACACCCCGCCCTCGGTTGCGCCCGTAGCTCAATTGGATAGAGCACCAGACTACGAATCTGGGGGTTGGAAGTTCGAGTCTTTCCGGGCGCGCCAAGGTTTACAATGGGATAGCTTCGCATTGAGTCAGCGCTGTCCATCCCATAGGTAACACCATGGATAACAGAGCGCTGCCCAGCCTGGATGTGAGCGCATTCCCGCAATCGTGGGCTGACGCTCCAGCCGGCATGGCGCGTTGCTTCACGAAGCAGGTTGTCCGGTGTGCCAGTGAGAGCATTCAAAATCGTGGGGGATGATCACGCCGCGGCTGTCATGGCCCTATGGTCATCGTTGGCGGGCCGGAAGCCGGTGTGGCGATGGCGAAAGGCGTCCTCGAGCGTGTCGTTCAGCACGGC
>JAABVA010006873.1_pt1 | contig 10002 bp, 7 predicted proteins | sample 5560331 | NCBI WGS metagenome assembly JAABVA01 (sample SAMN12812661, study PRJNA571458) | rock metagenome | isolation source: Antarctica rocks | place: Antarctica: Victoria Land, Mt New Zealand sud | collected 2016-01-07 | reverse complement strand
TAGAGCACAAACTGGCTGGCAAGGTCATGGGCGCGTTGCAAAAGATCGACTACGACGCCCTCGGTATCGAGCGCGTCGGGCGCGTCGAGTACGTCGTTGATGCCGCCGCGTGCGTCCCGACCGAGGCTACGGCGCGGGCATCCTAAGCGACGACATGAAGCACGAGAGGAGCACAGCATGTCCATGTGGGAGACACCGGAGACACCGGCAGGGCCAGCGGGGGGCGACGACATCGCCCCGACAACGCCGGTGAGCGCGGTCGCGCCTAGCCCTGGGGCTGCGGCCGGCGACACCTGCCCAACGTGCGGGGGTGCGCCGGGGCCGGGCAAGACCTGTTCGGCCGGCGCGTCCCGCGCTTGATCGCCGCCGCGCACTACGGCGCCTGGGGCTTGAGGCCGTCCATGAGGAGGTTCAAGAGCCGGGTGGCCTGGGCGCGCTGCGGGGGCTTGCCGGCGACGGTAAAGATCCCAATGAGGCCGGCGGCGATGTCCTCGGCGCTGACGTCGGTGCGGATGTCCCCGGCGGCCTTGCCGGCGTCGAGGATGGTGGTGATGGTCTCAAGGAGCTCGGTGCGGGTCTGGGCGTGGGCGATCGCGCCGGAGTCGATCATGGTGACCAGCGTGTCGGTCATGCCGTGCTTGGTCGCTAGCCAGTCGGCGAACAGATCCATCCACCGGCGCAGCGCCTCTGTAGGCGGGAGCTGTGCGAGCAGCTCGCGGGCTCCCGCGGTCAGGCGCTGGACCTGGCCGTGGTAGACGGCATCGACGAGCGCCTCGCGGGTCGGGAAGTGGCGATAGAGGGTGGCGATCCCGACGCCAGCCTCCCGGGCGATCTCGCGCATCGACGGCTCCCCATCGGCGGACGCGAAGACGCGCGTCGCCACCGCGAGGAGGGTGCCACGGTTGCGGGCCGCGTCCGCACGGAGCAAGCGGGCATCGCCATCGCTCAATTGGATCACGCTCCACTTGTGCCATCCCAGACATTTGTGCTATTCTGAACCAGGGTAAGCGGATCATGATCCGCTTGGAGCCCTTCGTCTTCATAGTACACAAGATAGGATACAAGCATGCGCATCTTCGTCACCGGCGGCTCTGGATTGACCGGCCCCGCGATTATCGCCGAGTTGCTCGCCGCGGGCCACACGGTTCTCGGGCTGGCCCGCTCGGACCAGGCGGCCGCTCGTCTCCGGGCACTCGGCGCGGAGACGCTGCGCGGTTCGCTGGAGGAGCTCGACAGCCTCAGAGAGGGCGCCCGGGCAACCGACGGGGTCATCCACATGGCCTTCGGCGGCAGCTTCGGCGATCCCGACGATTTGATTCGGCGCGACGTGACGGCGATCGAGACGCTCGGGCGGGCCCTGGTCGGGTCCGGCAAGCCGTTCGTCAGTACCTCAGGCACGTTCGTGATGGCCGCCGGCCACGTCAGCACCGAGCAGGACGCGCCTGATCTCGCGTCGCTCGCCAGCTTCCGGATACCGGGAGAGCGGGCGTGCCTCGCCTTCGCCGCGCAGGACGTCAGGTCCAGCGTCGTGCGATTGGCGCCCACCGTGCACGGCCCGGGAGACTATGGGTTCATCCCGGCGCTGATCGCGGCCGCGCGCCGGACAGGCGTCTCTACCTACATGGGTGACGGCGCCAATCGATGGCCCGCCATCCACCGCCTAGATGCCGCACGCCTTTTTCGCCTGGCTATTGAGAAGGCCCCCGCCGGTAGCGCGCTGCACGGCGCCGGCGAGAGTGCGATCACCTTCGAGACGATCGCGCACCACATCGGGCGGATCCTCGGGATCCCCACCACCTCTTCGACGCTCGAAGAGACCGCCACCCATCTCGGGAACCCGTTCCTGGCCAGGGCCTTTGCCGCCGACGTGCCCGTCTCCAGCGCCCACACCCGGGCCCTGTTGGGCTGGACGCCGACCCATCCGACGTTGCTTGAGGACTTGGACACGGGGGACTACTTCTCCCCACAAGCCGCCCCGCCTGACCACCCACTGATCTCCAGCGCGGCGCACCTGCGGGATAGGGGCCCGGGTACCCACACCAGAAGCTAACACGAACTGAGGAGACCGTGATGGCAGACCACAATTCCGCGACCGGCACGATGCGCACCGTGCGCTTCCATGAGTACGGCGACCCCGGTGACGTCCTCCACCTGAAGACCGTGGCCGTGCCGGCCCCCGGTCCCGGCCGCATCCGCGTCGTCGTGCACGCCTGCGGACTGGCCCCGGCCGACTGGGCACTGTGTCGCGGCTTGTTTGCCGGCGCGCTGCCCCGCGGCATTGGAATCGAGGTGTCCGGCACGGTCGACGCCGTCGCCGACGGCGTGACGGACGTTGCCGTCGGCGACCTCGTGCTCGGAACCGCGGACTGGCGAGGCGGCCCGACCGGCGGCGCCTCGGACCGCGCGATCATGGACCGCTGGGTTCCCGTGCCCGCCGGTCTCGACCTCACGCAGGCGGCCGCGCTGCCGTTGGCGCTCGACACCGCCTACGGGCATCTCGTGCGGCTCGGGCTCGACCCTGCGACGACGATCCTCATCCACGGAGCCGGCAGCACCATCGGCTACGCCGCCGTGCAGATCGCGCTCCTGCGCGGCATGCGGGTGATCGCGACCGCCGGCGAGACCTACGCGCAGCAGCTGCGGGACCTCGGCGCCTCGGTCACCGCGTACGGGGACGGTATGGTCGACCGGGTTCAAGCCGTGAGCGACGGCCCGGTCGACCTCGTCCTTGACACCGCGCCGGTCGGCGGGGCGTTGCCCGATCTCGTCCGGATCGCCTCCGGCGACCCGACGCGGGTGCTGACGATCTCCGACTTCGCCGCGGCCGCAGAGCTCGGAGTTCGCGACAGCTTCCACGAGGACATGACGCAGCGCGTCGACGCGCTCCCCGAGTTCGCCTGGCTCGCCGCCGAAGGGAAGTTCTCGATCCCTATCGCGCGAACCTTTCCGCTCGACGACTGGCGCTCAGCCCTCCAAATCAGCCTCAGCGGCCACGCCCGCGGAAAGCTTCTGCTCCTACCGGGCAACCCAACCACCGACGCCTGACATAGCGAGCGGGCCGGCCTTCAGTTGCATCCACACCTGTCAACGGTGCGGAGCACGCCATCCCACGCACGGCCGGCCAGCGCGGCGTGGGCATGATAAGCCGCGCCGCCGTCGCGGAGCTGCTTCAGGGGACGACGCGCCGGCCCTGTAGCCGGGGCTGTGGCCAGCCGGCGACGGTCGAGTGGGAGCCCGCGCGCCGGCGATCCGGCCCCCTGGGTGTGCGCCATGTGCGACCTGGCCGGCCAGTGACGACACCCACCAGGAGCCCGCGCCCTTCTTTTCCAAGGAGTGGTCCCCGCGGCGCGCCGCGACCATCCCGCGTGAAAATAGGACGGGGCAGCAGCGTCGGCGGCGGCTATTTTCAGACGAGCCCCGCGCCCGCTTGCGGCCGCCCGACGCGAGCGTGTAGGCTGACGGCAGGGGTGCGCGCAGCAAACCCGGAACTCACTCCGGGTTTTGCCGGTCGGCCCTGGGGGGCCTCCCGCCAAACCCTGCGTTCGCCCCCGCCCCGGACCGCCTGACGGCGGCCGGGCGCGGGGGCCAGACGGGCACGAGGCGAGGCCGGAGAACCCCGAGCGCGGCGAGCGCGGAGGCTGTCTTACTTGGAGAAAGAAGGGGCGCGCGGCGGGAGGATGGCCCTGGGTCGGGCCTGGGACGCCGGTGTATGGGGACGCGGTAGGTAGACGGAGAGCAGGGCATGTACGCGATCATGCGCACCGACAAGCGGCCGACGATGGACGCCATCGGGGGGATCGGCAAACACAACGAGCGGACTCGCGACACGCCCAACGCGGACCCGGAGCGGCTGGGCGAGAACGTGCGCCTGGTCGGGACCGGCGACTGGGTGGCCGACGCGCAGGCCCGTCTCGACGAGGCGACCAACCCGCGCTTCCGGCCGGACGCGATCCGCGGGGTCGAGGTGTTCATGGGCGTGTCGCCGGCGTTCAAGGACACGGCGACGGAGGCCGACTGGCGGGTGTGGGTGGAGCGGAGCATGGGCTGGCTGCGCGAGACCTTCGGGGGCGAGCGCAACGTCGTGGGGGCCGTGCTGCACCGCGACGAGACCACGCCGCACATCCAGGCGCTCGTCGTCCCCCTGCGCGCGGACAACGGGCGGCTGAGCTACGAGCACTACCTGGGCGGGAGCAAATACCGCCTGTCCGAGTTGCAGACCTCCTACGCCGAGGCCGTGCGCGACCTCGGGCTTGAGCGCGGCGTGCGTCACAGCCGCGCCGTCCACCAGGAGGTGCAGCGGTGGTACGGCAAGATCATGGAGCCGACGCCGGCGCCGGAGATCGTCAAGCGCGCGGTCGAGATCGAGCGCCCCGGCCGCCTCACGCGGGACCTGGAGCGGTGGGCCATGGAGCAGCGCGAGAAGGTCGTCGAGCGGATCGCGCCGGCGCTGGACGCGGCCCTGGTGAAGGCGACGCACTACGAGGGGCAGGCGGCGACGGCCGAGGCTAACGTCGCGGTCCTGCAACAGCGGGTGCGCGAGGTGGAGCGCGAGCGGGACACGCTACAGCGCGACTACAAGGCGCTGGTGGCCCAGGTCCGGGGCATCGACCTGGAAGACACCATGCGGACGCTCGGCGGCGTACAGGACCGCTACGACAAACACAAGTGGCAGGTCGCCGGCGAACACATCAGCATCAATGGGGAGAAGTTCTACAACCACGACCGGCAGAGCGGCGGCGGCCAGTCCATCGACCTCGTGATGCACGTTGGCGGCTACACCTTCCGCCAGGCGGTGGCCTACCTCAACCGCGCGGGCGGCCCCGAACTGGCCGTGGCGGCGGCCGCGCAGTACGGGGCGCGACAGGGGCAGGAGATCGTTGAGCGCGAGCGCGGCGAGCCGGCGCGCTTCATGCCGCCGGTGCGGGACGAGGGGCGCTGGGCGCAGGTCCGGGCCTACCTCACGGAGGAGCGTGCGATCCCGGCCGGGATGGTTGATGAGCTGCACGCGCGGGGTGCGCTGTACGCGGATCGCCGGGCCAACGCCGTCTTTCTGCGCACGGGCGCAGAGGGTCAGGCGGTGGGTGCGTCTTTGCGCGGGACGGCGCCGGGCTCGCAGTTCCAGGGGCTCGCCCTCGGCAGTCGGCGCGACGAGGGGCACTTCTCGTTCACCGTGGGAGAGCCGGTCGCGTACCGCGTCCCCCAATACCACATCGCGGAGAGCCCGATCGACGCCCTGAGCCGGGCGGCGCTGGCGCTCCAAGCGGGCGAGCGGGGGGAGTTCATCTTCATGTCGAACGACGGTCACGGCGAGCTGCCCCGGCGGCAGATCGGCGAGGGGCTGGCCAGGGGGGCGCTGGTCCATTGCGGCTTCGACAACGACGCGGGCGGCGATCTCCTGTGGGCACAGGTCCAGGAGGCGTACCCGCGTGCCGAGGCCATTGTGAGAGAGCGTCCCCCGGCGGGAGCGAAGGATTGGAACGAGGCGTTACAGGCCCAGCGGGAGCGGCAGGCGACGCCAGACCGCGCCTGCGATCCCGAGAAGACCAGAGGGCGCGATAGCCGCGCCGATGAACGGCGCTAGGGCAAGGTGGTAGCCACGGGCTATACGTTACTTCAAGGGCTACACGTCAGCCTTACGGCAGCGTTCCATCCTTTGTTAGCGTCATTGTTGGCTCCTGTTATCGCACAGTCTCGCTCATTAGCAGCGATAGGCTGGGGCGCTGGGGCAACCTGATTGACAACCATGTTTCCGCCTGCCATCATATGCTCTGAGTCGTCTTCGCCCACCGCTGTACGTAAGCCTCTAAGAAGGATGGTCCCCCATGATGACCCGACGGCTGATAGGCGTTATTCTAACCGCAATCCTTGTGCTGCCGTCGCTCTATTCGTCTGCCTCCTCGATGGGAGCGGGTGTGCGTTCTAATACATCGTCGCCGCCGAGGGGGTCTACCGGAAACAGGGGGAACGCTGAGACCGCCACTGCTTCGGCATGTGGGCAGATAGGCAATTATCATATCTGTTTTACCCCTGCATATGGCCCCATTTCACAGCCGATGCGCGTCGTCATCCGCAACTGGAATGGCGGCACCCAGAACATCGACAGCACCCCGGGATGCGCGGCGGACTGCACGTACAGCCTGACCAAGTATGCCGACTTCTACCTCGACTACCACGCTCATTTCGTATATGATAGTCCGCCCGGTCCTAATGCTGCCACGATCTACATTCACAACGGCATCTGGTGCGTCGAGGACATCTCGTGCGATAAGAGTGTCGCGTACCCGCCGCTACCTAACGACGATCACCGCTGCGGCCGCGTGAACGCATACCAGATCTGCATCATTCCGGCGAGCGGCCCCATTTCACAGCCGATGCGCGTCGTCATCCGCAACTGGAATGGCGGCACCCAGAACATCGACAGCACCCCGGGATGCGCGGCGGACTGCACGTACAGCCTGACCAAGTATGCCGACTCTCACCTCGACTACCACGCTCATTTCGTATACGATAGTCCGCTCGGCCCTAATCCTGCCACGATCTACATTCACAATGGCATCTGGTGCGTCGAGGGCCTCTCATGCGGTACAATGCCGCCAAAGCAGCCCACACCGCCTAACACCCCCTTGCTAGCGTCGAAGTTGAAGTGGTTTCCCAACACGCCGGACAACGGCTTCCAGATTGGCAAAGGCGATGAGTTTCAATTGGCCGTGCTTGATCCGAACGACGGTGATCGCGCCATCCGGAGGGTTGTCTTTTTCGCCAAATGGCCGAATCGTCCATGGTCGAAGTTGCGGTGCGACGGACCTAGCCAAGACGCCACTCGCACTCGCCCATGGGCTCGCGTCATCGGAGATAAGAATGACACTCTGTATACCTGTGATGTGACCGATACAGTGACAGACACCGGCCAGGTGCAGTTCAGCTTCGATGTGGATGGGCCAGGCTCACACGTCACACCACACCCCGACGGCATACGCACCGGTCAGAACCACGCATATCACGACTGCTACACCTCGAGTTGCGCCCCGAACACGGACGGACATTTCGGTCCGCACGATTTCCAGCGTGCCTACTCCGTCCATGGGGATGCCAGAGGTGTCAATATAGGCATCATTTTCGGCGGAGTGCCCCTCTCCCCCGCCGACCTCGCCGTGTTCGCCTTCAATACGCGAACTCCTAAGTTGAAAACGGGCAGCCATGGGCCGGATACAGTCGAGTGGCGGTTCATCGGCAGCATCGCGCATCACCGCGGGGCAGACCACATGACCAAGCTAGAGCTCGCCATGGATGTGGAGTACGCGCACGCCATGGCACCGGGTAGCCATCTTGTGGTATGGCTACTCCCCATCGCGAAGGATGGGGGCTCCGACGGCGTATACGGTTCGTTAGCAATTAGGGAGGCTGCTAACTCCGAGGCGCGGATCGTTTCCAACAGTTGGCATGTCTTAAATCCATCCTGTCCTGGCGCGACGCTCCCCGGCGGGAAGCTCCCCAACGCGTACAATCACCAGGCGGAGGCTTTGGCGCTTGCCGAGCAAAAAGGCAAAACGTTCTTCGTTGACAGCGGGGATAGTGGGGAGGACTCTGGCTGTAGCCCTGATGTGCTGCATTCCACGTCACCCACGGAAGCCGCTTTCCCGGCGATGTCCCCCCACGTCGTCGCAGTGGGGGGCACGAGCCTCATACCGGGCAAGGGCGAATTCGCCTGGGGTGCCACATCGGCATCGACCGGCCACGCGGTCAGTTCCGGGGGCGGATGCGCGTACCGTCCGGATTTGGGCATCGTGCGCCCCAAGTGGCAGACCGGCATCCATCCCAATCCCAATCGCTGCGACCGCCGCGCCCGCGCCGTCCCCGATGTTGCCGCGGACGCCGACACATCCCTTGCTTATCGGGGTGCATACATCGTCTACACGGATGGAGGAACGCAGTATATCGAGGGCAGCGGCGGCACGAGCCTCGCCACGCCGCTCTGGGCAGGGATGGCCGCCGACCTGCAAAGCTACCTGCAAGCGAGGGGTCGAAAGCTGGACACGTTCATGGCGCCGGGGCTCTATGCGCTGGCCACCAACCCCGTGACGGGACCGCGCGATTTCCACGATATTACCGCGTATGCACCTGGCGAAGAGAAGGGCAACGGCTTCCCCATTGGCAAAGGGTGGGACGAGGTGACCGGCTGGGGCTCACCCAATCTTGCCCACCTTGAGGAAGATTGGGCCGCCACCGACGGAGGGCTGCACTTCCCGCCCGCTCCACAACCTCACGGGCCATCGTTGCGCGTGGGACCCGGAGCGGGACAACCCGGCAGCCGTGTGTCCACCATCGACGGCGACGGCTTCCCCGCAACCCGTCCGGTATCTCTGACCCTGTGCGCGGGCATCGCGCCATCGTGCCAAATTGGCGTGGGACTCCAGTTGGGAGAGTGCGTACTTGACGTTGGTGGACGATCGAGGAGGCCTACACAGCCGCACACGGCGGGGCGGACAGGCGTGTATCGACGGGGAGATAGCGCCTGTGGCATCGTGCCGAGGTTTGGTGACGCAGCCTACCAACGTCAAGTACGCACTCTCCCAGTTGGCGGCACCCATCGAAACGGACAAAGACGGCTCGTTTAGGGTGCGTGACGCCGCCATCCCTCCCGACGCCGCCAACCTCCCCGGGTCCGACTTCTTCGTACAGGCCATCGCACAAAGTGCGCGCCCGGCGACCGTGCCCGACGAAGCACAAAGGAAAGCCACCGAAAAAGCGTACGCCCACTTCACCCTCCATCGCCCGGGTGGATCGTGCGCATCAGCCGCGACACCTAATCTCCATACATGCCCCTTCGGGTGGACAACAAACAAGATCGTTTTCTTGTCCACGTGCTGCAAGGCCATGTTCCCCCACGTGTACACGATCACGGGCTATGACCCCGCGACGGGCACCTTCACCGGCACCGGTACTGCGCTCGAAGAGGCGGGCTTCGCCGAAACGCTGAACGGGATGATATCCCCCTCGGGAGCCTTACGATGGCATGTGCTCTACACGGGGGCCAACGCCGGCTACACCTACGAGCTGACGGCCCAGCACCAGGCCGACGGCTCGTTCGTGGGGACCTCCGTCGACAGTTTGGGGGACCGTGGCCCGGTCACGTTCTGGCCCATGACGGGGGCAACGCCGGACCCATTCAGGTGGGGCACCAATGCGTTCGTGTGGTCTAGCACGTGCGTCGCCGTCTGCAGCGGCAACTACACGCACTTTTATTTCATCGACCACTTCGACCACGCAACCGGCGCCTTTTCGGGGATTGGTACGGCACGGGGCAATGCAGGGTATACAGAGACTATCACGGGGACGCTATCCGCATTGGGTCGCCTGACGTGGCATGTGGTCTACACCGGGATCAACGCTGGATATGCGGCCGACCTAACGGCGACTCGGCAGCCTGACGGCACGTTCGCCGGCACGATCACGGCCACCGGGAATCACAGAGGTAAGGGCGTCGTGTCGCCCTTATGGAGTCAGGTTTCCCTCCTACGGCCCTAGTTCCACTCGTAGGTGCCTCCCCTCGTGGATGCTGTGGCCGTCCTACGCTCTAGTGCTCGACGTCGGGGCCGAACGGGTCGGCCTTGTCCTCCAACGCTGCGGGGACCCCCGCGACGACGAGCACCGTTCCTCGCGCCGCGCCGCCCATCGCGGTGTCGGCCGTGTCGGCGCCATCGCCCTTACTGTCGGCGGCGTGGTCGTGCTCCGGCTGGGCCGCCTGGCCCTCGACCGGCGTGGGCGGCGGTAGCTCCAACGGCGGCGGCGGTGTGAGCGGGCCGTCCGAGCGCTCCGGGCCGAGCGGTGGCACCCAATACTGGCCCCTGGCCGGCGCGCGGCCCTTCACCTCGCGGTCGGCGTAGTAGCGGCGCTGCGTGAGGCGCGCGGGCGGGCGCTGCGGCATCTTCACCAGCAGCTCGTCGGCCCGCAGGTTCATCACCTCGTCGGGCGTGAGCAGCGCCCGCTTGGTCTCGCTCTGGC
>JAABVA010006871.1_pt1 | contig 10004 bp, 10 predicted proteins | sample 5560331 | NCBI WGS metagenome assembly JAABVA01 (sample SAMN12812661, study PRJNA571458) | rock metagenome | isolation source: Antarctica rocks | place: Antarctica: Victoria Land, Mt New Zealand sud | collected 2016-01-07 | reverse complement strand
CAATCACGCGTATTGCACTTTTCGGAACCCACCTTTGGAAGTCAGAAAGCCAGTGGCTCTTCTCGTTCAACTTTGGCCTACCAATTCGAAGGTCGTGTTTCACGAAGGCTCACATCTTCACTCCCTTAATGTCAAGCCTGCCTCGACGGGCTGGTTTCAGGTCTCTCTAGAAGAACTCAAAACCAAAAATGTTACTTCCGTTGAGCTGACAATGGAGGAGGGAGGATTGTAAGTAACTTGAATAAATGTCGCCTACAGGTTCTTTTAACTAATCATTTCTAGATCCATATCGGATGCTCGTCTCGCCTTTACTATCGTTCAAGGAACTGCCATTATCTTAGGATTTGGAGTTAGGGAGGAAGTCGAACAATGGGCCAAGATGAAACTGCCCAAATCTCGGGAGCTCGAAGAGGAAGTGGAGGCAATGAGAGTGGAAGCAATAGAGACGGGAGAAATCTACATCGAAAACTTCGTGTTCCAATAGTTGTGCAAGGGGTAGTCTAAACCCTTATGGGCCGCGATCATGAATTACTTTCAACATTGAAACTGCCCATCCTAGTCACATTTAAAAGATGTCCACGCTCCTGCCCAGTCAACCTAATGCTAAAACCCAGCATATCTCACCCAAGAGATGAGCGCTCAACTCTAGCCATTCAAGTGTTGCATCGACATGCCATGCCACGTAACATGCCTTGGAACTTCTAGCTAAGCCATGACGATCGACTTCTCTGTCTCTACTGAAGACGCAACAGAATGAAGAATGCCATAAATGAGGGCACATGGCATGCTTAAGAATAACGCAGCTATTCCAGAATCAGGTTCCATAGCACGAGAAGACACCAATTTGAACGAACGCAGGTATTGAGACCAGGTTCGACCTTCTCAGGTACTCCTCACACCTGTCCAGTGCCTTGACATACACCGCAATCGTATCCACCATTTTTTCCAGTGCCACCGCACATCGTGCAAGGAGACATGGTGCGAGATTTGTCTAACTAATAAAACAACAGTCAGAGAGGGTCATAATAAATGTTCTCCTTCAAAGGACCAGTAACTCACTCGTACAAGTGGTTGACAAGAAGTTGGTTCCGTACAAATTCAAAAGGGACTTCGTACTGATCTGAGCCTGCTCAATTCGATTCGATTCGATCCTTAGAGCGCAACTTGTGCCTTGTGGTGTTTTAGCTGTTTTGTCACAGGCAAGTTTCTCCGCGTATCTTTGAGGTCGCGCACTAGGGAGCTTACTAAGCCGAGTTGGCTCTTCCAATCCATCGCGAGTCGTGTGCAAATTATCTTCACTCAACAACTTCTGAATTTAGTATGGAATTCAGACAACAATTGCAATGGAATCACCAGTATCAGAGCGATCCCAGAAGATATTATGGCAAAAAGAGGCGTAAGTCATGTCACCTCAAGATCATATATGGGATTTAATGTCGTTATAGGGTACCACAAGCGCAATACAGAGTGGTTTTTGAGATATTCAAAGAACATTCCAGCGAAACTCACAAAGTTCCGCCGGCATTCGGATCGTGTTGAGGCGAATCAAGAATATAGAAGACATTCTTCCCCGTTGTGCGTTGTAGCGGCTCGAGGGCGCATTCAGAGACCTTTTCGAAAACAATCGACGCCAGATATCTCACAGAGTCCCATGCCGACCACTAACTGGTTGAGCCGTTGTCATGGAGCCAGTAACTGTTACCAAGCCGGTGAATATGATACAAGCCATGAGTCGACAACCACAACAACTATTGATCCTTTCCAGACGAACTTCCCGATGTCTTCGACTATACTAAATCTCAATGTCGGCGGTCAATTATCGTCCGCCGCAGTACCTTTTGACGCTTCTCGGGCGACAATGTGCGATTTGAGGGCTTCTTTAGACGTGAATCTACCGATCGCATCAAGCATATTGGAATCAGAGCTCCGAGCTCCATATCTCGGCGATTTTTCTACGGATTTACCTGCGAGACATTCTCACTTCGAGACTTCACAAATGACTTTACCGATGACATCAAGTGTACTGGACTCGGACCTGCGAGCTCCGTACCTTGGCAATTTCTCTACGGACATACCTTCAAGACACTTTCACTTCGAGACTTCACAAATGACTTTACCGATGACATCAAGTGTACTGGACTCGGACCTGCGAGCTCCGTACCTTGACGATGTTTCTACAGATGTATCTTCAAGGAATTCTCACTTCGAGGCTTCACAGACAACTTTACCGATGACATCAACTGTACTGGACTCGGACCTGCGAGCTCCGTACCTTGGCGATGTTTCTACAGATGTATCTTCAAGGAATTCTCACTTCGAGGCTTCACAGACAACTTTACCGATGACTTCGAATGTACTGGAGTTGGACATGCGAGCTCAGTACCTTGGCGATGCCATGACTTCGAGTGTACTGGACTCGGACCTGCGAGCTCTGTACCTTGCCAATTTTCCTGCGGACATGCCCGCCAGGCTCTCTCAACTAAATGCATCGCCCACGAGCTTTTCCACCACGTCAATCATACCTAATCTCGATCTCTGTACTCCGCTAGACAATCAGCCAGCAACTACAGCAGCTGCTGGCCCTTTTCAGATGAATTTCCTGGATCCATGGATTATTTCGGATCCATTTTCACCAACAACGTCCAACGTACTGGATCCAGATTTCAGGGCTCCGTACTATGGCAATTACCCTATGGACCTCCCTGCACGATTCTCTCAATTTGAGCGTTCACCAACATCCTTTTCGACGACATCAAACATATTAGATCTGAGTCTCAGGGCGACAGATCCGAGACAGAGCTAGACTGTACTTGGGAGAGCTAAACTCAAATAGCACAAATGCAGAATCCTTGCTCCAGCCAACGCTAGACCCCAAACACACAATTGCCAATCTCTAAACGCACTCACGACTAGGCCCGAAAAGCACAATTTCAACATCGCTCGCAGAGCTCCATCCGTTGACTTAGACGTTTCCAATCTCAAGGCTCCCTTTGTCCACTGAAATGTTACCGTTAACCTCTTCGTCCTCTCCCAAAACCATTTATCGCCTTTTTGCTCGCTCGCAGTCCTCAGTGAGGCTGTCACCATTCCCAGTCGCTTCGACGTGATGCTCTCTCTGCTTCAGTAATCAAAACTTCATCAGCTGAAGGGCTGGCCGTGAATGCAGGACGCTTCAACAGATACGCTTGGCCAGGGACTTACAAATTCCCGACACATGACATGGACAAAATAGAGCCCGAGGGCAAACGTCCACGCTTAGGTTCCTATAGCAGTTCTCCATGCCACACGCATTGGATGCAACCACAACCGCCGCCGCCGCCGCCGCCGCAGGAACCTCCCAAACCGCCTTCCCACCCCTACGCCAACCATGCTTCCAACCAACCGCCGCCGCCGCAGGAACGTCCCAAACCGCCTTCCCACCCCTACGACAACCATGCTTACAACCAACCGCCGCCGCCGCCGCATCACAACCATCCAGACACTGAATTGCGGGGTCTGCCGGAGCCGCCTCCGCACGGTTACCCGCACTCAGGTTACAACACGCCGGCGCTAAACCTGCATCAGTCCCACGTTGACGCGGCACACGCGGGGTTGCGGTTGCCCAACGACCCGTCGCACGGGGACCACTTCAGTCGCATGAGCGTTGCCGACGCTTACTGCTACCCTCCCTCGTATCTGCCAAACCACCCGGGTCCGCCGGTGCCAGCATATCACCTGCCGTTCGAGGCACATCAGATGAACCGGGCTCCCCACAGTCACCCAGTCACAGCACATCACAATCCACTGCCGGCTCCTTCTCCGCCGCTGAGGTTGGGGATGAGTTATGCGCCGCCTCCGGTGACAACTGGATGGGGCCATTTGGGAGCTGGAGGTTCTTTTGGTGGTCCTTCTATCCCCCTGTCGGATCAGCAGCCGAGAAGGAAGCAGGCTCGGGCGACGCAGGTACAGTGTGCATCAGGAAATGGCTCATGGGAGCGTGGTGCTGACGTGCTCTTCAGGCTTGTGACGCATGTCGGGACCGCAAGGCAAAATGTGATGAAGGGAGGCCTTCGTGCAAATTTTGCCAAGAAAATAGCCAGGCATGCGTGTATCGCGAGGTGCAACCACAAAGGTGAGACTGTTCAGAACCTCTTTATGCCTGGAACCAGCTGACTCCTGAGCCAGGACTGATCGCGCAGCACAGAAAATGATGAATGATCTGACTGATCTGAAAACAGGTCAGGCTCTGCTGCAATCAGAGGTTCACCAGCTTCTGAATTATCTCCGCAATGCACCGATGAGGCACAATGAAGGAGGCCCTTATGCCACCACTTTTGTCGGCGGCACTGCGGGAGTCAGAGAGCACAGCCGAGGCGTTCAGCTGACGACACCGGCATGCAACCTCGGCGAAACGATGGTGTCGGCACCTGAGGGGCCACCGTGCATCCCAGCGTTGACAGTAGTGCAGCAAGCTCCCTCAAGAATCGCTTTGTTCGACGCAACCGATCCAAGGGCCGCAGCCAGAATCGAAGAAACTGCCCTGGAGGTGGTGGGAGACATAGGGAAATTATTGATTCCCATCAAGCACATGACAGCGGTGCAGAAACTACTCCGCTGGCCGTCGATCCAGGAGCTCTTATTGGAAAACCCGGTGTACAACGAAGACTACTTCATGAACCTGGAAGAGACGTGCGGACTGCTGCGAGTGTATGGGCGAGGTGATGGACTGAATCTGGGAGACAATAATCAGTCTGGACTAGTCAGTTCAACGCCCAGTGCGACCAGCGTCGACAGTGAAGAGCAGGCATTGAGTCCAATCACCCCGCTTGAGGGACTGTGGAACACCGGGTTCAGCAGTTCTGCCGGCGGCAACGCCAAGAGGGTGCCTCGTAAGAGCATTGGTGAGCTTAACCACAAGGGGACTTTGATGATCAATCTAGAGACATGTCTCAACCTACTTGAGAGTTACATAGACCACATCCACATCCTTCACCCGTTTCTACAAAAGGTTTGGCTGACTCAAGAAGTGAATTTGTTTGCGAAGAGTTTCAACCCCACCGAGCATGACTGTATCCATACCTCATTTATCCCGTCAGACAGCTTCATGCCGAAAAATGCTCGTCACAAGCCCGCGGCACTATCCATCACCACTGCCGTAGTCCTGTTGGTGATGGCTTTAGGGGAGATATGTGAATGGAAGGACGCCTTGCCAGGCCCAGTGCAAGACAGAACCCAGCTCTCCCGTCAACAAAGCTTCCAGTTCGGTCACATGAGCCAGATGCCGTCCAGCGAAGGGCTCTCGTCGTTTGAGAAAGGGTTGAACAACGCAGATGTCATACCCGGCATGGCCTATTACACTTATGCGACGCAGATCTTGAAGAGCATGCATGGCGGTGTTAAGCTGATTCACATTCATGCCAAGCTGCTCGCTGGTCTGTATGCTGGACAGCTTGCCCGGGTGTTTGAAAGTTGGGACTGGATCGCCCAGGCTTGCAGAGTCTGTCGGACGCTCACAATACTGTAGGTGTTGATGCTTGTGAGCTGGGAGTATATCACTAATCATCTGTGCAGAGGGAACTTCGACATGACTGCCAGCGATGCCTATACGGATTCGGTCAAGGTTACGTTTTGGACGTGTCTGGAGTTGGAGAGGTGAGCGGACAGCTTGCAATGACAGAGATGTGTGCAGTATCTGATGAGCCTGCAGTGACATCCTTGCCGAACTTGATCTGCCTCACAGCGTCATCGCTCAATATGAGCAGCTCTACAGCCAAAACTTACCCCAGGGTGTCACGCTGGGCGATGGGATGAGTCCACAGCATAATGAAGTGATGATATATTTTCAGGCGCAGGTGCAGCTGCGCATCATTCTCAACCGCATACACTCCTTTTTGTATTGTCAGTCACCTATCCGCCGTTGTGTTAAGATAGCATATTGACCCTGATGAATAGACTCCAATTCGGAATCTGCCGTCTCGTCAACCATATTGTGGAATGAACTGGTGACTCAGCTGGAAAATTGGAGGAAATTACTTCCAGGGGAATACCAGTGGTCCGATGACGATCGGCCGTCTTCGGACATCATTGCCGCGCGTATGCGCGCCAAATACTATGGTGCCAGATATCTCATTCATCTGCCGTTCTTGCACCATGCCCTGCATCCGATGCTGCATCAAAGCGCGACCACCGGTCAGCTGTCTCAGTCACTGACGGCGCAATCAGCCGAGAGATTGCAGCAGGCTCCTTTGGTTGAGTCACAGACGAGAGGTTACATAGGTTCACGGGCTTCGGTCAAGCCTGAAGAAGTCGATCCAAACATCATGGGAGCTGCCGAGATATGCGTCAAGGCAGCGATTCAGAGTACTGTCACGTTTGACGGCGTGTGCAAACGGCCGATTTTCACCAACATCTTCGGCATAGCTCACGCGTACGTTCTTCCTCCGGAGTCCATCTCCCTTGCCATCGGTACTGACCGGTTACAGACAATTTAGCAACGTGCTTGTTTTGGCGGTGACTTACCACGCCGGCTTGACGCCACTGATCTCACAGGAGGAGCTGTTCAATCTGCTCAACCAAACTACACGATTTCTCTGCAGCTTGCAGGCCATCTCACCCTTACTGGCCAAGGATACCGAGATTCTTCAGAGTGTGCAGAAAATCCTCTTCCCCGGCAATGTCAACGGGTCAAATCCATCTGCGAATAATTAGCTTGGCCTCTCGACTCGGCGCACTAGAGATGAATAAGGTGGGTAGTCCTTCTGGTGTCGCTTTAGATTACATCAGGACTTGCTGATGCACGTTCACACTGCTCTATCTTTGATATTTCTCATTTATCCCACAACCCCCAAATTGATCGGCATATATCCATCATCATCATATTATTATCAGCCTCATTGCCATGTGAAGCAGCTTTCTGTCAAAACCTTGCAATGCATATCGGGGCGCAGCGAGTAAAGGGCAATAACAATAGCAATGGCCGCAATGGCCGCAATTGCTGGTGGCAGCTATTTGTCTGTGTGTCTGTGTACCTGTGTGCAAAGAAAAAGACTAGAATCTGAGATCACCAAATCATCATCAACTTTTCTTTCTGTATGTGACTCTTGTAGGTGATCCTTTTGAAAAGGAGGTCAAGGCAAAGCCCGAATTGCCCTCAATGTTTACCACAACCAGTGTGATTGTGAAGTAGTAACGTACCTACACGAGCGCGTGTTACATACCAGCATAACTTAACATATTTGACCCACTTTGACCACCTAGTATATAGTCAGGATATTTTTCCTCGGAGAATCAACATGTTCAATGAACTTAGTTATCTAGTCAATACTATCTATCAGCTTACCCCAAGATGTTGTATTACAGATGCATCTATTTTAATAAGTCAAACGGAATGGGTTGAGATGCATTGATATTGATTAATATCCACATATATACTTTAGAATGAGTGAATTTAATCTTATCTATATACATTATACAGTTATATCTCTCAACATCTTTCTTATTCTTTCACTAAACAAAGCTATCAGAGCTCAACTCATTATGAAATTAAGTTAAAAGAGAATTTATATGTTTTTATATTAATAGATATGTACTTATATATTAAAATATATATTAAATCAAATTATACACTAAGATATTTATTATACTTCAAGTTCAAGATAAATGAAATTTCAATTGAACATTGTAAATATTATTGTTGAGAAGTGGTGTTCTAGCTGCTTTCATTAAGCTGATTAGAACTAGTAACTGAGTGAAAACTCTGTTCACATTGACTGCAGTTAACATTCTTCTGAATTCTCAATTCACATGATGATGAGGTCACAGGGTTCCTCTAGACAGCATAGTATAGCATGAGTATTGAATCAGAAAGAAGTAAAAATGATAGATGCTCAACAGATTGTATTTTCTGAAGAAGTATGAATTCAAGCAGACAAAGAAGTTGATGTTAAGTCAGACTGTACTTTTGCTGTACAAGAATTCAAACAGTTGTTACAGAAACTTGACTGCTACAACTGTGAAGAGTTAAAACACATAGCATGTGACTGCATCAAACTGAAATGTTGTACAAAGTGTTGCAGCACTGTTAGCTATAATGCAGGCTGAAAGTTCAAGCATAGAGTGCAGAAAATGACTAAGTACAATAGTAATGAAGATAGTGATCTGAAGTCATCAACACAGAGCAAGAGACATCTTAACATGTTGCTCAGCACTTGAAGCAACTTATATGACTGAAATATTGACTCTGAAGCATTTACACATATCACAAATTGTTGAGATCTCTTCATTACCATTAGCTCTTATCACAAGAAGTTTGAAGCTGTGAATGAAGAGACAGTAACAGTGACAGAGTGTGAAGATGTGAAAATTTATACAAAGATAAGAAATCTTCTTCTACAAGATGTTGTTTTTATTTCTGAGTGCACATCAGATCTCATATCACTCAAACAGCTACAACACAATGATGTCATTTATCAAGATGAAGACAGTGAAATGATGCTTACAAAAGATGAACATACTATAGCAAGTGCACAATGCGTTAGAAACTTGTTGATTCTAAAATATAGTGAGGAGAAATGTCACCATGACTGTACAGAATACATCAGAACAATAAGGTCAATTCAACTTTCTATGTGCACTCATGAAGAAACTACAACTATGACACTGTCAGCTTGCATATTTAAGCATTATATGAATCAAATGCATCAGTCAGATCATCACTGAACTTGATTTATTGTCTGCAACTAAAAGTGACACTGATGTTAATGACATCATAAGTGATCATGATATAATAAGGTCAAGTGAAAGTGATAAGACAGACAGACAAGACAGATCACTATCAGAATGTTTATTCAAAGAAATGAAATTTATTCAAGTCTGTGAATCTTGTGTAGTTAGCAAACAGACAAAAATCATACATCATGAAGAAATGTGATTTATTGTCAGACAGTTAAAATGCATACACATCAATCTTTAAGAATCACATGATTCACTGTCTTTCACAGATAGTTTGTACACAGCAATACTAATCAACAACTACATACAAAAGTCATGAATGTTGTTTTTAAAGACAAAGGATCAGTTCTTCAATAGATTTAAAAGATGACTATAATAAGTGCAAATAGAGTCTGAAATGACACTTGTATGAATGTGTATTGGTGAAGAGAGAGAGTTTGTAAGTCAAATCATGATAAATTACATGACTGATCATGAGACTACCCTCAAGTACACTGTATCATACACTTCAGAACATAACTCTATAGCAGAGTGTTGCTAAAGAACACTTTGTATAATGAAGAATTTCAAGCTACTGAATGTCAAACTATCTAATTGATTCTGAACTGAGACTATAGACACTGTCAACTATCTTAGAAATCAGTTGCTCACTTATGATAGAACTGTTATTTCTGAGAAAGTCTGAACTGAACAGAGAGTCACAGATCTAGTCTTAGCCATATCAGAATATTTGAATCTCTTTTATATGTTTATATATCAAAGAAGAAACAGATCAAGTGAGATTTAAACTGAATGTGAAAAGACATACTGATTGAGTATGGTTATTAGTACGCAAATTAAAGTGTGAAGTGTCAAAATGAACTTGATACACATAGTGTTGACATATACTATTGATGAGCACAGCAGAGATGCAGATTTACTAGAAAACAGACACATCTTGTTGCTACTACTAACTTAAACAAAATTACAAGATTGAATGGCATCTGACACCCCATGCAAATGTGGTCAACTATTAAGTTAGTTGCTGACAATGATGATGTCAATGCATTGAAAAATCAGACAAATTATAAGAAAGATTCATCATTATCTAAAGAGACTGAGAAGAACATGTCAGTGCTACTCTGAAAACAAAGACATTGCAGAAAGCACTTTTTATCAACTGATATGTCTGAAAGAGAATTGATTGATATGCAACAGGTGCACTTGTTCTTCATTGATGATTTGTATTGTGAAGTCTGAAGGAATGAGAGGTTTGTGGGAAGGTCTTGATTTCTAAGTCAACAGGTGACTACCTA
>JAABVA010006868.1_pt1 | contig 10007 bp, 7 predicted proteins | sample 5560331 | NCBI WGS metagenome assembly JAABVA01 (sample SAMN12812661, study PRJNA571458) | rock metagenome | isolation source: Antarctica rocks | place: Antarctica: Victoria Land, Mt New Zealand sud | collected 2016-01-07 | reverse complement strand
CCGATAACAATGTGTATTTCGGTACAGGAGCCTCGACGGTGAAGGCAAAAAATATGCGTCGTGACCCTCGTATCTCTCTGTGCGTGGATGATGAGCGACCGCCGTATGCGTTCGCGGTCCTTGAGGGAACTGTGACGTTCGTTGAGGATAGCGAAGCCTTGTTACGCTGGGCTACTAGCATTGCCGGAAGATATATGGGCGAAGACAAAGCCGAAGCCTATGGTAAGCGCAACGCTGTAGAAGGCGAATTGCTTGTGCGCTTCACAGTAACGCATATAATGTTCCAGAAGGATATCGCAGATTAAAAAGATGTAGTTGCAATCCGCGCTTGCAAGCGCGGATTGCAACTACATCTTTTTAATCCTATTTCCCTTCGACAGACTTCACAATCTTCCCACCACCGTTCAACAAGTTCCCCTCAATCCCAATTGAAGGCAACAATTGGGCCTGTGCCTGCGTGGTGAGCGGTAGACCCCAGAGCTTGATGAAGCCGAGGGCGGCGTTGTGGTCGAACTGGTCGCCACTATCGTAGGTTGCCAGGCCGTGATCGTAGAGCGAGTGGACGGATTTGCGCCCAACTACGGCGCAGGTGCCGCGTGAGAGCTTCATGCGTACAACGCCACTGACGAAGCGTTGCGTACTCTGCACATACATTGCAAGGTCCTGATGTAGCGCACTATACCACTGGCCGTTGTAGATGAGGCGTGCATACTCCGAGACGACGCTCTCCTTGAAGCGTATCTGGTCACGGCTCAAGGTGAGGCTCTCCAATGCTTGATGTGCGCTATGCAGCACAATAGCTCCAGGTGCTTCGTACACCTCACGCGATTTGATGCCGACGAGCCGATTCTCGATATGGTCGATACGTCCAATGCCGTACTGTCCCGCCGTCTTGTTCAGCGATTCAATCAACGTTACTCCGTCGATCTCTTCGCCATTCAGCGCGATAGGGATGCCATGCTCAAACGTAATCTCGACATAGGTGGGGTTTGTATGCTCCACACGATCAGGGTTGACCGTCCAGCCGTATACCTCTTCTGGCGGCTCTACCCAGGGGTCTTCAAGGATGCCACATTCGACACTACGGCCCCATAAGTTTTGATCGACGGAATAGGGGCTGGCATTTGTGACTTGAATGGGGATGTTGTGTTCGTTGGCATAGGCGATTTCATTATCGCGTGTCATGCTCCACTCGCGTACAGGGGCAATGATTTTCAGGTCGGGTGCGAGCGTGGAAATCGAGACATCGAAGCGTACCTGATCGTTGCCTTTGCCGGTACAGCCGTGTGCAACCGCGACTGCACCCTCAGCGTGGGCAACCTCTACCAGTAGTCGAGAGATGAGCGGGCGTGCCAGCGCGGTTGCCAGCGGGTATTGCCCCTCGTAGATGGCTCCGGCCTGTAGCGCAGGCCACACGAAGTATTTCACAAAATCTTCGCGACCATCGACAACCAGGGCTTTGACCGCACCAATTTGACGAGCGCGGTCCGCAATAGCAGGTAGGTCACGTGCGTTGCCTATGTCAATCGTCAGAGCGATCACATCCAGATCGTATTGTTCTTTAATCCAGCGGATGGCGACCGAGGTATCCAGGCCGCCCGAATAGGCAAGTACAACTGTTGCCATGATTACTCCTTTGCATGTTGTGTAGCAGGTATCCCTACTAGTCGTTCTATCGTTGTCTCAAATGTTGTAGCGCGTTGTTGCCATTGCTCTTGCGCTTGCTGCACACGCTGTTGTGCCTGTTCTATACCGATATTGCCAGCACCGCCAGGGTGACTACGCGCTCTCAGCCGTTCGTTAAGTTGTTCCAGGCTTTCGACTGGTAATGCTTTGTGGCGGTCAAGTTGTGCCGTGACCTCGGCTCCCACAATTTTATAGGCATCGCGGAAAGGCATGTTGGCGTCGATGGCGAGCTTGTAAGCACGATCTGCTGCGAACAACTCGAAGGTGCAGGCGGCGATCAAGTGTCCTGTATTCACGCCAATGCCGCTTATGACTAGTGAGCAAATGTCCAGGCTCTCCTGCACAAGGTCCAGTGCCTCCATAAACGGACGTTTTGTCTCTTGATAGTCCATGTTGTAGCCGCTGGGTAGCCCTGTTACAATACCCAGTATCTGCTGTTGGAGCGCAAGCATGGTTTGCGTGCGTGCGCGTACCAATTCCATCACGCCGAGATTGCGCTTTTGCGGCATAATGCTACTGCCTGTACATAGCTCCTGCGGTATCTGGAAGAAGCCATACTCGACCGTCGAGAACAGCAATACGTCCTGTGCGAACTTGCTCAGATCGAGCATAATCTGCGCCAATACTTGCACAATCGCTCCCTCGACCTTACCACGACTATTTTGTACATAGATGACATTGTTCTGTACATGCGAAAAGCCTAGCAAGTCAGAGGTGTATTGACGATCAATCGCGATAGGCACACCATAGCCAGCCGCCGAACCCAGCGGCGACTGGTCATTGATGTTATACGCCGCCGTGAGCAATTGCTCATCGTCAAGCAGAGCCTCAGCGAAACTTGCCGCCCACAGGCCAACGGATGATAGCATGGCGCGTTGCATATGGGTATAGCCCGGCATCGGTACCTCGGCATGCTGTTCCGCGAATATCAGCAGTGCATCCGTACATTGACAGAGTTTCAGCGCAACGTGATGCAATTGTTCTTTGCCGTAGAGCCGCAGATCAACCAGAACCTGATCGTTGCGAGAACGCGCCATATGTATCTTCTTGCCAGCCGCTCCCGTTGTCGCCGCGAGATGATTTTCGATACTGGTGTGTACATCCTCGTCCGTAACAGAGATGAAGAACTCGTGCTGTGCCTCTAATTCCAATATACCTTGTAGAGCTTTTTTGAGCTTGTAATGTTCGCTTTCCGTAAGAATGCCGATGTGCGTGAGCATGGCGATGTGGGCGAGCGACCCCCATACATCCTGGCGCACAAGACGGGCGTCGAGGAGACTGTTCTGGGCCGCCTCGAAACGCTCGATCTGCTCATTCAAACGGTAGCCCTTTTGCCACAGTTTGGTCATGAGCTACATTCCTTCCTGTGCTATGCCAGCTACTTTATTGCGCCGTGCGATCAACTCATAAGGTAGGCCGCGCAGATGTGCAGCAGGAGCGCATTCCTTCTGGTTGAAACTCGCGCTATTGATGGAGCGCACGTCGGGGAAGAACAGGCCACTGGTCGATGCACGCGACACAATGTCGATGTTGCCTTTGTATAACTCGATGACATATTCGCCGTTGACCGCCTTTTGCGTGCTGGCAATGAAGGCGTCGATGGCATTTTTCAACGGATGGAACCATTCGCCATGATAGACCATCTGCGACCATTGCGCGTCGAGTTGTCGCTTGAGTTGAACCTCTTCTTTGGTGAGACAATACTTTTCGAGGTCGCGGTGAACTTTGAGCAGAATGGCGGCGGCAGGAGCCTCGTAGATTTCGCGCGACTTGAGACCCATGATGCCATCCTCGAAGATGTCGATTTTGCCAAGCCCATTAGCACCACCGACGACATTGAGTTGCTCGATAATCTGGTCGAGCGAGAGTTCTTTGCCGTCCAGCGCAACAGGAAGGCCGTTGTGCCATGTTATTTTGAGGATTGTGGGTGTGTTCGGTGCTTTGGTGGGTGGCGTCAACCACATCCAGATGGAGTCGGGGAGTACGGTATCAAGCCCGATACCACCACTCGCGATAGAGCGGCACCACATCGTTTTGTCGTCGCCACCTGCAATCAGTTCTTCAACGGGTATACTGAAGTGTTCCATCAGTAACTGCTCTTCGCCGCGTGTCAGGTCGAAGTCGCGTACAGGGACGAAGACGGAGACGCCGGGGGCAAACAGGCTAAAGACGTTGTGCATACGGTACTGGTCGTTGCCCTTGCCTGTGGAGCCTTCCATGAGGGCGTCACAACCAAGTTCGAGTGCTTTCATGGCGATTTTGCTCGCGATAAGTTGGCGCGTCATCGAGGTAGAGACGGGATAGCCGTTGTAGTCCGAGTTGGCTTGAATGGCTTTGGTGAGCCAATGCTGCGTAAACTCTTGTTTGGCATCGAGGATAATTGGTGTAATGCCAAGCTGCTCGGCACGCTGAATGCCCTGCTGAATCTCTTCCTCGCCCTGCCCCACGTCTACGCTGATCGCATAGATTTTCTTCGCGGAATACTTCTCCTCGGACAGCTTGACGCAGAGAGTCGAGTCGAGACCGCCAGAATAGGCAATCGCGATAGTATTGCCTTGCGGAACCTCGACGGAATGAATTTTGTGTAGCGCGATTTCGAGTGCGCTACTCGTCGCTGTGGTGTTGGTAGTGCTGGTTGCCATTGTGTTGTAACTCCTTCAACGAAATGAACATGGGAAGGAGGCGGGCAACAAAAAACTCCCGACCCTTCCTGAACATTGAAGGGACGAGAGCGCAGGAGTCAATCTATGATTGTTTTGCCCTGAACACCCGTGGTGCCACCCTACTTGTCTTCACGACTCAACAAAATTGAGCGTTCACAACGCTTGTGAACCGTCCTTGCTACAACGGAGGAGCATAGGCGGGAAGACCACTTTTCTGGTTCTATGCTGCATGGGAACCAACCATCTGTCCTACTTGCTCTCCTCACTCAAGAGGGAGCTTTCTTCGGTCAGCCGCTTCCGAAGGCGTTCTGTGTGTGCATACCCGTTCCGAACTTGCACCATCTTCGGATCGCTGTTGGGAGCTACACGCATACTTTTTTCGTTCAACGCGGGTCAGACTTCATCATTTTTTATGATGTCGTAAGCATAACAGGTAAAATAGCGAATTGTCAACCTTTAACGTATACCAAAAATGAAACTACATGCATTCCTGCAACGTGATGATAGAGGCATATGTTTGAATATACGCTACATGCTGTTCAATAAAATATTTATTCGTAAAATACGAACGAATATGAAGGAGATACAATGGCCGCTCGCGATAAAGTTGCCTCACCTGTCAATGGCAAAAAACACAGTTACAATCATCCTGCCAATATTACAACGCTTGTTCTGTGGGGCATCGCCCTCAGTTCGCACGCGATACTCATTCCCTTGTTTATCCGTGAAGTTATTCTAAACAAGAAAAAGTCTTCATTGTTTGGATAATGCTTGAGATGAAAATAGGGCATATGGAGGTGCGAGGTCATCGACCTCACGCCTCCATATGCCCTATTAGGTTAGTAGTTGCCGTTTCCACCTGCCCCCGTGACGCCTACGTCAAATTTGACAACGGTGAATGGCAGTTTTGGTTTGCCTGCCAGACCCGTGAAAATGCCGAGGTTGGTAGTATACACAGAGTCACCGACGAAGGTAAGGCTTGCAGGTTGATTCAGTAAGCCGTGAGCCGTGACCTTCGACGTGCCATAGGTTTTCACAACATTTCCATTGCAATCAAGCACAGTTACATTATCACCTAGATTACTCGCGACCCAGACACGTCCCTTGCTATCCAGTGCTAATCCATCAGGACCATTGAGTGGTGTCGAGGCAGAAGGTCCAATCTGCGTATTGGGTTGGACAAGCGCGTCAAATCCTGTTGGATACTCTTCCAAATCAGGGTTCAAATGCTGCGCGAAAATGTGTGCATTACCAGTGATTTGCCCCTTACTGTTCACGCTAAATGCAACTACACTATCGGCGTAGGTGTTGGCTACATAGAATGTACGATAGTCGAGGCTAAAGACAACCCCATTTGGTGTGAGTCCAGCGATTGGTGCTTGAAGTAAGCCCTTGTCGTCAATCGGTGCGCCAGAGCTTGGTGGACCAATAACGAGTTTAGCCGTGCCACCTCCACGAGGAATAGCATAGACGAAGCCGCGATTGGAGTCGCTGGCGTAGAGTACCCCTTGCTTGTTGAAGGCCATATCCTCTGGTCCCCCACCTGTACCAGGATAGGTGGCATAGATACTAACTGTTGCATGTTCACAACCAGGGTTATGTATGCGAAGGATATTACCAGTGCCATTTGCGGCTGCGAATAAATCTCCCGTCTCGCGATTAATTGTTAGACCGAGCAACTGACCACTACTGATCAACTCTTGCCCAGAGTGGCCGCCGAGTTGACACAGAAGTTTACCTTTTTCGTTGTATACGAAAATACGAGAGTTGGTAGGTGTGACTACATTGTATGCACCTACATAAATTTTGCCGTGCCAGTTTGTTATGCCTTCAGGAAACTGGAGCAACGGAACTTTTGTAGACGATGTGAAGACGCGACCTTGAGCCGGTGATGGGGGACTTGAAGCGGCTTTTACAGAAGCATTGAGTACATTTGCAAAGAGCAGAACAAAAATAATGCTACAGACAGTCAGAACGACTAGTAGCACACCTACATTTTTCTGCTTGAACAGCTTGGAATAGAGCGTAGTAAGACGCATGTTGAATACTCCTAACATTCGCAGTTATGAAGACAGTGTATGGGACTGGTCTCCACACGTATGTTGATACGTGTATATATGCCCGTTGGATGTATAATACATCCTCTTGCTTGCTAAACACAACTAGAAAATTTATTGGAAATGCTATAACCAAAATTCCTATCTTCGTTTTAATCCTTGCTTATTGCAAATAAATACCTTACATTTAGAAATACTACACTAAAAATATCAAGTAGTTACGATTATTAGCTGAACTGTATTGATTTCAAAGATGCACCTTTTCGTCGAGAAGAGATCACAAAGGGGGAAGTATGGCTTTACAAGAACGATCTTTCACCACAAATGCGAGAGCGAAAGCTTTACCTTCAGAAAAGTATGTGACAGACTCAATGCCACCTATTCTAGGCACATTCGACATGACCGCAATATATCTCGCAGCTATTTTCTTTATCGGTAACGCTGCGAATACTGCTGGTTTTGGTGGTGTTGCATCACTGACCTATTTGCTTATTGGCGGCGCGACATTTTTTCTTCCTTGTGTAGTAGCCACTGCTCAGTTAGGGGTTCTCTTTCCCAATGAAGGTTCGCTCTACAACTGGACCTGTCATGCGCTCGGCGGCTATTGGGGTTTTTTTGCTGGCACAATCTACTGGGTTCCCAATATTCTGGGCATCATTGGTGCTGCCGATGGCCTCATCACGTATTTCCAGGGTCTCAACAATAATTGGCTCACGCAACCCTGGCAACAGGGCCTGGCTATTCTTGCCGTTATCGCAGTGACAACGGTTCTTGCGGTGCAGCGTCAGCGTGTGATGCAAAACGTCGTCAACGTTGTGATTGGAGGTATCCTCTTTGTCGTCTTCCTTGTCGCACTATCGGGTCTATGGTGGGTTCTCAGTGGACACGCATCGGCCACTCCGCTTACCAACGGTGCCGACTGGCAGGTGAATAGCTCGAACTTTTCGCTTTTTGGTCTCATTGCACTGTTGTATCTCGGTGTGACTATCCCTATGAATATGGCGGGAGAGATTCGTAGCCGCAAGGTTATTACAGGACATTTGTTGTGGGGAACAATTCTCGTAATAGTAAGTTACCTGATATGTACACTCGTTCCACTGGTGGTGCGCGGACCTGCTCTTGCAAAGGCTCCTATCCTTCCCTACGAGATTGTGACGGTTATTGACGTGGTAATGGGTAGAACGGTTGGAAGTATCACGGCTGTATGCATCCTGGGCTTTTATTTCATTTCTCCGCTTGTATACAACTATGCGAATGCCCGTCTGCTCTTCGTCGCTGCTGTAGATCAGCGCTTGCCGCGTTTCCTGGGACGCCTGAATGTGAACCGTGTACCTGCGAACGCCATCATTTTTCAGTCTATCATTGCAGGTGTGATTATTGTGATTATATTCATGGTTGCTCCTGCTTTCGGCTTTTTAGGTAAGCCTGCCGATCTTGCGACCGATGTCTATAACGTGCTGCTGGCCGCCTTAACGCTGATCCTCGCACTCTCTACAATTTTCTTTTTTATCGACCTGTTCGCCCTCTACAGGCAGAATCGCACGTACTTCAATCAGCACCGTATTTTTTCCATGTGGGTGCTGTGGACATGTATGATTGTTGGCCCTATTGCTTGTTTGGCTGTAGTTGCCAACACCCTCCAGAACTCCTGGATTCCACAACTGATTTCTAACAATCAATGGTTTCTTGCGACGGGCACTATCATTCTTGTCTCTATTGTCTTTACCGTCATTGGTGCTATGATAGCCTCAAGTCAGGTGAACTGGGAGACGTGGGAGGGATAAAAACGTGTCTTTTCTTCATTGATACGTCAGTTCACAAGACATATGCTACTATGATAGTAAGAAGGAGAGAAGCAACAGCATGTGGCTAGAACAGCTACAACACCTGCTAATTCTACCTCGCGCTCAACAATTTGTGGCATTGAAGCGGCTACGCGAGATTAAGGAGCAGGAATACATGGAGGAGTGGAACTCAGCGTTTGGTGTTAAAAGCGTGTATGATGCATGGACACAATTGCCATTCATGCAGCAACTCTACGCTGCTAATCGCATGATACTACGTTCCTTACTTGACCAGCGATCCTACTGGCATTTGATTGAAATCGGCGGTGGCAATGGCGCACTTTGGAAGGATTTCTTTTATGAACAAGAGCAGGGAATGTTGACGCTGATAGACCCCGTTCCCGAAGTTCATACAGCCGTTGCGGGAGTATTACCGCCAAACGTTAAACTCAATTCATATGTTGCTCGTATCGAGGATGTCGATCTGCCTGAAGCTGATGGTCTGGTCAGTAGTTTGATGCTGCATCATATCGCTGGACAGGATGCTCGGCAGCGTAGCAGGTTTGGCATGGACGGTATCGGCAAGTTTGAGATTTTACAACGCTTTGTCCAAGCGATCCAAGCACGTCGCGGTCTCTGCCTTCTCAACGAGGCGGATATTTATAACGAAATTGACTTTGAGCCAGGAGACCCCGTACTCATAGAGCATTTTATTGATATCTATGTGCGTAGGGCGGCGATGGGGGTTGCAGTAGCACTAGAGCAACTTAATGTTGCATTATCACTCAAGCAACGCTGGGAGATTATTTTACTGCATTGGTGTCTCGATCAAGTTGACCTGGCGTTGGCTACTCGTGAGCAACGTGATGTGTACGAGCTTGACGTTCCCCATTGGTTGAGTCTATTACAGCGTGCTGATGCTCATGTCTTGCAGCATTGCTATACCGATGAGTGGTACCTTTTTCACCAATATATCTTTACAGCGGCTGAGCAAACCGTGTAATTATCCCGTATTCCGCACACCAGCCGCAATGCCATTTATAGTGAGCAGCACGGCATGCGTCAATTTGGCTCGTTCGCTTTCCTCCATATTGGCCTGCTCTCCTCGTTCTGCTTCAAGTGTGAGCGGACCACCGAGTTGACGTAAGCGACTCAGGAGATGAACCTGAAAATAGCTGAGCGGGTCAACGTAGGGATTACGGCGTCGAATAGACTCTTGCAAGACGGGACTGGAATCGAGCAGAGAATGACCGCCAACTATACGTAAAATGGCGTTTTGTGTGCGTTCGTACTCTTCCTGGATTGCTTGCGACATCTGTTGACGTATTGCGACATCTTCGACAAGCATAGCATAGTGGTGGGCAATATGCATGTCGGCCTTCGAGAGCGTCATCTGCATATTGTCCAGGAAGGCACGGAGGAAAGGCCATTCGCGATACATCTGGCGCAGTTGTGCAATATGCACATCGGGTTGCTCCTGTATGTACGCTTCTAAAGCGGTCCCAACTCCGTACCAACTCGGCAATACATAGCGGCTTTGCATCCATGAGAATACCCAGGGGATTGCGCGTAACTCTTCTATACTATGGCCTGTTGTTCTTCGCGCGGGACGTGAGCCAATATTGAGCCATCCCAGTTCAAGAATAGGTGTGGCCTGTTCAAAAAAATGCACGAAGTTCGGGTTCTCATAGACAAAGCGGTGATACTGCGCGTAGGCTTTTTCTGATAGTGCATCGAGTGTATGCAGCCAGTTTTCTGGTATCTCGGGTTGTGTTTGAGGAACAGCGAGCAGGTTGTCAGGGATACTCGATTGCACG
>JAABVA010006867.1_pt1 | contig 10007 bp, 6 predicted proteins | sample 5560331 | NCBI WGS metagenome assembly JAABVA01 (sample SAMN12812661, study PRJNA571458) | rock metagenome | isolation source: Antarctica rocks | place: Antarctica: Victoria Land, Mt New Zealand sud | collected 2016-01-07 | reverse complement strand
AGCCACCCACCGGCTCGCCCGGTGCCGTGGGCAGCTCGAAGCCGGCATCAGCGGCGGGGCGGGAGCTGCAGCCCCCCTGGTGGGAGACCGACGCCTCGGTATTGGGCAGCGAGCGGGCACGGAACCTTCAGCAGCCACCTCGGCAGCCCCCCCCGTTGACGGTCGCGGCGTGCGTCGGGGCGGTGTCGCTCCACCGATCGGCGAGCCCGGGCGCCCGCGGCGGGCGATCCGGTTGCCAGGGTTACTCGGCGAGCTTTCGGCTGACGGGTGCCAACATTGGAGTGGTGACCACGGTGTCGGAACGTGACCGGCCCTACCACCACGGCAACTTGCGCAATGCGCTGGTGGATGCGGGTGTCGAGCTGGCTACGGAGAGCGGACCTTCGGCGATCTTGCTGCGTGAGGCTGCGCGCAGGGTGGGTGTGAGTCACAACGCGGGCTACCGGCATTTCGCGGGGCGCGAGGAACTGGTGGCGGCGGTCGCCGAACGTGGGATGGCCCAGTTGGCGGCGGCGATGACGGCTGCCCTTGCGGCGGTGCCGTTGGACGTTGGCATGGGCGCATCGGACCGGGCTCGGGCCCGGCTGCGGGCGATCGGCCGGGCATACGTGGCTTTCGCGCTCGCCGAGCCCGGCCTGTTCCGTACCGCCTTCTCGGCCGGTTCGGTCCGCGTGGCCGAGCAGCCCACTCAGTGGGAGGGCGCCGCCCCTTACGCGATTCTTGGCGCAGTGGTGGATGAGTTCGTGGCCGCCGGGCTGATGCCCGCAGCGTCTCGTGCGCAGAGCGAAGTCGTGGCGTGGTCGGCGGTGCAGGGGCTAGCCACGTTGTTGTTGGACGGCCCTCTGCGGGATCTGCCTAACGACCAGGCAGCGGCGGCGCTGGACCGGTTATGCGACGTGATCCAGGACGGTTTCTCGACCTTCTGAGCCCGTGTTGACAGTGGGAACATTCGGCTGCAGTATGTGGGCGTTGCCCACATACTGTGTCGGAGGTTCTCATGGCGCTGAACGTGTCCGAGTCCGTTGCCGTCGCCCAGCTGTCCGCCAACACGGGACAATTCGCCGCAAAGCCGGTCGCTGCCGGTCGGCGGGAACTGCCTCGAGGTCTGGTGCTGGGGGTGGTGCTGCTGGCCGCGCTGGCGATCAACGTGGACACGACGATCGTGAACGTGGCGCTTCCGACGCTGAACCGGGAGTTGGGCTCCTCGACCAGTGGGCTGCAGTGGATCGTCGACGGCTACAACCTTGCGTTCGCCGCGCTGGTGCTGGCGGGTGGCAATGTCGGCGACCGTTTGGGCCGGCGAGGGGCACTCGCGGGCGGGCTGGCTCTGTTCGCGGTGACCAGCCTGGCGGCGGCACTGTGCACCAGCACCGAGGCGCTGATCGCGGCTCGCGTCGGTATGGGGACCGCTGCTGCGCTGATCTATCCCACCACGCTGTCAGTGATCACTAACACGTTCGCTGAGCAGGGCCCGCGGGCCGCGGCGATCGGCGCCTGGGGAGCCGTCAGCGGCCTGGGCGTTGCCATCGGCCCGGTTCTGGGCGGCGCGTTGCTGCAGAGCTTGTGGTGGGGCAGCGTCTTCCTCGCGCTGATCCCCGCCGCGCTGCTCGCCCTGATCGGAACGGTCCTGGTCGTTCCGGCCTCACGGGACGCCGCCCGGCCCAGGTTGGACACCGCCGGGCTCGCCCTGTCGATCCTGATGCTCGGCAGCCTGGTGTACACGGTGATCGAGGCCCCGACGGCCGGCTGGCTCGCCGGCCGGAGCCTTGCCGGGTTCGCAGTCGCGGCGATCGCCCTCGTCCTGTTCGTCGCCGCCGAGCGGCGCCACCCGTCACCGCTGCTAGACGTGGGACTGTTCAGCAACGCGCGCTTCTCCGCCGCCAGCGGCGCCGTCACCGTCGCGTTCTTCGCCCTGTTCGGCTTCATCTTCCTGATCACCCAGTTCATGCAGCTGCTGAAGGGCTACAGCCCGCTGAGCACCGGCGTACGGATCCTGCCCGTCGCCGTCTCGATCGCCGCTGGCAGCGTCCTCGGCACCCGTCTGGCCATCACCCGGTTCGGCACCAAGGCCGTGGTCACCGCAGGCCTGGTGTCGCTGGCCGCCTCTTTCGCCTGGATCAGCGCCATCACCCCGAACACGCCGTACACGAGGGTGGCGATGCAGATGGTGCTGCTCGGCGGCGGCCTCGGCCTGACCACCGCCCCAGCGACTGAATCCATCATGGGAGTAGTGCGCCCGGAGCAGGCCGGGGCAGGGTCGGCGGTCAACGACGCCACCCGCGAGGTCGGCGGCACGCTGGGTGTCGCCGTGCTCGGCAGCATCTGCGCCAGCCTGTACACCCAGCACCTGCACCCCGCCGGAGCGCTCGCCGGGGCACCCGCTGCGCTGCTCGCCAGGGCCGGCAGCAGCCTCGGTGAAGGCCTCGCCATCGCCGCACAGACCCCCGCGCCGCTGCGCAGCGCACTGCACGACGCGGTCACCGCGGGCTTCCTCGCCGGCCTCCACACTGGCTGCCTGACCGCCGCCGGGGTCTGCGTCGCGGGGGCATTCAGCGCTCTGATGCTGCTGCCCGCCCGTCCCGACACAGCCACGCGTGAGCAGTGACGTCCGGGCTCGGTCGACCGGGCGCCGGACGACGGGGGAGGGGCTGCAGCAGTGCTCCTCGATCAGGCGAGGGGAGAACCCGGCGCTGGGGGTGCGGGTGGACACCGATGCGGTGGTCCCGTTCTACTCGTGGCTGGCGAGGACGTTCACCCTCGCCGACCACACTTCGGTGCCGGGTCGAACTCGACCAGCGGGCACATGCTCGCTGTCGGGGGAGACCCGACCCTCGCTCATCACGTCGACCCCAGCCTGAACAGGCCGGCACCCGCCGGCCCCGGGCGGCGTCGTCATCCAGCCTGCCTCGCCGACACCCGCACCGGCCCCGGTGCCCCCCAGGCCGTGGGCCGGCCCGCTGGCTCGGCCGATGCCCCCGCTGGTCACCCTCGACGGCAGCCCCTACCGGCCCTCCACCGACGGCGTCGTGAACACCAAGCCGCCCAAGCCGCTCAAGACAGGGTGACAGCCGGCGCCCGATGTCGGCCCTGCGGCAGCGGAATCGGTCTTGATCTCAACCGGTCGGTGAATCAGTGCAGGTCGACGCGATGTGCTGGCTGTAGGACAGCGGTGAGGTGGGGGAGCAGGAGAAGATGTCGTGCATGCTGAACCGGTGTCTTCAGAGCTCGCGCCGGCGACCTCAGGGGATAGTCCTGTGCCTGACGCGGTCGGGGGGCCTCGCGTGACGGAGCCTGGCAGGCGGCCGTTGGTGGTCGTCGTCGGAGGCGGTTTCGCGGGGCTGTTCGCCGCACGCCGATTGGCGAGGGCTCCGGTGGATGTCACGGTCGTCGACGACACCGGCGTGCACCTGTTCCAGCCGTTGCTCTACCAGTGCGCGACGGGCCTGCTGTCCGAAGGGCAGATCACCGCCCCTCTGCGCCGGCTGTTCCGGCGGCATGAGAACGTCACTACTTTGCTCGCCAAGGTGACCGGGCTCAACCCCGGGACCCGGACGGTGCAAGCCTTACGGCCCGACGGTACCGAGCTGGACGTCGCCTACGACTACGTGGTGATCGCGGCGGGCGTCGAGCAGTCATACTTCGGCCACGACGAGTACGCCCGCTACGCACCCGGGATGAAGAGCGTCGACGACGCCCTCACCATCCGCAGGCGCGTGCTCGACGCCTTCGAGATGGCCGAGACGCTGCCCACCGCCGAGCAACGGCGCCCCTGGCTCACCTTCGCTCTGGTCGGTGCGGGTCCGACCGGCGTCGAGCTGGCCGGTCAGATCCGCGAGCTCGCCACCCACACGCTCGAGCGGGAGTTTCGCACGGTCGACCCGGCCGAGGCACGCGTGCTGCTTTTCGACGGCGGAGACGTTCCGCTGGCGTCGTTCGGCAAGAAACTGTCCGGCGGTGCGGCCCGTACCCTGCGCCAACTCGGCGTCGAACTGCGGATGCACACCAAAGTGACCGGCGTCGACGCTGATGGACTCGAGGTCAGCACTGCTGGTGGGGCCGCGCAACGCGTCGATGCCCGCACCGTGCTCTGGACCGCAGGGGTAGCAGCGGCTCCGCTGGCCACGGCCGTCGCCCGCGTCACCGGTGCGCAGCAGGACAGTTCAGGCCGGCTCGTGGTCGAGGCGGACCTCACCCTCCCGGGCCATCCCAGCGTTTACGTCACCGGCGACGTGATGAGCCTGGACAAGTTGCCGGGAGTAGCTGAGGTGGCGATGCAGTCCGGCCTGCATGCCGCCAGTGAGATCCACCGCAAGGTCGAGCACGGCGACGTCGAGGGCAGGCCCTTCCGGTACCGCAACCTTGGCAGCGCCGCCTACATCAGCCGGGGGCAGGCCGTGGTCGAGGCCGGCCGGGTGCGACTGTCCGGGTTGCTCGGATGGCTCGTGTGGGGGCTGATCCACATCACGTTCCTCACCGGTTTCCGCAACCGGGCGGGCGCCGTACTGACCTGGCTCACCACCCTGAGCCTGGGCACCCGCCGCGAGCTCGTCTTCCCCAGGCACGACGTCGACACCGGCGAGCAGGCCTTCACCGTGACCTCGACCAGCCCACGGGTGGACCGGTAGCGATAGGAAAGCGATAACCGGGCTGCGCCGGCTGGACACCGCCGGAGCCCTCGCTGAGCCGGCGGGACCGGCTCCCGCCCTAGGCCGCGGCCGCCAGGCATCACCCTGTGGGTGCGGCCCCGGCGGCTGTATTCCGGCGCTCGGGGTGCGAGCAGGGCCGCGAACGCGGCGGGCGAGTCGAAGCGCGGCAGGCACAGCCAGTCGACGGAGCCGTCGTGGCCCATCAGGGCGGCGCCGTGCTAGTCGCCGACCAGCGCGTAGTCATCGATCGCCAGTGCCATGGGGGAGTCCTCTCGTTCGCCGGCGGCCCACGGCCGCCCGCATGGACCTTTTAGCGGTGGGAGTGCGTGCTGGCCGCGGCGACGGGCAGCTCGCTGCCGAGGGTGCTGCGGTAGGCCGCGTCGTGGAACAGCTTGGCCGTCAGGGTGTGCCGGTCCCGGACGAGGGCGAACGCGCCGCAGGCCAGCAGGCTGCCCGCCGTCGGGCCGACCAGGTAGACCCAGATGTGCGCCAGCAGCGGGGCGAGCAGGGCCGGGCCGAGGCTGCGGGCCGGGTTCAGGCTGGTGCCCGTGTACGGGGCGCACTGCCAGACCAGGGCTGCGACGAGCGCCAGGTTGCCGATCGGCGTCCACTGAGCCGTCCGTGCGCTGCTGGTCAGCAGCAGGATCATCAGCATGAGGGCGGCGGTCATCACCGCTTCCAGGCCGGTGGCCGCGAGGTCGTCGAACCCGCGGCCTGGCTGGGTGGCCCCGACGTGCAGCGTTTGCGCCGTTGGTCCCCATAGGGCCAGCACGGCGGCTGTCCCGATCACGGCACCGAGCAGCTGCGCGATCACGTACCCGGCGACGTCGTGGACGTGGACCTTGCCCTGAATCCAAAAGGCGAGGGTGACGACGGGGTTAAGGTGCGCCCCGCTGCGCCGACCCCAGGGGCTGATCGCCATCAGGCTGCCGGTACCGGCGAACAACAGCCCGGTCAGCAACAGCCGGGTGGACTGGTCTGGCACGACGCGCCGGACGGCGCTGCCGGCTCCCATGGTCCAGCAGACCGCCGACAGCCCGCCCAGCAGCAGCAACCCGGTGCCGAGCAGCTCGCACCCCCACTCGACCCAGTGCCAGCCGCCGCGGGCCCTGCTGCCCTGCGCTTGCCCGCGGTCGGCCAGGACCGTCGATGGGAGCGCTCTCAGAGCCCGACGCTGCCCTGCATGATCCCGCCGTCGATGAACACCGACGTGGCGGTCAGGTAGGCCGACTTGCCCGAGGCCAGGAAGACGACGACGTCGGCGATCTCCGCCGGCTGCGCCATCCGCCCCAGCGGGATCGCGGCGTTCAGCTGCTTCAGCTTCTCGGGGTCGCTCAGTGTCGAGGCGTTGATCGGCGTCGCGACAGCACCGGGACAGATGTTGACGACTCGCACCCCATGTGGTCCGAGTTCGACGCCGGCGGTGCGGGCCAGCATCCGGGTGCCGCCCTTGGACACGCAGTAGGCGACGTTGCCCGGCATCGGCCAGTCCTCATGCACCGAAGAGATGTTGATGACGATGCCGCCCTCCCCCTGGGCGATGAACTGCTTGGCGGCGAACTGGGTGCCGAAGAAGGCGCTCTTGAGGTTGATGTTCATGACCCGGTCGTAGTCCTCCTCGGTGGTGTCGAGGATGGACGTCCGCGTCTCGACGCCGGCGTTGTTGACCAAAATGTCCAGCCGGCCGTAGGTGTCGATCGCCATCTGGACCATCTTGTGCAGGTCGCCGGCGCGGGTGACGTCGGCCTGCACACCGACGGCTTTCCCGCCAGCTTCCTCGATTTTGCCGATCAACTGGGTGGTCTCCTCGGGATGGACCACGTAGTCGACCACGAGGTTGGCACCCTCGGCCGCCGCGGCGAGGACGATCCCCTCCCCGATGCCGCTGTTGCCGCCGGTCACGACCATCGTCTTGCCCTCGAGCAGCACACGTTCTCCCCTCATCGGATGGACACCCCTGTGATGGCGGCCACGCGGACCACCGCCACCGCCGACTGCCGGTAGCTCAGTCTCCACCTGCAAGTAGCCGAGGGCTGTCAACGAACCGGCGCAATCGGCCTCGGCCTGCCGCTGGTACCGCCCACTAGCGCGTTACCGCGACGCAAGCCGGTGAGACATCTGGTGACGCGGGCGCACCCCGATGCTGCTGATCTACTTCCCGTACGGATTGACTCCGGGCAGCGGGCTGGGGGTTTTGCGAGTGCGGCCAAATCAAGATCTCACCCGGTTCGATGTCCAGGTCAATATCGCGGAGGGCTCTGCCTGCCCATGTCGCTTCACCAGACCGGTCCACCGACCGCGTCACGGCCGGCTGTCACCTGCGTCAGCCTGCTCCACCGACCGCGCGACCACCGGTAGCAGCGCCGCGTCCTGCTCCCGCACCAGTCCCGCCGCCTCCGGCCAGCCCAAGCCCGCGCGTGCTCGTCGTTGTGCTGGTCGGCAGGGCTTGCTTGAGATTGGCCAACACGACGCGCTCACCGGCAGTCAGCCCGGCCGTCACCTGACTCAGCGAGGGTCCCACAGCCCCGAGCGTGACGACTGCGGTGCTGGTCTTCCCGGCGCGCAGGACCGTGACGATGTGATTTCCCCCAACCGTGCGAATAGCCGAACTCGGCACCGTGAGGGCCCCCGATGCGGATGCCAGGACAATGGAGACGTCTGCTCCCGAACCGGTGAACAACCCCGACGGGGTGTTGTCGAAGCCGACGGTGACCGGGTAGGTCACCGAGCTCGAGCTGGAGGCAGCCGCTGTCGGCAGCAGGCCGACAGCGACGACTCGGCCGGACTGGGGTGCCTGAACCCCGTCGGGGGTGACCGTCACGCGGCTGCCGACCTTGACCTGGCCGATCTTGGTGTCGGGGACGTTGGTTGTCACCTCGAAGGCCCCGGGGGCGACGACAAGCACCTGCGCGCTGGTGGAATTGGCCGACACACTCTGACCGGTAGCCACGCCCACGGTGGCGACCGTGCCGGTGATCGGGCTGACGAGCTGCGCCTGCTGCAGCGTCTGCTGCTCCTGCGCCAGCTCGGCACTGGCGGCGTCGATGTTCGCCTGGTCGGCGGCGAGCTGCTCCGGAGTGGCCGGCGCTGACCCGGCTCGGCTGCCCGTAGACCCCCCGGACCCCTCAGCCCCTCCGGCGGCAGTGCTGCCCGAACGAATGGTGGAGGATCCCGAAGCCGCGCGAGAGCCGGCGGCGCCTGCCTTGCCGCTGCCGGTCGCACCCGTCCGGCTGCTGCTGCTGGCACCGCCGGTCCTGCCGCCGCTGCCGGCCGGGCTGCCGCCAGACCCCGTGGCACCCGGTCCGCCGGCCTCGCCGCTGCCGGCGGCGCGGGTCCTGCCGCCGCTGCCGGCCGGGCTGCCTGCCGAGCCGCCGGTCACGCCGGGTGCGGCCGGGTTGTTCCCCGTTCCCGCAGGGCTCCCCTTGCCGCCGGAGGCCGGTGCCAGTGCCTCCAGCTGGGTCAGCAGGGCGCTGAGCGCGTGCTCATCGGCGCCCACTGCGTCCTGGGCGGATGCCACCTGGTTCTGCTCGTTCATGACCTTGGTGAGCACCGCGGCGCATGCGGCTGCTGCTGCGGCGGATGAGGAAATACCGCCGCCAGGACTAGTGCCGGTGCCATCACCTGGGCCGCCGGTGCCGCTGCCGCTGCCTCGAGCACCGGTCCCGATGCCCGTGCCGCCGTCGGTGTGGGTGCCGCTGCCGGCGCCCGTGCCGCTCCAGGTACCGGTGCTGCTCTGCGGGCTTGTCGCCGAGGAAGGTGACGGGCCGGCCGATGCTGCAGTGGACAGCGCCGCCGGTTCAACTGTGAAGATGCCACGACGTGGGGGCCCATAGGCGGTCGGGGCGGCCACGGTGGCGCCGCCCAGCACGGACAGCAGCGGAGCGCATGTCGTCGTCGCCGAGCGCAGTTCGGCTTGGGCCTGCAGCAGCGGCTCGTCGGCGCCGTGCTGGTCGCTGCCGAGCTTGGCCTGCAGCACGGTGATCTGGTTGCGCAGCGAGCCAGTCCCGGCTGATGCGGCGGAAGGCGAGCCAGAACTCGGGCGGCTGCTGTAAGCGGCTGGACTGAACCTGAACGTCCCGGTCGCAGTGGTCAAGGTGGCTGGTACCGCGGTGAGTGCGGAGCCGGCCGATGCGGGCTGAGCCGTCGCGGCGGCGGTCGTGCTGCCAGCCGTCACGGTGCCGGCGGCGGTCGAGGGGGTCGCCGTGCCGGTCTCGCTGGCCTGGTCGGCGGCGAGCTTGGCCTGGTCTGCGGCGACGGTCGAGCGGTCCTGGGCGAGTTGGGCGAGCAGGCTGGCGGTGTCGAGCTGGGCGAGCACCTGCCCCGCCGCCAGGTGCTGGCCGGGCGCTACGAGAACGTTCGCGACCCGCCCCGCCAGCGCGAAGCTGAGCGAGGACGACGTCACCGAAGCAATGGTCCCGGTCGAGCTGATCGTCTCGTCGACGTTGCCGCGGCCCACGGCAGCCGTCCGGTAGCTGGGACCGACTGCGCTGGCCGCGTCGGCAGCTTGCCATCCACCGACGGCGACGACCAGCACGCCGGCGGTGGCCGCTGCCCAGCGCCCCGGCCTGCGGCGGTCGTGCGACCCGCCCGAGCTCAGCGGCTCCAGCGGGCGCGGGTCAGCCATTGCTGCTGGCCCCGGTCGCCGCCCCGCCGCCGAAGCGGCGTCCGACGGTGCACCCGCCGGGTCCTGCCGGACGGATGTTGACCGAGCGTGCGGTAACGGCGCCGGTGCTGTCCGAAGGACCGGTGGCGGTCAGGCACGAGCCGACGGTGACCGCCGCCTTGTCCGCCGCGGCTGTCGAGGTGTACGTCGTGGCTGGGTTGACCGTGACCGCGACGTCAGCAGCCGAACCGTTCCTGCCACCGACCCGACCCTGGACGACAAAGCCGGCCGCCGACGCTGACGTGACCTTCCCGAACACCCGGTTGCCGGCCCGGCGAGCTCCCGGGCTAGGGGTCGATCTGCTTGCGCCTGGCGCTGGGCTGCCGATGGCGCCGCCGCGGAACCCGCCGAACCCTGCCCCCTGTGCCGTGCAGCTGCCTGCCGCCGCCGGTGTCACCGTGACCACCTGGGCGGTGAGGGCCGTCACCGGCACCGAGGAGGGGCTGGCGGTGTTGGTGCTGGTAACCGTCACGCAGGAGCCGACCGTGACCCTCGCCCGGGTTGCCGGGACGGTGCGGGTGAACCTGGTTGTCGCGCTGAAGTTGACGGTGACCTGGCCGTCGGTCGGGTTCTGCACCTGCACCTGCACCTGCACCTGCGCGTTGCTGGCGCTGACCGCGGCGACCGTACCGGAGGTGCCGGCAGGGGCCTGCCCAACCCCCGACACCCTCGCCGCCCCTGCTGGGCTACTCGACGGG
>JAABVA010006866.1_pt1 | contig 10010 bp, 8 predicted proteins | sample 5560331 | NCBI WGS metagenome assembly JAABVA01 (sample SAMN12812661, study PRJNA571458) | rock metagenome | isolation source: Antarctica rocks | place: Antarctica: Victoria Land, Mt New Zealand sud | collected 2016-01-07 | reverse complement strand
CTGACGTCCGTGGGAGCCAGCCACGGACCCCTTCAGCCTGCCACATGCGGCCCGTCACCGCCATCACCGCCCGTTGCACGGTTCACTGTAGCTGTACCTCGCCTACCAGTCGTCTAAACTACGCCTGGAGCGACTAGCGCCCCTGGAGGGGCGCTGAATTCGCCATATCCAAGCCCAAATGGGGAGTTGGCCAATTCGGTCCGACACTTTTGTGCCACCCGGACATGTGGGCCAATGCTCAAGTGAAAAAAGGCCAAAGTCGAGTCAAGTTGTCGGGGGAGCCAGCTTGACTAGCGTAGAGTGAACTATGTCTTAGGACCCAGAGCACGACAACTATAGCAAAAGTTGTTCCGGCTTTCGCCGGCCTAGAGCTTGGCGGACCTGGCCGAGAACGCGTTGTCGATGGGCGCCCCGCTCGCCGGCGGGTGCGGCAGCTGGCCGATCGCTCGTAGGGTGCGGGCGGAGTCTTGCCACTGCGCCGGGTCGGCGTAGCCGAGGCCGTGCGCGCGCGTGGCCCTGTCGTGCCAGAAGTCGATGGTGCGCAGCAGCACGGTGTACTGCACATCGGCGGCGGCGCCGCGCAGCGCCGTCAGGCCGTTGACACGGCGCGCCAGGGTGTAGGCCGCGCGCGGGTCCTTGATCGTGTCAGCGAGGCCGCGTAGGGTCGCTTGCACGAAGGCGCGCACGATCGCCGGGTCACGCGCGATCAGCCCGTGCCCGGCGATCACGCCCGCCCCGACCAGCCCGGTGACCGCCCCGACTTGCAGCGTGTCGACCTTATAATGCCCTGGCAGCGCGGCCAGCTGCACAGGCTCGTTGGCGCTGTAGCCCACCGCCGCGTCGACCTTGCCCGCGGCGACGCTCTCGACCTGCGTGTAGTTGGTGCTGCGGATCGTCACGTTGCCCGGCCCCAACCCCGCCGTGCGCAGGGCGGCGAGCAGGCCCGTGTAGAGCGCGCCGTAGCGCCCGGGGATGCCGATCGTCTTGCCGCGCAGGTCACGCACGGAGCGGATGTTCTTGCCCGCGAGCGAGAAGATGGCCACGGGGAGGCGCCGGTACAGCGTCATCACGGACGTGACCGGGATGCCCTGCCCGGCCGCGGCGAGCGCGTCCGTGCCGTCCGCGATAGCGAAATCGGTGTTCCCGGCTCCGACGAGCTGGATGAGGTTGGGCGAGCCAGCGTAGCTGAACGTGACCCGCAGACCGGCCTGGCGATAGTAGCCGCGTTGGTCGGCCGCGTAGAACGGCGCGAACTGCACGTTTGGGATGTAGCCCATGCCCAGCGTGATCGTGCGCAGCGGGCGCAGCGTGGTGGCGTGGGGCGTGGTCGCCGCGCGCCCCCCGGGGAGTGGCGGCGCGATGAGGACGGCGGAGACGAGCGCAAGGATTAATCGTTTTGCCATCGGAGGGCGATCCTTTCTAGAAGTGTGACGGAGGTGTACAGGGCGATGCTGAGGGCGATGAGGGCGACGAGGGCGGTGTAGGCGGCCGCCTTGTCGAAGTTGGCGATGCCGCTGTTGACCAGAAAGCCGAGGCCGCTGTCCGCGGACACGAACTCTCCGACTACCGCGCCGATGATGGAGAGGGTCAGGCCGAGCTTGAGGCCGCCGAATAGCACCGGCGCGGCCAGGGGCAGCTCGACGTACCACAACGTCTGCAGGCGCGAGGCCCCGAAGACGCGCGCGACGTCGTGGTAGTCGCGTCCCACGCCGCGCAGACCGGTGATCGTCGCGATCAGCAGCGGGAAGACGACCACCACGGCGCAGATGGCCACCTTGGCGCGCAGGCCCGTGCCTAGAAGCAGAATGATGAGCGGGGCCACGGCCACGACCGGTACCGCCTGGCTGGCGGCGACGAACGGCGCCGCGATGAGCTCGAGCGGCCGCACGTGGGCGATAGCGTAGCCCCCTACCGCGGCGACGACGGCGGCGAGCGCGAAGCCACCGAGCGCCTCTTGCAGGGTCGTGGCCGCGTTGGCGAGCAGCGTCCCGTCGGCGAGTTCGGCCGCGCCCTCCCGCGCGACCTGGAGCGGCGTCGGCACGATGTAGGCCGGCGCGAGCCCGGTGAGGCTCACGGTCTCCCAGACGGCGTAGATCAGGCTCGCGAAAAGGAGGAGCGAGCCGAGCGGCAGCGCGACGAGCGCGACGAGGTCGCGGCGTCGCGCCCGGTCCGTCGCGGCGGCGGCGTCGCGCCCGGGCGATATACTCCACGGTGCGCCGGTCGCCTCGCGGGATGTGTCGCCGCGCCCGGATGTCCAGCCGGCGCGGCGCGTGTGTTCGCGCATCATGATGCTCCCCCTACCCTTTGTCTTGTCCTCCGCGCCGCCGTCCCGCTTGAGGCAGCGGCGCAAAAGAAAATACCCCCAGAAGCACGCTTCGGGGGGATAAGGGTATATGGGAGCAGAGCAGGGCATGTCGCCGCGGCGACGCGCCCTGCGCCAGGCAATACACAAAAATAGTACGCCTAGATCACCTTCTCCCATCCGGACTATACCGTCGGCCCCAGCATCTCACCAGGTCTGCAACCGATCCGTGCGGACCGGTCGCTCGCGGGCTCAGCCCCTTTGTGTGGGCCATACCGCCGGTGGGGAATCGCACCCCGCCCCGAAGGCTTCTATACCTATAGGATAAGTGCGATCGCAGCAGGTGTCAAATAGGGGGTCAGCCGGCGGCTGAGCATTGATCGCCGGCCGTCTCGGGCAGCGTGATCGCGACGGTCGTGTCCTCGCCGGCGGCGCTCTCGAGGGCAATGCGGCCGTGCTGCTCGACGATGCCCCCGGAGCTGGCCAGTCCCACGCCTGCGCCCGCGCTGCCCCGCGCGGTGTGTGCGCCCGGAGCTATGGTAGAGCGTTTAGGGCGCGCGAGGGAATAGGAAAGATGGCGCAAGGAGGGATTGTGTTCCGCGGGAGTGGAGAGAGGAGGAAGACGGAGACGGGAGGCGCGAACTCTCGCGCCCCTCGCCCCTGTTTCGTGGCTGCGGGTCTAACTATCCTTGTCGTGGGCGATCGTCGCCGGCGTCGCGACGACATGTTCACCGACGAACCACACCTGCATCTCGTTAGTGCGCAGGAGCTCCGAGGCCATCATGTCGTTGGTGCGGTAGTCGCCATTCTTCTCGGCCTGGTCGGCCAGCTCGCGCGCCGCCTTGATGATGGTTTCGTGCGCCTCGAGCAGGCGGTCGACCATCACCGGGACCTCCTCTGCGCCTTGCGGCGGGTTCTCGATCCTGGTGCTCTTGACCACGTCGGTCGGCATGCCGAGCGCGATGTCGCCGAGCTGCTGGACGCGCTCCGCGATCAGGTCGATCAAGGCCTCCTGCTCCTCGGCGTGCTTGTCGAAGAGGAGGTGCAGCTGGTAGAAGGTATGGCCCGCGACCTGCCAGTGATGCTTCTTATACATGTGGTAGAGCTGGATCGTGTCGGCCAGCAGCAGGTTGAGCGCCCTGGCGTTGTCCAGGCGGGCCCCTTCGTCGAGTGCGATCGGCAGGTTGCGGATCGTCCCCGGCTGCTGGATGATGTGGCCGCGCTGGTGCAGGCGCAGTTGCGCTTCCGGCGAGGCCTGTGTCGCACCCTGCTGGGCTTGCTTTGTCTCTGTCGCCATGATGTGGTACCGTCCTCCTCTAATTAAGTGTCGTTGGACCGCTACTATCTCGGGGCCGCGCGCGACGCCATCGCGCTCGCGCGACGCCACCACTCGCTTACCTCGGACCAGCGCACAAAATGTGCCAGTGAATCGTGTCGGCTACTTCGACAGCAGGGACAGCGCGTGCTCGGCCACGACATCTTGCCACAGCGTCGGTGAGGTCGTCGGGCGCAGGCGCAGGCGCAGCGTCAGCACGTTCCCGCGGACGGTCGAGGTCGCGACGCTCACCAATTGGCCCCACGGCGCGCCGTAGATGGACAGCGTTTCGCGCCGCAGCCGGGCGCGGAGCGTTGGACCATCGGCCCGCGCGTCGCTATGTCGGGCGTAGCCGAGCCCGAGCACGACGTACCGCTCGTTCGGTCGTGGCTCCTGGTACGCCACCGCGTAGAGGCCGAACGGGTGTAGCGACGGCCCTCGATGGCCCTCTTGCGGGGGTGGGAACGGCGCGAGGGCGAAGGGCGGGGGGGCGACGTTCGCCGCCACGTAGGCCGCTTGCACCGAGCCGCTGGCCTCGATCGCCGTGGCCAGCGCGCCGTACCCGCCGTCGCGCCCCAGCGACGCAGCGTCGGCGTCGATGGCCTGCGCCGCTTTGGCTACGCCGCACGGTCTGACCCCCGCGACGAGCCGCCCTTGGCTTGGCAACAAAGCGTTCATCACCGCGCCCCGCGCATTCACGTTCAGGAGGACGGGTCTGCGCACGAAGAGGGGGGCGCCGCCACCGACCGTGTGCGTGATGAGATAGTTGCCGGCGACCAGCGCCTGATCGATAGCCGTCGCGTCGAGACGCCCGATGGCCACGGCGAGCGGGTAGTTGCCGGCCACGTTGCCCTTGCAGATGTAGCTATCCCCGCTCCTGCTGTAGATGTCGCCCGCGATCTGGAACAGGTCGTAGCCGTACGCCAGGCGCCACCGGCCGGTGGCCAGGTCGGCCACGCCGGTCTCGGCGCCGGGCCGCAGCGGCAAGATGGCGTGGAAGTAGTCCTGTATGCGGGGTGAGGTGATGGCCAGCGTGCTCGTGAGCCCGTAGGCGCGGGCGGCGAGCGCGTAGTTGTTGTACCAGACGCCGGCGGCGCGCACGACGGGCGTATCGGGTATCAGCTCCAGGGCGTCGGGGAGGGAGAGATTCTGTATCACGGGCACGGGCGTGGGCACGGGCGTGGGCACGGGCGTGGGCACGGGCGTGGGCACGGGCGTGGGCACGGGCGTGGGCACGGGCGTGGGCACGGGCGTGGGCACGGGCGTCGGTGTCCATGCGCGCGCGGACGCGCCCCGGGCCGGAGCTGACCCTACCGAGGCCCCGACTGGCGGACGCGGGCGCGCCCGCGCGGGCGCGCTCGGGGCCAGGACGACGGCAATAATAGCAAGCGCGAGCCACGCCGGCCGCGGGCTTCTCCGCCACGACCACAACACGAAAAACACCTCCCGGGCGACTGGGGCGATTAGCGATTAGCGTGACACGGACGTGCGACGGCGATAGTGGTAGAATAACAGCATATGGACGTCATCAAAATTTCCCCGCGCGGTTACTGCTACGGCGTCGTCGACGCGCTGCAACTGGCCAAGACGGTGGCCAAAGACCCCAACACCCCTCGGCCCATCTACGTGTTGGGGCAGATCGTGCACAACCAGCACGCCGTGGACAACCTCGATCAGTTCGGGATCGTCACGCTCGACGGGCCGGATCGCCTGAGCATCCTCGAAGACATCACCTCCGGCACGGTCATCTTCACCGCGCATGGTGTCTCGCCCCAGGTCAAAGACCGCGCCCGCGCCAAGGGCCTCAACTGTATCGACGCCACCTGCCCCGACGTCACGCGCACGCACGACCTGGTGACGACGCTCGTGGCGCAGGGCTACGAGATCATCTATGTTGGCAAGCGCGGCCACCCCGAGCCCGAGGGCGTCGTGGGCGAGGCGCCGGGCCACGTCCACCTCGTGGAGAACCCCGAGGACGTCGAGGCGCTCACGCTCGACGCGCCCAAGATCGCCGCGACGAACCAGACCACACTCTCTCAGTGGGACACGGCGGCCACGCTCGACGCCGTGAAGCGCAAGTATCCGCACGCGGAGGTGCACAACGAGATCTGCCTGGCCACGCAGGTGCGCCAGGAGGCGGCGGTCACGCAGGGGCGCAACGCCGACGTGGTGCTCGTGGTGGGCGACCGGCGCAGCAACAACTCCAACCGGCTGGCGCAGGTCGTACAGGAGATCGCGGGCCGCCCGGCCCACCTGGTCGACTCGGTTGCAGAGATCGAGCCCGCGTGGCTGGCCGGCGCGACGACGGTCGGCGTCACCGCCGGCTCCTCCACCCCCAGCGAGCTGACCCGCGAGGTCATCCGCCACGTCGAGGCATTGCCCGCGCCCGCGCCGTAAACAGCTGCCCGACTATTCGACGTTGCGCTCGGCTTCGCCCACCCCGTCGCGGACATTTCCGCCTGATTCCAAGCTATTTCAGGTTAGGCCGGTCCCGCGACGGTTGCCGTGGCGTGGTCGCTCGTTGCCCCGGTCGCGGCGACCTCGATCGTCAACGGATCGTCAACGCGCGATTGTTGAGCGGGACACCGGAGGGGCGGTCGCGAAGGCGCCGTGCGCGTCGGTTGTGACGGTGCGGCGATAGACCGCGTTGCTCCTCAGCCAACCATCGCCCGTACAGCCACGCCGCCCGCGCCTCCGTGCGTTGCTCATCCGTGGGCCGCGCTTCAAATCCCCGCCCACGCGCGTATGTTGCTGAGGATCGCAGCCTCCCGGCCACCCCGTGTCAGAGGGAGCGCATAGTGCGGTCACATCCGTGACGGATGCGGCGTGTGCACAGGGGCGCCGTGAGCAGGGTCTGTGAAAAGTCGCCCGCGCCCCTTCTCGCCCCCTCCGCCCCTGGCTGACTGGTCTCCCGGACCCTAGCCGCGGGTCCGACAGTGGGGCGCGCCTCCGGGGGAACCCCGGGAGAGGGCTCCCCCCAGACCCCCGCCAACGACGCGGCGTGCCGGCGGACGGGCTTGGCCCCCCGACAATGCACAGACCCTGGGGTGCACGTGCACAGGGGCGTCGTTGACAATCAGGGGGGCAGCCGCTACCATAGTCGTTGTGATCCGTATATGCATCTACTCCTTGGGCGGTGCTCCCGCACTTCCCTGCCGCGTAAGCCCGGCGCTTTAGGCTTGCGCGGCTAACAGCAGCGCCGTCTCCGTCATCGTCTCCGCGTGCCGCCCATCGCGCACGCGTTGATACTGCTGTACCGCGACCAGTACTCCCTGTGCCGCATGCGCTTCCCTTGTCCGCATGTCGCCGGGCGCCGCTCCTCCCTCTATCTCCCGTCGCGGCGCTCTAGCTCGCCACGCCGCGTGTAGTCCTGAGAGTGTGCATGCAGATGTCTACGATCGACGACGAGGCGACACGCCTCCCCTCCCACCGTCTCTGGCGTAACCGCGACTTCCTGCTGCTTTGGAGCGGCCAGCTCGTCTCGACGCTGGGCAGCAACATCTCGACCCTGGCCCTTCCCGTGTTGGTACTTGCCCTCACAAACGCGCCAGCGCAGGCTGGCCTAATTGCGGCCGCTGGCGCGCTCCCCTATCTGCTCCTGAGCCTGCCGGCCGGCGCCTTCCTCGACCGCTGGGACCGCAAAGCGGTCATGATCCGCTGCGACGCTGCGCGCGGCGTCGCGTACGGCTCGGTCCCCGTGGCCGCCGCTGTGGGGCATCTCACCCTGGCCCACCTGTACGCCGTCGCCCTCATCGGCGGCATGGCCAACGTGCTGTTCGGCCTGGCCCAGGTCTCCGCCTTGCCGCGCGTCGTGTCGCGCGCGCATCTGTCACACGCCAACGCGCTCAATGAGGGGGCCGACCAGACCGGCCTCTTGCTCGGCCCCGTCGTGGGCGGCGTCATCATCGCGCTCGCGCGGAGCCAGGCGATCGGCGCTGTGCTCGCCTTCCTGGTGGATAGCCTCTCCTACCTGGTCTCGGTCCTCACCCTCGGGCTCATCCGCACGCCCTTCCAGGCTGCGCGTCAGCCGGTGTCGTCGCGCTCGCTGCGGGCGGAGATCGCCGAGGGTCTCCGCTTCCTCTGGGCGCAGCGCCGCCTGCGCATCATGGCGCTGCTGACCACCAGCGTCAACTTTTTCTTTAGCCCCATCTATCTGGCCATCGTCGTGCTCGTCAAAGATCTCCATGCCTTGCATCTCGCCGCCCCCGGCCGGGGCGTCGTCCTCGGGCTCGTCGTGGGCGCGGGCGGCGGCGGGGGCGTGCTCGGCGCCCTGCTCGCCCCGTGGCTCCAGGCACGCCTGCGGTTCGGCCAGGTGACCATCGGGGCCGTCACGACGTGGGCGGCGGCGGCGGCCGTCGTGGCCGGCGCGTCCTCGCCCGTCGTCGTCGGCCTGGGCTGGGCCGTCCTCAATCTTGCCTGGCCTGTCTATGCCGTCACGTTAGTGTCGTACCGCCTCGCCGCCACGCCGGATCACTTGCAAGGACGGGTCAACAGCGCCTTCCGGGTCCTCTCGTACGGGGTGGAGCCCCTCGGGATGGCGGCCGGCGGGCTGCTCCTGGGCGTCGCCGGCCCGCGTGTCGAACTCTGGATCATCGCTGGTGGCTTGGCGGCGAGCGTGCTCGCCGTGGGCGTCACGGAGGTGCGCTACGCCTAGCACAGCGGAGACGTGACGCGCCATCCCCTCCGTCGGGTGGCGCGCCAAGCCCGCAGCGACGGACGAACGCGGCCTGTGCGCAGCGTGTATCATCTGACGCGGTCCACATCCGGCTCAACCAGGAAGACGACGCGGACATGGCCCTCAGCGACATACGCGCGTACCGGGGGCGAACGACCAGCGACGGCAAGAGACCGTCCCTTTCGATTATGAGCCGCACACGCTGCCGGGCTTCGTCGCCACCGCCGAGGGCCGGCACGTCGGGCTGGTCACGTATCACATGGGCGACGACGGCTGCGAGATCGTGAGCCTGGACAGTACATGCCCGGGCGTGGCGTCGGCACACCCCCCGCGGTGTCCATCGGCTACGCCCGCCCTGTGACGCCGACGGGGGGGCGGCCGGGGCGGTCGCGCCCCTGCTCACGACGACGGTCGCGTACACAGCGACGGGGCGCGAGCAGCGTGTCGTCGTCCCGACGGGTGTGACCCGCCTGCGCGTGGTCGCGGTCGGCAGGGGCGGTCATGACGCCGCCTCCAGCGGCGGCGGGCGCGGGGGCATCGTGCGGGCCGACCTGCCGGTGACCCCGGGCCAGACGCTCTACCTGGACGTGGGGGGCGGCTCGCATCGCGCGGGCGGCGCCGCTTCGGATGTGCGGGCCTGCCCGACCGCGGCGACCACGCGGGCGTGCGACACGCTGGGCTCGCGCCTGCTCGTTGCGGGTGGCGGCGGCGCGGACGGCGGCGACACGGGCACAGGGTCCGGTGGCGCGGGCGGGGATGCGGACCATCCCGGTGCGGGAGGCGGGGGCGGGGCCGGGGGCGGCGGCTTCGGTGGGGGTGCCGGCGCCACACGGGCCGGAGGGGCGGGCGGGGCCGCCGGTAACCTGGGGAGCAATGCCGGCGGCGGTGCGACGCCCGGTGAACCCGGCGAACCCGGGGCCGGCGGCAGGGGCGGGGCCGGCGACTACGGTGGCGCCGACGGCGGGGCCGGCGGGGCCGGCTATTACGGCGGGGGCGGGGGCTTTTAGGGGTAGGTTAGCCATAGTGCCCTATTTGACCTAGACTCAAACGGACAGGTCAACGAGGGTGATGACCTCGGTGCGGAGCCTGAGCACGACGTTGTGCGGGTCATTATTAATATGGCACTATGGCTAACCTACCCTTGAAAGGGGGGCGGGGGCGCCCAGGGCGCCATGCACGAGAACAGCGGCGGCGGCGGCGGCGGCGGGAGCGACTTCGCCGTGGGGCGCGCCGCCCACGTGTCTTTCGGCATCGCGGCCCCTGGGACGCCCCCCTCGGTGACCATCGGATACGCCTTACCCCGGCGGTAGCCTGCCCCAGCACGCCCTCCTGCCCGGGCCGCGCGGTGGATGCCCCCACGATGCCCCGTGCGGCGGCGGGGGTGGCTATTCCGGTGGGGGTGGTGGCGGCGGCGGCGGCAACAAGTCCCCTCAAGCCGGCGCAGGCGGCGGGAAAATGACAACCTGCGGCCGCGCCGGTGCTCTACAGGAAGGCGAGGCGCCGGGCGACCTGGCCATCGACCGCCGCGGAACGCTGCGCTTGGTTCAGCTGGTGGAGCGAGTGCGGCGGGGCGATCGAGCGCCTGGATGCGCTGGTCGCCTCCCCGGCGCCGCGTGGCCCGACCGTGCGGGTCGAGCCGACGTAGCAGGCCTACCGGGTCCGTCTGCGCTGGCGATCGTCCCCTAGTACGGGGTCGTGTCGGCGGCCTGGCGACCCCG
>JAABVA010006865.1_pt1 | contig 10011 bp, 9 predicted proteins | sample 5560331 | NCBI WGS metagenome assembly JAABVA01 (sample SAMN12812661, study PRJNA571458) | rock metagenome | isolation source: Antarctica rocks | place: Antarctica: Victoria Land, Mt New Zealand sud | collected 2016-01-07 | reverse complement strand
GGGCATCAGGCGATCCAGTGTCGGATCACGGCAAGCGGCGGGGTGGAAGTAGAGTTCCGAGACGCCGGGCGGCAAATGGGGAATGAGGCGGAGCAGGCGATCGCGGGTCATGTGGCCGCTCAAGGCGATGCCGAAGGCGGCGTCGTTGGTGAACAGGCCGGCGTGGGTGGCTTGGCGACGCAGCAGGCGCGTCCAGGCATGCAGGGCGCGGGCGCCGGGGCCTTGCGGGACGCCGAGGGCGGCCATGATGGCGGGGGGTTCGGCCGGGACGCGAATGGCGCGCAGCCCGAACTCGCGGCCGATGTCGATCATCAGGCGGCCGACGACGGGGTGGAGGTGCATGTGCTTGTGCGCGTCGGCGTGGGTGAGCTTAAGGCCGGCGGCGGCAAAGGCCTCGAACTGGGCGCGGATTTCGGTGGCGAGGCGGCGTGGGTGGCGGGCGAATTCCAGGCCGAGGCGGAACTGGTCGGAGGGAAAGGCGCGAGTGACGCCAGGGCCTTCGACGACCACGAGGTGCAGGCCAACCTGGAGGCTGGGCATTTCGCGGGCGCGGCGAACTGCGTCGGCGGCGGCCGGGGCGGCGACCATCAAGCTGGCGGAGGTTAAGATGCCATGTCGATGGGCGCACTCGACGGCTTGGTTGACGGCGGGGGAGAGGCCGAAATCGTCGGCGGAGACGATGACCCGCCGACGATCCGTTACGCGGCTTCCTTGTGGCGTTCGCGTAAGAACTGGAAGAACTCGACGCCCTCGCGGAGGCGGCGTTTCATCATTTGCGGGCTGCGGACCATCTCGCCCACAATCGAGGCAATCTTCGGGGCGCGGAAGTAGAACTTGCGGTAGAACTCCTCGACGCTGTCGAAAATCTCGGTGTGGGTCAGGATGCCGGGGTAGTGCAGCGGCGCCATCTGCACGCCGTGGTCGTCGATCAGCTCGGCATGGTCCACGTCCAGCCAGCCATTCTTGACCGCATCGCGATGCAGCGCGGTGCCGGGGTAGGGCGCCGCCAGCGAGACCTGCATGGTGTGCGGGTTGATCTTGGTGGCGAAACGGATGGTCTCCTGGATGGTGTCCTTGTTCTCGCCCGGCAGGCCCATGATGAAGGTGCCGTGGATCTTGATGCCGAGCTCGTGGCAATCCTTGGTGAACTGCTCCGCGACCTCGATCCGCATGCCCTTCTTGATGTTGTGCAGAATCTGCTGGTTGCCGCTCTCGTAGCCTACGAGCAACAGGCGCAATCCGTTGTCCTTCAACACCTTGAGCGTCGAGCGCGGCACGTTGGCCTTGGCGTTGCAGGACCATTGCACGCCAATCTTGCCCAGCTCGCGCGCGATGGCCTCGGCCCGGGGCAGGTTGTCGGTGAAGGTGTCGTCGTCGAAGAAGAACTCGCGGACCTGGGGGAAATAGGATTTCGCCAGGCGGATCTCCTCGGCGACATGGCCGGGGCTGCGGACGCGGTAGGTGTGGCCGCCGACGGTCTGCGGCCACAGGCAGAAGGTGCAGCGGCTCTTGCAGCCGCGTCCGGTGTATAAGGACACATACGGGTGCATGAGATAGCCGATGAAGTAGTCCTCGATGCGCAGGTTCTGGCGATAGACCTCGGTCACGAACGGCAGCTTGTCCATGTCCTCCAGCACCGCGCGGTCCTTGTTGTGGACGATCACGTTCTCGGCGTTGCGGTAGGAGATGCCGTCGACCTTGGACCAGTCGCGGCCCTCGGCGATTTCCTTGATGGTGAAGTCGAACTCGTTGCGGGCGACGAAATCGACGGGCAGGCCCTTGAACAGGCTCTCCTCCGGCTGCACCGCGACCTTGGCGCCGACCATGCCGATCTTGAGGTTCGGGTTGGCGTCCTTCAACGCCTGCGCGACCTTCACGTCGGAGGCGAAGGAGGGCGTCGAGGTGTGGATGACGCAGAGTTCGTGCCGCCGGGCGCTCTCCAGCACAGGCTCCATGCCGAGGCGCGCGGGCGGCGCGTCGATCAGCTTGGAGCCGGGGATCAACGCCGCCGGCTGGGCGAGCCAGGTCGGGAACCAGAAGCTCTTGATTTCGCGCTTGGCCTGGTAGCGCGAACCGGCGCCGCCGTCGAAGCCGTCGAACGAGGGCGGTTGCAGGAACAGGGTCTTCATCATGATAGTTCGGTCTCCATGAGCTTGCGGGCGCCGGCCGGCTGGTAGGGGCCGGTGCGCCCCGTGCTCATCATGTTGCCGCGCCACTCCACCTCGTCGCCGCCATAGCTCGCGAGCATGACGGCCATGGACATAAGGTCGCGTAGGGGCAGAAGCCAGATCGGGGCCGGGGATGCAAGGCTTGCGTGCGTTCGGGCCAGGGTCGCGTTGATGTCGCGGGCGGCGACGGCGCGCACCACCCAGGCGGACAGGAACAGCGCCAGGCTCCAGCCGTCGAAGCCGGAGGCCACGATCGCGGCCAGCGCCCAGAACAGCGTGTGCTGGATGCAGGACAGCACGAACTCGCGCGGCACCAAGGCGAGGATGGTGCGGGACCAGCGCAGTTCGTGGCGGAGCAGGGCGGGAAGGGTGGTTTCGGGCACCGTGGTGGCGGTGACCGTCCGCGCCAGCCCGACGCGAAACCCACGGGCGCGCACGAGGCGGCCAAGCACGTTGTCGTCAGCGAGGTGATGCGCCAGCGCCGCCAGCCCGCCGATCGCCACCAGCGTCGAGCGGCGCAGCGCCATGGTGCCGCCCAGGCAATCCTGCCGCCCGAGGCCACGCGCCATCAAGGCGCCGGGCAGGAAGCCGTGGGTGATCCAGGTGGCGCCGAGGGTGGCGGGGATGCCGCCATTGGCGGGCAGGCCGGTGTAGAGCGCGGTGACCAGCCCGGTCCCCGGCCGCTGCAACTCCTCGACAATGCGGTCGAGGTAGTCGGGCGCCACATGCACGTCGCTGTCGGCGAACACGATGACATCGTGCCGCGCCTCGGGAAACATGTTGATGAGGTTGCCGATCTTGCGGTTCCGGCCATGCGCCGTGGGGTCGACAACGAGGGCGATGTCGACGCCGGGAAAACGGGCGGCGAGACGCTGGACGACGGGAAGCGCCGTGTCCTCGGCGGATTGCACGCCGAACACCACCTGGAATTCCGGATAATCCTGCGCGCAGAGCGTGGCGAGCGCCTGTTCCAGCATCGGCTCGTCGCCATGCAGCGGTTTCAGGATCGTGATCGCGGGGCGGAACGCGGGGGCCAACGGCCGGGCCGGCATGCGGAAGCGGCGGACGGCGAGCCAGCCGGCGATGGACTGGGCGATGCCGGCGACGGCCAGCGCCGCACAGGCGAACTCCAACAGGTCGAGGATGTCGAGGAACTCCATGATCGCGGCTGGGCCTTACTGCCGCGCGCCGGCGGCGAAGCTGGCCACCTTGCGGCGGAGCATCGAGATCAGCGGGGTAGCGTCGCCATTGGCCACGACGGAGCGGAAATCGGAGCGCTGCACCGCGACCCGGCTGATCGAGCCATCCAGCAGCACGTCGGCAATCTGGTAGCCGGTGGCCGTCGGGTGGACGACATAGTCGAGCTTGGCTGCCTCGGTGCCACCGCTTACGATGCGAGTTGGCACGACCGTGTCCGCTCCCGCCTGGCGCAGGGCGGGCAGGATTTCGAACCGCTCGCCATCGAGCGCGTCGAAATTGGCGACGTAGCTGGCGACGGTGAACTGGGTGAAGCTCTCCAGCAACTCGGCCCTTTGTTCGGCGGGAAAGCTCGCGAAACGGGGGCCTATCGAGTTGCGCAGGATCAGGTCGAGGTCGAAGCTGCTTTGCACGATCGGCGTCAGGGTCTGCATCCTTGCCTGGAACGGGGTCGCCTTGCCCTGCTGCATGACCTGCAACAACCCAGCGTTCAGCGCCGCGACAGGCGCCACCATGGGCAAGGGAATCTGTGCCCGGACCGGGACCGCCATCCCTAGAAGGAGCGGAAACAGGATCAGGTATCGGTTGAAAAACCGGAAGGCTGAGTTCATCGAGCCAGTTTCCTCCGCCGCGCCGACTGGCTCAATCGGCTTTAGCGAGTTCGAACGCATGTGTGGCTATTTTGCAACGCAACTCCGCCACAGGCCGGTTTGACCCAGCGACACATGGCGGAGACACGCTTTGCCTCTGTTTCAAACTGTTGCGCAAGGGCTTTGGATGTTCAAATCCGAGGATCAGGCGCGCATTAGGCCAAGGTCCGCCCAGTTACTCACCCGCGCCGAGATTGCGGCGAAGCGCCGATTTGTAATAAAGGACCGGAACGGTCGGGTTTCGACCGGCCCATGCGTCCTGCTGGAGAAATAGATGTTGAGGGTGGTCTTGGCCCAGCCCCGTGGCTTCTGCGCCGGCGTGGAACGCGCGATCGAGATCGTGGAGCGGGCGTTGAACAAGTACGGCCCGCCGATCTACGTCCGGCACGAAATTGTCCACAACCGGCATGTGGTGGAGTCGCTGCGCCGGCGCGGCGCGGTGTTCGTGGACGAGCTTGACGAAATCCCGTCGGGGGCCATGACCGTATTCAGCGCCCATGGCGTGGCGCGGAAGGTCGAGGAAGTGGCGCGGGAGCGCGGCCTGCCGGTGATCGATGCGACCTGCCCGCTGGTGGCCAAGGTGCATGCCGAGGGACGGCGCTATGCCGCCGGCGGCCGCGAGATCGTGCTGGTCGGCCATGCCGGACATGCGGAGGTCGAGGGCACCATCGGGCAAATTCCCGGCCGCGTGCATCTGGTACAAACGGTCGAGGACGTGACGACGCTGGCGCCGGGCACCCCCGACCGCCTCGCCTATGTCACCCAGACCACCCTGTCCGTGGACGACACCCGCCAGATCATCGCGGCGCTGACGGCGCGCTTCCCCGGCATCGTCGGGCCGGACGTGCGCGACATCTGCTACGCCACGCAGAACCGCCAACAGGCGGTGCGGGACCTTGCGGCGGCGGTCGACATGATCCTGGTGGTCGGATCGCGCAACAGCTCCAACTCCAACCGTCTGCGCGAGATCGGGGAGGAGCTGGGCAAGCCAGCCTACCTCATCGACGACGCTTCCGCGCTGGAGAGCGAATGGTTCGCCGGGATACGCTCCGTGGGCCTCACCGCCGGGGCCTCCGCGCCGGAAACATTGGTGCGGGGCGTGATCGAGGGGTTGCGCCGTTTCGGAGAAATCGACATCTCCACCCTCGATGGCGTCGCCGAGGACGTGCGTTTCCGTTTTCCCGCTGAGTTGGCGGACGCCTGACAATGCAAGGATAAACGATGTCCGTTCCGATGAACCAGGTGCTGCGTGTGGGCGCCTACGTGGTCAAGCAGCACATGATCGGCCGCAAGCGGTATCCGCTGGTGCTGATGCTGGAGCCGCTGTTCCGCTGCAACCTGGCCTGCTCCGGCTGCGGCAAGATCGACTATCCCGCCGAAATCCTGAACCAGCGCTTGTCCGTCGAGGACTGCCTGGCGGCGGTGGACGAGTGTGGCGCGCCGGTGGTGGCCATCGCGGGCGGCGAGCCGCTGTTGCATAAGGAAATGCCGGAGATCGTCGCCGGCATCCTGGCGCGCAAGAAGTTCGTCTATCTCTGCACCAACGCCCTGCTGCTCGAAAAGAAGATGGAGCAGTTCAAGCCGAACAAGTACTTCTCCTGGGATGTGCATCTCGATGGCGACAAGGACATGCACGACCGGGCCGTGAGCCAGGAAGGCACTTACGACCGCGCCATCTCGGCCATCAAGAAGGCCAAGGCGATGGGCTTCCGCCTGTCCATCAACTGCACCCTGTTCGACGGCGCCCAGCCGGACCGCGTGGCCAAGTTCTTCGACACCGTGATGGAAATGGGCGTGGACGGCATCATGACCTCGCCCGGCTACGCCTATGAGCGGGCGCCGGACCAGGCGCATTTCCTCAGCCGGCAGAAGACCAAGCAGTTGTTCCGCGACATCCTGAGGCAGGACCCGGCGCGGACCAAGAAGGGCAAGGGGTGGAAGTTCACCCAGTCGCCGCTGTTCATGGATTTCCTGGCCGGCAACCAGAGCTATGTCTGCACCCCCTGGGGCAAGCCGACGCGCAACTACTTCGGCTGGCAGCGGCCCTGCTACCTGCTTGGCGAGGGCTATGCAAAGTCCTACACCGAGCTGATGGAGAGCACAGACTGGGACAAGTACGGTACCGGCAATTACGAGAAGTGCGCCGACTGCATGGTGCATAGCGGGTACGAATCCACCGCCGTAGTGGATGCCGTGAAGCGCCCTTGGGAGGTTGCGCGGATAGCGATGTTCGGGCCGAAGCTGGACGGCGGCATGGCCCCGGAGATCCCGCTGGCGAACCAGCGCCCGGCCGAATACTCGTTCAGCCGCCATGTCGAGACCGCGATGGCCAAGCTAAAGCACAAGAAGCCCGCCACGGTTGGCGCGGACGAGGTCGCCGACGCGGCGGATTAAAGCGCGGCGGGCTGCGGCGGCGTCGCGGCCCACACCGACGATCCCGGCGATCTGGCCGGGATGCCTGAGCACGCTGCCGAGCACGGCGCCGACGCCTATGGCGCCCTTCGCATCGAGCGCGATGAGGGCCGCCGGTGGCAAGGTGCGGTTCGCGTTGTCGCAGATGGCGCGCAGCACGGCGAACGGGATGTCATGCCGCGCCGCCACGCGGGCGACCGCGCCGCTTTCGGTATCGACCGCGCCGGCGCCGCTGGTCGCGCGCAACCGGCGTTTGGCTTGCGGGTCGACCACGATCCGCTCGGCCGCGAACAGGGTGCCGCCGACCCAGCCGCCGATCTTCTCGGACAAGGTCTCGTTGGTGCGCGCGACGATGCCGTGTTCGATCACGGCCATGGGCACAAGAAGGTCGCCGGGCTTGAGCGCCGGGTCCAGGCCGCCGGCGAGGCCGAAGCTGAGCAGGGCGGTGGCGCCCCGCCCGACAAGCTTCTCGGCCGCGATCTCGGCACCGAACGGCGTGCCGCCACCGGCTTCGGTGTCGCCCAGGGGGCGGGCGATGCGGGCTTCGGCGGTCAGGCCGGTGACGATCCCTAGAGGCATGGATTGAGGCGCTGGCCTACCGCTCGACGTCCATGGCGATGCGCGATCAGAAGCCGATCTTGCTCGCCATGTCGTCCCGATCCTCCACCGTCGATCCCGGTTCGAAGGCGCGGCCGGTTTCCATGTCGATGATCTCCGGCTCATGGTCCGGGTCGGCGAGCAAAGCCTGCCGCACATGCTCCAGCGCCTCCTCGGCGGTGGCGAACACGCCCATCGAGGCACCATCGACGCGGACTTCATAACGCATGGGTCACTCCCAATTACTGTTAGCAAACAACGCACGCCGCCTGGCAACGTCCACGGGTAGCGTCATGCGGCCGGTGTAAGGTCGCGACGACCATAGGACGTGGAGAGGCAAATGGACATCGTAAGGCCAAGCGCCATCGAGCAAACCGCGAAGATGGCCGATTTGATTGCCTGCCTCGGCGCGATCCTGGAGCCGCGCGGGCTGCTGACCGCCGCCGCCGACACCGCGCCCTATGCCGAGGATTGGCGGCATTTGTACCAGGGGCGCACCCCAGCGGTGGCGCGTCCCATCGACGCGGACCAACTGGCGAAAGTCGTGCGCTGCTGCGTTGCCGCCGGGGTCGCAATGGTGCCACAGGGCGGCAATACCTCCATGGTGGGCGGCGCGGTCCCGGCGGAGGACGGCAGCCAGATCGTGATCAGCCTGGCGCGGATAAACCGGGTGCTCGCGGTGAATGCGGTCGACATGACGCTGACCATCGAGGCCGGGGCCACGCTGAAAGCCGCCCAGGACGCCGCCGCCGAGGCGGGATGCCTGTTGCCGCTCTCCATCGGCTCGGAGGGGACCGCGCAGATCGGCGGCATCCTGGCGACCAACGCGGGCGGCAACAACACCGTGCGCTACGGCAATGCGCGCGACATGGTGCTGGGGCTGGAGGTGGTGATGGCGGACGGGCAGGTGTGGAACGGGTTGCGGCGACTGCGCAAGGACAACACCGGCTATTGCCTGCGCCAGCTTTTCGTCGGCGCCGAGGGCACGCTGGGCATCATCACCGCCGCCGTGCTGAAGCTGGCGCCGCGCCCAGTGGAGACAGAGATCGCGTTCTGCTCGGTGCCATCGGTGGAAGCGGCGCTCGACCTGTTCACGCGGTTTCAGCGCTTCGACGCGGCGGCGGTGCAGGCGTTCGAGTACATGTCCGGCGCCGCGATGGCCCTGGTGCTGAAGCACATCCCGGGCGTGGCGCTGCCGCTGCGGGCGCCGGCCGAGCACTACGCGCTGGTGGAGTTGGCCACGACCCGCGTCGGTGGCGGGCTGCGCGAGGGGCTGGAGACGGTGTTGTCCGAGGCGTTGGACGCTGATGTGGTGATCGACGCGGCGGTGGCGGAAAGCGAGGCGCAACGGGCCGCGATGTGGAAGCTGCGCGAGGAGCATTCGGAAGCGCAGAAACGCGAGGGCGCCAGCGTGAAGAACGACGTCTCGGTGCCGGTGTCGCGCGTGCCGGAATTGATCCGGCGCGCGTCCGAGGCGTGCGAAATCCTTATGCCCGGCATCCGGGTGGTGGCGTTCGGCCACATGGGCGACGGCAACATCCACTTCAACCTGGAGCAGCCGGAGGGCATGGACACCACCGCGTTCCTGGCGCGGGATCACGAGATCATGGACACCGTATGCGCGGTGGTGCGCGACCTGGACGGGAGTTTCTCGGCCGAGCACGGAGTCGGGAGGCTGAAACCCTACATGATGCCGGACTGGCGGGGCGGCGCCGAACTGGACGCGATGCGGAGGATCAAGGCGGCGCTGGACCCGATGGGGTTGATGAACCCGGGCAAGGTCCTGCCGTAACGCCTGTTCCACATCCGATCGCTACTCATTCCTGGCGCCACTCATTCCTGGACGGCCGCGCGGTTGGTGAAGCGGGCGTTGCCGAGTCCGGTTCCGATGGTCATCACGCCCCAACGCTCCACGTCGCGCATGAAGGGCGCCTCGCTCAGCCCTTGCACGACCGCGTCGTTGTGCATCAGCACCGCCACCTCGTGGCCATCGATCACGGGGATGGCCTCACGCAGGAGTTGGGGGAGGTTGAAGCTCTTGTGTTCCCAATCGCCGGGCAAGTTCTGTCCGCCCTTCTCGATCGAACCATCGTCCCGGATCAAGCCGGGACAACCAATGCCGATGAATGGGGCGAGTTGAAGCCCTTCCTTGGCCGCGCGCTTGATCATGGACTGGAGCATGTCCACAAGGCGCGCGACTGCCTGGCGACGGTCCGGCGTGTCATCCGCGTGGCGCCACAACTCCGATAGGGCGACCTTGGCCTTGGAGAAATCGGGCGCCTTCTTCTGGTTGAGCTCGACCACCCCGACCCGGATGTTCGAGCCGCCGATGTCGATCGCCAGGATGGCGTTGTGACCGGAGAAAATCCAGGGCGGCGCCAAATGGATGCAGCCGATCAGGCCAGCCTCGTCCGGATCGTGCCGGATCGGGTGCAACTTCACGTCATGCTTGGCCGCTTTCAGCATGACGGCGGTGCGGCCGATTGCAAGCTCGCCGATACGGCTGGCCCGCAGGCCGCCACCGACGATGATGCGCTCCGTGCCGCGCCATTCCTTCAGGCGCAAGATCCGGCGGATCACCGTGGTGAACTCCTGGGCGAAGGCCTCGATCGTGCCGAGCACCACGCCGGCCGCCTCCGGATCGCCACTCAACAACAGGCGATCGAGCTTCTTCTTGCTGATTTCCGCGCTCGGGATGTCGCCGACAGGGTCATTATCGACCGCGCTGGCGCGCTCGCGCTCGTCGTCAAGTATGGGGCGGAACGCCCGTCCACTGGCGCGGTCGCCGATGAAGCCGTCCTCGTCGCGCAACTCGGCATTGTAGGTATCGATGTGAACGGCGGCGAGGCGGCCGGCGCCGTGGCCGGCCAGGCCGGAAACGCCCGCTGTGGTTTGGGTGGACATGGATGGGATGGCTTTACCTAAGACCCCGTTTTGAAAGGTCGGCATTGCTGATGTAACAATCTGACCGGGACCAAGTTTGCGGC
>JAABVA010006864.1_pt1 | contig 10011 bp, 5 predicted proteins | sample 5560331 | NCBI WGS metagenome assembly JAABVA01 (sample SAMN12812661, study PRJNA571458) | rock metagenome | isolation source: Antarctica rocks | place: Antarctica: Victoria Land, Mt New Zealand sud | collected 2016-01-07 | reverse complement strand
TTTTTTCAAATCAGTTTCTGCACAAAAAGAGTTAAGTAAGTCACATAATTGCATCATTAAATTAAATTAAAATATTCAATTTTAACATTCTCTGATCAGTTCATGCAATGCAGCAGCAACAATATTGACAGAAGTTGCATTCTTTTATTTTAAATTTAAAATTCTTTTCATTACTGATTGAAGAGATTTCTAATCAGTATAATGACAGCTTAAAGTGAAATTAATCAGTCATTATAGATTTGCAAAAGATAAGTGAGATATATCTTTGTATATTTTTTGAAAATATAAGTTCTTGTATATTAAGAGTCTCTTTCATAACTTATTTATGATATAATTGTTGAGCTACATAAGAAAGAGAATCTAATAATATTAAAAGAATTGCAAAAGATGAAAATAATCTTTTATATGTTGCAGACTTATTAAAAAGATAAAGTGTATTAATTAATGTATTTTTACTCTGTAGAGAATGAGTGATCTGATAATTAAGTTAATAATGCTTATATATAATGCTTATAAAGCAGATATGTAGTTAAACAAAAAGAATTGTATACAATGTTAATTAAAAATGTTGCAATAGTAGCTGCTGTCAATATAAAGCTGCTTAATAACAAGAGCTAACTAATTTTAATTTAGTCTGAACTGCTAAGAATAGTCTGATCTGACTTTATCTGAAATCTGACTCTGCACAAAATCAGATTGAATTGTACAGTAAAGCTTAATGAGTCAGATTAAATTCTAAAATCTGAGTTTAATCTGATCTAATGATTACTTTAATTATTAGCTCTTAACAGTGTTTAATGTCTTTGCAGATAAGAATGAAGAAGCAGAGATGATGCTGAGTAATTGATGAAAGTAAAGTTACAGTAACTTTTTCTGTTTAAGTAATGCTGAATAAAAACATTAATGATGAGTGCATCTTTCTTAAATCTGATGAATTTGTGCACACAGATATCAGAAAAACAGTATTAAAAGAAAACAAAATATATTAATTTTGCACTGTTTATTTATTAAAGATTTAATTAAATTTTAAACTTCATAGACTATTACTTCAATGTCAAAGAGTGATGAAGTTAAGATATAAATTGATCAAATATAATTATATTACTTTATTATAATACTTTTTACAATTGTCTATTAGCTTTTTGCTGATTAACTATATTTATAAATTAAAATCAACAACAAAGATTAACTATCAACATTATAAGCTTTAATCTTTATTGATGATGCAGATCAAGAGATAGAAGACTTAGCAAAGATATAAAATAATGATGAGAAAAATGAAAATCATCATAATAATGATAATAATAATGTCAATAAAGATACAGAGAATCAGAATAAATTTTAATGCTTTAAATAAAGTTAAATGTTCTTAAAGACTCTTAAACATTGTTTTTTACATCTAAACATATTTAATTCTAATATCTTACTCAATACTATTAGCTCACATGTAACTTATATTTATTATAAGCAATTTAAGAAAATTAAAGTGTTCATAAACTGCATAGAAAGAGTAAAGAGATTTAATGTTTAAATTAAAAATTATGTTAAATATATATTTATTGAGATTGTTGACACTTAAATTAATGAATATTAACATTATCTTTAAATAAGAAAGAATGAATTTCTTTTAACTTTAAACAATTATTAATGATATCAATAAATGAAAGATTCTGTCTCTTATAAAATTGTAATACTGAAGTAGTTAAGAACTTAATGTACTTTATCTGTGCTTTTATTGAAAGAAATGAATACTCATGCTATACTATGCCATCTAGTGAAACTTCTAAACTGTGTTGCCTATGGGCACATCTTGATTAAGAGAGTTACAGAAGAAGTAGAAAGAATATTGACTGCAGTTAATGTAAATAGAGTCTTCACTTAGTTTCTGATGTTAATTCTACTTCACTTCATAGAAGCAGCTAGAACATCACTTCTCAACATTCTTACTCAGTGAGGCTGCATCTATTGACTCTCACTGATGACAGACATCAGATGACTAAACACATCATTAAGAGTTCAACAAATCATTTAAGAGTTCAATTAATTATTAATAGTGAGTTTTATGAATTCAATGAATCACTTAAAGATTCATCTAAACAGAGACTTAATAAGCCTGTCAGCAATCATTTCTTAACTGAGCACAAAGTTTATCTGAATCTGATTGTGCTTATGCAGATTGCAGATGTTGTAATAAAAGACATTGATGTGCTTTAATCATTCATATATATGTGTGTTCTTAATTAAGATTAAGACAACTTGATTATCTTTTTTAAGCTAAATAAATGAAGAAGTTTGATGAGCTTTATTCTCTTGAATGCTTATGCAGTGTGAATTGACTTCAAGATATTTACTTATGTTCATGTCTCTTAACATCTGTTCAAGCCAGATCTCAGTCTTTGTACACATTGACATGATTATGTATTCAGTCTCAGTGATTAAGATAACAACAGATTTTTGCTTTTAACTTGTTCATGACACTGATTCATCTTTAAATATGTAAATGCACTTTAGAATTAATTTCTGATTCTGCTTATCTGAAGCATAGTTAAAGTCAGAGTATTTAAGCATTACTTAACTCTTATTAAGACTGTACATGATGCTGAGATTGATGATTAATCTTATGTATTGCAGTAGTTTCTTAAGTGTGTATTCATGATGCTTCACAGAATTGCTGAGATATTGACTTAATCAATTTAGTGTGAAGATGATGTCTGACTAAGTATAAATTGCTGCATACATTAAGCTTTTAATTGTCTGTTAATACTGTCTTTAATCTATTCTTTAATCAGTTAAGTCAACAAGACAAAGAGCATCATATTTATTAAATAAAATGCTGATGACTCTATGCTTATCAGATTGCATGTAAAGATTCTTTAATATCTTATTTATGTAGTGAGTCTGATTCAGGTGCAGAATTCTCATTTTGCAGTTATATATAACTTAAATGTTAAGAATTTTCTGTGTCTTTCTTAAGTTCTTGACTTTGAACATGTTCACAAGAGCTTGCTTAAATTAAAGAATGTGTAATAGATTTATTGAAGTCATAACAATATCATTTACATAAAGAAGCAGCATGATTCTTTTAATGCTGTGAAGAAGAAGACAGAAATCAGTCTTGCTTTGATGAAAACTTAACTTAAGCAGTTTAATGACACATTGTTCATGTCAGTTTTATGCAGCTTGCTTAAGATCATAAAGGCTGTGCAGTATGCACAGAATATGATTAAATGCAACATTGACTTTAAAAGAAGATGTTATATAGATTGTTTTCTTCAGAAAGAATTTCATCAAGATGTTATTGACATTCACTTAGTGGCACTTTAGATTCTTGAGTGCAACAATAGTCAGAAAGACTCATAAAGTGTTAAACTTAACAGTGAGAATAAAGATGTTCTTATAGTCAACATTATATGTTTATGAGAAGTCTCTTGTCACAAGTCTTGCCTTAAGCTTGTTTAAGAATTCATTGATGTTCAGCTTGAATTTAAAGACTCATTTATTGATCACAATGTTAACTCTTCTTAATGGCACAGTCTCTTCTCATGTTTCATTTACTGTCAAGACTGTCAGCTTCACATAAATAACATTCTTTTACATTTCTTCTCAGATTGAGTCTCTCACTGCTTCAGCATAGATAACAGATGTTGAAATATCAGATTTAATTACAGAATCTTCTTTGTCTATAAAGAACATCACAAGTGTCAGCATAACTCTTAATATTTTGATTGAGAGCTTATCTGCATCTTAATCATCATTGTTGTTGTTTTTCTTTCATTTCAGAATCTCAACACACAGAAAGATTCTGACTTCTTTAAGTGTCATCATCTTAACTTAATCAATGTTGATCTTCTCATTTAACAACTTGTCTAGATTGACTGCAGTTAATTTGATCTTATGTTATTTATCTTGAGACTTGTTGACCTTGATCATAATCAAGTCAGACTGCATCTTACTGTTCTGAATCATAGATGTCTAATCTGAAGCTATGATCTTCATAATGATTGACTTCTTCTATAGATATTCAATAAGTCTTCTGTTTAAAAGAACATTTAATGTCTGCTGTTGCAGTTTAAGATCAACAATGTCTTTCTTCTTGCTTTCAGCAAACTTCACAATGTGATTCTTGATGATGTGCTTGAGATCTGAAGCTTAAAGCTAATACTGCTTTGTAATTTTCTCAATGTAGCTCATAAAGACTCTTACTTGTTCTTAATTCATAAACTTATTATATCTATCTTCAGATAGTAACTTAAGATCAATGTAGCTGTAGCACTTACATTTTTATATATAAATGTAATTAATGAATGACTTCACATTGATAAAAGCTTTTTTGAGAGTCATCTACTTGCTGTTCATTAAGAAATCAGTTGCTGTTTAATTGCAAAGATAAACATCTGTCTATGCTGTCTGCACTCAGAACTTTATTGATAGTTATATCTCTTTAATCATGATGCACACTGAATTCTCAGTGATTTGAATGACTCTTTTGACAATGACATTCTGAATTGACATGTAGAACACTGTGTATTGCAGTGTAATGTTAAAAGATTTGCATCAGTTGTTTAGAGTGAACTTTAACTTTATTTCATTGTTGCTTTATACAGCAAGAATCTTTGCATCAGTCTGAAGTTCAATCTTCAGCTATCATTCTTGCAGTGTCTGTGAGACCTCATCATATTGCTTTAGCAGTATCATTTATGTCTTCTGAGAATGATTATCTATTATCTTCAGAAAGTACTGATATCTGCTAAATGACAAGAATAATGAGCTGTATATGTCAATGAAGACAAGAATAAGAATGTTAGTCTTTCTTTCACTTACAGTGTGATCTCACTTGTTGATGAACTTAATTAAAGCATAAATCTCACACATATTCTTGTTGTTCTCAACAATGAGAATTGACTTTTTAAGAATTGTCATCTTATAAAGATTATGCAACTTTACAAAATCAAAATGAACAAATTGTCAGTGCCAAAGTCTGTAAGTCTTGATCTTTTCATTTAATGATGCAGTGTTGATGTCTAAGAAGTCAGTTATAAGATCATGCTCATGAATCTGAACATGCAGACTTGCATCTGAAGCAGTAATAGAGAAGATGATCTCTGAATGTGATGTGTGCACTGCAGATATCAAAGCAAATTCATTAAGACTCTTTGTAATGTACTTAATTATATAGACTTTGTCTCACTTTAATGCTTTTATTATAGTCTTGTTATACTTATCACATATCTGAAGACAATGTTGATTAAAGCTTCTATACAGTTTCATTTTGCACATTCACTTTCTTAACAGAAGATTGATCTCAAGTTTAGACATATAAAGTGTTGAACTCAGTCTTACAGAATTTCTTGATCTGACTTGCATAATGATTACTTCACAATAATGAGAGTATAAATGTTCTTTTTTAATTTTAATTTACTGACATCTCATTTATATAAGGAAATCACTGAAGAATTGAAGTTGATCAGTTATGTATGAAAAGAATTTAGAGTCTGCAACTTATTTAGATTTAAACATCTTATTGACAGTCTTCTTAAACAGAATAACAATTTCATTATTAACTTTCTCTTTCTCTTTAAATTTAAAGAAGAAATCATTGTCATTACTGTCACTGACTTCTGCATTAAAGACTCTGTGTCTCTTTTCTTTTTCTTTATAGATTAACTTCTGATACAACTTGACTGCAGTCAATCTGCTTATCTTTTTTTAAGTATTTTGCTTGATGTCAGAAAGAAATTCACAATCTTTAATGAAGTAAGAGCTGTTGCAAAGAAAGCACTTAATAAAGCAATAAAAAGAATGATCACTGTCTGAGCTAAATGATCTGCAATAATGTTACTTAATATTAACTGTATAATGATTCAATGAACTGTAATTCTAATTCATTAAACATTGACCTTCTTTCTATTTGTTTATTCACAAGACAATAACAGTTTTGTCAGTCTTAAGCTGTGTCTCTTTTTTCTAAAGCTTTTATAGATCTCTCTTGACATCTAAATTGTTCTGAACATTAATGACATTGCAGATCACAACATACTTAATTAATAGCACTTAAAGCAGTGTCTGAAATTGTTATTCTGATTTAAACAATCTGATTATATCAGACTGAGTTGCAGCAATCTTTCTGTTAAGTTTGCTTAGATAAATTTATACTTCTTTAATGAACATGTTCTCTGACATTCTGTACTTAACAAACTTCATCAAATATTGTTTTTCAGTCATCTGCAGCTTCTTTTTGTACTTAAACTTTAATACATTTCAAACATTCTTTGTGCTGATTTTGTTCATCAGATATTCTTGATCATCTATATTTATGCAGATAGTAAGTCAATATAAGATCTTTGCATCAATTTTCTGATTTTCAAAGTCAAGACTACTGAGAAGAAATGAGTCTGAGAATTTACTGATCAGTATGTTGACTGTTAAGACTTCAACAACATTTTATAGATCTTCTTTTATCAGTCATCTTTTCATGAGAGTGAATCATTGATTGCAGTTCTTGTAAGTGAGAATTGAGATGAGTTGTCACTTTGTAAAGAAGTTGTTGAAGTTCATAATGATGATAGTTGATACATAGTATAAGAAGTGAATAAAGTAAAATAATGATGTATACATTGAAGATAATATAAGTAAAACAAATAGAAAGCTTTTGTGCCTCTTATTCTGTGAGACAGTAGTGCTTATTCATCTCAATGACTTGTACTAAGCTGTCAAAGAACAGTGCTTTCTGAGCAACTGTAAATGCTGATTTTTGCTGAGATCAATTTTCTGTGAATCTTCTAAATTAAACATACTCAGCTGCTGCAGAATGCTGATTCTGCTAAAGTCAGATTTATCACAAATCTCAATAGTCAGTGATACTGCTAAAGCCAGATTGACTGTGAACCTCAATAGCTGACATACATAGCTGTCATCAGTGTGCTGATTCTGCTAGAGCTGAATTTATTATGAATCTTTTGTGAATCTTAAAAGCTGACATACTCAGCTGCTGTCACACTAGAAATATACACTTTCTCTGAGAAGCTTCTTGCTAATCTGAGCTCATAATTTATTGAAAGAAATGAATACTTATGCTATACTATGTCATCTAGTGAAATCTCTAAACTGTGTTGTCTATGAGCATGTCTTGATTGAGAGAGTTACAGAAGAAGTAAAAAGAATGTTGACTGCAGTCAATGTAAACAGAGTCTTTACTTAGTCTCTGATGCTAGTTCTACTTCACTTCATAGAAGCAGCTAGAACACCGCTTCTCAACAGCTTTTAAATATAAATATAATGCTTTTAACAATTTTCTACTTTGTTAATGAAGAAGACTTTTCTCTTTTAATTAATATTGTATTATATTCAAGACTGTGTGTATATTGACAATTAATGTACTCTGAGCAGAGTTATTTAAATGAATAATTTAAAAATTAAAATTAATAATTATTAAGTCATCATTGATGATCTTAATAGTTGATGCATCAATTGCTGTAGTGAGTCTTTTAGATAATGAACTTATATGATCTTTAATCTTTCTTAACTTATAATTATAATCATTATTAATGATTACATATTCTGAGTGTATGCTGTTTAAAATATTTATAATACTTAATTGTATCACTTCTATATTTAAAGTTTAATCATAATCATTGTTGTTAAGTCTTAAGTCAATGTTCTTATTTTAATTATAATTACAAAGTCTGAAGTTAATGTTGTTCTTATAATCACTATCATCATAAAGATCATTATCACTGAAATAGTGATCTGATAAAAGCTTTATATACAATTCAGTTAATATTGAATTCAGCTTATTTACTGATGAATTTTTCTCATCATTATTGATAATCATTGTTCATACAGATCTCTCTTTAATTATTTTTATTACTTCTGCTACAAAAATGAACATATTATGATATTTAATCAGTATAATGTTTTCAATAATGTCTAAGTTTAATCAATTTTAACAATATATGATTACATCTTGAGTCATGTTGAATAAGTATTTAACTTCAACATTTACTGTAGAAATTGTAAATATATCTTTTATAAATTATGTCATTTCTGATTTTAAGTTCTTCATCAGCTTTCAGTAATTAAGTATTGAAATGTTCACATTTAATATTAAAGACTTTTACAGATAATCTGAGACTTCTTTTATTATAGATGTGTCTTAATGCTTTTTTATATTTTTTATGCAACTCATTATTACTATTATCTTCTTTTTCTTTAAGTGAAGAATTCTCAAATCATCATCTAATAATTCTTTCTTCAAGTGCTGATAATTAACTCTGTAATATTGTTGAAACTTAAGTTCATACTTTAAATATAGATCTTCTCAGTCTTCTCTTTATTGAAACAATATGTCAGTCTTATTATATAATATTTATTGAGAACTGAGAATATTCTACATTGTATATGTTAAGCTTATTACATAAATTCAATATGACATTAAGATTACAGAATAATTCTTAATTGACTTTTATCTTTTTATAATATTGAGTTAATTTCTTTTTTAATGCATTAATGACATTCTGCAGCTCAGCATTAAAGAACAATTTAAATTCTTTAATTGCTTCATTCTGTTTTTTAAGATGATTAAATAAATCATTATATGTATATTACAGCTTATAAATTATTAACTTATTAATAGTACTCATTGTCTCTGTTTAATTTTTAAAGTGCTTCAGAAGATGCAGTATATATTTAATATATTATTATTCTTTTATATTATATTTAAGAAGTTTCATTCTGCTTATTGTCAAAGTCAGACATTCTATTCATTGAGAAAGTTCAGTTTATAACTTATATACTTAACTCAACATATCATATAAAGAGTTTCATTAAGTTCTTATATTCTTAATTATATTCTATAAATTTGTCTTCTGCAAATCTTTGAACAACTCTAGACACTGTAATGATGTTATAATGACAATAGTTAATAATTAAATTTATATGAGACTTTTATTAAAATATTAACTCAACAAATATGAGCATTATAATAAAGCATTATAAAAGATATACTAATCTTTTTTAGTATGATGTTAAAGAAGTAATCTTTGTTAATTGTGAAATTTTATAGCTGCTCATCATTAAATATAGTGATGAGTTAATCATTCTTTATGTTCACTTTCAGATATGTAAATAGCTGACTAACTACAAGCTAAATTACATGTATTATGCAGTTTATAATTTCAGTTTCATCACTTTAAATGATATTTTTCTGACTTAGAAGTCAACTTAAATAACATTATAATGTATAATTATTGAATGCATTGTCTGCTGTGACTATCAGCAATTAATGTGTTAAATTTCACTTCTTCAACATTTTAAAAACATACTCAGCAAGATTTTTATCATTATGTTAACTTTTTAGTTCTCTAAAAACTAAAAATATCTCTGTACATTTTTACTTAGCATTAATAAAGTATGCAGTAATGTTTAAAAATGCAAAATGATTTAAACTGCTTCATTTATTAAGTGTAATAAAGACTTTAATCTGTGTTTTAAGCTCTATAAATATATCTTTTTAAACATTTACAGCACAATACTTAAGAAGTTATGCAATCTTACTTCAATCTAAAATCTTAATATCAATACAATATATTCAGATGAGCTTTCAAAACTTTATATGCTTAACAGTATAAGAGAATATATTGAGTATTATAATGAATTGAAGAATCTGTTGATTAAAGACTTTAAAAATAAAGTTAAATGATTTAATAATGATTTTTTGAGCTGTCTGTTAAACAGTGAGTGTTATATTAAAGCATTATAATTGAAAATCATAACATATTTTTAAATTCATTACTTCAAAGATTGAAATTTATCTTTCTGATGCTGATTTCATCTTTCAATAACTGCTGCTTTTCAGATGACATTTTATAATGATTATTTCATTATTTTCTGATGCTGAATAATTCATAATATTATAACAGTTAATACACATTACATTTAATCTTTCATCACATTTATTAACTACTTCAGCAAAGAACTGTCAGATCTTTATTGAGCAAGCTAAACTGTTTTATG
>JAABVA010006862.1_pt1 | contig 10012 bp, 8 predicted proteins | sample 5560331 | NCBI WGS metagenome assembly JAABVA01 (sample SAMN12812661, study PRJNA571458) | rock metagenome | isolation source: Antarctica rocks | place: Antarctica: Victoria Land, Mt New Zealand sud | collected 2016-01-07 | reverse complement strand
GCAATCTGCTAGGCATGCCCAAGGGGATATATGACCAATGACCCCTGATCCACGTAAGCATCAGAGGTAAAACAACAGCATGCATGTGCAAGCAAGCAAGCAAGCAAGCAAAGCAAGCAAGCAAGCAAGCACTGCCTGTATGCTTTGTGCACAAGGATTGGGTTCAAGATCCACTTCGCGTTTGCCATTTGTCTCCCTCTAAGTATAACGGCAAGACTTTTGTGTCATGACAGCTGATTGTCCCTGCTCGTGACTGGCAACCATCACACACTATCAGACTCAGCCAGCAACCAACGTCAGCACAGCTTACTTGGCCTCGCAGCTGTATAGTGCCCATGCTTCGCCGATGAGGTTCAGTCGGAGCCCATCAGAAGGCACTATACAGCCTGCGCAGACAAAAGCCAGAAGTCATGGATATGCTGACAGATCTTTTTCTAGGCTTCCAAGAACGTGCCAAGGCAGCGCAACGTGCTCTAATATTTCACCGGACAGATGACAAACCACCTCATTCCAGTGTCTCGCTTCGCGAAGCCATTTTGCGGCACTATCAGCAAGCTGACCAGCCACGCGTACCTGCCTCTGTGCACTTGACGCAGAATTCCTTCCTCCTGCTGTTTATGTTGTGGAAAGTCGTCAGAGGTATAGAGGGCATCACAGGACTACCAACTGGTACAAAGCTCTTGGTTGCGGCAAACTGCCTGCCTTTCCTCAAACCTGGAGGGTTCTCTCTGCCTGCTTTTGGCCTGTCACCATTCATGGTCTGGGAACATAAGCAATACTACCGCCTGGTCACAACTGGGCTTCTGCACGCCAACTTTGATCACATGGGTATGTTATCACCCAGTGACCGTGGACTCCACACTTGACACGTGTTCCCACTCTGTCATGAGCCCAACAAAGAGTCACACCTCTATTAGTCTGATCTGCTGCAATGCATAACCTAACGCTGCGGTTGTGTCAACAGTGTCCAACGCAACCAGCTTGGTGATCTCTGCCAGCTATCTTGAAAATAGCATGACCGGGAGCCAGTTTGCAGCAACTACCGGTTCACTGGCTCTGTCGTCACATGGGCTTTACGGTGAGCTGCAGCAGCTTGAACATAGCAGCCCCCTGTTCAACAACCACATTTCACTGACAAGCTGTGTGCAGTGCTTCTCTCCTGGGTGGACTGCCGGTGGTTTGGCATGTGGCGACAGTACTTCTTGGAGGGTGCTGTTGGAGCATCTGGCTTGTGTTTTGCGATGCAGGTATGTGTCTGTTTGCAGGATCCACGTATTTGCTGATCAGAGCCCAATGGTGATGCAAGTCATGCGTCTTCTGTTGACGGTGTCTATGATGGTCAACAGGTTGTGGCAGATCACATGCGAGGAGGCAGGGTGAGCTTGCTGGGCATAAGTGGGTTGTACATGCCAGCCAAGTTTTCATGTTGGGCCAGCCTGGCGGTCACGCAGTTCCTTGTTCCTCAAGCTAGCTTTACGGGACATCTGTGTGGTGTGCTTGCTGGTCTTCTGCATGTCTACATCCCAAAAGCAGGTGAAGACCTTGCTCATTACTGATTATATCAACCAAAGGGACCAACACAGCCAGACATGAGATGTTGTACATGTAATCAGCCTTGTGATCTGCAGTGCAAGAGGTGAAGTGGAGAATGCAAGGGCAAAGCGCTGACCAGAGGAGGCATTCACAGCGGATTGCAGCAGCCAGATGGGCAACAAGTGAAAACCAGCAGGTGGAGTTTGCAGGCAGAAGATGGCCTGACTATGTGGTGCATGCAGCTTGCTTGGGTTTGGCTTTGCTGGCACGATCTTTTGCTGCGCACCTCACGCAACAATGGTGGTCACCGCATCAGATCCTTCTGAAGCTGAATCCTGACAATACTTCACTGAGGACTCCAGGGGCTGCTGTCCATTGAGGATGGGAGCCCCAAGCAAGGTCACCAGCACTGTGTAAGTGCCTAGCCTGGTCCATTGCCTCAGATGAGAGTGCAGAACTGATCATGAGACCCTTCTGGGCATGCCAGTATGCAACTTGCCTGTAGATGCAGTTTTGAGTCCCTGCAAGACGCAGACATGATGACAGCCGCAGCCATGCTACCTGTGTGTGCCAGTGTACATTTTATAATATCATCGATGTTTGGTGTGATCACATGGGATTTAGGCACCCTGCTTCTGTAGCGTGCGTACGTTCACAATTTTAGTACATGTACAAGAAATGGAGTTTGTCACTTCGTTCATCTTTCTGATAATTGATTAATTGGTCACAGCTTGCTGCCTTGATCACACCATCTATACACTACAGCCATCGCTGGGCATCTCCGACCAACTTCATTAGGCACCGGCCAAGTGTGAATGCAACACCTCTTGCCACATAGCCAGAGTTTAAGAACACAAAGTGCTGAGCTTTTGATGACAGCCGAAGCCATAAGAAGTATCGCGCATTAAAAGACAATCTGAGACGTCTACTGACCAGGCGATAATTCCACTGAAAACAGCTGACAGAAATGTGCTGGAGGGCGTATATAGTCTTACACACTGTTTCTGGTCGGTGAGTTACGCAGAAGATATGTGTCATGACAATGCAGGTGATCACAGTACTGCTGGCTCATCTGTGCTGACGGTGCATGATCTCAGTACCCTAAATTCGAAACTGTAAACACATGAGTCTCATGAGCTTCGACTGAGGACCTCTCCTTGCATTCAACTCTTTTGCTTCTGCCCATGATCTGCTCAACTAGAGACTTCTCCACAGCCCCGTTGACTACAAACACCACTTGCATGTGGTGACTGCTTTTGGCTAGTGCTGCTTCCAGGTTGCGAAGGCGCATTGTGATGCGGTGCACTACCTCTGAAGGTCTCAAGTGATCACCTGCATTGTATGGCAAAGCTACTTACTAAGTATCAAAGCACAGCAGCAAGAGCACCGATTGCAAGCAAGCACGATCACTGTTCAGCATCAAATCATTATAGTATGCAGAGCATGCCCTGATATGTCCCCTGAGCAAGGTTGGCTGATCACGTACACAGCAAACAGGCAGAAACAGAACTCGCAAAGCCCCAATTTAAGATAGTCTGTTGGCGACATACGTAAGCACCACACCTTCATCTAGTATATAGACGCAGAACAACGCTCAGCAATCAAACAGCCAGCATGACCAGACAAAGCTTGCGCCTGTGCTCACCAAAAGAATCGGTACAGACAATGTGACTGACTTTGATACGGGAGCCTGGTTCTAACATCCGCATGAAGGTCAGCCAAAGAGCATCAACTGCAATTGCACGCTGATACGCGCTGGACTCCCATGTGTCGCTCAGTTGTGGGCACCAGGCATCCACCCATATCTCCTTCAACTGCACATCACTTTGCTCTTCACATCCCAAATGTACCCAATGCACATGTTATGCATGCAATCTGTCCAGGGCCAGATGTGACAAAACATCTACACTTGCTGCTTTGGGTGCCAGCTTTGCAGTCAGCACTATATTCAAACGCACCTATGTACAGGTGCTTGTGCACAGCTAGACAACAACACTCAGAGAAAGAAGATGCCAATGCTTGTACACAAAGCACATGCACGCTAGTCTGTCACATCAAGCTGATGACAGCCATGTTGCTATATTACCTGTGGTGCTGGGCGCATCTTGTTGAGGGTGCGCAGCAGCATCAGCAGGTCGTTTAGATGAAATGCCCCATTGATGCCACCAAAGCCAGTTGCCTCAACAAACTCGAGATGTGAACATCGACGCAGACAGTGTTCAACAAATGTCATTGGTGGCCCCGCTCCAGCCACCATGTGGCAGCCTGTCAAAACCACCTTCCTGGTGGGACTGTCTTGTGTGCCTTGCTTGTATGCAGTGGTGCTCCTTTTGATCAGCTGATCAAGCAGCTTTGTGCTGACCTACATGTAAACTGTTTGTTTAGCTGCTTGCCGGGCTGAGCCATAGTTGCAGACACGTCACGTGGCACAGCCTTGTGTGTGCATGCAATGTGCACCTAATAACACGGTACCCTTGCATGCAGTGACAGTCTCACTAAACAAGAAGTAGCAAGCTTGGCACCTGGGGTCTCCACAACTCGTCTTGAGAAAAGTTTAAAACAGACAACACTTGCTGATCCAGAAGAGCTTGACGCCACTGCTTAGAAACAAGCTCAGCGCTCCGGATGCGCTGGCTCAGTGGTAGCAACGCCAAGAGCTGACGCAGGTTTGCCTCCGGAAGCAGCTACATGGCGCACACGGTTGCTCGGCTGTACAGATTAGCAATGCCATGAGGTGTCCCTGAAACGTTTACCTCGAATCCAGACGTCTCTTGCGTGGGTTCAGGCCTGGATACCTTGGTCCCTCTATCAGGTGAACGTCCTGTGCCTGCGCGTCTGCAACGGTGACCATGACGGGTGGACAGTCGTTGACGTTGCGAGGTCGTTAAGTCTTAGTCTGTCCTGCGACGCACTTGGCTCTGCAATCGCGTGATGGGCATAACGCGTACACTAACACGTCAAGGCTTTGGGAGATGAACGGGTTCAACGGAACCCTTAAATCACCCTTGCCAAACCTAAGCTCTATGAACGTATTGTTAACAGCTCAGCAGGTCGCAACTTGTCGCTGCTGGGGTTGTCAGTACATGCTCGTGCCTTGTTTCGCCGTCTTGCTGGTTCTTTCGCAAGACGCGACATGCAGCGTATCGGCTTTCAGTCCCCTTGCCAACAGCGTGCGCACTGCTGGGCCTCTCAAGCACCCATATACAGACCGAGTAGGCTGAGGTTTTCTGCACAAGCAGCAGCATTTGGCTCGGACAGGTCAGCCTACAGGAGCTGGATTGCTCTTGTCTTATGTTAGTGGTTTGTTCTTGGTGAGGCAAAATTACTGTTCTGCAAACACAGGGCAGAACACAGACAGAGCGCGCAAAGACCACACCGACAGCACTGGTCGGTATGTAGAGCCAGACTTGGCAATGCAGAAGGTGTGGCATAATTCATTCGCTTCACCCACACCACATTTGGCGTTGCGTACCTCACACTGCTGACTTGCACAGGTAAGGACACAACAAAATCGGCAGCGAGCAACCAGGCCCCCCCTCCAGCACCACCAAACGCACCAAAATCATCATCCACAGGTGGGCATCACTTTGGTGTCAGATTGGTCTACATGTTTCCATGGTTCACATCTGAGGGAGACATGCAGCTAACAGCTGCTTGCTGACAGCCATTTCAAGAATTCTTGCATGAGCAAAGTCAGTTTTGCACAGCATTATCAGGCATGAGGCAGTATGTCAAACGGCCTGTAGTCGATGTCAGTGTACTCGATACAGATGAAGAAGGCGAAACAGCTCAAACTTCCAGCAGTGGGAGCAGATTTCCAATCAACAAAGATGATGCTATTACAATAGCCATAGCACTGGCTGTGTCCACTCTTGTCAGAACGTACGTGTCCAGCATGGGGCTTCCTTGCCAATTTCCTGTGCTGTTAAAGAAACTGCTTGCAGCCGCTACCTGCTGGTGATGCAGGTTTGTTGCAGAGCCAAGATTCATTCCCAGCCTTTCCATGTTTCCGCTCTTTGAAGTCAACGACCATATAGTTTGCGAGAAGCTGACATATAGATTTGCCAGGTGACCCTGGCACACCTGCATGGATCAAGCTGCCATGCCGTCACAGTCAAGCAGTGTTTGACCGATGCTTGATCAATTTCAGGAATCCTGCAGCAGGTGATGTGATCATCTTCCATCCAGCCGCAGGTGCTCTTGAACAGAAGCAGCATTTTTGGGAGCAAGATCCAGTATTCATAAAACGGGTGTTGCGGTTGAAGGTGATGAGCTTGAGGTACTCTTTTATGCTGAGCCGCTACAACGGGCTGGCAATTTGCATGCATGCCACTGCAATCTGCTGCACAAGATCTAGGTCACTGTCATTGAATCAGAGGCTGATCTTGCATGCCTAGCCAGTGTTGTGCCGCAGTATGTTTTGGGCATTCTGCAGCAATGCCCGCAGTTGTTGCAGTATTTGCAGTAGATTGCGGCTGGCAATACTGTGCTGGTGAAAGTGGGAGTAGCCGCATTCGATGCGTCTTGCTGAGCACATCACAGATCTTGCTTCAGATTAGAAAGAAACTTTTGACGATGAAATTCTGTATTATGCATATGTGATGCCATCTTGTCCTGTGACATGCTGCATGACTAAGGTTTCAATGCCATTCTTTCGTTTTACATTGCCACAAACAATCATACGCAGCACACATAGAATCGGGACCCTCGCTTTGCATACTGCAAAACCTGCGGCCTGTGGATCTGCGGCACAACACTGTGCCTAACAGTCAGCACACACTGATTTGCAGAGCCAAGATGCTATGGACCATGTACAGGCTGCCACCTGCATGGTTTACGGTTTAGCACAAAGGACTTTCTACAGAACGCTCAAATTTGACATGGCATTTGCATCTAGTGCTGTGCTTCCCAGGTTCATGATGGCAAGTTGTATGTGAATGGTCAGGCCCGCAAGGAGCCATACATCTACCAGGCCCCAGCCTATACACTGCAGAAGCTGAAGGTGCCAGCTAACAATGTAAGCTTCAGTCTATAAGGGCTGATTAGTTGAGCATCAGTTGACAGTTGCTATTGTGTGTCCAGTCTGTGTTTGCTTCTTTGGCTCTTCTGCCGCAAGAAAGTTTTCCTGGACTGATCTTACCAGCTGGTGTGACAGGTAACAACATGCATCTGCAGGTCTTTGTTATGGGAGACAACAGGAACAACAGCTATGATTCCCACTTGTGGGGCCCTTTGCCCAAGGACAACATCCTTGGAAGAGCTGTCTGGACATACTGGCCGCTCAACAAGTTTGGCAGTTTGCCCAATTACATGCAGCTAGACGAGCGCAGACAGCTTCCTTCTGCTCCTCCAACATTAGACAGGGACATATCTGGACAGCACAGCGATCTGAACTTGATGCATCTGACTGCTGGACCATTCACACTGCGTATTGGATCTTAAACATTGCAGACGTGCCATGGCATGCTCCTGATTGCAGCCATCTGACACGAAACTTATAAAAAAGGAATATTGAAGATTTAGCCTGTGCTAAATACATATTGTACATAAAGATGACAACCGAACTTATGCCATGAATGTCAACATGCAAATTGCCATAATGCCAATCCTGATGATCATCTAATATTTGTCTGCTTTGGTACCCTGGCACCAGATTTGCATGTTTTGATGGCAGGAATAGCCAGCAGCACATATGGAAGCTGTCGTGCTTTGCAGGTCCCAACACGTGTCTTGTGGCTATGGTGATCATGTGATGATGCTGTCTCTAATAGATACCAAAACACCTGATATGATGGGTAGGCTCAGCAACGCCCGGACAAAGTATGCAGTTGCTTTCAGCACCAAGTAGATAGCACCTGCATTTGCATCCAATGTCAGTACTCTGCATGCAGGCTCTTGCTTGTGCCAAACAATGTGCACCAAGGAGCACCTATGGGCATCCCCAACACCGCCACCAATAGAGCTGCCATCAGTATGCTTGCCAAAACGGCCTCAGTCACTTCCCAGCAACGCCTCCTGCTGTGGCACATCATTGTCAAATGAAATGAAGTCAAGGCAATCAAAGCCAATACAAATATGTTGTCTTGTTCAGGCACAAAGTTAGCCGGCAGCGGCTGAATGCCACACACTGCAGTCAGCATAATCAATAGAAGCCATGCATGCAGGTTGGCTGTAGTCACCTGCCATTGCTGGTTGACAAGGACAACATAAAGTTCAGCACCACCAGCACTGCTAAGGGTGTGAAAATGCAGCCATATGTCAACTGTTCTGGAGCAGGGAGGGATCTCGTTTGCCAACTGTTTTTCAAGATGGCTTGCGACGCTTGTAGATCTGCTAGACGGACCGAGAAAAATCCAGTCACAGCGTTCATCGAGACCGCTGTATTTCTGAGCACTATCCAGCTGCTTGAAGGGTGCGGTATATGCGCTGTCCAGTCACCTCTGGAAGCCTGCACAGACTAGACAGCAACCCCTCCACGCGCTAACGTTCTGTGTCACAGTTTTTGATCGCATGCAGACACACGTGAATTTGGTTCGTGACCTTGAACTAGTGGCACGACCAGTGGCATGTACAGGTAGTGTATACGCCGATGCAATTTGTACAGCGCCTTGCCAAAGAATGCCGCTGTTGCCTGTACTCTGTGAACACGCTCACTGACTGAGTGATGGATGCTTCTCAACATGAGCTACTCAGTACTCTGTTGTGTGTTGAGTCCTGCAAACTGCATGCTGAACCTGCTGAGAAACCTTCGAGTTCAAAACTGCATGCTGAACTCGATTTGCAGGTGTCACCGCGTCTTGTTCATTCAGGATGCAGCACCAGTTAAACTGACTTGAAACAGACTTCATGTCAAGCTGCAATGCCACATAGTCAGGACAAACGCTTATTCTACAAGCAGCTTTCAAACGTCCTACACAACCAGTGTGCTCTACATGCAGGTGAAGCTGTATTGAAGCCAGCGTCTCTGCTTCCGTAATGATATCAACAATGTCTCCCATCACTCATCATACTGCCTGATGTGATGCCATGGCAAACGCGTAGGGTTGCTGTCTTGCTGACGCATTGCTTTAGCTCATCAGCAGACACCTCAGCACTTGAGGGCTGCACCAACGCTCAATGATCATCTTCTTGCAGCCCAGGACAGTTGGCTGCCAGGTCGTCTGTGTCACTGTACTGCAGCATCATCAAGCAAGTTACCAGTGTGAAGCTCAGCACCTTAATGAATTTTCGATCTGGGTTGCAGGATACATATCTTGAATTCATCAGCGCACATCACACTTGCATCTGCCAGATACAAATTGCCCACAATACTGCAGGGCAGCAGATCACAACAGCTGCCAAAACTATGAGCAAAGCTCACCTGGCATCCACAAAAGATACAATAATGATATGTCTGGCGGAGATAGTCCAGCATCATGGCCAGCTTGGCCTGCACAGGCCACTCTTCCCAGCTTGTTTCCTGTTCTTCTTCATTACCAGCATCTGAAGCAGGTTTCCTGACCTCATCAGCTGGCAAGGATCCAGAGTCTGGTGCAGCAGGCAGTTTGGGCCACATGTCTGAGTCCTCTAATCCTGTTCGCCTATCCAGGGTCTCACACACCTGTGACACCAACAGCTAGGCCTTGAGCAGGATCTTCCTGTGGTAGGACCAAGTGCAGACAGCATAGAGTGCACCAGTTTACCTTGACACACATCCCTACATGGCTTGACATGCTCATGCAAAACACAACGCAGCTGCACTCTGTGCTGTCCTGGGTAGGGGATTGAGGTGCTGCACAAAGCAATGTGAAGCAGTGATCGCCTTGAGTTCAGGTAAGAAACATGATTGCAGTTCAGCCCTGTGTGCTGCACCTGTCTGGCTTGCAGAAGCTGTCCTTCAGCTCTTCTGTTTGCAGCTCTGACTGCAGATGTGGCCTTATGCTCCACTTGCATGTGCTGCTGCAAGTGGGCCCTCTTTAGATCTGCACTGTCAGATAACCCGGTTAGCCATGCAAGTCAACAGGTGACCATGAAACTCTTTGGCACAACACGTCTTGACAGCCTATAGTATTTGCAACCGAGTTGCGCTGAGCATGGCAGGTTTTTGTGTCTACTGATCTGCTATGTGAGAATTGGCTTTCTGTAAAGATGCTGTTGCTGGATCGCATGCCCTAGAGATGTGTCGACTAACTCCTTGCAAGGTGTAAGATGACAGTGCAGAGTTGACAGTGGTGTTGCATGTCATGCATAGCTACTTTGCGAAGATGGCAGAGACCCTGATCGGGATGGCTGCAGAGCTGCTTGCGGCACGCTGCTGTCATCTGTGTTGGCACAGTGAGCCCAGCATGGCGTTGACTTCCGGAAGCATGTCGGAGCTGTCAAAAGTCAACGAGCGCTTTGCATTTCAGTGACCACAGCGGCAGCACTCCAAGCATTTCGCCGGAGTGTGTTGTTGCCGCTCTTGCGTGCTCATCCGCAACCAGTTGGGCCATCCGGGACG
>JAABVA010006861.1_pt1 | contig 10012 bp, 6 predicted proteins | sample 5560331 | NCBI WGS metagenome assembly JAABVA01 (sample SAMN12812661, study PRJNA571458) | rock metagenome | isolation source: Antarctica rocks | place: Antarctica: Victoria Land, Mt New Zealand sud | collected 2016-01-07 | reverse complement strand
TAGCATAAGTATCTACTTTCTTTCAATAAAACTTCTTGTCACAGTTAAGTCTCTGATTGCAGAGACATATGTAATGAAATAATTATGAAGCAGCAACATTAAGATATCAATTTCTGATCAGTATACAAAGAATTGAGCATTTAATTAGTCACAGATAAAGAAGTTTTAAATTCTGTATCAAAACTATTTTATAAAACTCTAAAAAGTATCACTCTTTATGCAGATTAACAGCAGAAAAGAAATAAACAATGCAATTCTTATACAGAGAATCTGCATTGCTTTTAAGATTATTTTATTTATACTCATCATAAATAAGATTCACTGATTGCACATATTTAAGCAGCATAAATCTTAACTGCAAAAAGACAAAATCAAAGAAACTGTGATAGTCAATCTTCTCACATAGACACTACAGCATAAGATTGTTCAGAAGAGACTGATCATTAATTTTTAATTATATAATATTTATCTTTATAATCACAGCACACAGATTAGACAATGTTTCAACTATAAACAGTAAGATTATACACAGTCTGTCTGTGAAAAGATGATGAAGTACAGCATATGCATAGATACACATTAAATCATGAACTGCTTTAAGAAGAGAGTTTTATGCATAAACTGTGATTAAATTCACAAGACATGACAGAAAACAGTGTACAAAATCTTTAAAAGCTTTCTTGTTATTTATTAGAAGAAATGTGTGATCTTAACAGTCAAAATGATGATAATCTGTAATCATTTTATAATCATAACATAACTGTCATCACAGTCTGACAGATTTAAAGTTGTTCAATTAAGAAAGTAAGAATGATTTTTAAGCACTGTATCAACATTAATTAAATAGAGCTCTGATTGCTTACAAAACATCTCAACAGCAACACAAAATTTCATTTAGATCAAGCTCTTTGCATCAGAGCTTAATAACAGTGATTAGAAAAGTCATTTAATGTATAATGAGATGCTGACAGACTTCATAAAAGAAGATACTGCACAATTAAAGTTCTTTTTATGTTAAATACTCAAATTCTTTAATTTAACTGTGATCTTGCAAACTATAGTGTGATGAAATTCATTCTAGATGCAGTCAACTCAAACACTCATTAAGTGCTGATCATATAGAAACAGACTTTTAACAAATACACAATATTTATTTATTGTTCTCAGAATTATACTCTGATAAGTGATGTCAACTCAGCATTTAAGATATGCTTTATGATCAGCAAAAAGATTTCAGTTCATATTTGATCAATTTAATTATATAATTAATATGTAACAGCACTGCACATGTATCTTATAGACAAGAACATCATCATCATAAATGTATATAATCTGCAAAGCAACAGATCACAATTCAGACTTAACATATCATATAATAAACTATTCATAAAGTTAAAGAGAAGATTATGCTTCTGAGAAATTTTAATGCTCATTATTTCTTTTAAGAGAGCTTATATGTCATTTATAAGATGCAATCAAAACATCTTCACATTACAACAGTAATAAATGATCTCTCATTACTCACTTTAAAAGAACTGTCAATTTGAAAAAGAAACAATCAATAAAGTATCACTGATCTTATGTTTATTTTAGTAGCAATTAAGAAATTAATTTAATTCTATAATTCAATGAATTACTGAGCAATCACTCAAGACTACATCTCAATAAATATTTAAATTATAATATTAATGAAGAAGCTGACATTAAGTAAGTGCTATGCACTGAAAAAGCTTGACAAAAAGAGATTTAAACAGTATCTACATCAGAAAAAGTAAATATGCATATTATGTCTGTTTATAGCTCTGCAACAGATCATTTATAAAGATTTAGAGAAATATTGCTTAAAAATTTATTTATATGTATAAGCAAATTCTCAGTGATCATCAAGAATCTTGAAACTTCTTGTGAGCACAAGATGTGCAAGACAACAATATAATAACATTAAAATGAATTATAACAAGACATTTTATTAATTCTTTCAAGATCTATTCAAAAAGAAATTACAACATATAGAGTGCATAAATTGACAATAATTCATTAAATAGTCAATCTTAGCTCTGAATAATTCTTGTAAAAAGAATTTATGATGACTGTTGCAGTGAAGCAAGCTCTGTGCAGACAAATTATAAACATCATTCTATATTTCATTCTTGTGAAGATCAGATCAAAATAACATAAGTAATGATAATTTTATTAAGACACAAATTCTGATAGAGAAGTTCTTTTTAGAAGAGAGATAAGCAGATCTCAGAAACATTAATAATGAATTATTTACATCTTTTACACTCAACATCTTCTTAACAGTTATTGTAAAGCAGATTAAGCAGACAATTCATAGACTGTTAAATAATAAAGTTTTAAAGTTAAATAATATTTTAAATGAAGCTCTTAAGATTGTGATTCTCTTCATTAAGAATGATTTTGCACAAGTAATTAGCAGATACTTCATTAATAAATTGATGTCTAAGAGCTTTTAAGAATTCATTACAGTAATTTTATAAAAGAACAGAAAAATAAATTATTTATTGTTAAGCAGTTATTATCTCATTATACTGAAAAACATAATTATAAAGCTGCTGAAAAAGCTGATTGCAGAGTGAATCACTGTGACAATAAAGATACATAATTTTATTTTATGAAATTAAATAAAAATCAAAAGAAAAAGATCTACTCTGATTACTTTAAAGCTGCTTACATTCTGTGTCAACACTGTGTGAAAGACAAAGTTAAAGTGCATAGTCTTAATGTTTAATCTTGATCTTAATGAGATATTTAACAATATTTTACATAAGAAATTGCTACACATTATACAATCTGCAAAGTTCTCATCATAAATTATTTACATCATAGAATGCTTTCTGATCAAATGTCACACAAAAATAGTTTTCTCAGAATTTGAAAGCAACTAAACATTTATAAAAACAAAGATTTCTTAAAGATTTTTACTTTCTTTAATTCTCTTTCTGTTCTTTGTATCAGAACTGCTGACAACATTTAAGTGCTCAGAGAACAAGATGATGATGTTTAACTTTGTAAATGACATAAATCTGATTACATAAAGAATCTCAGCACAGACAAACTGTCACAGATTGAAGTCAGTTTATAGTTGATGCATTGCATGAGTAAAGAGACATAAAGTAAGATTTATATTAAATAAATATAAGCTGATTTACTTTACAAGATGCTGCAGAGACCTCAGTGAGAATCTGATGAGTACAGTGTATTTTGATGATCAGATAATCTTGATAAAGACAATATTGTAAGTATTGAGTGTTCAGATTGATATAAGATTAAGATGAAGAGAATATGTGCAACAGACAGTTCAGAAAGACATTATGACATTTAAAACTTTTTTATATATTATATTATTTATATAAGATTCATTCACAAAGCAGTCTCAACTGCTTTACACAGCAGTGATTTAATTAATCATGCTATATAAGTTGCAGATGTAAGATCTGCAAAATGATGATGTCTTATTAATTATCTTATTCATTAAATCACTGAAGTGTCTACAGAACTGTTGTTTAAGAAAGATAATGAAAGTCTATAAAAGAACATTCATAATTGTTTTAAAGTGAAAATTCAATGTTTAGTCTCTGAATCTATACATAAAACACAAAACAATGCAGAAATTTCTTAAAACAGCTGACAATTCAGTCTCTGCAAGAATTAAATAAGTAATCAATATGATTTAAACAGCACTTTGAGTTTCTGTTGATGAAATGTTAAGAAGATGTAGACACAACATAGTCTTCATAATTAAATCATTAATATTAATTGTTACATCCTGACTGAAGATTCCTCTGGTATAGGGGCTAGAGGTTAGAGCTTGTGATATAAGAGAGTTTCAGGCATGTTGAGTTAATCAGTAGCTAGTAGTATGCTAAGTAATGATTGCATTGAATATGTTCATCTTCTTAAGAAAGATGACTTGTATATATATCAGACTGCTCATCTTGCTCACTCATGAGCATTGTAAGTCAGCTTGCTCAGCTCACTTGTAAGCACTATGAGCTTATACTGAGCTGTACACCTTTAAGGTGTAGTTCACTGAATCTACACATTCAATGAGTCTATTAAGACAATGACTGTAACATCATTCTTTCTTCTCAGACACTAGTTCTCTAGAGTCTTATTTAAATAAAAGTTTCTGTCTTTGTAATTCATAAGATTTTCATGATGAAGTCATTCAAAACATGCAATCACCTTTGTCTTTATCAATTCATTAGTAAAGACAGTGATTCAGTGTTGACTGTCTGTCTTCACTGTTTCAATCTCTTAATTCTTTGCATAAAGATAAAGAATCATTCTAAGTATGTTAAGTGTGTTCATCATGATCATTCATGTGTCAGTGTGTCATGAGAATCTCTTAATCATATACACAATAAACTTAAGTTCAATCTGTCTATTGCTGAGAAAGAACTGACACAGATTCTTGCTAGAGTCACTCATCTTTGTAAGACATTAAAATATATAAAAGATAAAGTTGCTGAGAAGGCACTCTGCCTTGCTTACAAGCTTGTCAATGATAATGACAGTGTTTTCAGAGATAAGAATGATTCTGATTCTTCTAATCTCTTATTTTTAAATTTCTGAAATGACCTTATCTCTGCAGTCTTTCCTCCTCAAACTGCTGAAGCATCCTCACACAGTTGAATAAATTATTCTTAAGTTCTCATGTGCTTTTCAAAGCATCATATTCTTTTCATTTAATGAGATAGTGAGCTTTCTCACTAATCATTCTCTTTTCTAAAATGTTCTTTACTTCATATTTGATTTTGGGTTCAACAGGCATTGATGTGACTTGAAGTGATATGAACTGATTGCATTGTTGAAGCATTGATGTGTAAAATACTGAGTGTATTCACATTTTCTGAGATAAGTCTAGCTCATAGCTTAATTTCTTGATGTTTCTCTTGATCATAAATGACTCAATGCTCTTGTTCATGAGTTTCTTGCTCTTCTTTTTTGTTTATATGTTGTCTGTCTGTAAATATATCCTCTTATCAATCTTATATGATTTTATCTCTGTTGTTCATCCCTTCTGTCCCTCAATTCTCTTCATAAGATTGACATGCAGTTTCTTAAGCTCAACAATATTCAATATTGCTTTCTGACTTCAAGATCTGTGCACTCACAGATCTCACTAAATCTTCAGATAATACTCATAGTTTGCTTCAAATGATGTCTTTCTCATGATTTTGTTTCATGCATTGTTGTACATAAACTGTGCCATTGACAGCAGTTGTACCCAATTGCTCTATTTTGTGTTGACATAATGTTGCAAGTACATCTTGACTGTCTGATTCATTCATTCACTTTGCTCATTCATTTATAAATGATATGCTGTCAACATCTTGTGCTTTATCCTGAGCTCTGCTGTGAGTGTTTTTCAGAACTTGCTTATAAACAGTTTATCTCTGTTGATGATAAACTTCTTTAATAGTTCATGATTGCTAATCAATTCTTGCAGTATAATGTACATCAATACTGATGCTGTTGCAGTCTCTCTGAATGAAATGAACATCATGTACTTCATTAATCTATTCACTATAATCAATATGCTGTCAAATCTGACTTCTCATGCTGAGTCCTTGAACTTTAATAGCTTGATGATAAAGTTCATGATAACAGACTCTCAGAGTGCATTCAGTGTGTTTAGTTATGTTATTTCATCATAATGCTTATCTCTCTGAATCTTATTGTGTCAGCATGAATCACATCTGACAATGTATTTTATAATTCAATTGCAAAGATCATCTATGCTGCACCTTCTTCATACAAGATCTTCTGTATATTTGACTTCTAGATGTTCATCAGCTCAGCTGTTATGACACACTTTAATGAGTTTGTTGTCTATCAAGAAAGTATTCTTCATCTTATATATTGCTGCTAAGCCTTTCATGAGTGTTTCTCTCTTATCTTTGCACAGAATTTCAGTGTGAATTGTTTTCACTTCTTTGTGATCAGATCATCTACTTAAAATGTCTGCATCACTGTTCTCATTATTCTTCTTGTAATGAATCTGAAATTCAAAGTCTGCTAACTGTTTCACTCAGCAAATCTGTCACTGATTCAGTTGCTTAATTGTTGTAAAGTTTCTCAGATTCTTATGATTTGTAAAGATCTGAATAGACTTGCTTATATTTACAAGATAAGATCTTTAATCTTGTAGTGCTTTCACTATTGCAAGAAGTTTCTTATTATAAATCTTGTATCTTTTCTTGAGTTCTGATAACTTTCTAGATCAATACACAATAGACTTTTTCTGCTCATCTTCAATCTGATATAGACATGCTCTGACTGCAAAATTCAATGCATCAGTTTTCAGTATCTTTTTGCATGCTTAATTGAGTATCTGCAGATGTGCAGTTTCACTAAGACTTCTCTTTAATGCACAGAATGCATTCTTCTGTTTTTTATCTCAATGTCATTTCTCATTCTTGCATGTCAAACACATAAGAGATTTTACAATCCTTGCATAGTTAGATACAAACTTTCAATAGTAGTTCATCAATTCTAGAAAGACTTGTACTTTCTTAATCTTTTGCAGTATAGATTAGTTCTGAACTGCCTTTGTCTTTTTAAGATTCTTCTTGATCTGATCAGATTGAATGACATACTTTAAAAACTGTATTTTCTTGATTTCAAATCTGCTTTTCAACTTTTTCACATACATAACTCATTCATTGAGCTTTGCTAGAATCTTGTGCACATGTCTGTGATGTGTTTTAAGATTGTCTGAATAGATCAGGATATCATTAAGATATGTGATCACAAAATCATTGAGATATTCTCTCAATATGTCATTGATGAGTCTCTGAAAGGTAACTGAGGTGTTTTTGAGCTCAAATGACATAATGATATACTCATAGTGTTCATATCTCATTTAAAATGTCATTTTCCATTCTTCATTCTTCTTCATGCATACACAATAGTACACTTTCTTCAGATCTAGACTTGTAAATCACTTAACTTTCTCTAGTCTGTCTTGCAACTCTTCTATCAGCAGTAAGAAATAACTGTTTCAGTAAGTTATCTCATTGAGTTGTCTGTAGTCAACACAAAGTCACTTAATGTCATTCTTCTTTAATACAAACAGAATTGAATATTCTGCTGATGACTTTAATGATCTGATGAATTCTCTCTTTAAATTCTCAGCAAGATAGTTCTGGACTTTCTTCAGCTAATTCTTGCTCATAAGATAAAGTAACATTCACTTTAATTTTTTTCTTTTTAGTAGCAATATCTCATGATCTCAAGACTTATGCTCTGATAAGCTCTTTTTCAGTTATTTAAAAACATTATATGCATTCTCTGTTGCATAGAGTTCTTTGTTGATTCAGTTAATCTGTAAATTCTTTTTGCATAATTAGGGCATTTCTAGTATAGCATCATACTTGACTGACTTGAGAACATCTAGTCTCAACTTCTGTGAATCATTTCTTATTATAACTTCAATATAAACTTCTTCATGAATTCATTCATATTCTTCATTGATCATATACACTTGTGTAAGCCTAGACACTCATCACAGTGTCAGTCCTAGCTGTTCAATTGCTTTTTGCAAGATAAAGTTATCAGTTACTTCTGAATCTATCATTGCTTAAAGTTATCTCTTCAGCAGTATCTTAATGTTAACTCATATCTTTTGATTGTTGTCAGTTCATTAAGACATTAGAAGCTTCTTTGTCTTTAATCTTGCTGAGAAAGCTTGAGATTTTTTGACTTCTCTAAGCTCTTTGCTTCTATCAAAGTTTCTTGAGCTCTATCTATACTTTGAAGTTCATCTCATGATTTGATGAACTTTCTTCATAGTTCTTTAAATCATATCAGTTCTTCATCAGTTATGATCAGTTTTGTGTAATCATCAGTTTCTTTTCTGACAATTCATTCTGAGTGTTGATACACCTCATACTGATCATATTTGCATTAAATGAGATTCTTTAGTGCTTTCACTTTGTTGAGAAACTCAGATGACATGTATTCTTCTGTGTGCATTCAACATTCTTCTGTGAACATCACATAGTCTGTAAGTAGACATATCTTGATTTCATAACCTTTTCTTGATCACTCTGACATTTCTTGATCTTATATTGCAAATCATATCATTGTCATCAGTTCTTCTAGCTATACAGCTGCCATTTTCACTTCATGTTATTTGCTAATGATGACTTCTTCTTAAAGTGTCTGCTGCTGTTCTTCTAACAGACTTTTGTGTCATTCTAGATATCAGTTCTTAAGATGCTCATAGTTCTGCTTAAGTCTCATGTTAACTTCTTAGTTGTCAATATTCTCTGAGTTCACATTCAAATTCAGATACATTCAGATAAAATCTTCTTGTCTTTAAGCTTCTGCAGTGTCTATCTTCTGAATTCTGTAAGTATCAGTCTCTTCAATCTCATCTGAGTTGTTTCTAACAACTTTCTTTAAAATAGCTAATCTCTTCAATTCACTCATTGTGATGTAATCAGTACTGTGCCTCTTCTTAAGCTTCTGTGATCATCATCTGACTTCATCTTTGCTGCTCATGTGCACAAAGCAGTTATCATCATAGCAGGCTGTTCAGCTCAGTTAATCATGCATTATCACTAAGTTCACTGTTGTAACTTCTTTTCTCTGTCATTAAGGTTTCTTGCAATCCCTGACAAGATGTTCAGATTTATCACAGTTATAACATTTGCAAATCTCTACTCATTAAGTGTAAGACTTAGTGAGTCATCTATTGTAGCATTCATGCTTCACTGACCTAGCTCATGACTTCTGATCATGCTTCTCAATATTGTCAAGATTCATTGAGTCTTCTTGCATTTTAATGATGAATCATTGTTCTCACATTCTTAAAGCTGCATAAGGTCTCATCTTCTTCATCTGTTGTTCTCACTGTCAACTATTGATGTTAATAAAGATATCTATCATCTCTTAAAGTTCTTTGAGGCAGTCTCTTCAGACTATCTTGTCTTTAATATCTTCACTCAATTCTCAATAGTATTGCAATACTAAGACATCATCATCTCAGTCAGTTAAGGCTGCAATGCACTGAAACTTCACTGAGTACTTAACTGCTGACTTGTTCATCTTTAATGTGTAAAGTCATTGTTTTGCTGCTCTTTTCTCATCAATTACTCTGAAAGTCTTTCAAAGTTCTTTCTTAAACTTCTTGAAGTCACTGAAGATCAACTCTTTATTGATGTCTCATTTCTTTGATGACTTGTCTAGAAACTCATGCAGTTTGAGGTTGACTCAGTTGAACACTACATTCTTAAGATAGACTACTGTGTACAGATCTTTGTTCATTTTGAAGTTGAACTTCTTCTGATTGAAATCTATGTATAGGTTGAGCTTTGTTAAGAAGCTTCACAACTTCTTATATTCACTGCTGAACACATTCAGTGCCAATATCTTCAATATGTTGTTCATCTCTTGTAGGCCTTCAAGGCTCTGAAGATTGACTGTGTTGATAAAGACTGCTTTCTGTGTGCTGACTGACATGTCTTATATTGTAAGAATGTTCAATGTGTTACATTCTGACCAAAGGTTCCTCTGGTATAGAGGCTAGGGATTAGAGCTTGTGATATAAGAGAATTTCAGGCATGTTGTGTTAACTGATAGCTAGTAGTATGCTAAGTAATGATTGCATTGAACACATTCATCTTCTTAAGAAAGATAACTTATATATATATCAGGCTGCTCATCTTGCTCATTCATGAGCACTGTAAGCCAGCTTACTCAGCTCACTCATGAGCATTGTGAGCTTATACTGAGCTGTATATCTTTAAGGTGTAGTTTACTGAACCTACATGTTCAATGAGCCTATCAGAACAATGACTATAACATTGATGAAGAATCTACAGCAAAGAATAATGACATAAATAGAGAAGTGTAGATAGCTTTAAATACAATTAAGAAGACAGCAGATGAATTTACAGAAAGCACTGATTAGATGAATAAATTTGAAGTGAAAATAAAGATAAATTCATAAGTTAACAAGACAAAAAGCAATCACATA
>JAABVA010006860.1_pt1 | contig 10012 bp, 11 predicted proteins | sample 5560331 | NCBI WGS metagenome assembly JAABVA01 (sample SAMN12812661, study PRJNA571458) | rock metagenome | isolation source: Antarctica rocks | place: Antarctica: Victoria Land, Mt New Zealand sud | collected 2016-01-07 | reverse complement strand
GATGCCCGCGTCCACTCGCGCAGCACCTTCTCCTCCCCAACCCGCAACACCAATGGCTCCACTCGTGACATGAACCATTTTCTCAAACACCGACTAGAAAGTCACTTCCAACACGCGACACTAGTTTAACTACCGGGTGCTGTTGGTTAGTTTTGGCTGCATCCTGGACTTCACACGATTTATACATTATCTACAAGGAGCCCTTTTTTCATTTTGGCTGCATCTCGACAACATGTCGAGATGCAGCCAAGATTTATCAAACGGGCTCCGTAATAAGTGTAAGGTCACCCTAACGCGGTTGCGGGGCCATTTGGTGGCAGCGCTCCTGCCGTGAGCAGCTCGTTCACGACCAACGCGAGGTACCGCGCGAGGTCAACCGGCGTGTCCGGCCAGGTAACCGATGGATGCGACTGCGCCGAACCGCAACGTTGATCTGGTCGAGCCCAACCACCGCTTCCTACCGGCTCCCCCGAAGTCGCCATACCGCCACCCGCCCACGGCCGACAGCCTCACGGTGCCGCCCGCTGAGTACGGCACGTCCGTCCGGATAATGGGCGGCCCGCAGCTCGGGTCGGAGAGGTACTTGCGGTCCCTTCTCGGCGAGCATCGGAGCAAAGTATCTGTCCGGCTACCGCCGCCCGCCCGCTGCATCCGTGCAGGCCAAACCGGGGTGTAAGACACCGTGCAAGAGGGTGCGCAGGAACGCCGGCAGTCGGAGGTGGACTCTCAGGCTGCGAAGGCATCCGGAGCTGTGGCGCTTGGGGGATCGGCTTGCGGGATCGCATGCTCGTAATCGAAGGAGGGCGTTGCGGCTACGTCCGCATTTGGCTGATACGGGCCTCGTAGTGATACAGCTCGGAGTCGGCTTCGACCTGGTGGAAGCCCGCGTGTTCGAGGGTCCGCTGTGACGCAACGTTGTCAAGATCTGTGTCAGCGCGGATCGTTGTCACGCCGAGATCGGCGGCAATCTGCACGAGGCGTCCCAATGCTTCCGCCGCGTAGCCGTGTCCTCGCGCGGACGGCGCCAGTCCGTAGCCGATCTCAACGACGCCGCCATCGGGGGGGCCTTTGAAGCCAACGCCACCCACAGCCGGACCGTCCGATTGAAGCCTGATCTGGTAGTAGCCGAACGGACGCTGCTCGCCGTTCTGCTCGGCAGCGCGCAGAAAGCCGCCGATGGCAGCCAGGTCTCCTTCGAACGGGTAGTCGGCTGCCCAAGCGTCGCCTGGTTGGGGTGCACGCTGGCGGATGCGCTGTGCCTCCAGCTCATCGACCGCATGCAAGCTCAACCGTGCCGTGCGGGAATCCATGTCGAGCACTCAAACCAACATGCTCATCTGAGCGCAACCGGGTTATGACCCGATCTGTCTGCCGCGATCCACGCCGCCATGCCAAGCGGCCAGGTACGGGTCCGAAGCCGGCTCGGACATCTACCCAAGTTAACCATCATCGAACAGTGGTGACTCGCCGCAGCCGAACCCCCGACGGCGCCGATCGAACGAGCGAACCGCACCCCGACGCCGACGATCTTGCCTGGGTCAGTTGACGCCCCGGGACCGAGCGGGTGCCCACACGGGATCGGCTTGCGGAGCGGCATAACGGAGCTACAGCTCGTACTCGAGCTCGTAGCGGTGGGTGCCGTCCTCGTCGATGTTGAGGTGCAGGATGCCGGTGAGCCCCTCGAGCTGGCCGCTGCCGGAGCCCGGCACCACCTCGTAGTGCAACGTGTGCGACCCGCCGTGCAGCGACCCGAACTGCTGCAACGCGAAGCTGCCCTGCCGCCCTCCGAGGTTGCCGTCCACTGTCTCAATCGCGACGTAACCGGCCGCACCGGCCTGCGGATCTCCGCCCGACAGCATGACACCCGCACCGGTGCCTTGCAGGTCACCGTGAAAGGTCTTCGACAGCTCGAAGCGGTTGATCGCTCCGTCGAGCTCGGCCGGACCTGGTTGCATCGTGACGGCGAAGGTGCCCCTCGCGGTGTCAACCATGCCGCTCATCCCGCACATACGTCGCGCCGTGCCGCTCGACGCTCCAGTCAGGGCGTCGGCCGGATAGTCCGAGAAGGCGGTCCAGCGGTGGTGCGTCCTCGGGGACGGCGACGGGTTGCGCGAACGTCTTGCCTTCGCCTTGGTAGTCGTCGGTGAGCATCGTGGGGGCGAAGCTCAATGACTGTTCTGCCGCGGCGGCTGGCGGGTTCCAGGGCTGCCCGGTGGCTCGGGCCAGATCCCAGCCGTGCACCTGGTACTCCCACAGGATCATGCCCAGAGCCATCTCACCGGGCATGGCGGCATCACCCAGCTTCAGCGGTCGAGCGGCTGCCCCGCCGCGGACCGCCTGGACCAAGAGTTCGGCAGCGGCCTGCACCTCAGCCGCTGGATCATCGCTCGCCTGGTACTCCTCCACTGCTGCCTGGGGTGCCTGTCCATGCGGGTCAGCGAAGCCAGCGGCGAAGTTGTTCAGCCAGCCCAGGACGTGGTCCTGCAGCTGTCCGACGTCGTAGTCGGTACACGGCGTCGGGTCGTGCAGCTGATCGTCGTTGATGGCGTCGACGACGGGGGCGAGGTCGGCGAGCACCGCCTCCAGCAGGTCAGCAGTCCTGTCCGTATCGGTGGTCATGGCCACGACGCTACGACTGGGTGAACGCGACGGCTTGAAGATCTGCGTCAGCCGCGCCGATACCCTGGCACTCGTGGCGCGCCCGCGGCCGAAGCCGGTCGAGCAGGACAGCCGCGGGATCCTTGACCCGTGGCTGTTGAGGCAGCGGGTCCGTCTTACCCGGTACCCGGCCTCGCCAACACTGTCCGGACTGATCGATCGCTTCTGGGCTGTCGAGTGGGACCTACCCGACCACACCGTGCACCACCAACAGGTTTTGACCCATCCCGGAGCGAACCTCACCGTCGGCCACACCGATGCCCGCATGGCCGATCACCCACCCGGGCACATCGAGGCCCGCCTGAACGGGGTGGCCCGAGAGCTGACCACCCGCGTCCTGATCGGACGAGGATGGACCGTCGCGGCGATGACCACGCCCGGCGGTCTGGGCGCATTCCTCACCCGACCTGCGTCGACGTTCACCGACCGCGCCGTGCCCCTCGGACAAGTCCTGGGCATCGACGAGAAGGTGCTCGTCGAGCGGATCGCCGCGGCGGGCTACCCATCGGCGCGGGTTGCCGTGCTTGCTGCTGCTCTCGAAGACGTCCTCGCCGCAGCGGACCCCACGCGGGTGGGCCGTGCCCGGCAGGTGGGCGAGCTGGGTCGACTGGTCGAGACCGACCGGTCGTTGCGTCAGCTGCCCGACCTGTGCGCCAGGGCCGGTCTCGGTCCGGACCCTGCAGCGGATGTTCCTGCAGCACGCGGGCGTGCCGCCGACCTGGGTGCTACGCCGATACCGGCTGCTGGAGGCCGCCGAGGGAGTCCGAGATGGACAACGGGTGTCCTGGGCCACGGTCGCCGCTGATCTGGGCTACGCAGACCAAGCCCACCTGACCCGGGATTTCCGATCCGCGATCGGGCAGACACCCGCCGCCTACGCCGAGGCGCAGCCCTCCGGGTGAGCGCCGTGCGAACAGTCAGTCGGGCACAAAGGGACCCGGCAACTCGAGCCTCGCAAGGACCCGCCGGCCGGCGCCACCTCTCGTCCGCCGGCGAGAGGACTCAGCCGCGCGTCCCGCCCGAAAAGATGGACGAGTCACTTGAGGCCCGATCAGACGATGAGCAGCGTCCCGCTGCCCGATCCGCTATCGGACGCTGAACGCGAGCACGTCGTAGCGTTCACGGACTTCTCGCTCGTAGGCTTCTACGTCCGCGTCCTGGCGTAGGCGCGTGAGCCCGGTGGCGAACTCATCCGCGGTGAGCATGTCGAACTTCGACTGTGGGCGCGATGCCAATACGTCGTGGAAGGCGCGAAGACTCGGCTGCACCGGCTGGGAAAAGGAGGCCGACACCGTCACGGCAAATCCAGCCGTCTCGAAGTCGCCAACAATCGTGGCTGCGGAGGGAAAACGAGCCTGATCAAGTTCACGCAGGCGGGGCCAGTAGTCGTACACCACCGCATCGAGCCGTTCTCGCACCGTGGTCCGCACCACCACGGCGCCGCCCGGCCGTAGCACCCGTCGTAGCTCTCGGGCACAGCGGCGCCGGTCGGGAAGATGGTGAATGACTCGCGACAGCAACGCAAGATCGATGCTGTTGGCGACGATTGGTAGTGCGCCCGCCTCGCCGGCCACGTAACGGACTCGAGGATGGCTGTTGAACCGGAGCGCCTCCATCAGCATCGCCGGCGACGGATCCACCCCGACTGTGACTCCCGAGACGTCCGCCGCGGCGAGCGCGGCCGCGAACATGCCAGTGCCCGTACCGACATCCAGCGTCGCCGACCTATCGGCCGGACCGAGGGACAAGATTTTGTCTACCCAGGCCTGCAATGAACTCGTCGGCATCGCGTTGCCGCGCTGGTACACACCCGCCAAGCGCGGGTCCTGATAGGGCTGAGCCGACACCCGCCAATACTGGAGGGCAAGGACGCCGTGGGCCCAATCCTCATCATCTGGGCACCCCGCGGTCACCGACAGTCCGGTTCCGTGGAGGAACGGTCAGCGGTGCAAGGACGCGTGCCCGCAAGCCGCTGACCAGGGTAGTTGCATATAACTGTCCGGAGCCATTCTCGATGGGGGGATCTTATGTGACACGCCTTCGGGGCGTGTCACAAACAACCTGTTATTGACACGTCGGCGCCGACACGGGGTCCCCGTAGTACTCAGGAATTTTCGTGCGGATATCTCTGACCAGCAGTGATGTCGCGTCTACCCCCGGCGTCGTGGGCTGGACAGCGCTTCGGTGACCTGGTGTACGGCAGCGAGAACCGGCTTGACGTAGCGCTGCACGCTGCGCAGCGACTTGTGCCCGGTCTTGGCCATGATCACGTTCGCGGAGGTGTTCGCGTCCCCGAGATGGGTGACTGAGCTAAGACTCAGCCTGCTGGGGATACCGTCGTGCAGGTGCGGGTCTGGGTCGAGGACGCCGGCCTGAAGGTGCAGCGTTCCGGCCAGCGCGCAGCTGGCACTGGTGTTGAACGCGAATATACCGTGCCCCAGCGTGGTGTCGCCGCCGCTAAACAGCCCCGCGAAGGACGGTAGCAGCCCGGACGGGCTCGTGTCGTTGCCGACGAGAACGTCATGAATCATGCGCAGGGTTCCGCCGTTGAAAACGGCGTCGCCCTGGCCGGCTATGAGGCTGCGGAGATCAGGGCCTTACGTTGTCGGGTACCGAGACCACCCACCCGACGTGTGTCGGCGATCTTCGCCTGCTCCAGTAGCTGCCCGGCGCGCACTGTGCCGACCCCGGGCAACGCCTTCACCACGGCCACCACCCTTGTCTTCTTGACCAGCTCGTCGGTGTCGGCTCGGGCGAGCACATCAGCCAAAGCCACCTTTCCAGCTTTCAGCTGATCCAGCAGCTGTTTGCGGGCCGTGCGGGCCGCGGCGGCCCTTGCCAAGGCCTGGGTGCGTTGGGCGGGGGTCATCGTTGGCAGTGCCATCGAGAATCACTCCAATACTCGTGAGGGGGTTAACTGATCTCTGCCACCACTCTGCCCCGAACAGCCGACAGGACACGGGCGCGACACTCCGAGCACACCGACCCCGCATCCAGCGACCGTCCATATAACGACGGACGCTGGAGCCACGGCACCGCGTAACCGTTGCAGTGGGAGCCGGCCCACGTCCCGATACATCACGAGCCTTGGCAATCGCATGCCGCGCAAGCTGCAGAAAAGCACCCGTTGCTGGTGATCCGGCTCCTCGCATTCCTCGAAGCGCTCTGATTATGCCGAGCAGCTCAACGCGAAGACCGACCCTGACCAGCAACAACACCGGAAACCAGACGGCCACTCGGCATAACCGCCCGCTCGGCATGAGCCCCGCCCGGTGATGTTGTGTCGGTCAGGGGCGCTAACTGCAACACTGTGTTCGTATATGAAACCTTCGTTTCTGGGGCACGGCCTCGTTCGCCTGGGGAGCTATGACGCCACTGATCGGCGCACCTAAGCTCCGTACATGAATAGCAGCAGACTCCCAGCCGTGCGGGCTTCCACTTCACCGGCCCGCCGCCGCGGAGACGGACTCCAACGCTTCGAGGATGAGCTGCTCGACCACTTCGGGCAGCTCGGGTTGCCTATCGAAGACGTACTCGTCGGGCTGGACCAGCGCCGCGCGATGCTGACGTACGGCGTCGGAGCGCTTGAGCTGCTGGACGCGGACCAGCGCAGCCAATCGCGCTACATCTCCAAGATGTTCGCGGCCGCCGCCGCTGGCTTGTTCGACGCCGCACTCAACTACCTGTGGGACGAGACAATCGGACAGTTGCGAGCTCGCGTTGCCAGCTACGACCTCGCCTACTTCTTCGATGTCGCGGTCACCTCCCCGGACCGGCGCAAGGGCCTGTCGACGGAGGAGGACCTTCGTCAGGTTGACGACGCCAGCCTGCTGCGCGCGACCCACAGCATGGAGTTCATCAGTAACACCGGCTACAAGCAGCTGGAATTGATCAACTACATGCGCAACCACGCCAGCGCCGCGCACCCCAACCAGATCGGCCTCACCGCGCTGCAGTTGGCGGACTGGCTAGAGACGTGCATCCGGGAAGTCATCAATCTGCCGCTGAATAGCGTGGTCGTCGAGATCCGCAAGCTGCTAGGCAATGTTCGCAAGGTCCGGCTGACCGCTGCAGAAATCGCGACGACGGCCGCGTTCTTCCACCGCCTCGGCGAGGAGCAGGTCGACAATCTCGCGGCCGGTCTGTTCGGCATCTACACCGATGCCGGAAGCGCCGCCGCGACGCGGGACAACGTACGGTCTCTGTGGCCCGAGCTGTGGGAATACCTGGGGGACGAGGCCAGGTACGGGTTCGGGACTCGTTACGGTCGATTTCTCGCCAACGCGGACCAGGACAAGGCGCAATTAGCGCGTGAACTCCTCGATCTGGTCGAGGGCGCGGCGTACTTCCCGGAGCCCGTCCGCGTCGCGGAGCTCGACCGCGCCCTTGACGACCTGCTGTCCGCCCACCACGGGTGGAACAACTTTCACAACGAGCCCCCCCTCGTCCGCCGCCTCGCCGAGCTAGTAGGCGAGAAGGGCGACATACCGACGCCCTTGGGTAGCAAGTACGTTCTGACGCTTGTCGAGGTCTTCCTAACCAACGGCAGCGGGGTCGCATACAACGCCGACCCCGTTTACCGCTCCCTTTTGCAGGAACTGGACAGCGGGCTGGCGGCGTTGGCGCTCCGGTCGTTCAAGGACACGACCATCGCGAATCGGCTGCAGTTTGGACGGCCAGCAACACAGTGGCCTCAGCTGCTCGACTTGGTCGCACCTAAGCTCACGAGACGCACCGACCGAGAGCTCCTGAAGGAGGTACGGGCCTTCACCGGCCCGCTCGACCAGCTTCGCAACGACTCCGCTATCGGCCGACTCATCGACCCTGCGGCGGGTCTCGCCCGAACCCGAAAGAGCGGCAGGTCCTAGAAGGGTTCAGCGCACGAAAAGCCGGGCCCATCGTCCCGACACCGCGCATGAGCGCGTTCAGTTGACCGTGCCGCAAGTCAGCTCCGAAGAGACGGAGCGGTACGGCCTAATGGAATCAACCGTGGGACACGACTGACTGCGTGGACCGACCGGTGTCATTTTCAGAAGACGGCTGCACCGGATGTCAGAAGTCGAGTGCACTGACCCGCTGGCCGATCGGTCGCTACGCATCCGGCGAGTGTGCCCGATCGTTTGATTCTGTTCCGTGTGGCGAGTTTGTGATGATCATGGCGAAGAGGTCCGCGAATCCTGCGAGGAAGCGGTCGTCGTCGAGGCTGAGCGGTGACGCTCCGAGGGTCCATGTTGATCGACGAAAGTTGATGAGTCCGCCGAGCAACGCGACACCGATGGCGTCGGCGTCGACCTCGAGACGATGCTGTTGAAGGTAGTGGGCGATGACATGGCTCGCCGCAGTGAAGCCGGCGTCCGTCCCGGCCCGGTAGTCATCTCGAATGCCTGCCAGGCGGTCCCCCTCCTGCTCCAGGATGCGGGTGATGGTCTCCTGGCTATCGAGTCTGGTGAGCATCCAGCATCCGACGAGCAGGGCGAGGGCTCGCGGGTCTGCCGCCGGAAGGCTGCTGAATTCTCCTGCGGCATCGCGGGCTGAGGCGTTGGAGTCGGCGACCACTGCTTGGAGCAGGGCCCCTTTGGACGGGAAGTGTCGGTAGAGCGCCCCTCGCCGGGGTTGCAGTCCGGCGGCAGCGCGCCTGTGAAGGGGCTCGGCGCCCACAAGCCGCTGGCCAACTGCCCTCATTGTGTTTTGCGTCCAGCGAGGAGTTTCAGTCCATCTGGGCGGAGTTCTCCGGTTGGGGAGACGTGCCGGTAGAGGGTTTGGCGGGTGATGCCGAGTTCGGTGCAGAGGTCGCCGACCTTGGTGTCGGGTTGGCCCATGGCGCCGGTGGCCAGGCGGAGTTTGGCGGGGGTCATCTTGAAGGGGCGGCCGCCTTTGCGGCCGCGGGCGCGGGCGGAGGCCAGCCCGGCGATGGTGCGTTCGGAGATGAGTTCGCGTTCGAACTCGGCGAGGGCGGCGAAGATGCCGAAGACCAGTTTTCCGGCGGCGGTGGTGGTGTCGATGGCCGCGCCTTGGCCGGTGAGCACTTTCAACCCGACACCGCGGGCGGTGAGGTCGTGGACGGTGTTGACCAGGTGGTGCAGGTTCCGGCCGAGCCGGTCTAACTTCCACACGACCAGCCGATCGCCCTTCCGCAGCGCCTTCAGGCAGGAGGCGAGCCCGGGGCGGTCGTCGGTGCGCCCGGAGGCGTGATCGTAGTAGAGCTGGGCGGCGTCGACACCGGCGGCGAGCAGGGCGTCGCGTTGCAGGGTGACGGTTTGCGAGCCGTCGGCTTTGGACACCCGCATGTAGCCGACGAGCATGCTTCGCTCCCATCACGTATACGTTCGATTAAGTGACAACCAGGACCGTCCACATCCAGACATCGAAAGTTGTCACGTAACCCGTTATGTATCCTACGTCACGCGAACGGTCCCAAACGCGGCTGCGTGACACGGCTCCGATGGGTAGTGCACACGACTCTTGAGCAAGATGCAGTTCCGTGCACCCGACATCTGACAAGCAACCTGAGCACCGACATCCTCGACCGAATCGATCAGATCGTCGTACCAGGCAGCACAATCGCCGACGACGGCAACACCTACCTCACCGACGCTCTCACCAACCCGTTCCTACGCCGCCGACGCACACCCTGACGGCTACAAGCTGCCCGGCCCGGGCGCGATTGCCGACCGGTGGTGGGCTCTCAACGCAGGTGTAGGGCCGCTCCGCGGCGTTGATTACATCGGCGCAACAGGTCCTCGGCCAGGCGAAGCCGGCGCTGCACCGAAACCTCGCCGAGGACACCGAGCCGACCGACGACGACACACCTGCCGAGCAGACAACCCGAGCCGCTGATGTCAATGCCGGATGAAAGCTGACCCTCCTGCTGTCGGGCGACTGCAAATAACCCTGGTTGGCTGCGCTGGCGGTCGCGACCACTGCAAAGCCGGCGTGTCGGGATGCAATGAAGATTTGATTACGGTCAAGCGGTCGAGATTGAACACATCAGCCGTCGCGGCGACCGTGGTCAATGTTGGCTGTATCCCCGGGGGCTGGATCACCTGTGTTGCGCCCTCTGCACGTTCGATGCTCCTATGGATGTCAAGGTCGGCTGAAGCGCTGTTGGGCGGCTTGTCGTGTGGTGCCCAGGACGGTCGCGATGGCCGCCCAGCTGGCGTGGTGTTGGCGGGCGCGAGTGACTGCCGCGTCCAGCCGCTGACCGGCGTCGTTGAGCTGGCGGTGGGTGTCGGCGAGCAGACCGAGTGGGTCGGGCGTGGTAGCGGGTAGCGGTCGCGCGGCGTGGCCTTTGCCGAGGGTGCTGCGTTGCTGAGCGCAAGATGAGCACAATGCGGCGGGGCCGTAGGCGACGGTC
>JAABVA010006857.1_pt1 | contig 10017 bp, 4 predicted proteins | sample 5560331 | NCBI WGS metagenome assembly JAABVA01 (sample SAMN12812661, study PRJNA571458) | rock metagenome | isolation source: Antarctica rocks | place: Antarctica: Victoria Land, Mt New Zealand sud | collected 2016-01-07 | reverse complement strand
AGATCACAAAGCTTAGCTGCATTAAGATAAATAAATTAAGAGTAAAAGACTCTGCTGATTCATGTGACTGCATAAAAGACTTGAATGATAGTTAACTTATAAAAAAGACTTAAATAAACAATCTTTCAGGCTCTGTGCTGTCACTCTCATCAGTGTTGCTCATGTTCACTGTCACTTACATCATTGCTGTCATCAAAATTGTCACTGTTGTCTATATTGTCTCTTACATCATCACTGTCTATGACTCTGCACAGAGCCTATCAATCAGGGAATACAGCTCTGACAAGTGAAAATTGTGATGTTGATGACAGCAAGGTGAAATTGTGTAGAAATGAGTGATGATGATGATAGCAGCAAGGTTGAAACACATCAGAATTTTAATGACAGTAACATGTTTACTAGAGACAAAAGAGTTAGCATTGACATTGAGACTATTTAAGTCTTCTTTATGAGCTAACTATCATTTAAGTCTTTTATGCAGTCACATGAATCAGCAAAGTCTTTTACTCATAAATTAATGATGTCAAAGTCTATATATCTTGATTTTATTATTATGTAATATGACTGTGTCATCATTTATTTACACATTCTCATTAAATATATCTGTAATAAACTCAGAAATCTGAATCTATAAGTTTTTGTATACTTCTGAAAGAGCAATCTTTGACTTACTTTGTACATGCATAACAGAGAGTAGAATAAATTCATTAAGATCATTTAAAATATATTTAATTATATAGACTCTTTCTTCTTTAAATGCTTTTAATATGAGCTTTTTGCTCTTATTTTACATGTAAAGATTCTTATAATTAAAATATTTAAACAGTCTCTTCTTACACATCTTCTTTTCTAACAGAAGATTGACTTCAAGCTTTAAAACATAAAGTGTTAAATTTAAAAGAACTGAATTCTCATTCTTATTCTGCATAGTGACTATATTATAATAATTAATATATAATCTTTTCTCTTTAACTTTGATGATATGTCATTGCATATACATCAGAGAGTTACTAAAAAGCTGAAGTTTATCAATTATATAAGATGAGACATTAAAGTCTGTAATTTAATCTGATTAAGAAATCTTACTGATGATATTTTTAAAGATAACAGCAATCTTTTCATTAAACTTATCTGCAGCTTCAGATATCTGTGTACTGAATTTCTTTTTAAAAACAATCTTCACATTATATGTCTAATTTCTTCTTTTATTTCTGTGCAAATTGACTGCAGTCAACTTAATTTACTTCTTAACTGTCTTGATTAACTTTGCTGACTGTATAATCTTGTGAATTACAGAGATATACTTACAGTTCTGTTTATAATAAATATTATTATAAAAATAGTAAATTAAAGTTCTGCATAATGATAAGTAATTACTGTTTAAACTTAAATGTCTTCTATAATTATACTATAAAATTTAACATTCTTAATAATTCTTATTCTGTCTTTGCTGTTCAGCTCATAAAGCATTGTTAAATATCTTTAATTGTATTTTCTTCTTCTAAAGTTTTTACAGACTCATCTTAACATTAAATGCATTCTGAGCATCAATAATGTCATAAATAACAGTATACTTCATTGACAATACTTAAAGCAGTATTTAAAACTGCTATTTAAATATAATAAAATTCTTAAGTCTTAACTGTATTGCAGCAATCTTTCTGTCAAGATTGTTGAATTAAGTTCATATCTTATTGACAGTTATGTTTAATGACATTTTATATTCAATAAACTTCATTAAATATTATTTCTCAGTTGTCTGCAGTTTCTTCTTGTACTTTAAGAAGAAAGCATTTCAAGCTTCTTTTATTATGATTTTATTTATAAAATAATTCTCATTATTAATATTAATGCAGACTGTAATTCAGAACAGAGCTCTGCTGTTAATTTGTTAATTTTTAAAATTAAGATTGCTTAATAAAAAGAAAAAAAAGACATTACTGATGAGTATATTGTCTATAAAGACTTAAATAAGAATCTTTATTACATATTAGAGATTTTTGTCAGTCAATTATCTCTTTATATGAATAAATCATTTCTCACAGTTCTTTTAAGTAAGAACAGAAATTAAATGTTACTTTATAAAGAATGATGAGTTGTGTTCTTGATTTATAGTGATGATTGACATACAGTATAAGAATTGAAGATAAAAGAATGTGTTGTAAAGATAAATATAATAATAGAAGAGATATATATATATATTGTCTATTTACAGCAATATAAAGAATATTTATTTGTCAATATTTAATTTATATTAAGCTGTTGAATTATTGTGCTTATTATGCTCATCTTGTTTTGCTTTAATAAGCAGCATATCAAGAACTGTCTATTTATTTTGCTTTAATAAGCAGTGTATTAAGAGCTGTGTACTTGTTTTGCTTTAATGAGCAACATATTAAGAATTGTATACACTAAATTAGTCTGTACTTTCTCTAAAAAGTCTCTTGCTAACTTAGATTCATAATTTATTGAAAGAATAATTAGTACTTGTGCTATCTGTTTATTTAGTGAATTTAATGTGTCAATGTTGACTGCAATTAACTTAAATATAGTTAAATTGATTGCAGAAGCTCTGTCATTTAAGATAGAAGAAGACTCTGTTAGCTTTTTACACTAAGACTAAAGAAGTTAAGAAAGTAAATAGAGCATCATACTTCTTAATACATTTTAATTAAAGAAGTCAAGACATTTCTATACATTAAGATATTAAAGAGAAGACAGAAAGACAATGATACTGATTTTAATAAGTTTATAATAAAGATCTTAAAAATCATATTGACATTGACTGCATTTATAGTCAATGATGAGAATAATAAGTACTCAGCAAAAACTGATATCTTAACTTCTCTAATATATGCTGAAGTAGTGAGAGACTCAATTTAAGAAAAGATGTAAAAGAATGTCATTAATGCAGAGCTGACAGCATTTATAGTGAATGACATTTAAGAAGAGATTATTTCATTAAAAGAAATTAATATTGTAATTAATAAGTAAGTATTTAAACTTAAACTGCATACTGATGATTTTCTTGACAAATTGAAAATAAAAGTAGTGATAATAGAATTCTTACAGATATACAGCATTAATTATAAAGATATTTTTGTTAAAAGGTGGCACCACACTAATAGCACAGCTATCATGAGTTATATATCTAACACTCCTTCTAACCCGCGATCAGCCAGCATGCTCATACATTGCTTACTTAGCTTCTCATGAGTGAAAAGAATGTGCACACAACATAGTTCAAACTCATAACCTTGAGCTTACACAGGTAAGGCAGCCAACACATGTTCAACACCATTACACTAACTCAGGCTCATAACCTGTTAAAAGGTGGCACCACACTAATAGCACAGCTATTGTGAGTTATATATCTAACAATTTTTATATTAATTATGAAATTTAATACTCTCTGTATCTTTCTGACTTTAATTGCACTCAAAGATCTAAAGTGTCATTAAATAAATATTAACAATGTTTTTATTAAGTCATTTTTAAAAAAAACAATCTACATAACATTATCTTTTAAAATTACAACTACTTCTAACTATACACTATACATTCTGCACAGTCTATATAATCTGAAGCAAGCTGTCAGAAATTAACATAAATGATGTATCATTCAGTTTCTTTAATTAAATTTTTATTAAAGCAGTACAGATTCATGTCTTCTAATTTACACTGTCAAGAGCATTATACTACTTCTTTATGTAAATGATATCATTATGATCTCATTAAATCTTTTAAATATTCTTTAATTTAAAAAGTTTCTTAAAAGCTTATTCAAGATCAAGAACTTAAAAAAGATACAGAAAATTCTTAATATTTAAATAATTTGTAATTGTAAGAAAAGAACACTGTGCATAAATTAGATACATTATGTTAATAAGATACTTAAAGATCTTTACATATAAAGTGATAAGCATTAATGCATTAAGATCTCACTGAATAAATATGACTCTCTTTGCTTAGCTGATTCTAATGATTAGTACATAAATTAAAGAAAATATCAGCAAATCATTAAAAGTCTTATGTATATTGTAATTTATATGTACTTAAATATTTTCTTTATCTTAAAATGACTAAGTCAGTATCTCAGTGACTCTGTAGAACATTATAAGTATATACTTTCTTAAAAGAAATGAATACTCATGCTATACTATGCTGTCTAGTGAAACCTCTAAATCATGTTGTCTATAGGTACATCTTGATTGAGAGAATTACAGAAGAAGAGAAAGAATGTTAACTATAGTTAATATAAGCAGAGTCTTTACTCAGTCTTTAATGTTAATTTTATTTTACTTTATAAAAGTAACTAAAACATCACTTCTCAATACTCTCACTCAGTGAGACTGCATCTATTGACTCTCATTAACAACAAACATCAGATGACTAAATGCATTGTTAAGAGTTCAACAAATCATTTAAGAATTTAATTAATCATTAATAGTGAGTTTTATAAGTTCAATGAACTGCTTAAAGATTCATTTAAATAGAGACTTAATAAATCTGTTAATAATTATTTCTTAACTGAGCACAAAGTCTATCTAAATCTGATTGTGCTTATGCAGATTGCAGATGTTGTAATAAAAGACATTAATGTACTTTAATCACTTATGTACATATATATTCTTAATTAAGATTAAGACAGCTTAATTATCTTTTTTAAGCTAAATAAATAAAGATATTTAATGAGCTTTGTTCTTTTGAATGTTTATACAGTGTAAGTTGACTTCAAAATATTTGCTTATACTTATGTTTCTTAACATCTATTTAAGTCAGATCTCAGTCTTTATGCACATTAATATAATTATGTATTCAATCTCAGTAATTAAGATGACAATGAACTTCTATTTTTAACTTATTCACAACACTGATTTATCTTTAAATATATAGATACACTTTAGAATTGATTTCTGATTCTGTTTATTTAAAATATAGTTAAAATCAGAGTATTTAAGCATTACTTAACTTTCATTAAAGCTGTACATGATGTTAAGATTGATGATTAATCTTATGTACTGCAGTAATTTCTTAAGTGTGTATTTATGATGCTTTACAGAATCATTGAGATATTAATTTAATCAATTTAATATAAAGATAATGTTTAACTAAATATGAATTGCTGTATACATTAAGTTTTTAATTGTCTATTAATACTATCTTTAATTTATTCTTTGATCAGTTAAGCTGACAGAGCAAAGAACATTATATTTGTTGAATGAAATGCTGATGATTCTGTATTTATTAAGTTGCATATGAAGATTCTTTAATATCTTATTCACATAATGAGTCTGATTTAGGTACAGAGTTCTCATTTTATAATTATATATGACTTAAATATTAAGAATTTTCTGTATCTCTTTTAAGTTCTTAACTTTGAACACACTTACAAGAGCTTGCTTAAATCAGAGAATATGTAATAGATTTGCTGAAGTTATAACAATATTATTTATATAAAGAAGCAGCATGATTCTTTTAATGCTGTAAAGAAGAAGACAGAGATTAGTTTTATTTTGATGAAAACTTAATTTAAGTAATTTAGTGACACATTGTTTATATTAGTTCTGTGCAGAATATAATTAGATGCAACATTGATTTCAGAAAAAGATATTATATAGATTGTTTTTTTCAGAAAGAATTCTGTAAAAACATTATTGACATTCACTTAATGATACTTTAAATTCTTAAGTGCAACAATAGTCAGAAAGACTTGCAGAGTGTTAAATTTAATAATAAAAATAAAAATATTTTTATAATTAACATTATATATTTATGAAAAGTCTCTTGTCACAAGTCTTGTCTTAAGCTTATTTAAGAATTCATTGATGTTTAACTTAAGTTTAAAGACTCATTTACTGATTACAATGTTAACTCTTCTTAATGACATAGTCTCTTCTTATATTTCATTTGTCATCAAGACTGTCAGCTTTACATAAATAATGTTTTTTCACATTTCTTCTCAGATTGAATCTCTCACTGCTTCAGCATAGATAACAAACATCAAAATGTCAAATCTAATTACAGAGTCTTCTTTGTCTGTAAAGAATGCTGTAAGTGTCAGTATAACTCTCAATATTTTAATTAAGAACTCATTTACATCTTAATTGTTGTTATCATCATCTCTTTTTTATTTTAGAATCTTGATGCACAGAAAGATTCTGACTTCTTTAAGTATCATTATCTTGACTTAATCAGTGTTAATCTTCTTATTTAATGACTCATCTAAATTGACTGCAGTCAACTTAATCTTATGTTGTTTATCTTAAGATTTGTCAATCTTAACTGTAATTAAATCAGACTGCATCTTACTATTTTAAGTTGTAAGTGTCTGATCTGAAGCTATGATCTTCATAATGATTAGCTTCTTTTATAAATATTTAATGAATTTTCTGTTTAAAAGAACATTTAATATCTATTGTTACAGTTTAAGATTAACAGTGTCTTTCTTCTTACTTTCAGCAAACTTTACAATGTAATTCTTAATGATGCACTTAAGATCTAAAGCTTAAAGCTGATACTGCTTTATGATTTTCTCAATATAACTTATAAAGACTCTTACTTATTCTTAATTTATGAATTTGTTGTGTCTATCTTCAAATAGTAACTTGAGATCAATGTAGCTGTAGTATTTATATTCTTATATATAAATATAATTAATGAATGACTTCACATCAGTGAAAGCTTTCTTAAAAGTTGTCTGCTTATCATTAATTAAGAGATAAATATCTGTTTATGCTGTCTATACTTAGAACTTTATTGATAATTATATTTCTTTAATCATGATGTGCACTGAGTTCTCAGTGATTCAGATAATTCTTTCAGCAACATCATTTTAAATTGATATGTAAAGCATCATGTATTGCAGTGTAATGTTAAAAGACTTGCATCAGTTATTTAAAGTGAACTTTAACTTCATTTCATTGTTGCTTTATATAACAAGAATCTTTACATCAGTCTGAAGTTCAATCTTTAATTATTATTTTTATAGTGTCTATAAGATCTCATCATATCACTTTAACAGTATTGTTCATGTTTTCTGAGAATGATTATCTACTATCTTCAGAAAGTACTGATATTCATTAAATGACAAGAATGAGAATATTAATCTTTCTTTTACTTACAGTGTGATCTTACTTGTTAATGAATTTAATCAGAACACAAATCTTATATATGTTCTCATTGTTCTCAATAATGAGAATTGACTTTTTAAGAATTGTTATTTTGTAAAGATTATACAACTTTACACAATCAAGATGAACAAATTGTTAATGTTAAAGTCTGTAAGTCTTGATCTTTTCATTCAATAATGCAGTATCAATGTCTAAGAAGTTAGTCATAAGATCATGTTCATAAGTCTAAATATACAGACTTATATCTGAAGCAGTAGCAGAGAAGATAATTTCTGAATGTGATGTATATATTGTAGATATTAAAGCAAATTCATTAAGACTTTTTGCAATATACTTAATTATATAGACTTCATCTTGCTTTAATGCTTTTATTATAGTTTTGTCATGCTTATTATACATTTAAAGACAGTGTTAATTAAAACTTTTATACAGTTTTATTTTGCACATTTACTTTCTCAACAGAAGATTGATCTCAAGTTTAAACACATAAAGTGTTGAACTCAGTTTTACAGAATTTTTTGACTTAACTTGCATAATAATTACTTCACAATAATAAGAGTATAAATGTTCTTTTTTAATTTTAATTTGTTGACATCTCATTCATATAAGAGAATCACTGAAGAGTTAAAGTTAATTAATTATGTATGAAAAGAATTCAGAGTCTGTAATTCATTTAGATTTAAGTATCTTACTGACAGTCTTTTTAAATAGAGCAGCAATTTCATTGTTAACTTTTTTTTTCTTTTTAAATTCAGAGAAAAAATCATCATTATTATTATCATTAATTTCTGCATCAAAGACTCTGTGTCTCTTTTCTTTTTCTTTATAAATTAATTTCTAATACAACTTAACTGCAGTTAATCTATACAGCTTGACTGCAGTTAATCTGTTTATTTTCTTTTAAGTATTTTGCTTAACATCAAAAAGAAATTTGCAATCTTTAATGAAGTAAAAGTTGTTGTAAAGAAAGTACTTAATAAAGCAGTGAGAAAAATAATCACTGTTTAAGCTGAATGATTTGCAATAATGTTATTTAATATCAGCTATGTAATAATTTAATGAATTATAATTCTAATTCATTAAACATTAATCTTCTTTCTATTTATCTATTTATAAAACAATAATAGTCTTATCAGTCTTAAGCTGTATTTCTTTCTTTTAAAGCTTTTATAGATCTCTCTTAATGTCTGAATTGTTCTGAGCATTAATGACATTACAGATCATAACATATTTAATTAATAATGTTTAAAGCAGTATTTAAAATCATCATTCTGATTTAAACAACTTAGTCATATCAGACTGAGTTGCAGCAATCTTTTTACTGAATTTACTCAGATAAGTTTATGTTTCTTTAATAAATACATTTTTTAACATTCTATATTCAACAAACTTCATTAAATATTGTTTCTCAGTCATCTGCAGCTTCTTTTTATACTTAAACTTTAGTACATCTCAAACATTCTTTGTGCTGATTTTATTCATTAAATATTCTTAATTATCTACATTTATGCAAATAATAAGTCAATATAAAGTCTTTACATTAATTTTCTAATTTTTAAAGTCAAGACTACTGAGAAAAAATGAGCCTAAAAATTCACTGATTAATATATTGACTGTTAAGATTTCAACAACATTTTATAAATCTTCTTTTATCAATTATCTTTTCATAAGAATGAATTATTGATTGCAGTTCTTATAAATAAGAATTAAGATGAGTTGTTGCTTTGTAAAGAAGTTGTTGAAGTTTATGATGATGATAGTTGACACATAGTATAAGAAGTGAATAAAGTAAAATAACAATGTATGCATTAAAAATAATATAAATAAAATAAATAAAAAGCTTTTATATCTCTTATTCTGTAAGACAGTAATGCTTATTCATCTTAATGACTCATATTAAGCTGTCAAAGAACAGTGCTCTTTAAGTAACTATAAATGTTGATTTTTACTGAAATCAATTCTTTATGAATCTTTCAAGTTAAACATACTCAGCTGTCACAGAATGCTGATTTTGCTAAAGTTAAATTTATTACAAATCTTAATAATTAATAATACTGTTAAAGCTAAATTGACTATGAATCTCAATAATTAGTGTATATAGCTGTTGTCAGTGTGCTAATTCTGTTAAAATTGAATTTATTACAAATCTTAATAGTCAGTGATACTGCTAGAGCTGAATTGACTGTAAATCTTAATAATTGATGTACACAGCTATCATTAATGTGCTGATTCTGCTAAAGTCAGATTTATTATAAATCTTAATAATCAGTGATACTGCTAAAGCTAAATTGACTATAAATCTTAAAAGCTGATGTAATTAGCTGCTGTCACATTAAAAATATACACTTTCTTTGAGAAGCTTCTTACTAATTTAAGCTCATAATTTCTTAAAAGAAATGAATATTCATGCTATACTATGCTGTCTAGTAAAATCTTTAAACTGTATTGTCTATGAGCATATCTTGATCAAGAGAGTTACAGAAGAAGAGAAAGAATATTAACTGTAGTTAATGTAAATAAAGTCTTTACTTAATCTCTGACACTAGTTTTATTTCACTTTATAGAAGCAGCTAGAACATTGCTTCTTAACATACTTAAAAGATAGGCTGAGTGTAAAGTCAGATTGAGTCAGAAAAAAGTGCACCTGACCTGAATCTGCACTAGAGTTCAGGTTAAGTTGAGTTGAGTTTGTGCACAGATCAACTCTACTCATATCTGTGTAAGTTAAATCTAAGAATTCTAAGCTAGTCATTATGAGTAAGGTCAGGGCTAGGGCTCAAAAATGTGAAAGCTTATTGATATATTAGTTATAATAAATTACACCTTAACTAGCCATATAGGGATAAATTACATGGTCGCAAGATATATTACTGAATAAGTTACG
>JAABVA010006852.1_pt1 | contig 10022 bp, 14 predicted proteins | sample 5560331 | NCBI WGS metagenome assembly JAABVA01 (sample SAMN12812661, study PRJNA571458) | rock metagenome | isolation source: Antarctica rocks | place: Antarctica: Victoria Land, Mt New Zealand sud | collected 2016-01-07 | reverse complement strand
GGCTGATGACCTCAGCCGGGAAGCGGTAGCCGGCATAGCTCGGACAGGTAGATGTCGTCATCCCGCCCGCCTACCCGGCTCAGCCGCATCTCGCAAGCCGGCCGGCAGCCAAGTTGACGGTGCCCCTCTACTGCGTCCAGGCAGAAGTCGACCTCCAATGTGATCGAGACGCGCCAGGAGAGCACCCGCCGGCTGAACCAGTCCAGCACGGCGGTCAGGTAGACGAAGCCGTGTGCCATTGGAATGTACGTGATGTCCATCGCCCAGACTTGGTTCGGCCGTACGACGTCGAGGCCACGTAGCAGATACGGGTAGATCTTGTGCCCGACTGCGGGTTTGGACGTATTCGGCCGACGGTACAGCGCCTCGATGCCCATCCGCCGCATGATGGTCGCAACCCGCTCCCGCCCGATCGCCATGCCCTCGCCGCGCAGCAAGTCACGTATCATCCGGCTGCCCGCAAACGGGTAGTCGAGGTGCAGTTCGTCGATCCGCCGCATGACCGCCAAGTCGGCCGCCGACACTGGACGCGGCTCGTAATACAGAGTGCTGCCGCTGAGCTGCAGCACCTCCGCTTGCCGCCGCAGCGGCAAGCTGTGCCCGCGGTCGATCATCGCTTTGCGCTCAGCAAGCCGGCTTTGCCGAGCGCACCGGATAAAAAATCGTTCTCCAGCGTCAACTCGCCGATCTTCGCGTGCAGCGTTTTCAGATCAATCGTCGGCGCCGCCTCCTTCGCCACGGAGCCCGACCCGAATACCCCGGCAGCACCGTCAAGCAGATGAGCCTTCCACGCCATGATCTGATTCGGGTGGACGTCATACAGATGCGCCAGCTCAGCCAGCGTTTTCTCGCCCTTGATGGCAGCTAACGCCACCTTCGCCTTGAAAGCCGGATTGTGGTTCCGGCGTGTACACTTTGTCATTCTTGCTCCTGATCCGCGGCATCCTTGCCGCGCTCAGGCAGAAAATCCACTTAACGGCCTGTCTGAATTCTCCCGGCCACCTCTCCTTCCGAATTGAACCTGCGGCCCGTCACCAGCAATGATCTGCTGCACCGGGAAGGTTGAAGTGTGTGCAGACCTGGGCAACCATCCCGCATCGCCCGGCTTGAGACACGCTCGTTGCAAATTCGTCAAGATTTCCCGTCGGCTGGAGCTAGTTACCCACAGGCACGACCCTTTAAGGAGAATCTACGTAGTAGGATTAAGGATATTACGGACACTGTAACCAATTGACTAAAAGAGGCATTCCGGTGTTTCTGGGGCGTGATAGCCCGATGATTGGGGGTGTGAAAGCCCGGGTCGACCGGGGCGCGATAGCCCGACGGTTTCCACAGCCGCACACCGGCTTTCCACAGCCTGGAACCACCATTGCCAGGGCGTGATAGCCCGTGACTGGATCACGCGCCCGCGAGAATGCCCCATGAGGCTGCACGAAATCGCGCCCAGCGGGGCTAGCGGGGCGTGATAGCCCGATAGCCGAGCCGTTTTCCGACCATCTAGGTTCAGGAATCGAGGTTGGACGTAGCGGTGCTACTCTTTGGGAGACCGGCTATCGGGCTATCACGCCCCAGTGGCTTTGGCCGCTCTTTTGGAGACCGGCGTGGTGTCCGCGCCCCGCTTCGGGGCGACCGTCACACGGGGCAGGCGCTTTGGAGAGTGTCCTGGGTGGCCGGCTGGCAGCACCGCACGCGCCGAGAAGTGCAGCGCCTCCTCGTCCCCTTCCGTGCGATACAGTTCAAGCCAGTAGCCTGGGAGTCTCTGCCGCTCCACGACCTTGCGCACGTCCTTGGCGAAGTCGGCCAGCCTCCTTGTCGAACCGGACTTGTGGTGGAGCTGGGACATCGTGAAACCCCAGCCCCCACCCTGATAGCCACCGTGCTTGCGCACGACCCGGTATAGCCATCGTTCAATCCCGCCGGTGAGCGAGAAGTAGTCCCGGTCAATCGAGAGGACGAGCTTGTCGTCCCGCACTCCTTGATACAACCAGTCCGCAATGGTGAACTCGATGCCGAGGGATTTGCCATTCTCGTCGGTGGGTGCTGACCATTCTTCGATCCAGCCGAAACCCTGTGGCCGCGTGCCGTTCTGCCGGATTGTGGTCTCGATCACGGTGCCTTTGAGACGACGCAGGGCCTCCACGACGCGCGCGTATTCGGAGCCGCCGGTCGGCCGGCCGATCCATCGGAGCAGCTCATAGAGGCTGACGCGGAACTTTCGGGACGTAGGAACGCCCCGCATCATCGCCTCGCGTACTTGGCTAGCAGCCCAGATAAGGATATCGGCATCCCAAATGGTGGCCATACCGGTATCGGCGTTGGCCGTCACGCGGACGCGCACATCCGTCGTGCCGTTGCGAACGTGGTAGTCGATCGGTTCAATGCGCTTGCCTTTGGACAGGCTAAAGAACGGCCGTTCCATCATCTCCTGTTGGTCATGCGTCGGCAGATCGCCGGGCAGCGCCGTGAATAGGTCGAGTTGGTTGACGGCCTGGAGCGCCGCCTCGCGCCCCGGCGCCGCGTCAGGTTCCTTCGGCATCAAGCGCTTCGCTGACCTTGAATGCGATCCAGGCGCTGCGGCTGATGCCGCGCCGCCTGGCGGCTGTGTCCACACGGCGCAACAACCCTGCATCGAAGCGGAGCATGATCGGGGTCTTGCGCGGGCCATCCGATTGCACATCACCGGTCGGGACAACGCGCCCATCAGCACCCTGGATAAAGACCTCCGCTGCCCTATCCTGGTCCGCCACGAGTGGAACCGAAGGGTTGCTATTTGGCCTACGAGCGATGGCCATCTGAATGCGCCTCTATGTCGAAGCGCTATACAAACACAGCCGAGACGATAGCGGCAAGCTCTTGCACGGCTTTTTGGTCACGGGGGGTGTGCTCCATAACGGACCGGCCGGCTGAGGCAGCGTTCGGAAACGCCTTTCGGCGTCCTATGGACGTTGCGAGATACTCGATACCTTCTGCCTCGCTGAGATGCTGGGCGGCGGCATCATTGTCGCCGCCCTGGGCATCTGCGGCGTTCAAAATAGCGACCGCCCGGAGTTGGTCATTAATCTCTCGGGCTTCCTTCACCAGGGCTGCAATGTTGTCGATGGCCCAAAGATCGAAGCTACGCGGCTGCACTGGGATAAGAAGGGTATGGGCAACGGTCAGGGCAGCACGCAGGCTCCCGGTATCACGTCCACCCACGTCTATGATCACGTCGGCGTACTTGGGTGCGAGCTGTCGGGTCTGAGTCCGGATGGCTGCACCGTGCAGCGAGACCGCGGTGTAGCCGGGTTGACCTAGTTGCTCGGTGCGCAGTTCGGTAAAGCCAATCGCTGTTCCCTGCTCGTCCCCATCTACCAGCAGTACGTCCCGACCAGTGAGGGCGCGGGCAATGGCAAGATTGACGGCAAGAGTTGTCTTGCCAACGCCACCTTTAGTGTTGCCGACGACCAGAATCATGCTGCCGCTCCAATTGCAGAACAGCATTAGCCTACATGCTATCCGCAAGCAAAGCGATATACAGTTGCAAGCATTCTCTACACAGGCCGCGAAGCGGCCCGCCATCCACACCTGGTCATTGCGCCTCCGACCTATCCGGAGGCAAGCGGGGCGGCCCGCGCCGCCCCTGCGCCCTTGCTATGCTGCCCGGGCCTGCGCCACCGCCTCGGGCCGCGCCGCCGCACCCTGCCGCGTATGCATCCAGTCCGCCGCCGCCTGGGCCTTGGCCGCCGCCGTGAAGATCGCGCGCTTGTCGCGCCGCAGCACCTTGAGCCAGGACGCGACGTAGGCGGCGTGGTCCGGCCGCGGCTCGGGGGTGAGCGCCAGGTCGGCGCACAGGAACGCCGCCCCAAGCTCGGCCACCAGCTCCTCGGCCGCATACGCCTCCTCGCCGAACCGGCCCCGCAGGTCGCGGGCGCACCGGCTGGCGTGCCCCGTCGCGTGCGTGGCCTCGTGCGCGAGCGTCGCATAGTAGGCCACGGCGTCGCGGAACGCCTCGAAGGGCGGCATCTGGATGCGGTCCTCGCCGGGGCGGTAGTAGGCCCGGCTGCCGTCGTGCCGGACCGGAATGCCGGTCTTGGCTAAGAACGCCTCGGCGTGGCCGATCCGCTCGGCCTTGGGCAGGACGGGCAGGGCAGAGGCCTGCCAGCCGTCCACCTGGGCCGCGTTGAACACGCTGTTGCCGCGCGCGAACACCCGGGACCGGTGTCCGTCCTCCCCGTCGCTGCCGGGACCGTCCCCACCCTCGTCCTGCTCGTCCTTGTCGCTGATTTTCCAGAACACCACGGGGCTGGACTACTCGCCGCGGCGGACCTGCGCGCCAAGCTCCTGCCACTGGCGGTAGGTGGCCCAGACCGCGGTGGGGTAGCCCTCGGCCTGGGCGGTCGCCCACAGCACGACGGTGTTGACGCCCCGGTAAGATTTCCCGGTCACGGCGTTGCAGGGCAGCACCGGCGCCGCCCCGTCCGCGCCGGGGTGCCAGGGCATCCGCCACTCGCCGGCTCCGGCCTCGATGGCAGCGGCGATGCGGTCGGTGATGCGCTGGTAGATGTCGGCCCGGCCCTCCTCCGCCGTGGCGGGTGACGCTGCCGGGGTGGCTGCTGCATGGACGTCCTTGCGGGTGCCTGCCTTGCTGGCGGTGCGGGTGGTCCGGGGTCCGGTCTTTGCCATGGTGGTGATCTCCCTTTATGCGGCGGGAAGCAGCCCCCGCTGCTTCCTTGCCCGTCGGCGAGACCGGGTAGGGAAGGGTGTGCATGCGGCCCCGATAGGGGAGACGCTAAATGGATACTCAAGCAATGGCGTCTGTATCTTGTTGCGATATACAAATGCGATCTGCTGCATGACGATGATGTTGAAATCAGCGCACCGGCGACGCATCGTCTGGTATAGGAGGACGCATGACCGTAAAGCCGCACGCCGCACCACAAGGCCCGCCCGCTCGCACGGGGCAGGACAGGGGCGTCCGCCCGGATAAGGGGCCTCGCGGCAGGGGAGCGATGCGCGACGTGCCGCTCAACATTGATCCGCGCATCGACTTGACCCAGCCGATCTACGAGCAGGTGCTCGCTCTGGAGAAGGCGGACAAGGAAGCGGCCGGACAGGGTTAGCCCGGCGGCGAGCGGCCACGGGCATTGCTGCTGTTCGACACGCACGCCCTGCTGTGGTTCGTGCGGGACGATCCGATGACGCAAGAGGCATTAGACGCGGTGAAAGCCGCGCAGGACGCTGGCGCGCTCTACACCTCTGCCATCACGGCGTGGGAATTGGGCGTCGCCGACCTCAAGCGCACGAACCGCCCGGAGCTGGGTATGGCGCCGGATGCATGGTTCCGGCAGGCATTGCGGCTCACGGGCGCCAAGCTCGCCACGATCACGCCGGCGATCTCGGCCGAGGCGGCGTCGGTGCCGGCGATCTACGGCCGGGGCGACCCGGGCGACTGCTTCCTGATCGCGACGGCGCGGGTGCGCCGGCTGAGCCTGGTCACGCGCGACGGCCCGATCCTGCAGCTTGCAGCCGCGCGGCCATCCTACATGCAAGTGGTGGAGTGCTGACCAGCAGGCCGGCGTAGCCGGCCTGCACCGCCTTTTCCTTGCGGCGCTACTGCGCTGCCGTCTTATGATTGCGCTGGCCGGCTTGAGCCGGCCAGCGCGCTGTTTCCGCAGCGCCCACCTGTGTCGGGCCATGCTCCTGGCCGAAAAGGGCCGCCCCGGTTCGGGACGGCCCAAAGTGGGCAAGAGGGAAGGGAGGTGCTTGGCTTACTCCGCCGCTATCGCCACCGGCGCGGCGTCCCCGCCCTCGGCGCTGCTAGAGTCCACGGGATAAGTCACTCCCGGAACGTGCAGTACCGCCGGCAGCGAGAGCATTCAAAATCGTGGGGTGCTGATCGGGTCGGGTTAGGGTTCGGGCTCACGGGAAGAGGGTGGGCTGGTGCCGAAGCTGGTGTGGCGGGTGAAGCTGGTTGCGGAGCTGCGGCCTGGGGTGACAACAGAGACGGAGGTGGCCCGCATCGAGCGCGATGAGCAGGCCGGCTTGGCCGAGCTTGGGCTCCGGCTCGCCGAGGCGAAGCAACTCACGGCAGCACTGCAGGCTCAGATCGTGCCGGCCCAGGTGGCCGTGCTGGGTGAGCGCCGCCGCTGGTGCGTCGCGTGCGGGCGCGTGCTGGCCAGCAAGGGCCATTATGGGGCGAGGTTTCGCTCCCTGTTCGGCGACGTGCCGGTCCGGGTCCGCCGGCTGCACGTCTGCCCTTGCCAGGGCACGGGTGAGGCGAAAAGCTTCGCGGTCCTGGACCTGGGCAAGGATGCCGTCGCACCCGAGCTCGCCTATGTCACGGCCCGGTATGCGGCGCTGGCGCCGTTCGGCAAAGTCGCGGCCATGCTGTCCGAGCTGCTGCCGATGGGTGGGCGCAGAACACAGGCACGGTCCGGAACAGGACGATGCGCGTGGGTGAGAGTATCGTGCAGCAGCATGCCATCGACCGTGTGGAGCGGCCCCCGGTGCAGGCGCCCAGCCCCGTCGTGGTTGGGTTGGATGGCGGCTACGTGCGCAGCCGGCACCGGCGAGACGAGCGCCATTTCGAAGTGGTTGCTGGCAAGGTGATCGACGCCCACGGCAGCCAGCACCGCTTCGCCTTCGCCCGCAACGGCCAGGCAGTCTTGGCCGAGGCGTTCCGGCAGACGCTTGCCGCGACGGGCGTGAACGCGGACACGCCCGCGACCGTGCTGTGCGACGGCGATGCCGGGCTGTGGCGGCTGCAGCGCGCCGTGCTGCCGAGGGCTACGATCGTGCTGGATTGGTGGCACGCGGCCGTGCGCTTCGAGCACGCGCTGCAGGCCGCCGGCGGCCTCGGCGCGGGCACGGCCGACACGCACTTCGCTGAGCTGGCCGTTCGCGACCTGGAGCGCGCGAAGTGGCGCTTGTGGCACGGGCGCTGGCCAGGGTGCCGGCGCAAGCTCGCGGCCCTGTGCCGCTGGACGGAGCGCAAGCCTCTGCGTGAGGTGGCCGGCATCGGCCGTCTTCAGCGACACGCAAGCGAGCTGCTGGGCTACCTCGAGCGCAACGAGGACGCGCTGGTGCACTACGCTGCCAGGCGTCGGCGTGGTGAGCCGATCTCGACCGCGTTCGTGGAAAGCACGGTCAACGAGATCGTGGCCAAGCGTATGAACAAAAAGCAGCAGATGCGCTGGAACCGAACCACCGTGCAGCCCTTCCTCGACCTGCGCACCGCCGTGCTGAACGACACGCTCGAGGACGCCTTCCGCCATCGCTATCCGGGCTTCCGGCCCGCCAACGATGACCAAAAAGCGACGACAGCCGCGGCGTGATCACCCCCCACGATTTTGAATGCTCTCCTCCAGGATGGCGGTGCAGCCGGCCGCGCGCAGCTCGTCGCGCTGTGGGTCGGTGCCCTGCTCCTCGGTCGAGACCCGCGCATAGTCCACCAGGTGGCTGGAAACGCCGCTTCTGCTTGATCTGGGTCGGGCCATGACGGTGCGAGCCTCTTGCGACGCCCCGTTTTACAGATCAACAGTGTGCGTACAAACGGTCGTTTGCAAAGGTGGCCAAGTCTCAAGTCCTCGCCCGGAAAGTCGCCGGCCATGCCGTTAGGGGAGGGCGGTCGGCCGGCATCGGCTGATGCGGCAGGCCGCTGTGTCACGATCCAGGGGGCATCTTTCTCGCGATCTGCAGGATGATTGCCCCGGTTCAGGGTCGGCGCGAGCGGAACGAGCGGGTGCGGCCATAAACGCCGAAAATTGCTTACCAGCCTTATGCAGGGCTTGCCTTATTCGAGCTGGTCGCCCAGGATCGCCGTGAACGCTGACGTTTACCGTGACGCGATCGGATCGGCCGCCCCGGAAATGCAGCGGCTGTATGCCAGCGACTGGGCCGCGTTCAGCGGATGGTGCGTCCGTCACGGCGAGGCCCTTGGGAGCATGCAAAGTTGTGGAGTGCTGGCGTGATCGAGTGGGTTCCGCGCCCGTGGAACGGGAGTGAGCTGATGACGTAGTTGGCGGCCTGACGCGACCACCCACAACTTTGCATGCTCTCCGGAACATCACGGCTCGCCAGTTCGGTCGCCAGCCGCTCGTAACTCAAACCCTGTGCCCGCAATTCCATGACCAGCGGGCCGACTGCCAGGACAAACGCATCCGGTGGCGTGAGCCGCGGGAGGGAGCGATGCGAATCGAGTTCCAATTCCATTGGCCGATTCTGACGCAAGCCGGGTGCGACGCGAAGTCGCTTATCGAAGCGCATCAAGAGGCAAATTGCGGCGGCGGGCGAACAGCCAAGATGGTCGCGCGGAGTAGGAAGGTCGAGATGCTGGCAAAAGCGCAGCGGCGGAGCTAGGGCAAACCGTAGGGCCAACTCGCTTCGTTGAAGGGCAAACCGAGCTTGCCGGGCGCGCCGACTTCCGCCTTAAGTGGAGGAAGAACTGGGAGGCAAAACGATGGAAAACCTGCCGGACAATAGGGACAACCCGGTTGACGACAAGGGGAATTGGACGATCAAGGGCTTCCCGGCCGAGGTCGCAAACAGGCGGCCGAAGCGGCAGCCAAGCGCGGTGAGAGCATGGGCGTTTGGGCGGCCCGCGCCATGACCGCGCAGATCAACCTAGAGCGCGGCGACCGGGTGGAGATGCCATCCGATAAGCCGCGCCCCGAAGGGCTAACGGGGGACAACTCGGCCGGTTCTACGGCCAACCCGCTTGACCTGGCCGTCTTGGCCGCCGCGATGCAAGCCGCCGCAGCGGTCGCGGTGGCGAGCGGCAAGCCTGTACCAAGGGACAGCCGATCTCAGTACAACGGCGCCGTTGTAAGCTATCTGCGAGCTGCGCGTGGCTTGCCAAAGGTGGAGCTTCGCAGGCCGAGAGTGCCGACTGTGGCAACGATTGAGGCCGAGTGATGGGGATTGCCGGGTTCTCACGGAAGGACATGGGCCGGGGGCGACGTGGTTGCCGGCCTGGCGCACGGTCGTCGCCAGGTGCACCACGATAGGCCAACGCCGGGGCTAGTGGTCAGAATATTACACTTGCATTTCATCCTCGAGGCGCTTGACTTCGGCGAGGTGGGAGAGGTGCGCGATGTACCACTCGGGATCGTAGTGCGAGTTCTGATAGGCCATTTCTCTTCCTCCTTCACTCTGCTGCCTCACACATGGGCGCCTCACAAATGGAAGCCTCGGCCGGCACGAAGGCTTTGACCCGCGCCGGAATCCACCGGCTTGAGTCCAATGTTCTTGACCAGGCCCGGCGACTGACGGCAACGCGTTCATGTTGCACTGCGAGTTTCGTCACAGAAGACCCTTGTGCTCGTCACGGCGTTGCGTAACTACTATAACGTGTCGCCTGGACTTCCGTGCGCAAACGCTGGTGCTCGGCAAGGCGCCGCTCAAGTAAGTTGGGCTTCCCCGCTGCGTCCTTGATCATCTCCTCTAAACTAGCTGCATGGTCAGCTTCTTTCTTACTAAACTTCTTATCTCCTAAGCCATTTTGTCCGGTAGTGGCCGGCCGTTTGAAGGCCGGGCGCAGTCCGGGCTTCACCGGCTCTGCTGGCACGGCAAAGCTGTAGCTGTTGCTCGTCCGTAGCCAACGCCAACCAAGCTGGATCCTTCGCTCCGTCCACAACACGAGTCCAGCCAACTGAGCCTGGCGCATGGCACGCTGAACGGTGCGGACGGAGCACTTCACGCGGTCGGCAAGTGTAGCGTGGGAGGGCATGCAGTGACCGCTGGTGCTTCGGTAACGAAACAGCTTCAGCAGCACGTCACGATAGGTACGCGTCAGGTTGCCAGCATGGAATTCTTGCCAAACGCGATTGGTCCATAGGTCAGTGGACATAGCTTGGGTGTTCCTCGATTGAGCCGAGGCCGATGGACGGCACCCATTAGGCAAGCCGTTGCTGTCGCAACAGCGATTCTAAATGGCCGTTAAGGGGGATGGGTTTCGTTCTGGCCTGAGATGTGGTGCAAGCCGGCATGGAGATGCTGGAAGCCCTTTTGGACGGCGTGCGATCGGCATGTACGGCCTTTCCCGA
>JAABVA010006849.1_pt1 | contig 10026 bp, 11 predicted proteins | sample 5560331 | NCBI WGS metagenome assembly JAABVA01 (sample SAMN12812661, study PRJNA571458) | rock metagenome | isolation source: Antarctica rocks | place: Antarctica: Victoria Land, Mt New Zealand sud | collected 2016-01-07 | reverse complement strand
TGAAAGTCACAGAACCAAGCCCGCCTCCCAGCAAACCAGCTCCTGACACCTCCACATCAGCATCTGCTGCTGCTACTGCTGCTGCTGTTGACAAGCTTGATGATGTTGAGCATGAAGAAGAAACAGAAGAGGAGAGAACTAAGCGGGTGGCTGAATTGTCAAAGATATATGCTGACTTAGCCAAGGAGGATGACAGGTGCCTGCATGCAGCCACTGCATTTCCTGCAACAGCTCTGCATTGGATCACTGGTGCTCACTTTGCTGCTTAGTGCTGTGTATAGATTAGCATTCTGCATCTGTGTACTGCAATGAGTTGTGCCTGTGTTACATCACTGTATCCTGATCATGAGTTGTGCCTATGTGACATCACTGTATCCTGCTGATGAGTTGTGGCACCTGCAGGGAGCACATGAACATTGTTTTCATAGGTCATGTTGATGCCGGCAAGTCCACCATTGGAGGACAGATATTGTACTTGACGGTAGGCAGCTTTGGCCTCTGTTGCGTCACCTGCTCTCGTATGCCTTCAAGTGCAGGCCTTGTGATTTCACAGGCACCATAGCTGACGTAAGTTGGGATGAAGTAGCACTTCTCACTTTGGATTGGCTGCTGTGCAGGGTGGGGTTGACGAGCGAACAATTCAGAAGTATGAAAAGTGAGCTCCCCTTACCCTTTGTCTTGTCTGATCTCCTCATATATACTATCACTGTGCTTCTGCACGTCCTGAATCCTTTGTATTGTCTATGGGTACTAGATGTTTCACACTGCTTCCCCTGCTCATTTGCACTTGATATAGCATGCCTGGCTTGCGGTGCAGTGCCTGCAATCCCCGCAGGCTATGAGCATTGCAGTAGGCAAATTCATGTTGAACAGGAGACATGCTCCCAATAGCACCCATTTGCAAACTAGTGATGTGACTGTATGCGATCAGGGTGTCCACCTTTCTACGATCAGACAGGGAACCAATCATTAAGATTTGCATTGCTTACACTTGCAAGCAAGGAGCAGAACCAGCAAGGCAGCAAGGCTCAACACCGTCATGACCATCATGCAGTCACATGCTCAAGCACGACATTGTGATTCAGGGAAGCAAAGGAGAAGAATCGTGAGAGTTGGTACATGGCATACATCATGGACACCAATGAGGAGGAGCGAGCCAAAGGAAAGACTGTGGAGGTGGGCAGAGCACACTTTGAGACCAAGAAGAAGCGGTATACCGTCTTGGATGCGCCTGGACACAAAAACTATGTCCCCAATATGATTGGAGGAGCGGCACAAGCCGACGTCGGTGTCCTGGTCATTGCTGCTCGTAAGGTACATGTCCACCTGAGGAATATGCTTTGTTACATACAAGCAGGACAGCATTGTCACATGTGCAATGGCGTTGTTGAAGCTTGTGTGTATTGTTGAGTCCCATGAACAAGAAGTTGATTAGTAGTAATGGACACTGCATGATAGGCAGGAGACAGTCGTCTTTGGGGTCATTCCTCTTTCCTGCCAAGAATTGATATGAGGATGCGCCATGCAATGTCATTCTTGAGGCTATTTTTTTGCCTCAAAAGGTCTTCCCATCTGATGTCGCACCGACAGCTCCTGTATGTTCTATCATTGCATCTGTGTGCAAATTGACAGAAGACACAGAAGTCTATGGTTCGGGGACTTCTCTGCGATACACATCAATGCTTCAACAGTTGCTGAGGCATCAGGCACTGTCATGTCAAGCCAAACAACCCATGCCAGAAAAGCTTGTTGTGTCAAAGGCAATTCACACTTGCAGCGTGCAAACATGGCCCAGATGCTTCAGCTCATGGTCAAGCCTCCTACAATTGTACCCCTTGCTGTGTGTCTTGGACGTATGTGATCGATGCACAGCTGTACAGATGATGGCTCACTTCAGCTGTCATCATGCTGCTGCAGGGAGAGTTTGAGACAGGCTTTGAGCGAGGGGGTCAGACACGCGAGCATGCCCAGCTTGCCAAGACCCTGGGTGTAGCCAAGCTCATTGTGGCCATCAACAAGATGGACGATGAGTCGACAACTGGCCCCAATGGCTTGTGGTCTGAAGAAAGGTCAGTACAATATAGAAAATTTTTAAAATTGCAAGAGTTCAGTAAAATTGCTACTGACATAACTTTGTGAAATGCAAGATTCCCGTATAATAGCCGTTTTTAAGGAAGTTTCATTACACAACAAAACATTTGATAAGCCTGTACAATGCACATTCTCCTTTGGTCACCTATATGCAGTGCTTTTCAACAAGCAGTTTCATTGCGTTCCTTGTTGCCAGGGCAAAGGCTTTGTCACTTGCTGCTGACATAGCACCAGCCCTGACTTGAATATCACCCTCACTCAGCAGAGCATGTGTCCAGCACTCTTGCATGCAGGGTTTGACCCCTGCTGAACCTGCAAGAACGCTGTCAAGCAGCGTAACAAAACTGTGATCCTGCTGGGCAGTGTGGGACATTTTCTGCTGTGACAGCACCCTCACAGTAGCACACCTGATGGCCTGCAAGGATCAGCGCCCCTTGCTTTACAGGTACACAGACATCAAGGACAAGCTGACGCCCTTCCTCAGAAGTTGCGGCTACAACCCAAAGAAGGACTTGGTCTTCTTGCCCATCTCCGGCCTCCTAGGAGACAACATCCAAAAGGCAGTTGACCCCAAGAAGTGCCCCTGGTACCGAGGGGGTACCCTGTTTGAGATCCTGGACAACACAGACCCCTTGCCACGGGACCCCCTGTCCCCCTTCAGGATGTCCATCATTGACAAGTACAAGGACATGGGAGCCATTGCTATGGGCAAGAGCGAGGCTGGCATTGTGAGGAAGGGAGACAAGCTTTTCCTCATGCCCAACAAGTAGGTCCTCTGGTCTGACTACATTCCTAGGGGCAGCACTACTCAACTCTGGACATTTGCCAAGATACAGATGTTCTGCCTTGGGGCGTGAGGCTATGCCACAATGACCAGCACGCTGAGAAGTCCTGCCTTTGCCTGGTACTTTGTGCACAGTTGTGTCTGTTGGTGACTATACATGATTGTTGGCACAATGGACCTATGCAACCAGTAGCCATGGTGCAGTAGCATGGTGATAGCGTAAGGTGATAGCATAACAGGCCTAGAGTGCAGCTAGATCACAGGAAAGGGGACAGCATCTTCCATTCTCCCATGCACTTGTGTTGTGTCACACCTAGGTTGTGTCCGTCGGCCTCCAGGCATCAGCACAGGCTGCCATGGCAGCCGGACTGGTTCAAGATGCTCAAAGCACGCACAAGTCCAAGGCATTCACACAGGCATCAGGCAGTCACACCAGGCATTTCAGGGTTCCCTAAAACCCTAAACCAGGCATTTGCACCAGGCAAATCAGACAGGGTCGCTGATGCAGGGTGCCTGTGACAGTGACCACCATCTACAGAGATGACAACGAGGTGCAAGCAGCCAAGGGCGGCGAAAACCTCCGGCTGCGTCTAGGAGGTGTCGATGAGGATGAAGTCTCACCAGGCTTTGTTCTGTGTAGTTGGCATCTACCAGTACCAGCTGTCACCTACTTTGATGCCCAGCTGCACTTGCTAGACCTGTTGGAGCACAAGTCTCTGTTCAGCGCTGGGTACAAAGCCATCCTGCATATCCATGCGGCTGTGGAGGAGTGTGAAATCACTGCTCTGCTGGCTCAGATTGACCCAAAGACCAAGCAGAAAAAGAAGGTGAGGCTTGTCTCGTGATGCAAGGGCCCACAGCGCAACTTCTGGTGTTTGTATGCACAGCCAGCTTGTGGCTGACACATGTCGCGCTCACAGTCTCTGGATTTGCTTGCGGTAGACAGGTCATACCTGGCAGCATCAAATCAGCATTCCACATGTACCTTTATGTCATTCAATGTGGGGTATAGTGTAGCTGGCCACATCATCCAGATAAGACTCTCTAATTGCAGTGTGTGCTTGCTTTGCAATGCAATGCTCCATGAAATGCAGGTCAAGTTTGTCAAGGGCAACACTCTCGCCATGGCAAGGATTCAAGTCGAAAAGTTGATATGTGTCGAGAAGTTTGAGAATGTGCCCCAGCTGGGTCGTTTCACCTTGCGAGACGAGGGCAGGACAATAGCAGTTGGAAAGATTGAGCGGTTACCCAAATCTGCCAAGGCTTAAGTCTGGCTGATTTGCGCATCAATGTCATCAATTCTACCATCATCATCATTTGCACCTTCCCTTGCCTCTGGCATGTGGTGTTGATCCCATGAGACACATGCAGCTTTGAAACAGTCACTTGATCAGCCTAGCAGCACTCATATTGTACACCATGCTTTTCTGCAGTGTTTTAGCTGATGGTCCTTTTGACCTTGCGTGTTCATTGCATTTTGTTGTTCTGCTCTGAACAAAGCCTGCCTTACATTCTTGCTTCTTTTCACAATTGTGCATCCAGCTGTTGTTATCGATGAATCAAGTGCAGGTGAAATGTGAGTACACAATAAAGGTGGCCTGTACAAACCTTGTCTGCTGTTGGCACAAGCGGTCATCAGATTTGCATGTACATTTCGTGACTGCATGAAACAGAAATGCAGACTTAAAGTTTGCTAAAATGCTTCGTTCAGACGCTAGCTACCATGGTGTACGCGTCACCTGCAATCTGTCAAATGCGGACAGAGGGACCCAGCCAACTTCATTAGCTGCAGTGGGCAATGCAACGGGAAACTCTGCTCGGATTCTACAGTCAAAGAAACAGACAACCGCTGCTTGTGAGTCATAGCACGTTCAGCTTGTGCTTGCATGCACAGATGACGATTATGTAGTCTGCTTGAAGCATACCTGCTCCTGATCCTAGTCACTGGTGCTCGAGCTCTACGGTTGGATGGTGACGACTTATGTTACGGTAACCATGGCCCACATGTAATATCACTTTGATAGCCTGTGTTCATGGCCAAAAAGAAGATTCTGCATTGTTGATCATGAAATCGGCACTCAGATTTGTGGAAGATTCCGGTCAACTAAATGTTGACTCTGCAGACTGTTACCTGGTATGTCACACTAGCAAGACCCTCAAGGCAAGGTGATGCAAAATTCCAACTCCATCCAGAGAAGCCTTCAACGCAGATTTGTTGCGGCTTCAAACAAGCATAGTTTACATGAACCAGCCCGGGTAAGTCTTGAATACATTTGACACATGATGGACGTGTTCTTCAACCAACTTTCAAGGATCAAGAACAATGACCTCCTGCAAGTGCTGTTCCGAGGGCCTGGGGTTGAACAAGTAACGAGATTTGGGCTGCCTCTTGTAATATTGGGCAGTAGCCAGAAGCCTGCATGACAGCATGCATTCAGCATAGAATCGGGACAAGAAGCATTGCATTGTCACAACATATGGCACATGCTATACAGCAAATGACAAGGCTTCACAGACAGGGATGCCTGAGCTTGCATGTAAGTCTCTATGAGCCAACAAATCTCAACAGTGATGTGGATCATGAACAGAAGTCACTCATGGTAGTTGTCTCCAGGTGTGACGTGATGTAAAACCAGCACACCACTTGAGCTGGGATGCCGAGTCACGAGACATACCAGTCGGCATGGACACCATGAACTCCAATTGCGGCTGCCTGTTGCATCTGCACGTCCAACCCAACAAATTGTGAATATGCTTGCAGAAGGGTTGCCAGTTGGCAGACAGCGCATCAGCTGCAAAGAAGATCAGCACGATACAGCAAGACGCCCAGTCACGCATGATATGCACCAGACTAAGCATTTTCGAAGTTGATCCAGAGAAGGAGCAGGAACAGGCCTTCTACTGAAAGCTATGCAGCTGCCCAAATATAGACCTTAAGGTACTTACCTGCCATGTAGTCAGCTAGACCATGCATATGTCTATACGGTACGCAGAACTGAGGCTAGCACAAGCAGAAGCAATGATACATATGATACCCAGATACGGGTGATGCCCACCTGCTCGGTGTTCCGCAGGCCACTTATGTGGGTGAAATTTGCCAAGCAGCAGGCAGCTCCAAGCCGATACGCCACTTCTTCCAGATCAGCTTGACTGGGTGAGTCACTGGGTCCAAAGCCATTGCAGCATATGGTGATGCCTGACAACACCTGCATGACCAACAAAACCATCTTATACAAGCCTGTCAGCTGCAAAATGGACATGCTGATAAAGTTGCTGAGTTAAAGGAATATAGCTAAAGCTACTGAAGCTGCTGAGCTGAATAAAATGTATGCCATGCATGCAGCATTCAAAATGGTTGTTGAAAGTCTCTTGTGTCAAGGATGAGCTGCTGCGATACACACTGTAGATCATAAGAGCATCAACTACACCTAAATTAAAGAGCATGGATTTACAGGCCTCAATGTGCATGAGCAGGCCAAGTCAAGCATGCGCGATATGTGAGTGTTTTGCCTTGCAGGCCAGTCTGCCTATGCCAGGCCCAATCTGAGGAGCAGTTCAGTAGTAGAATGCTCAAGTATGCGTTGGACAGAAGGAAACACATGTCAGGACAGGATGTGTCAGCAAGGGTGTACACCTGCAGGCACTGCTTCAGGGCAAAGCGGGCATCCCAACGGGGCAAGCCAACACTGCCCACCGGTGATGACAGCTGCTGTGAACATGCCTCCTGCCCATCCTCCACCATCTTGGCATGCACTTCGACACAGAAGTCAGCAGCCAGGGCCAAGGGGCCACCAATGACGCACTCGTCTTGCATGGGTGCTGGCACAGTGCAGAGGCCTGGATACTCATACTTGGGAATGAGCACAAGGTTGACCTGGTTGTCTGGCCACTTGTCAGCACAATCATCCAGTACCAGGCTCAGCTCCTCCTTGCCTGCCAGCTCCTGCACAGCAACCACTTACACTGTCAGGTGCAGCCTGCATCACAGCTCCACTCGCCTTACCTTTCCTACATTGCCACTTACATTGTCATGTGCACATTCACCATGCTCTCTGTTTCATGGTATCAGCACCATGGGGTCAACCACAGCTATAGAGTCAGTCACAGCATGCACCACAGCATGCTACATTCGCTGTCTGCAGTACTGTCTGCATCACACTGCTGCCCAAAGTCTGCAAATCACCTTTTGTGGGCATCTGTTTGGCAAGGGAAGTATCGAAGATTTAAATGGAGTATCAGAGTTTTAAATGGTTTTAAAAGGAAGGATGTCTAGGGCCTCATCTAGCGCTGACATGTTGTTCATTATGTGAGCAGAGAATTGCACAAGCTGTGGGCAAGGGATTGCGAGGGAAGAAGCTGACAAGGAAGCTGTATGGTGGAAATCAAAGGGATGAGCATCAGCTGACGAGTCGTCGATTTTGCTCAACTAGCAGCTGTCACTCGCTGCAAAATCAATGTCACTGCAATGGTTTGCTTGAGCACTTGACACTGCATAATGAGCTCAGTAGAACAGAAAGCTTTTGAACAGCTGCAACACCACAGTGCCACATTGCATTTACAGACTGAGCTGTCGGGATGGAGTGTAAACACAGGCAAGCATGGACAATATTACCTCCATGAAGCCAGCGGCCTTGCATTCCAGACCCTAGGAGCAGCCAAGGTGGCGGTGTATGCCTTCAGCCGCACTACTGACGTGTCTAGTGCAGGTGATGATGATGATGATGAAAGAGAAGAGGTTCTCAGCATCGCAACATGTCTTGATGCAGTGGTCAGCCAACTGCACAAACACATGGACATGTTGCAAGCGTACAACAGAGAGCAGCCTCAGGACAATGCAAAGACATCCAAGGCTTTGCAGCCAAGGATTGTTGACATGTATGATGTATGCTCTTATGTTCATGTCAACAGGGAGAGGCTAGCACTGACCCAAGAAGACACTTTGCTGCAAAGGGCCACAAAGCTGAGATGTCAACTCCTTCTGGCAAGTTGTGCAGTGTTCACGCAAAAATTGTTGCATAGGTCAAGTTATACATCAGGGTATAGGGCCCATTGCATGTATACACTGCTGCAAGAACTGAAGCGCACAGGGCCTGACAACCCAGCTCTGAGTATGCTAGTTGAGCCATTGCTGCCAAGAGTTTGGAGGAAGCAGTTACACAAGCAGAAGCTGCTGAAAGGCGATGACGACACCGACCTCTATTCAGCAGCCATTGCTCAACAGGACATGGAGGAAGCTTCCAAAGAGGAAGGAGAGGCCTTGGATGATGGGTTTGTTGTGGTAGAACCTCCTGGCTTGGCCAGGCTGACTAGCAGGATCAACAAGGTGTATGATGCTCTTGACCTTGTACCTGTGTGCAAAAGGCATGAGTTTGAGACAGCCATAGCAGACTCAAGAGGTCTTGATGCTATGCTGGTATGCTGCCAGGAGCTGGAAAGCAAATTCAACAAGATCAAGTATCACCAGGATTGGCTGCATGCGTTGAAGCAAGCATTGGCAGATGATGAGCAGGGACCCTCTGTGGCTGCAGGCAATGATAACCAGAGTGGCAGCTCCAAATATTTGCCACTGAGCAAGTAACACCACAATCAATTGCAATCTGGCAGTTGCTGCTGGCAAATTTGTTTGTTTGAAGATTTTTAGTGAGCAAATTTGCGAAGCCTAAGTGACCAAATCACCTACCCTGATTGACAGATTTCAATTTTACGAGCCAAATTTGTATGTTTGGCTTGCTGCATTACAATTTTAGCGATGAAATTTAGGGTACAAATCAAATATGCATTGCATGATTTACAAAACTTGCAAAATTTATTGCCCAAAAAAGAAATCCTAACCAAAATTTGTTTGTTGCTGCAAGTTTTATATTATATTTAAGTACACATTGACTGAATGGACTAGCCTTGAGGTGTATCAAGCAGATACCGCTTGAAAGCTTTCGTCTCTCTAAACAGTAATGCCTGCTGTTGATCCAGCAATTGAAGCAGTTCTGAAAGCAGACCATCTCAGCGAAGAGACAAGGCGTGTGTACAGCAGCAAACTGGGAATTATTGCGCAAGCTGCGGGCAATCGACCCCTCCTGAAGGTGTTGACCCAGCACCCTGACAAGGTCATTCAATACATCACAGGAAGTTACACTGAAGTGGCTAGTCAAAGACGATGCTTGTCAGCATTATGGCACTCTACAGGCTTCTGGATCTTAAAGCTAAGTCGCAGGCAAGCTATGGGTTGTACCTGGACTTGTTTGACAGGCTTGATGGCATACTCAGGGAACGCAGCAAGACGAACTTACCAAGCAAGCACCAAGCAGCAGGCTTTGTCAGTCATGAGCAGCTCCAGCAAGTCAGGAAAAGGCTTCCTATTGGGTCAAAGGAAAGGCTCCTCCTGAGCTTCTATGGTGGATGTATCCCTCCAGTGCGCAATGATCTGCATGCAGCATTTATCCACATGTTGAAATGCAAAGATGGTGAGGCAAGGGAAGCAATCATGACTAGCGTTACTCCCAATTGCATCCTGCTGCCATATGACAAAGGTAGAGAGGGCGTGTTGATTCTACGCGAGTTCAAAACACAAGACAGAGCCAATCCCAAGCTGTATAGCCGAAGGCTTGTACCAGAGCTCTCTGATGAGATACGAGCCAGCCTGCAACAGCATCCAAGAGACTATCTATTCTGTGAGGCATTTGTGAGCAAGCCATACACACATGGCGGGTTTCAGCAGTATGCCTCACGCACATTGAAAGCTCTGTTTGGCAAGCCATGCACTCTGACCCTGTTGAGGCATTCATACATATCGCATATGCTAGCATACGGTCAACTGAGCATAAAAGACAGAGAAGAGCTTGCTCGGGACATGTGCCACTCTGTCAACACTCAGGCACAATACCAATTCATCATGCCAAAGCTAAGGACACCTGCAAAGCATTGAGCGCAGCATAATGCAGAGTGACTGTGACAGACTCTATCAGCGACACTTGAATCTGGATCTGGCTAACTCGCTCACAAAAGTCGTGCTCACAACTCAGTGACTCGAGACTCAGCAATTTTGGACTCAGTACCCAATGATTGTTCTTTGTTGCCAGAAAATTGTAAGCGCATGCATATAAAGCAGCAATTTTGATACTGGAAACACAACTTGCTTTGATAACAAACGTAAG
>JAABVA010006847.1_pt1 | contig 10029 bp, 11 predicted proteins | sample 5560331 | NCBI WGS metagenome assembly JAABVA01 (sample SAMN12812661, study PRJNA571458) | rock metagenome | isolation source: Antarctica rocks | place: Antarctica: Victoria Land, Mt New Zealand sud | collected 2016-01-07 | reverse complement strand
CTTGCCCATGCCGCGACGGAGGGCTTGGATTATCTTCTGGCGCAGGTCTTCTGAGTAAGCGTTCATGCGCTCATGATGCCACTGGTTCATCTACGCTGCAAACCAATGTATGTTGGTAGCCTCTTCCTCGGAGATGCGGTCGGCGTCCTCGATCCATGACGGCTTGTCCGCGACGTCCTCCTCGTCGAACGATGGAGGTCGGGGCACCTCCTCCTTGGCGAACGCTCCCTTGTAACGCTCGGCGGGAGTGGCGGGCCCGTGGGGAGCCGTCGGAGCAATGTACGCGAAGAAGGGCTGTTCCTCGGACGCTGCACGCTCGACGAAGTCCGTCGCCTGCCCGGAGAGGACGTCGGTAAAGAAGTCCTCCGTGCTGCTCCCGTAGGAGACCTTTTCACCGTTCTCGTTGATCCCATAGTCGTAGAGCTTCTGTCCGTTCAGCTTGCCATACCACTCGTCCCAGCCCGGCGAGACGTGGGTAGGGTCGCCACCGGTAGCCATTGAGGTACTTGCCGAAGAAGGCGGTCTGGTAGCCGCCCTCCTGAAGGCTGACGGCGATGGTCTTCTCCTCGTTCCCCTCGGAGAGGAACTTTTCGAAGCCCCCGGATGGGGGATTGTTGCCCAGTACCTGATGGTTGTGGTCGTAGAGGCCGGTGAGGATGGTCGATCTTGAGGGGCAGCACACCGGGTGGCTGACAAAACCCTCCTCTAAAGAGGTTCCCTCCTCTACCAACCGGGACCGTATCTCGGGCATCTTCTGTGCGGAGGCGTAGTCCAGGTCGTCAGTAAGAATTCAAATTATGTTTGGCTGGTCGGCGGAGGCTTCCGCTTCTCGCGCAGGCTTGGTCTCTTCGGGTTGAGTAGAGGCTTCTGTCTCTTCTTGGGCGGGCTCGGACCCCGAGCAACCGACGGCAAGGAAAAAGGCCGCCAGGCACGCCAGGACGCCGAGGAACACCCTCTTCGCCGGAAACACGTCGCCGCCCCTTATTAGCATGTATTCATCCTGTCCGAAAGCCCTCCTGCAACCTCTCCAAGGCTCGGCTAGATCCGGCCGGTAGATGCGGCGAGGCCGGAACAACGACACGGCGCGAGCGATTGACGCCACCAGCCCCGCTGCTCGGCAAACAATCCCACCATCTCGACGGCCTCCGGCCTCTTGCTGACTCTAATCAATCCAGAACGCCCCCTGATCGTACCGGGCCGTCTCCTTCCCCGAGGAGTTGGTGAGCTTCACCGACAGGCCGAGATCCTTCGTCTCGCTCCCCAGACGCGTCATGATGTGGGTGGCGGCGCCATAATCGTTGACCGCCGTCAGTTCGCGCTCCTCACCTGGTGCAAGCTCCAGTCGATCTTTTACCAGGGGCGTATTGACCTTTGCACGGTGATCCATGACGAACGCGTTGACATTGACCCACTGGGCCTCATCACCGGTGTTCGTCACGACGAGGCTGTACTGGTCCCCCAGGTTGGTCGCGGGCGAGGTCGCCTTCCACTGGACCGGCAGCCCGGGGCCGGCCTGCGCATTGACAGGAGCCAGGAAGCCGAGGGTCACCGCCAGCACGGGTACGGCTAGCACCGCCGCGATGCCGCTTACCAGGGCCCATCGCCGGAACCCCGTAAAGAATTCCACCACCTTGAGCCCGACGATCACCAGGAAGAGGGCCTCCACCGCTTTGGTGACGACGCCCACGGGCTCGAGAAGCTCGGTGCCGTGCCCCTTCTCCACGCCGGGAAGCCCGACCGTCCCGGCTACGAAGTACGTGACGAACGCCCCCGCAGCGACCAGGGTCCCTAGCGCCCACCCCCATCGCCTCCCCAGACAGATGCCAATAGCGGCCGCCATCGCGCTTATGAAGTTAGCAATGAACAGCGCCCCCAGGTAGGGGGTCGCCCCCAAGTGTTCGGGGGTCAGTACCAGGTGGAGCTGGCCCGCCAAGAAGATCAAACCCGCCCCCGCCAGGGTGCTCACGTCCCACCTCTGGCGAACCTCCACCGGCATGACGACCGGGTCTCTAACACTTCTAATGCTCGCCAAGAGAAAACCTCCTCTGTGGTATGGGTTTATCTATCCGGTTTTTCCGGCCTTCCGCTTCCCCTGCTGGACCAGGAACGCGTCTTGGTTGTACTGAGCCGTCTCCTTCCCCGAGGAGTCGGTGAGCTTCACCGACAGGTCGAGGTCCCGCGTCTCGCTACCTAGTTGCGTCATGATATGCATGCCCCTGCCATAATCGTTGACCGCCGTCAGTTCGCGCTCCTCACCTGGCGCAAGCTCTACCTGCTTGTTCATCACGGTCGTGTTGGTTTTCGTACTGTGGTCCTTGATAGTGGCGTTGACCCCGACCCGCTGGGCCTCATTACCGGTGTTCGTCACGACGAGGCTGTACTGGTCCCCCAGGTTGGTCGCGGGCGAGGTCGCCTTCCACTGGACCGGCAGCCCGGGGCCGGCCTGCGCATTGACAGGAGCCAGGAAGCCGAGGGTCACCGCCAGCACGGGTACGACGAGCACCACCACGATGCCGCTTACCAGGGCCCACCGCCGGAACCCCGTGAAGGATCCCACGACCTTGAGCCCGATGATCACCAGGAAGAGAGCTTCCACCGCTTTGGCGATGGCTCCCGCGCCGGTAATCGCCAAGGCGATCCCGGCGGTGAAGTACGTAACGAACACGCCCAAGGCGACCAGGACCCCTACCGCCCAGCCCCACCGGCGTCCCCAGTAAGCCCCGATGAAGATGCCGATAGCGGCCGCCATCACGCCGGCGAAATTAGCAGCGAACAGCATCCCCAAGTAAGGGGCTCCCTCGAAGTGTTCGGGGGCCAGAACCACGTAGATCAGGGACGCGACGAAGATCAAACCCGCCCCCGCCAGGGTACGCACGTCCCACCCTTGGCGGGCCTCCACCGGCATAACGGCCGGGTCTCTAAAACTCGCCAACAGAAAACCTCCTCTACAGCCGACTATCCGGTACCAAAGATGGTAGCCCTCGAACCTTAAAGGAAGCTTAAAGGAGGTTAACTTTTCCTTGAGAGCATCTCTTTACCCGGAAGCTTCTCCGGGAGTGAGAGGCGGACGGTGAACGTGGATCCCTTGCCCTGGATGCTCTCGGCCTCGATCTGCCCCTTCAGAACATCGACTGTCTCTCGGACTATGGCCAGCCCGAGGCCGGCGCCTTCGCCTGCCCGGGAGCTCTCGGCCCGGTAGAAGCGCTCGAACACGTGGGGCAGTGCGTCTTCGGGTATGCCCGCTCCTTCATCGGCGATGCGCAGGACAGCCTCCTGGCCTTCGTGATGCACCGAAACCAGGACCTTCTTCTCGGGGGGCGTGTGCTTTACGGCGTTGGAGAGCAGGTTCGAGACCACCCGCCTCAGAGCCTCCCGGTCAGCGATTACCGGAACGGCCAGGCCGTCTGAGACAAGCTCGATCCGGCGCTCCGGATAGTTACCGGCGGCTTCCTGAGCCAACGCGGCCAGATCCACGACCTCCGCGGGCATCTCCCGCCGGGCGTCGAGGCGTGCCAGGACGAGCAGATCCTCCACCAGGCGGGCCATCCGGCCACCCTCTTTCCTTATGGCTTCGAGAGCCCGGTGCCGGACCACAGGGTCCCTGTCTCCACTCTCGTCCATTACATCCAGGTAACCGAGGATGGAGGTCAGGGGAGTGCGGAGCTCGTGGGAAGCATCCGCCACGAAACGCCTGAGCGCCTCTTTAGACTCACGCTCAGCCTCGAAGAGCCTCTCCAGGCTCTCGGCCATCTCGTCGAACGAGCTCGCCACCTCCCCGACCTCGTCCCGCCGGCTCTTGAGCTCCGGCAGGTTCACTCGGCTCCCCAGCCTCCCCTTGCTTAGCTCCCCGGCAACGGTGCTCACGCTCTTGAGCGGTCTCAAAGCCCGCCCCGCTAGTTTGGGCCCGAAGCCCACCGTCAGCGCGAGGGCTATTACCACCGCCACCGCCTCGATCAGGAAGAGCCTCCGGAGCAGCGGGTCCCACACGGGTAGCTCCGCGTAGACCTCTCCGGTCACGTTGGGCCTCGCTTTGGAGTCGAAGGTAGTCACGAGGTAGCGTCCCTCCCGCCGGATTTTGGGATATACAGCATCAGAGAGGGAGTCCTCGGACGGTCCCTCTTCAGCCGACGTCGCCGCCAGCACATCGCCTTTGGTGTTCCTGATGACCACCTGAACGTCCTGCCGCCGCACCTCCCCGATCGCGAAGACCGTCCGAACGTCCCTCTGGCGTATGTCTCCGACCGCGGAATCGGTAGAGCCGGTCTCCTCCAGGATCTGGCTGGCGGAGGCGGCCGTGTCCCTGATATCCGCCTTTCGAACATCGAGTAGCGAGGCCCTGACGCTCAGGTACAAGATGGCCGCGAGGAGGATGAGGATCGCCGCAGCCATACCCCCATACCAGAACGTCAACCGCCAGCGAAGAGTACGCAAGAGTCTCTATCTCCCCAACCGGTACCCGGAGCCGCGGATCGTCTGGATCGGGTCAGGCTCCCCGGGGCCGTTGAGCTTCCGCCGGAGGTAGGAGATATACGCCTCCACTACGTTGGAGTCTCCCGCATAGTCGTAGCCCCAGACGGCCTTCAAGAGCTGGTCTTTCGAGAAGACTTGCCGAGGGTGCTCCATAAAGAAGCGTAACAGGGAGAACTCCCGTGCCGTAAGGTCCACCGGGCGTCCGTTCCGGCGCACCTCTCTGGTAGCCTGGTCCAGCGTGAGGTCCGAGTGACGTAAGGTTCGTCCCGCAGGGGCCCCACTACGCCTGAGGAGGGCGACTACCCGCGCCGCAAGCTCCTCAAAAGCAAAGGGCTTTATAACGTAGTCGTCGGCCCCCATGCTGAGGCCACCCACCCTGTCCTTCACCTCGTCCCGGGCGCTCAGGATCAAGATAGGAATGTTGCTCCTGGCCCGCGTCCTTTGGCAGACCTCGAGCCCGGAGAGCCCCGGAAGCATGAGGTCCAGCACCATCACGTCGGGCCGGAAATCTTCGAGATCTTTCAGGGCGGCCGGCCCGTCCGTAGCCACCTTTACGTCCATCCCCCGCCCCTCCAGGCCCATGGCGACGAAGTCGACGATGTGCCGCTCGTCGTCCACCACCAGCACCCGGGGTCGCCGACTCTCCATAGAGACCGATTGTAATAGACGGGGAGAACCGGCGAAGCCAGATCTTACATCTCCCGCAGGGTTTCTCCGTACCGCTCTGCCTCGGCTCTCCAGTTACCGGACGTATTCCTTACAGGCTATCTTCTCACTCCAGGAGCTTCCGGTAGGGATTACTGTCTTACAGAACCCGGCTATCGGACTACCCAAGCTTCTAATCTCGCCGGAGCCGGTGTACCAGGACCACGACCTCTCTATCGCCTGACAGCGTGGCGTGATCCTCCGTCGAGGAGCGGAACCCTCTCTCTAGCATCTCCTCCAGGAAGTACGGGGTATCCTTGCGGCGGGGATCGGCGAGGAGAAGTTCACCACCGGGAGCGAGTAGAGCGGGGATCAGAGCCGCAAGCGACTGGACGTTCCTGGCCTCGTAGAGCACGTCAGCGGCAAGCACGAGGTCGAAGAGTCCTAAACCTCCAGCCTCATGGGCGTGCCAGTCAAGCAGCCGAACCTCGGGCTCGTGTACCCCGAGGTTCACGCGAGCGTTGTAGCGGACGAAGTCGAGAGCGGCCTCATAGTGGTCGGTGGCGGTAACTCCGGCGCCACCGGCGAGGGCTACGACGGCCGGTAGCCCGATGCCGCAGCCGAGCTCGATCACACGCCTGCCCGCGAGGCTCTCTCCGGAGATGCGTCGGGCGAGAGCCACGGCGCTCGGCCAGAGTTCGGCCCAGTAGGGGAGCCGCTCGTCGCGGGCGAAGTCCTCCTCGTCTATCAGGGCGTCCGCCGCCGCGGGGTGTGTGACGCGGTAGACGCATCCCCCAACCTCGATAGTAGCCTCGGTCAGACGGGTTCGACCCCGGAGGTGCGAAGCGAGACGCGCCCGGAGCTTATCCAGGTCGTCGTCTCTTGGGAAAGGTTCTTCTATCTGGTGAAGGAGGGTTCGGCCCAACGCTCGGCGCCTGCTTCGGCGTCTGCCGCTCTGGCCTCAGCTATTTCGGCGCGGGTAGCGCGGGTCTCGCGCTCTTTGGCGGCTATCTGGGCGATGGTGTAACGGCCGAAGACACTCTCGAGGGCGACGCGGGCCTCATCCCAGATCTCGCTCGTCGCGCACAGGGGCGCCTCGGTGATGTAGCAGGTCCCGCCGGCCGAGCAGCGCGCCGGTCGTACCTCGCCGTCCAGGCTCTCCACCACGTCGAGGACGGTGATCTCCTCGGGTGGCACGGCGAAACAGAACCCCCCGTGCGCCCCACGACGGCTCTCCAGAATGCCCGAGCGTCTGAGGTCGCCGAAGATCTGCTCGAGAAACCTCTCGGGGATGCGCTGCCTGCGCGCCACCTCATAGACACCCATAGGCGACCCACAGTCGTCGAGCGCAAGCTCCATGAGCGCCCGCACCGCATATTTACTCTTCTGCGTAAGTCTTAAATTGGACAAACGACCACCTGTTCAACCACCTGTTCATAAACCTACGCCCCGATTGTAGCATATAACTACTAACTATGATGAGGTCGGTAGGGTCTTCCGGTTAGTCGTCGTACTGGTCTATGTTGCGGTCGCGGTACTGGCGCATGGCGCTCTCCATACGCTCGCCGGTTACGAGGAAGACGGTCCGCCGGCCTATGTCCACCCCGTGGTCGGCGATACGTTCTAGATAGTGGACGGTGAGAGCGGCCCTGACGCGCCATTCGGGGGCGCCGGCTCCCTCCTCCTTGCCCGGGTTTACCGCGAGGTTCATCGCCTCGGAGTAGAGGAGGTCAACCTTGTCGTCGGCGGCTTCGAGGTCGCGAGCGCGGTCTATGTCGCGGTCCTCGAAGACGTTGAGCCCTTCGTGGAACAGGTCGCGCGCGCCCCGGGACATCTCGAAGAGAGCGGCGTCGAGGTCGGGGTCGCGCTCGGCGTCGGCGGTCTCGGCAACCGCGCGACAGATATGCTCGCACAGAGTACCGGCGCGCACCAGATGGTTCGTTACCGCCTGGACCGTGTAGATCAGACGCAGGTCCCGGGCCACGGGGGCCTGGCGGGCCTGCAAGACCATGCACTCCTCGTCGATCTCCGCCCCCCGCTCCTTGTAGCGGGAGTCCACGCCGAGCTCCCTGCCCGCAACCCCGGCGTCGTGCTTTTCGAGCGCCTCGACCATCGTGTCCAGGCACGACTCGACCTCCCGGCCGAGCTCCACGACTTCCTCGACCAGCCGGTCTAGCTCCTGCTGAAAAGACTCGCGGGACATGCCACCCTCCTAACCGAAGCGTCCGGTCACGTAGTCCTCCGTCTCCTTGCGGTTAGGAGAGGAGAACATCTTGGTCGTCTCGTCAAACTCCCAGAGCCGGCCCGGGTCGCCCATGTTCTCTATAAAGAAGAAGCCCGTGTAGTCCGAGATGCGCGCCGCCTGGTGCATGTTGTGCGTTACGATCACCACCGTGTAGCGCTCTTTGAGCTCCTCCATGGCGTCCTCGATCTTCTGGGTCGAGACCGGGTCGAGGGCTGACGCCGGCTCGTCCATCAGGATCAGCTCGGGCTCTATGGCGAGCGTCCGGGCTATACACAGCCGCTGCTGCTGGCCGCCGGAGAGGGAGGTGCCTCCCTGCTTGAGCTTGTCCTTGACCTCGTCCCAGAGAGCCGCCCGCTTGAGGGTCTTCTCGACGATCTCGTCCAGCTCAGACTTCTTGCGCTTGCGAACGAGCTTGATGCCGGCGATCACGTTGTCGTAGATGGACATTGTGGGGAAAGGATTCGGCTTCTGGAATACCATACCTACCCTACGCCGCACCTGCACAGGGTCCACGTCCGAAGCGTAAATATCCTCGCCGTCGAGAATGACCTTCCCCTCCACCCGGGCGCCCGGGACGATCTCATGCATCCGGTTGAAGCTGCGGATGAAGGTGCTCTTGCCGCAACCCGACGGGCCGATAAGGGCTGTCACCCTGTTGCGCCTCACGGTCATGTCGACATCAGTGAGCGCCTTGAACGAGCCATAGTACATGTTCAGGTTCTTCACATGAACGGCCGGCTCCAGTTCTGGGGCGCGATCCGCGGAGGAGCTTTGGGGAGCCTCGTATCGCCGAGGCTCCGGCCCTTTCGCTCCTTCTTTGGCCAATTTTTTCTCCCTCGTGGTCTCTTTAGGATCCATCGCCACTGCCCTTCCCTAAGTCGCTTGTTCAGCCCCTGATGCTCTTGCCTTTGAAGATCACGCGCGCCGCTATGCTGATACCCAGGACCATAAGCACGAGCAGAAGCGCCGCCCCCCAGGCCACCTCGACCACCTCCGGCGAGGGCTGTCCGCCGAGCTGGTATATCTGTAGCGAGAGGGTCGTATACGGCCCATTGAACAGATCCCGGCTAACGGGAAAGTTAGTACCCAGGATAGTCAGGATAAGGGGCGCCGTTTCCCCGGCCACCCGGGCCACCGCTAGTAGTACACCGGTAACGATGCCGCTCAGCGCCGTTGGCACTACCACGCGCATGATGGTCTTCCACCTCGACACCCCGAGCCCCAGGGAGGCCTCCCGGATCGAGTTCGGTACCAGCCGAATTATCTCCTCGGTGGTCCGGGTGATGACGGGGACCATCATGATCGCCAGAGCCACCGCCCCTGCGAACCCGGAGAAGCCGCCCGTGTTCAGCACGACTATGCTGAAGACGAAGAGACCGACCACGATCGAGGGCACCCCGGTCAGTGTGTCCGCCATGAACCTTATAGCGTATCCCAGGCGGTTGTTCCCGTACTCGGCCAGGTAGATACCCGCCATAACTCCCACGGGGACACCTATTAAGGTCGCGAGGCCCACGATCACCAACGTCCCGATGATGCCGTTCCTTACGCCACCGCCGTTCCCGAAGAGCTGCGGGAGCGCCGTGAAGAACTCCGCGTCCCACGCCCCGACGCCCCTGTAAATGACATAGAGAATGATCCACGTGAGCGGGACTATGGCGAGCGCGGCACAGGCGTAGGCCAGCACCGTCATGAGGCGGTCTACGATCTTACGTCGCCTGTGGCTGCTCGAGGTCCCGGACAGGCTAACGCCGCTACTACTGCTCACGCTCGTACACCTCCCCTGGGACTCCGGCTGACGAGGGTAACGATGAGACGAGCGCTGACGTTGATCAGGATGGTAATGACGAACAGGATCAGGCCGATCTCAATCAAGACCGAGCGCAGGAGACCACCCGCCTCGGGAAACTGGCCGGCGATAATGCTGGCGCTGGTCGCCCCCTGGTCGAAGAGCGAGGTAAAGATCTGCGGGCTGTTCCCGATGATGAAGGTGACGGCCATGGTCTCCCCGGCGGCCCGTCCGAGCCCGAGGATTATTGCCCCCAGGATACCGCTCCCGGCGTAGGGCAGCACCACCCGGCGGAACATCTCCCAACGCGTAGCGCCCAAAGCCAACATCCCCTCCCGCTGGTCGCGCGGAACCGCCCGTATAACGTCCCGGCTGATCGCCGCCACGGTGGGCAGGACCATCACGGCCAGCACGATGCTCGCGGTGAAGACGCTCGCGCCGAAGAATGTGCCGCCGAATATCGGCAGCAACCCAAGCGGGGTTGCGTTGATCACCGGTATCACGTAATCCCTGAGGAACGGCGCGAGGACGAAGAACCCCCACAGCCCGTAGACGATGGACGGTATCGCGGCCAGGAGCTCTACAACGAAACCAACGACGCGGTTGACGCGCGCCGGCGCGATCTCCACGAGATACGCGGCGATGCCGACTCCCACAGGGCCGGCCAGGAGGATGGCGATAAAGGCCGTCACGAGGGTCCCGTAGATAAAGGGCAGGGCACCGTACTCGTTGGTGCTAGGGCTGTATGCGCTGCTCCACAAGAAGCCCCAGCCGAACTCCTCGCGGGCGGTCGAACTTTGGCTCCAGAGCTCGAAGATCATCCCGCCCATGATCGCCATTACGGTGAGCCCGAAGAGCAGGGCGACGACCCCGAAAGCAG
>JAABVA010006845.1_pt1 | contig 10029 bp, 8 predicted proteins | sample 5560331 | NCBI WGS metagenome assembly JAABVA01 (sample SAMN12812661, study PRJNA571458) | rock metagenome | isolation source: Antarctica rocks | place: Antarctica: Victoria Land, Mt New Zealand sud | collected 2016-01-07 | reverse complement strand
GCTCGCCGTCGACCTGCGTGCGGCGTTCCCGCAGATGCGCGGGCTGTCCAGGAGCAACCTCAAGTACATGCGCCAGATGGCCGGCGCGTGGCCCCGATCCGCAATTGGCCAACAGCCTGTTGGCCAAATTGCCCTGGGGCCACGTCACCGTCCTGCTGGACAAGCTCAACGCCCAGGCTGAGCGGGACTGGTACGCCGCCGCGGCGGCAGAGCACGGTTGGTCGCGCAACGTGCTGCTCAACCAGATCATGAACCGGCTGCACCAGCGGGCCGGGGCCGCCCCGTCGAACTTCACCGACCAGCTCCCGCCCGCGGACAGTGACTTGGCGCAGCAGCTGACCCGCGACCCGTACGTGTTCGACTTCCTCGACCTGACCGGGTCTGTCGCCGAGCGCGACCTTGAGACAGCGCTGGTCAGCCGGCTGCAGGCCTTCCTGCTCGAGCTCGGCTACGGATTCGCCTTCGTCGCCCGGCAGTACCACTTCGAGCTCGACGGTGACGACTTCTACATCGACCTGCTGTTCTTCAACTGGGTGCAGTCCCGCTTCGTCGTCGTCGAGCTTAAGGTCGCCCGCTTCGCCCCGGCGCACGTTGGCCAGCTCGGCTTCTACGTCGCCTGGGTCGATGAGAACCTGCGCGACGCCGACCGCCACTCCCCCACCGTCGGGATCCTGATCTGCACCGGACGCAACGACAACACCGTGCGCTACTCCCTGGCCAACAGCACCGCCCCGCTTGCCGTCGCGAGCTACACCTACGACTCGCTGCCCTCCGCGGTCCGCGATGCGCTCCCCACCGACGCCGAGCTCACCACCGCGCTCAGCGCCGCGACCGACGGACAGGAGGATCTAGAGGCGAGCCTGGGGGGCACTGACGACGAGTCATAGCCGGATGCCGCACCACACGGGTCCCGTGCATATCCCGTGCTTTAAGCAGGGCTTTCCGAGCTGGCGATGCGGACTGCTTGGCGTAGGGGTGCGATCCACTCGGTTGCGGTGGGTCGCTGTTGTGGGTCGGGACCGATACCCCTGTCGATCATCGGTTTGAGGCGGTAAGCAAGCCATGCTGGGAGCGCTTCCGAACGGTAGGTGGCTTGGTCGCGCGCCAGCATCCGCAGGACGAGCAGGGCCAGCTTGTAGCGGTCGGTGGCGGTTGTTGCCAGCGGTTCCGGGGACAGGGCACGGACGTGCCAGCCCGGTGTCTCCAGCTGAGGAAGTGCGCTGCGTCCGTGCAGGGCCATTGCGTCGCAGTCGACGAAGTAGCAGCGGGGTCGCGGGCTGGTCGCGAACAGCAGGTTTTTGGGTGAAAGGTCCCCGACCGTGACCCCGCGTGCGTGGAGGAAGTCCAGCCGGTAGGCCAGGGAGAGCAGCAGCTGGAGCCGGGTGCGGTCCGGGACGACCAGCCCGCGTCGGGCGCTGAAGTCATCGTCGTTGAGTAGGTGCTGCACCTGCCCGGGCACCCGCCTGCGGTGCCCGGAGGGGAGGCTCAACTCGATCCAGTAGCGGTCGGGCACCTCCGGCATCACGAAGCCGATTGTTCGGTCGCCGTCGGAGACGGCGCGGATCGGCCACGCCGCGCTGTCGAGCAGGGAACGCCCTTCGGCGCGAGGTAGCGCGAACAGAAACTCGACCAGCGCGGTCAGAGCCGGGGTGTCGAGTTCGGTCAGCACCGCTGGCTTGTACCGCTTGAGCACGGCAGGATCGGTCCTGTTCAGCCGCAGCTGTTCGGTGCGCGACACCACGCCCTGGGTGCCCTCGGCGAGTTTGGTCAGCACGCCGAGCCGACGGAGTGGGATAACCGCTCGGGGTAGGCCGGCCGCGGTGCCGGGGTGCGTCAGCTGGCCGACGAGCTCCGGGCTGTTACCCATTGTCCGGCCTGTGTGCGCTTGCTCAGGTAGCCAGGCAGACGGGGACGGGCGGGTACAGACCGGAGTCATCGGCTCCGCTGGCCCGGTCAGCGGTGAGTTCTCCCCGTCGACGAAGTCGATGGAGATCAACGAACCGTCGTCGGTGTTCTGTTGCCCGCGGCGCCGAGCCGGTCGTGTGTAGTCGATGGGTTTACCGGGCCCACGCGGCGAACCATTCGCCGTTCCGGACATGCCGGTCGGACCGCCAGGCCCGCCTGCTTTCCGACGTCGCCGTGGGTGGGTGTAGTCGACCAACCCGGCGGCCTGCGTGGCCCCCGTTGCTGGTGGGTTCAGACCGGGACGGCGGCGGGGGTGGGTGTAGTCGATGCCCGGCGGCTGTGTTCGACTGTCCGGCGTCGGTTCCTCGTCACCGGCCACCGATGCCCAGCCCTTTCCGTCTCGGGTTCACTCGGGTGGTTCGACCCGCCGCCGTGTCCCAGCCGTGCCTGCTGATCGGTCCCCCTGGGTAGGTCGCTGCTCAGTTGCCGTCTGATGGTGGCGGACTCACCACTGGGGAGAAGCCGCCGAAGGCTGAACCTGGAGGGGTGTAGATCCGAGGTTCCGTTTCACCGCGCCGTAAGCCGGAGGGGCTGTGGGCCGGGCGGTAGACAACGGGGGGGCCTGCCAGCAGGTCCTTGGCTTGGTTTAGCACGTCCACCCACTGTGCGGGAGTCGGTCGCCCTGCCGGGTCGGCGCTCAACCCCGCGACGATCAGGGGGGCTAGCACCGGGCTGCTCCAGTCGGGGAGCTCCGCGGTGTGGTAGCTGCTCTGTCCGCGGCTGAGCAGCCGCAGGACGAGCAGCGCGAGTTTGTAACGGTCGGTGGCCTCGGTCGCCAACGGCTCGCGGGAGACGGCCCGCACATGCCAGTCGGGTGTCTCGAGCTGTGGCAGCGCACTGCGGCCCGCGAGGACCATCGAGTCGCAGTCCACGAAGTAGCAGCTGGGCTGCGGGTCGATGCTGAACAGCAGATTCCTCGGTGACAAGTCGCCGACGACGACGTTGCGGGCGTGCAGAAACTCCAGCCGGAACGCGACCGACAGCGCCAGGCGCACCCGGACCTCGTCGCCCACCACCAGACCCTTGCGGGCGGAGAACTCGTCGGCGTTCAGCAGGTGCTGGAACTGCCCGAGGACCCTTCTGACCGCCCCCGAGGGCAGCGTCAGGTCGATCCAGTACTGCTGGGGAACCGGAGGCATGACAAAGCCGACTGGTCCGGCACCATCAACCACGATGCGAACCGGCCAAGCGGCGTAATCCAGCAGCCGGTCGCCTTCGGCCTGCGGCAAGGAGAACAGGAACTCCACCATCGCCGTCAAGCCGCCTGCGTCGAGCTGGCTGAGCGCTGCCGGTTTGTATTGTTTGAGGATGGCGTGCTCTGAATGCCGGAGTACCAGACGGTCAGTTCGGGAGATGACGCCCTGGGTGCCTTCAGCCAGCCGGGTCAGGTGCCCGAGTCGGCTCAGCGGCACCAATACCTGTCCGGCAGACGGAGCCGACGTGGTCACGATCGGCGCCGGCGACTTTTCAAGGTGTTACCGGGATGGAGACTGGTCGTCATCGGCCGACCACCCCGGAAACAGAAGAATCCCCCGAGTCGCCCTCAGCACCCGGGGTCTGCTCGACGTCGGTAGACGAAGCGGATGCTGGTGGTTCCAATGCCGAACCCGTGACGCTTTCTGCAGCCGGTGGCACCAAGGCTGACGAAGGCCAGATCGCGACCAGCGTGCGGTCATCGTCCCAGGTCTCTTTGGAGAAGTCGGTGAGCCGAGCGAACTGCGGCAGGGACGGCGGGCTCGGTGCCAGCGCACCCCGCAGCAGGTCTCCGACGAGGCCGGTTCCTTCCCCCAGCGGATCCCAGATGCCATCGCTGCCGACGAGCAGAACCTCGCCGGGGCCGACCTGCGCGGAAAACACAGCCAGGTCCTGCGGCACGTGGGGCAGCCCGGTCACCGCATTGCTGGAGATGTCGCCTGAGCTCTTGCCACCGACGAGCCGCCGGACAGATTCTGCGTCGAGAATGCCCACCGCGCTGTCGCCGACGGTGAACGCGCTTACCCTCAGTGCCCCCTCTTGCGGTTGTACCAGAGCCACCGAGAGGGTGCAGGCGCACCGCCGATCGGCCTCGTCGATACCCGCGGCGTCGTCCCCGGCAAGCCGCCGCGCTATGACGACAAGAGCCCAGGCAGCCTCCTGGGCTACCACCGGGAAGTCGACCGCGCCCCCGTTCTGCAGCTGGCGCATCACCGCATCGCACGCTTGCTTGGTAGCGGCGGCAGCCCCGAGGTGGGATTCGGCGGCAGCGCTCACCCCGTCGGCAACCGCGACCACCAGCGTGTCCGTCTCCGGGTCATGCGCCAGGTAGAAGTCGTCCTGCCGGACGACGCCCGAGTGGCGGTGCGCATCCCCGCGGGCACTCGCGGCGCGCAGGACCCAAGAGCCGGTGGCGAACCCGTCCACCACGGTGTCGGGCCGGTAGGCCGAGCGAGCGCTGCGCGTGGGATCGACCGGCAGTGCCTCAAACCCGACGGAACCGGTGCCGGCGTGGATTCGCTGCGGGTCCTGCTCGCCAACCAGCCGCGTCGCTCCGCTGTCGGGCTGGCGGATGTACCACGGCACCTGCGGCCGACGTCGCAGCGGGCGCGACGACGGCGGCTGCGTCGATGGAGGGACGGATCGTTCTTGCCCAGCGAGCCCGCTCGGCAACGACCCCGGATCCGCTGCAGCCGGCGCCCGTTCCCTCACCTTCGCCCCGCCTCCAGCGGGTGAAACCGGCGACTCTAGTTCGACCTGTCGCACGACGACAGCCGTCAGCTCGTCGCTCTGTTCAGCGGCAGCCGTTCCCGGTGATTCATCGACCTCTTGCCCAACACTCATCGAGCCGGGGCCATCGGTCGCGGAAGCCGCCGGGCGCGTCGCGGGCATCGGTCGGATTGCGCTGGGGTCAGCCGGTCCGGGATCGTCGCCGACGGGACCAGCCGGCCGGGCCTGTTGCCCGGACGAGTCCGCCGGCACGGTCACACCTCATCGATCGCCATCGTGAAGCCCTCAGGCTTCGTCAGGTCGATGGTGGGGGTGCCGCTCGCTGCCGCTTGGCCGCTGCTCACCACCGACTGGACGAGGGTGGTGCAGAAGTTGGCGACCGCTTCTCCGGTAGACGTGCCGCGGGCCGTGACGAAGGCGAACTCCGGCTTCGACGCCACATCCAGGATCATCTGCGGCGAGACGCCCTGACCGATGCCGAAGGCGATGATGTTTGGGCGGTAGGCAAAGTTCGGGTCTTTGAGCCGACCGAGCGGGTCCTGCCAGTCACTCGCGTACTTGTCGGTCGGCTGACCGTCGGTCAAAAAGAACACAGCCGGCCGGTTCACCGCATAACCGAGCGTCTTCAACTTGGGAATGTCGTCGTTGATTCGATTGTAAAGCTCGTTGAAGGCAACCGCGTACTCTGTCGATCCGCTCGAGGTCAACGTCGGCAGCGTCTCGATCTGCCGCAGATCTGCCATATCCAAATAGCACCGAGAGCTGTTCGAGAAACCGATGATGCTCATGCGGACCTTCGCCGCCGCCATGCCCTCGAGGTGCATTGCGTCCAACAACGACGTGAGCCCGCTGTTGAGCTCCCCCACGTCGTCCTGCATCGACGTCGACTCATCGGCGATGAAGTAGATGGGCAGAACATTGGCTTTGGCCTCAGTCGTCACTGAAGTACCGCTCTCTCTCGACAGATGAACGCAGCTGACGAAGATGTCGCTGCAAGCAGCCGCCCGGTTTCCGCGCTTCGCTATGGCCCCGTACTACCCGAAGTCCACCCCTGCCACCCCGGGGCAGCGACACGCTTCGACTGGAACGACTCCATCCAACATCCCTGGGCTTAGCAGGTAGACCCGGGCAACGCAGGACCGGTGGACTATGGAAGAAGGCCCTCTTGGTAGGCCCAGTTGATCAGCCCTGCGCCGTCTGTCGGGAGCGCCATGTCGGTCGCTGCGAGCTGGTCGACCATCCCGACTGCTGCTGACCGGTCGAGCTTGCCCGCACGAAGTCCGTTGACGATCAGCCACATCGTCCCGTGAACGTCGATGTTGTCCCGACGGGCGATGCGGGTGGCTGCCCGTTCGTCGATCAGGGCCGTGCCGCCGTGCACGCTCGCCCAGGCAAGAACTGCGGCCTCTCCGTTGTTGCGTTCGATGCCGCCGCCAAGTTCGGCCTTGTAGCGCGCGAAAGCCACGACTTCGTCGGTCTCGACGAGCTCGACGGGTTCGGTCCAGTGCAGCGTGACCGCTGAGCTCAGGATCGGGTACTGGCCGGCGCCTGCTGCGAGTTCCTGGAGGACCTGGGACGGCACGATCCGCCGGAAGCCGGCGGTGAGTTCCTGCAGGACGGGAAGTGCTTTCGCTCGCGCGAAGTGGCTCAGCGGCGTGTTGTCAAGGACGACCACGCTTACCTCAGAGACTCGAACTCCCGTCGCAGTGACTCCAACGGAAGCGGGCGCTGATCGGGCAGCTCAGCCCGCACGACGGTTCCCCAGAGCAGTTCTTCTGTTCGTGAGCCCGACAGCTTGCCGGCCAGGTACGCGTGGAGGACACGCTTGCCGTACTCGGGCGGGACTGTCGGGGCATCGAGCTCGGCGATCCAGCGTTCGCCCAAGGCAATCCAGTCAGCAGACGTGGGGCGGTCCGTGAGGTAGCGCGTCCGGGTCTGATCGTCGATCAGGCCCAGGTTTCGGAGCTGGTTGCAGGTCACGGACCAGCTCGTTCGGAACGTGGCTGACAGGGCCAGCGCAGTCAGCCTGTCATCGTCCTGCCCGCGAGCCTGCCACCGCGCGACGGCTTCGGATCGCGGTAGCAGGAAGTGGACCGCGAAGGCGTTGATCAGCCGTTCAGTCCCGCTGTCGGGGCCGATCAACACCTCCGGCGCGTACGCATCGCCAAACAGATGATGACCAAGCTCGTGCGCCAGATTGAACCGACGACGCCCGGGGTCGACATGGCCGTTGATCAGGGCCACACCAAGGTTCCCGACCTCGACGTAGCCGGCGTCGCCGCCAGACTCGCCCAGGTCGAGGCAGAACGCCAACAAGCCCACGCGCTCGACTACCCGCTGCAGGTCCAGGACAGGCCCGGAAGCTACCCCCGCCAGGGACCGCGCTTGCGCGGCGAGCGCTTCGGCGGCGCCCAGGTCGGTCGGAAGGACCAAAGCTGGCCGGCGCCCGGGATCAGGCAGCACCCCCTGGGCTAGCAGGAAGGCGCTGTCGCGAGCAAGGCGTTCAAGCTTCAGGTCAAGAGCGCGTGACCGCCCACCTGCGGCAGCGTCTGAGCGGCGGCTGACGACGGCCGGTGGGCTTTCGGTCACGAACCAGTCGATGGGTCGGTCCAGCGCTGCGGCGATCGCGACGAGTTCGCCAGCGGACACCTTGCGTGTGCCGCCCTCAAGCTTTGCCACCGCTGTCCTGTCCAGCCCGACCGTTCGCGCCAGTTCGGCTTGGGTCATGTCGGCGTCATCGCGCGCCTGAGTGATCCGCGCCCCGAAGTTCGGCGACCGATCTCCCCCATCGACACCCATGGTGCGAGAATCGCACATCTACGCGGAAGTGGCGAGTCCGCGTGCGTTCGACAGTCCGTCTACTCGAGCACGGGCGGCGGCCAGACGGACCCGAACGATCATAACTAGAGGTGCCTCCCTGCCACCTTTGGGCGCGCTCAGCGCCCGACCGGACAAGAGGGGCGGCTAGTGACCCCAGCGCGGCGGCAGCCCTTATGCCGGCTAGCAGTGCAGTGCGAACTCGCTGCGCACCGCGAGAGGAGCCGAGCAGCCGACGTGCCGGCTGCCGACGTCGAACACCCGCCAGCTGAGGTGCCCACCCGTGTTCGGGGTGGCGCGGAGCGCGACGGCGGCGCCGTCGAGCTGCTGGCTGGTTGGGTCGATGGTGGCGAAGGCGTACCCCGGGGTGCCCGTCGAGAGCCGGATCGCCTCCACCCGGTAGGGCCGGGTGCCGGCGCCGGCTGTCAGCGGGCTGCTGTGCACTGCGGTACTGACCGCCAACGCCTCGGCTGGTGCCGCGGGCCGGCCCGCCGCCGGCGAGTAGTTGGCGTATCCGGCTGGGACGCATGCCGCCAGCAGACCGACAGCGGCGAGGCTGCCAACCCCGCCGCCGCCGCGCCACAACGTCCGCCGGCGCTGCTGGCTGTATGCCACATGGCAGAGGCGTCCGGATGCGCCGCCCAGGACTGTGCCCATGGCTGATTCTTGTCCGTAAACGCCGGCAGCGCACTGCAGCACCGTGGCCACACCTGCCTTACCGGGCTGGTGCCTTCAGGGCTCGCCAGGGCTACACCTGCTGCAGTTGCCGTTTGGACGCCTCGTTCGGCCCGAACCTGGCCTGTGGGGTCCTGCTCGATGCGTCCGTGGGCACTGAGGAACTTAAGGCCGGCCGCCTGCGGCGCCGGGCTGCCTGCGGGCCGCGGAGGGCCTACAGCTCGCCGGCGAGTGAGTGGTAGTCGAGGCCGAGCTACGGTGACACCTTTCCGGTGGCGGGTGCTGTGCGGGCATCGTGCGCCTGCCCGCCCTGGCTGGTGAGGGCGCTGCGCTCGACTTCGAGCAGCTGCTCGCCGTGGCGCTCGGCGTCGTAGGCCCGGCGACCGCCGCGCAGCCCGAACAGCCGTTTGGCGAACAGCAGGTAGATGACGGCGGCGACGTTGATGACGAACGCGCCTCCGCGGGTGAACGTCACCCCCTTGGCCAGCTCCCGGACCTCCAGCGGCAAGAACACCGCGGTGGCAACAGCAGCGAAGTACTCCCCCCACCGGGCCAGCAGCCACAGCCCGACAGCTTCGACTGCTTCGATCGCGGCGTAGCCGGCGAGCAGGGCCGCGACCAGATTCAGCCGCGAGGGCTGGGTGGCAAGGGCGTGCTGCAGCTCGCGGACCAGGGCGAGCTGGTCGACGTGGATCCCCGAAGCGCGGAAGGCGGGCAGGTCACGGGTCAGGGCGTCCTGGATGGAGGTGCGGGCGGATTTGAACCGCAGCACCCCGTAGACCGCCAGGGCCAGCAGCAGGGTGCGCAGTACCCGCTCGAGGGCCAGCAGCCGAAGGATGATCGCTGAGCGCAGGGCTTTGCCGCGCAGCACCAGCGGCGCCTGGTCCGCCGGCCCGGACAGCTTGGGCCGGCCGAGGACGAAGTCGCCGCACCGCAGGCACCGCCACACCGTCCCGGCACCGGTGTGGCCCGACAGGCGGTCGGCGAGCTCGCTCTCGTCGGGGACGTAAGTGACGTGGCCGCTGCGCCCACAGGTCCGCAGCTCCCACCGCGAGGGCTGCGAGTTGCCCGGCCCCGCCGCCGACCCGGTGGTGCTTTCAGTACTCACAGCTGCACCTGCGAGAAGACGCCAGCGTGCCGTCGCGGGCCCGGGGGGATGCGCATGACGGTCATCGTCGCAGGAACCGGTCGTTTCTCGAACCGACCCAGGCCGCCGAGCGCAGGTCGGGCACGTCCACGCCCGGCCTTTTCCAGTTCCGCGGTGCTCTTTGCCGGCAGCAGGCCGGCTGGCCACCGGGTCAGATCACCCGGTGGCCGGGTTCCTGCAGGGCTACCCGCGCCCTGTCGGGAAGACGAGGTGTGTAGCCGGCGCGCTCTGCCGTCCGCCGGTGGTCGGCACCGTGCAGTGCGGCTGGTGCGCTCCGTAGTGTCAGCGTGGCTGACGGGCGAGGAGCTGGTGGTGATGGCTGGGTTGACCGCCTCGGTCAAGGACGAGTTGAGCCGGCTGCCGGCAGGCAGGACGTGCTGCCGCCGGGCGGAGCTTGCAGCACTGCTGCGTTTCGCGGGAGGTCTGCACCTGGCCGGTGGCCGGGTGGCGATCGAAGCCGAGCTCGACAGCGGCATGGTCACCCGCAGGCTGCGCCGCGAGATCGCCGAGCTCTACGGTCATCCCACAGCCGTCAGAGTGCTGCCCGCCGCCGGCCTGCAGGCCGGACCGCGGTATCTGGTGCGGGTGCAGACCCGCGGTGCTGCGCTGGCCCGCTCCACCGGTCTGGTCGACCAGGCCGGTCGCCCCCTGCGGGGACTTCCAGCGAACGTTGTCTCGGGAGGCAGCTGTGACGCTGCCGCCGCCTGGCGGGGTGCGTTCCT
>JAABVA010006844.1_pt1 | contig 10030 bp, 13 predicted proteins | sample 5560331 | NCBI WGS metagenome assembly JAABVA01 (sample SAMN12812661, study PRJNA571458) | rock metagenome | isolation source: Antarctica rocks | place: Antarctica: Victoria Land, Mt New Zealand sud | collected 2016-01-07 | reverse complement strand
CCGGCGCGCCGGAACAGCGCCCGAACCCGTCATGGCCTGAGCAAGGAGCCCACATGCCGCACAAGGACCCGGTGAACTGGCAGCACATCCGCGAGATGCCACTGATTGCCTGCATGATCGACGGCGCGCTGGACGACACGCGCGAACACCTCGAAACATTGGCCGGGGCCCGGACGCGGCCACACGTGCTCGACGGCGCCACCATCGACCGGGTCGAGCGGGTCCATGCCGAGCAGCTGGAGTTCGCCGATATCTACGCCCAGCAGATCAGCCGCTGGCGGACCGAGAAACCGTCAAAAGACCAGACGCGCGAACTCGACCGGACGGAGGCGCAGAACGGGCACCTGTGCGCCGTGACCGCCGATGTCCTCGCTTTGGCTAGCAAACTGCGCAAAGGCACCATCGAGCGCGTCATGACCATGAGCGACGTTGAACTCGGCCTTCAAGCGCTCCTCGGACATCGACAACCCGGCACTCGCTAACCCGACCCTCAACATTGCGTGCAATACCGCTACCGTACGTTTTCGCAGAGATGGGCCTTCCACCCCAACTGGCGAGGTTCGCACAATGGTCATGAGTAATCCCCAAGCGCCGAAGGCCGTTAGGGAGTAGGCGAAGCCGGCACCCACCGCGCCGAGCGGCGGCAAGCCGAAACCACCGAAGACCAGCCACCAAGTCAGCCCCGCGTGGACCGGGACCGAAGCCAGCATGATGATCGTTGTGATCCTGACCCGACCTGTCGCGATGGCGAGACTACGGACGGCGACGTAGCAAACCCAGGCCGGCAATCCCCAGGCAGCGCCAAGGAGGTAGTTGGATGCGCTAACCGCCTCCGGTCCTTTGCCGAAAGCAAGCTTAATAATGCTGCTGAAGCCAACCAGAAGGGCGACACCTGGAATGGAGAAAGTCAGCCCAACCCAAAGACCTTGCTGACCACTCCGCTTCAATCCTTCTGCGTCACCGCGACCATGGGCTTGTGCCACGATTGGGGTGACTGCGGTCACGACACCCAAAGCGAAGAGGAACACGAGAAGGTAAACGCTGAGGGCTAATGTTACCCATGCCAGGACGTGAACGCCCAATCGTGCCACGATCAAGGTTTCCGCGGCCGAAATTGCGAGCTGGGCGAACATGGTGACGGTGATGGAGAGGGAGATGCCAGCCAGGGTACGCGCTTCCGCCACCCAAGCTCTACGAATTTGAAGCATTGTATGCTCACGAACTTGGCCCACCGCGCGAGGCGGAAAGCATACTGACCATTGTCACTAGTCGCTGGCGGCGTGGGCCACCCGCGAAGCGTCACTCAGAGCAGGTCCAAGAGCTTTGGACGCCACAGGCGTCAAACGTGTTGGAGAACCCGCCCTGCGACGTGCTGCCGCAGGGCCTGCCAGGGGGCACGCGGATGATGCTTGCGATACATGCTCATGCAGCCCCCCTCCGTATGCTATTGCATTGACAGTACCGTAAGAGGGTCTTTGGGCGTCGGCAAGCCTTCTCAGCCGACATGAGCGTGTGAGCCGTCCTGTACCACTTCGTCAAACGTCGAATACACAGGGCGGAACAGCGCAGCGTTCTCCCCGCATCAGTCTGCTGGCCGCGGGATTGGTCGCCGCCGAAGTAGCAGGCGGGGCAGGCGGCCGTCGATAAACGCTAGCCCGACGCCGATCAGCGCCATGCCGGCAAGGTGCCGCGGCAGCAGCGTCTCACCGACTTCTGGGGCGAGACCTGCAATCTCGCCATCGTCGACGAGCTCGCGTCTCCCGACATGCTGCTGCAATATTCCCTGCACGAGCCGCGCCGCGGGCATGAGGATATCAAGGCGTTCATAACCGACTTCCGCGCCGCGTTTCCAGATCTGGCCTTCGGCGGCACCGCCGATCTCATCGCGGAAGGCGACTTCGTCGTCGGCCGCTGGGTAGGTAGCGGCACGCACACCGGCCCGGCCTTCAGCGACTTCCTAATCGGCGCGCTCCCGGCCGCGACGGGACGCAAGATGCGTTTCACGGGCACGACCGTGCTCCGGATCGAGAACGGTAAGATCGCCGAAGAGATCGGCCTCGACGACGGCGTGACCGCTCTCCGGCAGCTCGGTCTCCTCCGCGCCGCCTGAGCGATCGCGACCACTGCGACGACAATACAAAGGCCCGCCTGGGAGCTCCCGGGTGGGCCTTTTCGTCATTCCTTCCAGGGCGTCCGGTCTTGGCTCCGGAGATTGGCTCCGCTCCGCGTAGAATAGCCCACCTTGGAAAGATTGAATTCGAAAGCAAGCGTCGGGAGGTCTGGATGCCCGGTTCGGGTCATCTTCACTCCAGGGAGCCGGTCAGTTCGGCTCGATGTTCAAGGAGACTGGCTATGGAGACCCAAAGCGGCGGTGCCGAAATTCTAACCGATGACGATCGCTACGCTGCCGTTTACCGGCGCGACGGTGCATTCGACGGTCGGTTCTTCTACGGCGTTTAGACCACGGGCGTATATTGCCGCCCCAGCTGCGCGGCGCGCCTCGCACTGCGCAAGAACGTGTCCTTCCATTTTAGCTGTGAGGCGGCTGAGCGTGCCGGATTCCGCCCGTGCAAGCGATGCCGTCCGAACGAGGCCAGTCAGCAGGAGCGCCACGCCGAGATTGTACGCCAGGCTTGCCGTCTGATCGACCAAGCGGAGGAAATCCCCTCGCTTGAGGATGTAGCGCGGGAAGTCGGGGTCAGCCCCTTCCACTTCCATCGCGTATTCAAGCAGGTCACGGGCGTGACGCCGAAGGGATACGCGAACGCCCGCCGCGCCGCTCGCCTGCAAGATGGCCTCGGCTCATCGGCAACCGTAACGAACGCAATCTACGATGCGGGTTTCAACGCGCCGAGCCGGTTCTACGAGAGTGCAACCGAACGGCTGGGTATGACACCCAGCGCCTACCGCAAGGGCGGCGTCGACACGTCGATCCACTTCGCCGTTGCCCAATGCTCCCTAGGGGCGATCCTAGTCGCCACGACCGAGAAGGGCGTCTGCGCCATCTCGTTCGGCGACGATCCCAACGCGCTCGTGCGCAACCTGCAGGATCGCTTCCCCAGGGCTGAGTTGATGGGCGGCGATGCCGAGTTCGAAAAGCTCGTGGCGCAGGTCGTGGGCTTTGTTGAGGCGCCTGGCCAAGGACTGGACCTGCCGCTCGACATCCGTGGCACGGCGTTCCAGCAGCGCGTTTGGCAGGCCCTGCGGGCCATCCCAGTTGGCACTACAGCCAGCTATGCTCGTATCGCTGCGGAGATTGGTGCACCGGCCGCGGTCAGGGCCGTAGCCCAGGCGTGCACCAACAACACCCTCGCTGTGGCGATCCCTTGCCACCGGGTAGTCCGCTCCGATGGCGCACTATCCGGCTATCGTTGGGGGGTTGAACGCAAGCGAGCACTCCTCGACCGCGAGGCTTTGGCCGCTTGAGCGGCCGGAGCTTGATTTGAAAGCAAGGATCGGACTGCACCCATTCAACGGCAGTGCAATCCCGATCCTGCGAAAGCGATGGAGTTAGATCATGGAAATGATGACTTTTCGGTTTGCCTACGGTGAGACCCGTCTGGAAACCGTTCTCGCTGCCGTCGGCGACAAGGGGCTTGCTGCCCTGCTTCTTGGAAACAGCAGGGACCGCCTGCACCGCGAGTTGGTCCGCAGCTTCCCCCAGGCTGAATTGAGCGAGGATGCTGCGTCACTGGCCGAGATCAGCGTGGTGCATGGATCGGCATTGGTGCTCTGGAAGGCTCTTGAACGATTTGAGCTGTTTAGCGTTACCGTCAATCAGGCGTAGATGATAAGAGTTTGCAATTAGCGGTCAAAGTGTGTTCGTTGCGGTATGAACTATGCCGATTCCAACCCCAGATGCGTTTTTGCCGCTCACTAAGCCGCTGAAGTTGCTTGTACCGATCCATGCACCACGCCAACAGTGGGGGCTCAAGTTCGGCCAGGGCTTTGCCAACCAGATCCGCCGCCGGCTGCCCAGTGCTGGCGACAAGTGGCACTGTGACGAGGTCGTGGTGACCATCGCGGGCAAGAAGCACTGGTTTTGGCGTGCGGTGGACCAGGACGGCGTGGTGCTCGACATTCTCGTACAGAGCCGGCGTGACAAGGACGCCGCCCGCCGCCTGCTGCGCAAGCTGCTGAAGAAGCAGTGCCGTCCCCCTCGTGTCATGATCACGGATAAACTGAGGAGTTACGGCGCGGCAAAGAGGGAGATCACGCCCTCCATCGAGCATAGGCAGCACAAGGGCCTGAACAACCGAGCCGAAAACTCGCACCAGCCGACACGGCGGCGAGAGCGGCAGATGAAGCGCTTCAAGTCACCTGGGCACGCTCTGCGCTTCCTCTCCGCCCACGACGGGATCAACAACCTCTTTCCTCGCCGCCGCCACCGCCTTCCCGCCACCCAGTATCACGCTGCCCGGACCCATGCTTTCCAGGTCTGTGCTGAAGTCACCGGCGTTGCCCGCGTGGCATAAGCGTCAACGCGCCCAGCCTACGCTATGGGAATTACCGCGCCCAAAGTTGATCAAGTTGACAGTGCCGTTACACGAAATGGCACTTTTTGAACCACGCCTGCAACAGCACGCTTGGCCCCGGCTTCGGCCTCCTTCAACCCAGTTCCCTCTCGGTTGTTCCTGTCATGCGCGAAGGCGGCGCAACAACCCGATCGCAATCGCACGCCCGAACATTCATCAGGGTCGTCACAGGCGACCAGGCGCTCCGCTCACTTCGATCGCGCCTCGACGCCGGCCCATGTCTCGATCGGCTTCACCACGCTGGTAAAGTCCGACTCGCCTCCATACAGGGCGTTGGTGATGGCCAGCGCCTGGCGGATCGCGGCGCCGACCGGTGTCGGCACCCCAAGGGCTTCCGCCGCGTCGAGGCACAAGCGCACGTCCTTGAAGAGGAGCCCTGTCGTGAAGCCGAAGTCGAAGCTGCCGGTCAGGACGGCGCGCGGGAACTTGTCGGCTGTCGCGGTATTGCGTCCGCTGCTGGCGTTGATGACCTCGAGCATGACCGTCGGGTCGACGCCGGCCTTCACGCCCATGACCAGGGCCTCGGCCGTGACCGTCATGGCGGCAGCGACTAGCAGGTTGTTCGCAAGCTTCACCGTTTGCGCCGCGCCCGCGGTCGCGCCGACATAGGCCGGGGCGCCGAGGGTGGCGAGCAGATCCATCGCTTCGTCGAAAACGCGGCGTGGGCCCGAGACCATCAAGGTCAGCTTGCCGTCACGCGCGCCGGCCATGCCGCCGCTGACCGGGCAATCGAGGGTGGCGATGCCGCGCGCCGACAGCCCGGCCGCAACCGCGGCAGCCATCTGCGGACCCGTGGTGGAGGTGTCCACGAATGCCTTGATGGCCGAGCCCTCGCAAAGGCCATCCACGCCGATGGCAATGGCGCGCACGATGTCGGGAGTGGGCAGGCTGGCAAAGACGATCTCCGCCCGGTCGGCGACCGCCCGGACGGAGCGGGCGACGGACGCGCCTTCCGCCGCCAAGGCTGCCACGGCGTCAGGGGAGGGGTCGAACACGGTCAGGCGGTGTCCGGCGCCGAGGATCCGGCGTGCCATGTGGCCGCCCATCTTGCCGACGCCCACGAAGCCGACGTTGCGCGCAGTGTGGTCCATGACGGCTATCGCAGGTCCAAGAACACGGACCCCTCCTGTATCGTCACGGGATAGAGTCTCAGTCGCGAGCTGCCGCAGAGCTGCGCGCCGCTGTCCAGGTTGAACTCCCACCCGTGCCAGGGGCATTGCAGCACCCGATCCTCCAGTCCGAACACGAAGGTCGACGGATCGCTCGGCAGCATCGTGCCGCGAAGCTGGCCGCGGCACACCGGCGCCCCCTTGTGCGGACAAACGTTGCGCACGGCGTAGATCTTCCCGTTCGCCTTGATGATGCCGATTGAGCGGCCGCCGACGGACACGATCTTGGCCTTCGCCTCCTCGAGCTGATCGAGATCGGCCACGTGGTGCAGCGTCATAGGAGCGGTCCTTGCCGGGTCATGTAAGGTGGAACAGCTCGGCAGCATTCTCGAAGAAAATCCGGCGGCGCAGCTCGGGCCCGATACGGGTGAGCGTTTGGTGCGGGAAATCGTTGTCCCAATGCGGATAGTCGGTGCTGAACAGCAAGGTGCGGTCAGCGTGGATCATTCGCAGGATCTGGTCGAGGTACTCGGGCTTCTCCGGTTCCTCGATCGGCTGGCTGGTGAAGCGGACATGATCGAGCACGATCTGGCTCGGCGGCCGCGTCACCCAGGGGACCTCCTTGCGGAACTGGTGCCAGTTCTGGTCCATGCGCCAAAGGAAATGCGGCAGCCAGCTGAAGCCGAATTCCGCGGCGAGCAGCTTCATGCGCGGAAAGCGCGAGAAGACGCCCTCGAACACCAGGCTATTGATGGCCGAGATGCCGATCTGCGGAAAAGCGGTGTGCCGTTCGATGTAGGTGCTGGGTGTCCCGCCAGCGAACCCGACGCTGCCCGGGAAGCCGCCTTCGGTGCCGGTCGGATGGATCAGGATCGGCAGCCCGAGCTCCTCCGCCGCCTCGTAGATTGGGTAGTAGTGCCGGTTCCCCATCATAATGTTGAGCAGGGGCAAGAAGACCGCGACGACCCCCGGCAATGGGCCCAGCCGGCGGATTTCGGCCGCCGAGGCGACGGGATCATGCGCCGCGACGACCATCGCCAGCTTGTAGCGGTCATCGACGGCCAGGAATTCCGCGAGGAAGAACTCGTTGAAGGCGGTGGCGAGGGCCAAGGCTTCGGCGGCGTTCGGTAGTGCGGCGAGCTTGCCGGCCTGAATCGAGGACAGCACGGCGTGGGCGATGCCATGCTTGTCGAGATGCTCGGCCTTCATAAAGACGGGATCGGAGCCGGGCTCGTTGCCATCCGGCGTCAAGGCATCGAGGCGGTTCGAGGAGGCGCGGGCGAGAGGCGGACGCAGCCAGTGGTTGGGAAGCACCCGCCGGCCGTCGAAATGCTCCCACCAGGCGCGTGACAGGTGATTTTGCAAGCCGGCGATGTCGCCGACCACCCAGGGATGCACGTCGGCATCGATGATGAAGGGATGGGTAGCCGCCTCTGGAAGGCGGATCATCGTATTGGACATCGTTTCCTCCTGCGCGCGCATGATGCCGCTGACCGGCACACATCCTGGCCGGCCAGGATGTGTGCCGCCGGGCGAAGAGGGTCAAGCTAACTTTCGTGACTAGGTAAGACAATTCGTCTATGTGAATAATCGGCTGCGTGGGAGACGACGCCGAATGGGGCGGTGGCGCAAACAGGACGGGCTAGGATGGTGGACGTAGCGGAATGAACGAGACTGATCTATCCAAGTCCGACCCGGTCAAGACGGCCGCGCGGACGCTCGACGTGTTCGAGGTGTTCGCCCACGCGAAGGGACCACTGACGCTGACCGAGTTGGCCGCTCGGCTGGGGTCGCCAATCTCGAGCTGCCACGCCCTGGTCCGCACGTTGCAGGCGCGCGGCTACGTTTACATCCTGGATGAGCGCAAGCGCGTTTATCCGACCAAGCGCCTGCTGACGATCGCGCAGCGCATCGCGTTGAACGACCCGGTTCTGGAGCGGATCGGGCCGGTGCTGGAGGCGCTGCAGCACGCATCTGCGGAGACGGTCATCCTCGGCAAGCGCCAGGGCATGGGCGTCACCTACCTCGATGTGCTGGAGGGACGGCAGACTATCCGCTACGCCGCCAGCCCCGGCGACACCAAGCCGCTGCATTCGAGCGCGATCGGTAAGGCCATGCTGGGCACCCTGCCGGGGCCGGAACTGGACCGTTTGGTGAGGCGGCTCGCTCTGCCCGCGGTCACTCCGGACACGATCGCAACCGCGGCCGCGCTGGCCGAGAACATCAAGGCGGGCCAAGCCCGGGGCTGGTTCCTGACGCGCGGCGAGAACGTGCCCGAGGTGATGGCCCTGGCGATCGCCCGGAACGTCGGCGACGAGTGGTATGGCGTCGCGGTCGCCGGGCCGCTGGGACGGCTCGCGGCGAACGAGGACGCTGCGGTCGCGGCGCTGCTCAACGCCGGCGAGCAGCTGCGGCGCATCGATGCCGAGCTGCGTGGACGAGTCTGAAGCTGCGGCGCCAGCGCCAATTTGTCCGGCAGCGCGCCGGGCTGGGGGTGATGAGGCTCAAGGATCGAGGACAGCGTGTGCATCGACGGGCGCGCTCAGCCGGCCATGTGGGCGCCGCCATTGATGCCGAGGTGCTGCCCGGTGACATACGACGCCGCATCCGACAGCAGGAAGGCGATCGGCTTGGCGACCTCCGCTGGGGTGCTCCAGCGCCCGAGAGGGATGCGCGCGAGATAGGTGTCGCGAAACTTCTCCCCGCGCACGACCTCGGTCATTGGCGTTTCCACCACGCCGAAGGCGACGGTGTTCACCCGGATGCCATGCTTGGCCCATTCCAGGGCGGCGCTCATAGTCATGCCCAGGACGCCTGCCTTGGCGGTGCCGTAGTTCAGTTGGCCGATCGTGCCCTTCCGCCCGGCATCGGACGACACGTTCACGATCGCCCCGCCCGGGCGTCCGGCCGCGGCCTGGTCGATCATCCGCAATCCGACCGCCTGCAGGCAGTGGAACGAGCCGGTCAAGTGGACGTCGATCACCTCCTGCCATTGCTGCAGGGTCATCCTGGCGATCATCGCCGGCCGGGTGATCCCGGCATTGTTGACCAGACCGTCGACGCCGCCCCATTGCGAACAGCATCGCTCGATGACGCCTTGCACGAAGGCCGGGTCGGTGATGCTGCCGTCTGCGGCGAGGACACGATCCGCGCCGCCGGCGGCCTCGATCTTGCGCAGGCCATCCGCCCTGAGGTCGATCGCGGCGACGTTGGCGCCAAGCCGCAGGCACAATTCGGCGGTGGCGCGGCCGATGCCCTGGCCGGCGCCGGTGACGACGATGCACTTGCCCGAGAGGTCGACGATCGCTTCCATGCCGTCCTTCTTCCGATGGTGGCAGCGCCGGTTCAGGCGCCGGCCGGGGTGTAGGGGATGTTCTCTTCCGCAAGCTTCCAGATCGCCCGGGCGCTCTTGGTCGTGCGCTCTTCCACGATGTGGCCGGCGAGCCCGCCGCAGCGCGAGATCACGGCGATAGCGCGCATGATGGCCGGCGGCACGCCAATCTCCAGCAGCAGGGCGCCGATCGCGCCGGTCGCGTTGATCGTGAGATGGCGTCCCGCCCGCGCGTCGACCGCCCGCCCCAGTTGCTGCAGCAACGCGACATACTGGCCGCCAACCCCCGCGTCCGCCGCAACGTCGAACAGGGCCGGCGTACGCGGATCGTCAGGCTTGTGGAACGGATGCCCGAAGCCGGGCAGCGGACGCTTGGCGCCGATATGCTCGTCGGCTACCCGCTCGCACCACGCCGCCCGGTCATCGCTGCCGATACCAGCCTCCAGCAACGCCGCACAGCCCTCCATCGTGCCGACGAACACGTTGCCGATCGTCAGCAGCCCGGCGGCCATCGCGACCTGCACTTGGTCCGGCACCGAATCCGCGGTGATGCGGCTGACCAGCGCCGCGGGGGTGAAGCCGTGTTCCATCAGCGTAACCAGGCACGCATCCAGCACCCGCGTTTCCGCAGCGCCCGGTTCCCGCCCGCAGGTCAGGAAATAGACCATCTCGGTGAAGGTGCGCTTGCCGATCAGGTCTTCGACCAAGCTCTTGCCGCGGATCGTCACGCTTGTCGCATCCGAGCACGCAATCTGGGTGGTCAGGGCTGCCATCGTCCGTTCCTTCCACTGTGGCGCCGGGCGTCAGCCGCCGGACGCGGGTTCCGTCAGCACGATGCGGCCGGTCACCTGGCCGGTCTCCAGCGCGACCATGACGTTGTTCACCTCCGCTTTCGCCACCTCGCGCACCGGGGTGGCGGCGAGCCTACCCCCCATAGGCGCTAAAATTGTGCTTGACCCGCTCGGAGCGGCTTGGTTTTGGAGGCAGATGCAAGATGCAGCATCTGTTCTGACGGACCGGTTTTCCGAGGTGCTGGAGCGGCTTCCGGCCGGTCT
>JAABVA010006842.1_pt1 | contig 10031 bp, 5 predicted proteins | sample 5560331 | NCBI WGS metagenome assembly JAABVA01 (sample SAMN12812661, study PRJNA571458) | rock metagenome | isolation source: Antarctica rocks | place: Antarctica: Victoria Land, Mt New Zealand sud | collected 2016-01-07 | reverse complement strand
CCAGCGACGTCGACGTCGTCGTGGTCTGGGACCCGGCTTACAAGTCTGGGTGGCAACCACACGACGACTATTTCTATCTCGAACTGAAAGAAGAGTCGGAGAGGGTCTGGGCCCGGAAAGTCGACGTTATTGACATCCGACGAGGCCGCCTTGATACATTTGTCGATGTTGAAGCTCTGCTTACTTCGCGCACACTCTACGGTTCCGAGGAGAGCGAGCACGTTGTCAAAGCGCGAAGGGAAGCGCTCGAGGTCGTAGAGGGCGGTATCGTCACATTCGCAAACGCCTGCAAGAAGATCAGAGAGACGCGAGCTATGGTTGAAGGGAAAAGCTTTGAGGTATACTTCACATGATGTCGGCAGGGGCAATCAGCTAAACCCTCGAGCAGGATTTCACCGCTTCAGATAATCTCCGACAGACGCTGCGGGACCGGGTAAACGGCATCCTGGATGATCTCGACGTTAATCCGCCAAGGAATCCTCTACGTTCCCGCTTTTCCTTCACCATCATCTGTCCAGCTTGTCACTTAAAACGTGATCTCCAGAAGAAGCTTTCACAGTCGAACAGCGATGAGCCTAGCTCCGAGTACTGGAAGGCCATTTGGGACGCAGTGACTGACACCACACCGTTGGCCAACAACCTCAAGAACTTCGATCAATGGATCCGTGTGCATGTCATCGCTGGAGGCTTGCAAGCTACGAAGCGGTTGGGCGCTCATGTGCAGAAGCTAGATGCGGAAGAGAACCACATTCCACGTACACCTTGCACGGTGCGTCGTATCTCTACGTCCGAGAACTGGTGGGGAAGTATTTCGCGCGTCTCACGAGGGGAGCTGCGCGCATGTTCTAGGCTACAGCTGGCGTACTGATTCATTGTATTCTGTGCTTTTAAGTCTCCGCTGGTGGTGATACCCTGTTCCGCTCTACTGTTCTCAGGGATATTTCTATCGTTGCCGTGATGGTACGCGGCATAGTATGGGTGGTCTTTATCCGTATTACAAAAGTGGACGAAGCTCTCACGGTGGCGTCAAGGGTTCAGAGAAGACTAGGACGACCATCTATCATATAATCAGATCTCAACCAGAATCTTGCAACTGAAAGTATAGTTCAGTGTAGAATCGTGCTCTCGCGCGCTGGTTGAGTTTGACTGTGCCTGGTGATGCTGGAGCATGCCAGCTGTGATATCATTGCTTACTCATCTCTTACTAAGCGCCCCTATTTATGTCTTAGTCATCATTTTCTATATATACTCTACATAGCATAAATGAATAGAAACAACTTTCTACAAATTAATTCACATCTGATAGCATCAAAGATTTAAGACACACTTTCAAGCAGCTCTGAGACTCAAGCTTTAATTTGAGCTGATTTAATTTATATTTTAATTATAAAAGTTTCAATGCAGTAATGCATAAATTATATATTCATTCTCTTTTCAGTGCACATCACTACTTCAGTGTTGAGACTACAGAATAAAAAAATAAATTTTTATACTGTATTGTATAAAGAAAAGTTCTATCTCTCTTATATTGTAATATGTTCAACAGCAATTCAAATCAAATCAGAATTGACTTATTAATTAATGTCTTTCATTATTTACAATCTCTCAATATAAAGCTCAACTCTATTTCTATAATAATGAACAAACTCACTATTGTTAATCAGCAAACAGTATTAAAAACAGCTTCTTAAGCTGATTACAAGATAATGATAAGTTAAATTGTATTTCTTTAGACTTAATTAAAAAATATTTATGCTGATTAATTAATTTTTAGCTCTATGTCTAAAGTCATATCTCTATTTAATGCAGCTTCAGAGACTCAAGAAATATCTAATGTAATAATGTTTTTTTCTGCAATGATGTTCAAGAATTCTCTGAAGATGAAGACACTGTCTATCTATAAAAATAATTAAAAAACAAATACTGTAGAGATGTAAGTTCTTAAAATGAAAGCTTACTTTTAATTTTATAAAATATTGATGAATTAACTTCTAAACAACAAAGCAAAGATCACTGTTATGACTGATTATTTAAAAGATACTGTCAAAGTATGATGACTTTAAAAAGAAGAATGACTTCAAACTGAAGAAGACTCATTAAATATTAGATCTTAAAATATGAATAACTTCTTTTTAGCATTTTTACTGATTTTTGAAAACATTAATGAAATAAAACATCAACATCACTGTTATGAGGCACTGAAATAAACAAAATCAGTTTAACAATATAAAGTAAAGTTTACAAAGATTATATAACTTCTTCAGTCTATATCAGTCAAATATAAACAGAAACAGCAGTTCACTTAAGATTTAAAGCAAAAGATTTGATCTGAACTTTAAAAGTATTTAAAAATTAAAGTGACTACTCTCAATGAGTTAATTTGATGAGTTAATTAAATTAAACAAAATCTTTAAAAAACACATAATAAGAATTATCTTAATGTCTTTAATGACTCAAATTTAAACTGTAATAACTTGTTAATTAATTCTTAAGACTAATCTCAAAGTCATGAAAGATCAATTACATTTAAATTAAATAAGTCAGATATGAAAGCTTATTGAATCTAATGTAAAAAAAATAAAGTATATTTTCACTGTAAAAAGTTCTTACATATAATTAAAGACTACTGAGACAACAAGAACACTGATAAAAGTAAAGATAAGAGTAAAGATAAGAATAAGAATAAGAATAAGAAGAAGAATAAAGATAAGAAGAAGTTGAAGATTGTTGAAGTTAATTTGAATAATTTGAAAAATTAAAGTTATTTATGAATATAGAAGTGTTCATAAACAAATTAACAGAAGCTTTTATTCAACTTAATAATGACTTAAGTAAAGTATTCATACTGAATGATCTGAAATTCTTATTATTAAGTATAATCTTTAATTAAATCAACACTCTCAATTTAAATATATATATTCTTGCAGACTGCATTCAAGACAGACTGAACAAGATAAATGCAGAAGTACTAATTGATTTAGATGTAAATTAAATATATATTTTCTTAATAGTTGTCAATTAAATGTTAATTAATAGTCAATATAAAATTAAACTGCTTAAAATATTCTTGCTGAATAAGCAGATCATTTAATTAACTGTAAAGCTGATTTTTCATTTTAAGATAAATAGCTTTCAATAATGATTAAAAGCATAAATTATGAATCTTTAAGAACATAATCTCATTCTGAAATTAATTTAACTGAAAGTCATTAATTCTTAGATTGATTAAGTTATAAGTTGTATAACAGTTCAGAATTAACAACAGAAACATCATTATCTATTCTTGAAAAAGTGACAATGAACTGTAAATGAGTCAACATTAAATGTGATTGAAGAGTATACAGCTATAAAGATACTTTGAAATTACAGAATTGTTAAGTATTTATTAATGATTTAACAGAACTCAAAGAAGTCAGAAGCTGAACTGTTAATTATGATGAATGAATGACTATGAATCATTATTGAAGAGTTTTAATCTGTATTTAAATTGACTTTATCAGATAAACTATCATCTAAATAGATGTTTAAACATAGCATTAACATCAGTAACATTAAGTTTGTCAACATAAATGCTTATTTTCTGTCACAGCTACAGCTGAATAAACAGATTAAACAGATAACAAAGTTAATGAATAAAGATCTAATTTGTAAGTCTATAAGTTTATGAAGCTTCTTGATTCTGTTTGTTAAAAAGAAGAAAAGTATATGATGAATGTGCATTAATTACAGAGCATTAAATAACATTATTGTTAAAAATGAATATTCACTTTCTTAAATTCAGAAATGTCTAGATCAGATAAATAAAGTCTGATATTTAATCAAGCTTAATCTTACTTTGAGTTATTATTAAGTTTGTGTAATTAAAGACAATATGAAAAAAACTGTCTTCAACATTTATTACAGCAAATATAAATTCACAATTATGCTCTTTGAGCTATGCAATGTTCTGATGACATTTCAGTCAATGATGAACTCTATATTATAAAATTTACTCAACAAATTCTGTCTAATATATCTTAACAACATACTGATCTTTTTCAACTCAATTTTGAATCATCAGAAACACTTATGAACTGTTTTCAGTATCTTAAAGAAACATAAGCTATATGCTAAGTCTAGTAAGTACACTGTTAAGATAGAAATTCTTAAGTTTTATAAATATATTATGAAGTAAGACACACTATGACTGATCTTTATTAAGATATCAGTCATTAAGAATTGATCTGCCTTAAAGACAGTACATTATGTACAGCAGTTTCTTAAACTGACTTTGTATTACTGATGATTTGTATAAGAATTTGTATGAATTGCAGCATTGCTATTAAATTTGCTTAAGAAGAATAATGTTGAGTTATGTATAAAGAAGAATTAATTTATTGTCTGAAATGCATTATGTAACAGTGTCTTTCAACAGCTTAAGAATGCACTTACATTTAAATCAATACTTATTTAAGTAGCTGTATGCAAATCATTTACTATCAAAACAGATACTTTCAAATAGGCAATTGACTATGTTCTGATTAGAGTGGCCATCAGGTCAGGTCAGGCCCAGATTTTAGAACTTAACTTAACTCATTAGGCTTTACTTTGCAACTTAATCTGACTCTGTACAGAGTCAGGTTTCAGACAAAGTTGAGTCAGACTATTCTTAACAGCTCAGACTAAATCAGAATTAGTTAGCTTCTGTTATTAAGCAGCTTTATATTGACAGCAGCTACTATTGCAACATTTTCAATTAGCATTGTGTACAACTCTTCTTGTTTGACTACATGTCTGCTTTACAAGCATTATATGCAAGCATTATTAACTTAATTATCAGATCACTCATTCTCTACAGAGCAAAAATACATTGACTAATACACTTTATCTTTTTAATAAGTCTGCAATATATAAAAGATTACTTTCATCTTTTGCAATTTCTTTAATATCATCAGATTTCCTTTCTTATGTAGCTCAGCAACTATATCATAAATAAGTCATGAAAGAGATCCTCAATATACAAGAACTTATATTTTTAAAAAATGTACAAAGATATATCTCACTTATCTTCTGCAAGTCTGTAATGACTGACTAATTTTACTTTAAGCTGTCATTGTACTGATTAAAAATCTCTTTAATCAGCAATGAGAAGAATTTTAAATCTAAAGTGAAAGAATGCAGCTTCTGTCAATACTGCTGCTGCTGCATTGTGTAAGCTGATCAGAGAGTATTAGAATTGAGCATTTTAATTTAATTTAATGATGCAATTATGTGACTCACTTAACTCTTTTTGTGCAGAAACTGATTTGAAAAAAGAAGAATTATTAATGATTTAATTTTCTTCTTTAAAGATGTCATGCTTAACAGCTCATTCTTTGCTTTCATTTCATGAACTTAATTCTGTCTCATAAATCTTCATCTGTAATTCATATTCTGTTCTCTTCAATAAATCTTATGTTGTCAAATTCACAAGCTTTAGAGTCTGCTTAATATTTCTTTATAACTTTGACTTTCATCATAGCTCTGTCATGCTATACAACATAATTCTAATGTCAGTTTCTTTACTGTGAGAAGATCTATACTTAATAAAGAAATTGCAACTAACATGATTGAGATACTACACTTTACAAATTGTATTTATTGCTTTAAATTTTCTAGATAGTAGCTTAAGAAGAAATGATCATAAATTAATAAATCTGAATAATTGTGCAGCTTGATTTAAATTGATCTTAGTTATCTACAAATTCACTGATAACAAAAACACAGCATTCATGTAAACAAATAATAATATAGAGACTTAACAAGTTCATTTATCTTTAATACAACACTTTCTACATTTTCTTTCTACAGAACATCTTACTTTTTGTATTAAGCTTTCTATATTTTCTTTCTGCATCATGTAAATAAAGTAAGTAATGAAGAGATATGATGCTGACTTTCATTTTAGAGATACATCATCAGAACAGAGAAAACTGAATGCAAAGATTATCTTTATTAATGTAGTAAGAATATCAGGCTTCACATTTCTCATTACTAAATCAGATTAACTCATCAACATAGTAAAAGCATTAAACTTTACATCTTTCATCACTGAATGAGATTAACTCATCAGTAAGAGAACACATTCTATTAATATATTAGACTTTTCATCTCAATCTGAGAAGAAGAGAAAGAAAAAGATCAATGAAATTAATTTATTTATCTCAGACATTACTGCACATCTAAAGAAAGAAGGCTTTGCTGATCAACAAAGAAGAATAAAAACACTTATTAACTACTCTGAATTCACACTCAATGCTGCACTGCCTCAAAGTACTTCAGCTGCTTTTTTTACTTCTTTTGACTCAAAATCTAGTATGTAACTTCACTTATTATAATGCTCAATTATAACACACAAAGTGTGTATTAAATCAGAGACTAGATCATATTCAAGAACTCAGAAACTCTTTATTTATTCTCTTATTAAGTTCTTTATGTTCTGATATCACTCAGAAATTGACTTCATCACATTCTTTAGTGATCAATACATTCATAGATGCTGATATTGAAGAGGCTTAAGAGCAGAATGATATGACAATAAACAGATTGAATACAGATCTTAAACATAATTCAGAATATAAGAAGCTTAAGATGAAGATTTAAAGAATGAAATATGCAGTTAAGACAAGAAAGAAAATTGTTGCTAAGAGATATGCAGAGAGTAAGCATGATGAATATTAATAAATGATTATAGTGTTCTGTATCAGACTCTAACTTCATTTGTAGTGATCTTTCTTATAGATCAGAATGTAATGACTGAGCAAAAGAAGAATGAAGATACTGCTCAGTAAAACAACTTAATCATAGCTGTTAAAGAAATATAAGCTCTGTGTAAGCTTCTTAACATAAAGAGTGCTTTCTCAATAATTAAAGAAGAGATATATCAACTTTATTTGACATTTAGTCTGTGCTGATATGATTAAATTGAAAAAATAGATAAGCGTATTCAAAGCTGTTGAGATAATTGTTTAGATGAAGTAGTTAAGCATTAAGAACAAATCATTTAATTCAACAGCTATAAACAACTTACTACAGCTAAAGATAAGAATTCAAATCTTGTTATGTAGGTTTTTAATAGCAGCATACTTAATTCAGAGCACATAGCAGACAAGAAGAATCATTAATGTGTATTATATTTTTAACACTTCTTTATAATGAGTCTGAAGACAAAAGTTAATGTTGTTTCATTTTATAATTATTAGCTCTCAACAGTGTTCAATGTTTCTACAAATAAGAATGAAGAAGCAGAGATGATGCTGAGTAATAATGAGAGTAAAGTTACAGTAGCTTTTTCTGTTTAGATAATGCTGAATGAGAACACTGATGATGAGTGTATCTTTTTCAAATCTGATGAACTTGTGTATGCAGATATTAGAAAGACAATATTAAAAAAAGACAAAATATATCAATTCTGCACTATTTATTTATCAGAGATTTAACTAAATTTTGAATTTCATAGACTGTTACTTCAATGTCAAAGAGTGATGAAGTTGAGATACAAATTGATCAGATATGATTATATCACTTTATTATAACACTCTTTACAATTGTCTATTAGCTTCTTGCTAATTAACTATATTTATAAATTAAGATCAACAACAAAGATTAACTGTCAATATTATAAGCTTTAATCTTCACTGATGATGCAGATCAAGAGACAGAAGATTCAGCAAAGATATAGAATAATGATAAGAAGAATAAAGATTATTATGATGATAATAATAATAATATCAATGAAAATACAAAGAATCAGAATGAATTCTGATGCTCTAAGCAAAGCTAAATGTTCTTAAAGACTCTTAAACATTGTTTTCTACATCTAAGCATGTTCAATTCTAATACTTCACTCAATAATATTAGCTTACATGTAACTTATATTTATTATAAGCAATTTAAGAAAATTGAAGTGTTCATAAACTGCATAGAAAGAGTAAAGAGATTCAATGTTTAAATTAAAAATTATGTTAAGCATATGTCTATTGAGATTGCTGATACTTAAATTAATGAATGTCAACATCATCTTCAGATAAGAAAGAATGAATTTTTCTTGACTTTAAACAATCATTAATGATATCAACAGATAGAAGATTCTGTCTCTTATAAAATCATAATACTGAAGCAGTTAAGAACTTAATGTACTTTATCTGTGCTTTTAAATGTAAGTGCAGTGCTTTTGACAATTTTCTACTTTATTAATAAAGAAGACTTTTCTCTCTTGATCAATGTTGTGTTGTATTCAAGACTGTGTGTATATTGATAATCAATGTACTTTAAGTAGAGTCATTTAAGTGAATAATTTGAAGACTGAAATCAATAATTGTTGAGTCATCATTGATGATCTTAATAGCTGATGCATCAATTGCTGTAGTGAGCCTTTCAGATAATGAACTCATGTGATCTTTAATCTTTCTTGACTCATAACTATGATCATCATCAGTAATTGCATATCCTGAGTGTGTGCTGTTCAAGATATTTATAATGCTTAATTGTATCACTTCTGTGTTTAAAGTTTAATCATAATCATTATTGTCAAGTTTTGAATCAATGTTCTTATCTTGATCATAATCACAAAGTCTGAAGTTGATGTTGTTCTTATAGTCATTATCATCATAAAGATCATTATTACTGAAGTAGTGATTTGATAAAAGCTCTGTACATAATTCAGTTACTGTTGAATTCAGCTTATCTGCTGATGAATCTTTCTCATCATTATTGACAATCATTGTCAATGCAGATCTCTCTTTAATTATTTTTATCACTTCTGCTGAAAGAATGAACATATCATGATATTTAATCAGCATAATGTTCTCAATAGTGTCTGAGTTCAGTCAATTTCAACAATATGTAATTATGTCTTAAGCTATGTTGAATAAGCATTTAACTTCAATATCTGCTGCAGAAATTGCAAGTATATCTTTTACAAATTGTATCATTGCTGATTTTAAGTTCTTTATCAGCTTTCAGTAATCAAGTATTGAAATGTTTACATCTGATACTGAAGACTTTTGCAGATAATCTGAGACTTCTTCTGTTACAGATATGTCTTGATGCTTTTTTACATTTTTTATACAACTCATCATTGCTATTATCTTCTTCTTCTTTGAGTCAAGAATTCTCAAATCATCATCTAATAATTCTTTCTTCAAGTGCTGATAGTTAGCTCTGTAGTATTGTTGAAACTCAAGTTTATACTTTGAATATAGATCTTCTCAGTCTTCTCTTTATTGAAACAATATGTCAGTCTTGCTATGTAATATTTATTAAGAACTGAGAATATTCTACATTGTACATGTTAAGCTTATTGCATAAATTCAATATAACATCAAGATTACAGAACAATTCTTGATTGACTTCTGTCTTTTTATAGTATTGAATTAGTTTCTTTTTTAATGCATTAATGACATTCTGCAGCTCAGCACTGAAGAACAATTCAAATTTTCTGATTGCTTCATTCTGTTTTTCAAGATGATCAAATAGATCATTGTATGTATATTACAGCTTATAAATTGTTAACTCACTAATAGCACTCATTGTCTCTATTTAGTTCTTGAAGTGCTTCAGAAGATACAGTATATATTTAATATGCTGTTACTTTTTTGTATTGCATCTAAGAAGTTTCATTCTGCTTATTATTAAAGTTAAACATTCTATTCATTGAGAAAGTTCAGTTTATAGCTCATATGCTTAACTCAGCATATTGTATAAAGAGTTTCATCAAGTTCTTACATTCTCAATCATACTTCATGAATTTGTCTTCTGCAAATCTTTGAACAACTTTAGACACTGTGATGATGTCATAATGACAATAGTTAATAATCAAATCTATATAAGACTTTTGTTAGAATATTAACTCAACAGATATGAGCATTATAATAAAGCATTATAAAAGATATACTGATCTTCTTCAGTATAATGTTAAAGAAGTAGTCTTTGTTAATTGTGAAATTTTATAACTCATCATCATTAAATGTAATGATGAGCTAATTATTCTTTGCATTTACTTTCAGATATGT
>JAABVA010006841.1_pt1 | contig 10033 bp, 17 predicted proteins | sample 5560331 | NCBI WGS metagenome assembly JAABVA01 (sample SAMN12812661, study PRJNA571458) | rock metagenome | isolation source: Antarctica rocks | place: Antarctica: Victoria Land, Mt New Zealand sud | collected 2016-01-07 | reverse complement strand
CTGGGGAGGAGGCACCGGGGAACGGCGGCGGCGAAGCTCGGACACGATCTGGTGCTCCCGGTGAACCAGAGCTGCCCGTCGGCGAGTCTGCCCGGGCAGTTTTTGGTAGCCGCCGCCCGCGGCATCGCGGTTGAGGCGGCCCTGAAGATTAGTCAGTTCCGCGATCATCTCGCGGACGCTGGAGCGCCGCCAATGCATCCGCCGGGGACGGGCTCTTGGACGGGGTCGTCGGCTGAGCGGGCTGGTCATTCATGATGCGGTCCTCTTCCCAGGGTCCCGCATCGCGGAATCCACCAAGACGCTCGCGCGCCTCACGTTCCGGGTCCGTCGAGCAGGATCTCTCATCGTAGCCGGGTCCTGGCGCCTGGCTGGTCTGGAGCGTCGCAGTCGCGGCCATCACCACCGGACGGCCCGCAGTGGGCACGTGGCCATGGCGCCCCCAAACTTGGCGTTGGAGCTGGTGTAACTTCCGGCACCGGCAAGCTGGCATGGCCACCGTGACGCTGCTGCGTCAAGCGGCCGTGCGAGGCCACGTCGGCCGATGGGCACCTGCCCGCACCGGGCTCTGCGTGACGGCCAGATTCCCCCAAATCCAGGACGACGACACCGAGGTGCTCGGGCAGCGACCGCCACCGCGTCCTTCGGCCAGCTGCAGCGACTGCCGCGGTTACCTCCCAGTTGGCGACTCCTGGCCGGAGGTTGTCCCGGGTCTCGTGGAATTTGAGTGGCGGTCCCCCGCCTGACACCGCCCGTGGGGTAGGTGTTGGGCATCCGCCAAGACACCACCAAGAAGGGGACCACCGTGACCAACAAGTACCAGAAGAACACGCCAAGGACGAGTTCCGGACCGGGGCTCGCCATACCCGATGAAGTGACCATTGCGATGGGCAAGATAGCCGAGGACATGCGCGAGGGCCTGCTCGCCCTCGCGGTCGGCGCCGGTCTGCAGGTGATGGCCTGCCTGATGGAGGCCGATGTGGCCGCGGTGTGCGGGCCCCGCGGCAAACACGACCCTGGGCGGACCGCGGTGCGGCACGGGCGTGAGCGGGTCGGTTACCTTCGGCGGGCGTCGGGTCGGCGTCGATCGGCCGCGGATGCGTGCGACCGACGGCGGTCAGGTGCCGGTGGCGGCCTACGAACTGTTCAGCCGCAGTGAGATCCTGGGCCGGATGGCGATGGGCAAGATGCTCGGCGGCCTGTCGAGCCGTCGTTACCCGCTCGGCCTCGAACCTTCGGTGAGAAGCTCGAACGAGGTGCTTTGGCGACGAGCAAGTCCGCGGTCTCACGCCGGTTCGTGGCGATGACCGAGACTGCCCTGGCCGAGCTGCTCGCCGCGCCACTGGGGAACCTGGACCTGGTGGCGTTGATGATCGACGGTGTCCACTTCGGGGAGCACCTGTGCGTGGTGGCGCTGGGGATCGGCATCGACGGCACCAAGCACCCCCCTCGGACTGGTCGAAGGCAGCACCGAGAACACCACCGTCGTGACCGAACTGCTCACCGACCTAAGCGACGGCCGATCTGCTCGGGGCTGTGCTTGACGAGCAGCTGCTGCTGGACATGGTCACGTAACCGGTCGTGCCGCGCCGACAGCCGCCTTGGGCCGGCGGGACCGCTGGTCCGCGCCGCCTGGGCCACCGATGCCCGGTACCCGCTCTTGCGGCGAACCACCCCGCGCGACAGCTCGCGGCTGATCGTCGCGGGGGAACGGCCCAGCGCCCGGGCGATCTGTCGGAACCCCCTCGCTGGCCGCGTGACGGCAGCTGATCTCCTCACGTTCGACGAACGAGAGTCGCGGGACAGTACCCGGCGCGGGTACGAACACATCAGGCATCGCACCGCCAGCCTCGCGGAACCACCGCCAGGCCACGGCCTTTGACACACCGGCCACCGAGGCCGCGTCGTGGAGAACTACCCCGGTCCTGATCTCGCGCCAGAACCTTCGACGGATCTCGTGCGGAAGAGCGGGACGACCCTTCGCGAACACCTCGTCATCAAGAGGTGTTGCGTTGACCCATTGAACTCAAGCCGCCTTGAAGACCCTGTACCTCGTCACCCGAGGTATGGACCCCAAAGGCACCGGACAGGCACGATGGACCATGCGGTGGAAGCCAGCCCTGAACGCGTTCGCCGTCACCTTCGCCGACCGCATTCCGGCCGCCGAGAACCTCTAACAAGATGAACGCCAGAACCACCGTTCGTCGGACAGACCCCTTCGACCGGTCCAGCGGAAGTCGAGGCAGTCGGCTTGACTCACGGCATGGACGGCGCACTAATGTTAATGACCTAGCCGGACGGAGATCCTGCCACCATGTCAACCTGAGGAGTGCCCAGTGACCGGGCAAGGACTTCCTGGCGATGAGGAGCTGGTGCCCCTTCGCCAAGCCAGCCGTTTGCAGCCCGGTGAGGCGGCTACGCAGGTGGTGACCATTCTTGGCGCCGGTGCGATGGGGACCGCCTTGGCGACTCCGCTGCGCGAACGTGGGCACGAGGTTCGTGTGTGGGGCACGTGGCTCGATGACGACTTGCTGGACGCTGTTGAGGCGGGACGTAATCTTCGCACCGACGTCCCCGTTCCCGCTGGCACGAAGTTGTACCGCGCCGAGGAGCTGTGGGCGGCCCTTGACGGCGCCGGTTGGGTGATCATCGCGGTGGCCTCGGCCGGCGTTGAGGCGGTCACCCGGCGGGTCTGTCAGGCGGGATTCGACTTGGCCACGGCTCAGGGTGTGCTGCTGAGCTCGAAGGGCTTCAGCAGGGAGTCGGACGGGACCGTGCATCTCCTGACGGATGCGGTCCGATCGGTGGCAGCCGAACATGCCCTCGGCGTCGTCCCCCTGGTCGCGGTTGGCGGACCCTGCATGGCCAACGAGGTCGCGGCGGGCCGACCGACGGCGGCGACGTTCGCTTCCGTCGAGCGGAGATGGGCCGATTTGGCGGCGGCGCTGATGGGGACCGCGGTCTATCGGCCGTCGGTCTCGGAGGATGAGGTGGGTCTAGAGGTTGCCGCTGCGCTGAAGAACGTGTACGCGATCGCCTTGGGTTTTGCGGATGGCCTTTCTCAGTCCGAACCGAATCAGCTGCCGTACCATAATCTGCGGTCGGCGATCTTCAGCCGTGCCACGGCGGAGATGGCATTCATCGCGCAGGAGTTGGGCGGCCAAGCCGCGACCGTTTACGGATTGCCCGGGGTCGGCGACCTCGAAGTGACGGGGGTCGCCGGCCGGAACGCGATCTTCGGGCGTCGTATCGGTGGCGGAGAGAGCGCGGGAGAGGCCCTATCCGCGATGAAGGCGACAGGACAGGTGGTCGAGGGGGTTCCTGCCACGCACTTGGCAATGGTGCTGATCGAACAGCGCCTCCCCGCACAGGCCGATCGGCTCCTGCTGCTACAAGCTATCGCCGCAGTCGTCGACGAACGTGCCGAACCTTTCTCTGCCCTCGTCGGTGCTGCGCTAAGCGCAACCGTGCCGGGCGCGGTCAAGACCTAGAACAGCTGTGTGCACCCGTGCACGCCGAGCGGGTGAGTTCCTCGCGCGCCCGGCAGAACCGACTGGGAGGGCATGAAGATGGACACTGTCGTTCTTCGCTCAAAGCGAGATGTGATCGACTTCGTCAACAACCATCCAACAGGAAGCCGCCGCGGACGAATCATCGCATGGATCGCTCTTGGTTCGATCTTCATTGACGCCTATGACTTCACCAGCCTGGCCATTGGGATCCCGTCTCTGCAGGCGCAGCTTCACCCCACCCCGTTCCAACTCGGGACCGTGACGGCCATGATGGCCTTCGGTGCCTTGCTCGGTGCCCTAGTGGGGGGTATCTAGTCGACAGGCTCGGCCGCTACAAGCTGCTGATCCTAGATCTTATGCTTTTCGTCGTCGCAGCGCTTGGGGCCGCTCTTGCGCCCAACCTGCTGGTGCTCGTGATTTTTCGGTTCTTGCTGGGATTCGGCGTTGGCGTCGACATGCCGGCTGCCTTGAGCCTTATTGCTGAGTTCAGCCGCCGGGAAGACAAGGGAAAATATGTCAACTTTTGGCAGTTGGTGTGGTACATCGCCACCGTCTTTTCGGCCCTATTCGTGCTTCCCGTCTTCCTTCTCGGTGCGGGGGACAACCTGTGGCGCTGGGCTGTTGGCTTCGGTGCGGTGCCTGCCCTGATCATTCTCGTCTTGCGGTTCATCTACGCCGATGAGAGCCCCATGTGGGCTGCACACAACCTCGGCGTGCAGGAGGCAGCGAGGATTTTGCAGAAGAGTTATCCAGTCGAGTTCGACGTCCAGGGCGACGGGGCGCCTGAGTCGGTTAAGCGAGTGGCAGTGCTCACGATATTTAACCGCGCCTACCGTCCGCGCACGGCTCTTGTCTCGATCATCTCTGGGTTTCAATCAATGGAGTACTACGCGGTGGGCTTCTATCTACCGGTGATTGTCGCGCTTATCTTCGGTAAAGGGGTTTTGGCAATCGTCACCGGAACGGTCATCCTCAACCTGTTCGGCATCGTCGGAGGTGGCAGTCAGCCGTTCTTCACCGGCACGTTGGGCATCCGTAAGTTGGCTGTCATCGGTTGCGTCGTCGCGGCGGCCGGGCTCATCTCGGTTGGGTTACTTCACGGACACGTGTCCGCATACGTATCGGCGCTCCTGATCGGGATCTTCATCCTCGGACACTCGTTCGGGCCAGGCTCGCAAGGAAAGACCATGGCCGCGCTCTCATATCCCACCGAGTTCCGCGGAACGGGTACGGGGTGGGCGGAGGCAATGTCGCGGGTGGGCACCATCCTCGGCTTTTACGTCTTCCCGCTCGTTCTGGCCATCGCTGGACTGTCGCACACGTTGCTGTATCTGTCCGCCATCCCGCTGGTCATGCTGCTGTCTCTCCTACTGATCCATTGGGAGCCAACGACGAAGGACGTCGAAGGCGACTAGACCGTGTGCAGATATCGAGAACTGCGCCAAGCAAGGGCGGCCATTCCGCCGACGATGTGACACCACAACCATCAATGGTAAGTGCGTCCGCGTGCACCACCAACGCAACTATCAAACTTAGTGCGCGAAAGAGGAGAATTTGAATGCAGGTGCAACTCGAGTACGGAGACGGTCACCTCGACGTGGAGATCCCGAACGACGCGGTTGTCGTGAGATCAGAGAACGCGACCCACGAGCCGCCGCCATTGCGGGACCCCGTCTCCGCGACCAAAGACGCGCTCGAAGCACCCCTCGGCTGTGATCCGATCCGGGGCCAAGTCGGTCCGACTTCGAGGGTCACGATCGCCTTTTTGACCGCGTCAAGGACGGCACGCAGGCGACGGCGCACCGCAAGGTCGTGCTCCCCCTGATCCTCGACCAACTCCAGGAAGCCGGAGTCCGACCAGATAACGTCCGTCTGACGTGCGCCATCGGTCTGCACCGCAAGAACCGTCGGGATGAGATCGTCGACTACCTCGGCGCCGAAGCGGTGAGTCGGGTTCCGGCAGGCAACATCGTCAACCACGACGCCGAAGACCCGGAATGGATGGTTGACCTGGGCCGATCCACACTGGGAGACATCGTGCAGGTCAATCGTGCGGTCATCGAATCAGACCTCACCATCTCGATCGGGCACACTGCCGGAAACCCCTACGGTGGATTCAGTGGCGGCTACAAGATGCCAGCCACCGGCCTGACTTCTTGGCGCTCTATCGCATCTCACCATTCCCCGGGCACCATGTATGGCAACGACTTTGTACCAGCCACGACCTCGAGCCGATTCCGCGATCAGCTCACCGCCATTGGCGCCAAGATGGAGACGGCCATGCCCCGTCCCTTCTTCAGCGTCGACGCCGTCCTGGACTCACGCTCTCGCCAGCTGGGCGTGTACGCCGGCAGCATCCCCGAGGTAGAACAAGCTTCGTGGCCCCTGGCCACCGCACGCACAGATCTGCGCCTGGACATTGAGCCGGCCGACGTCCTGCTCATCGGCATACCCCGCAACTTCCACTATGGCGCAGGGATGGGTAGCAACCCCATCCTGATGATGCAGGCGATCGGGTCGAGCGTCGTGCGGGCCAAGAACGCATTCGTCGACAAGCCGATCGTCATCGCAGCATCCGTATGCGACGGATGGTTCAACCGGTCTGAGTTTCCCCCCTACGAGGAGGCGTACGCGATGCTTCAGACCTGTCAGCGCCCAGCAGACATGCGCGGGCACGAGGAACGCTTGGCAACCGACCCGGAGTGGATTTACCAGTACAGACACAACTTCGGCTATTACCCATTCCACGCTTTCTCGATGATCTATATGGGCGGCATCGCCCGGGAGCACACCAGCGCCGTGTACATCGCAGGGGCCAAAGAGCCGAGCTTCGCAAGAGGCATGGGTGCGCGCACGACAGCGACCGTCGAAGAAGCCCTCCATGAGGCGACGGACATCCTCGGACATAAACCCAAGGTGATAGCAGTACCCGAGCTGTCGAAGCCCGCATTTCACCTGACCGCCACGCGATCATGAGCGGGCTGCGTAGTGCTGTTGCGTTTCCGGGCTTCGCGCGCCTCATCCACAACCACCGATATTCCGAGCGCCCACATGTCGACTCCAAGGCGCTGCTCTACACGTCGATGTCCACCGAAGCGTCCGAGGGGGCTTCGTGACCCGGGTCGGCGTCGTCGGCCTCGGAATCATGGGACGGCGTATCGCCACCACCCTGGCCAACGCGGGCATGGCCGTGACGGCCTTCGACCTCAGCCAGGACGCCATGGACCGGGCACGCGACGCCGAACTCCAGCTCGAGTCATCCCTTGCCGACCTCGCTGCGCAGTCCGACGTCGTCTTGCTCTCCCTGCCCACTCCCGCCGTCGTCCTCGATGTCGTCGGCCAGATCCAGTCGACCGGTCATCCGGTGGTGGTGCTCGACACCAGCACCATCGACCCAGACACCGCTCGAGCCTGTCGCGACATCTGGTTGCGGCCGGCATGGACTACGCCGACTGCCCGATATTGGGCCGCCCCGAGGCCGTGGGGCAGTGGACAGTGCCAGTGGGCGGATCCGTAGACGCCGCTGCAACCGCCACCGAGGTCTTGGCACCACTGGCACGGGCGGTGCTGCCCGTCGGTGAAGTAGGTGCTGCGTCGACCATCAAAGTCCTCAACAACCTCATGCTAGGCACCATCAACGCCATCACCGCCGAAGTACTCCTGCTCGCTGAGGCGGCAGGAGTGGACCCCGGTGTCTTCGTCGATGTCGTCATCGACTCCGGCGCCGCCTCGGTCAGTGGGCTGTTCACCGACGCCGCCGCACGGGCAGTAGGCGGCGACTTCACCCCCACGTTCTCCCTGCGCCTCATGCACAAGGACAATCGCCTCGCCCTAGCCATGGCCGAAAGCTACGGGATTCCATTAATAGTCGGAAGCGCTGCCCAGACACTCAACACGATGGCCCTCGCCTCGGGCCACGGTGATGAGGACTCCATAGCAGTGCTCAAGGCGCTCGAGGTGCTAACAGGCCTACAGGCGCGCAGACATGCCAAGTCTCCCGAACATAAGAGAACACGACGGGGTGAATCCGGTTTCTCCGACCCAGCTCCGTGAGTCACGTGATGGCAAGTCGACCGGGTAGATGAGGCCGACTGTAGCCCGGTCAGCCGGCCCGCGGGTGAACCGCCCGACATGTCTGGAGACTCTGAGGGACTGTCCGGCAACGGTGGTTCTGGCCCAATTCGCCGACTGAGTCGGCGAGGAAGGCTGGTCACTGGTGAGCGAGACACTGAAGGGCATGAGTTCGATGCCCGAGGATGCGATGAAGGCTGCCAAGTCTGGTGGGGTGGAGCGGGCCGCGGTGCGGGAGCTGGTCACGGCCGCCCGCGCCCGGGATGAGGACCTGACCGGCCCGGACGGGCTGCTCAAGGCGATCACCGCCACGGTGCTGGATACGGCGCTGGAGGAGGAGATGACCGAGCACCTCGGTCACGAGAAGCACCACGCGCCACCGGGTGGTACGAGCGGGAACATCCGCAACGGCACCGGGCCAAGACGGTCCTGACCGACGCCGCGGGGCAGGTCGACATTCAGGTGCCGAGGGACCGGGCCTGCACGTTCGAGCCGGTGATCGTGGCGAAGCGACAGCCCCGCCCGAACGACGTCGACGCGGTCGCGATCTCCTTGTATGCGAAGGGGTTGACGACCGGGGGGATCTCCGCGCGTTTCGCCGAGGTGTACGGCGCCTCGATCTTCCAAGGACACGATCTCGTGGATCACCGACGCCGTCGTGGAGGAGATGCAGGCGTGGTGCTCGAGGCCATTGCTGGGCGTGTACGCGGCGGTGGTCATTGACGCGATCTACGTCGAGGTACGCGACGGTCAGGTCGGGAACCAGCCGTTCTATGCCGCGATCGGGTTGACCTGAACGGGCGCCGGGACGTCCTCGGCCTGTGGGCCGGTCAAGGTGGCGGGGAGAGCGCGAAGTTCTGGATGAGCGTGCTGACCGATTGGAAGAACCGGGGCGTGCGGGACGTCTTCTTCGTCGTCTGTGACGGCCTCAAGGGACTACCGGACAGCGTGAACGCCGTCTTTTCGCAGGCGATCGTCCAGGCGTGCGTGATCCACCTGATCCGGGCCACCCTGCGCTACGCCTCGAGGCGGTACTGGGACCCGCTCGCGGCTGACCTGCGCCGGATCTACAGCGCACCGACCGTCGAGGCCGCCTGACCCCGCGCTCGTCGAGCAGGTGCTCGCGGCGTCGAAGACGCCGGCGCTGCGGCAGCCACCTGCGGTCGAGTACGCCCTCGGGGTGACCGTTGCTGGTCTCGTGGCCATTGTCGTAGTTGCTCCGTGCCACCTTGATGCTGACCCGCTGCCGGTAATGGGACGGCCTCGTGGTGGTCAGCGGCGCGGCTGCGCCGCCGGGTTTGTCTCCACCAGCATGAGCCCGGTCGACCACGACCTCGAGCCACCAGCGGGGATCAACCCACGGTGACGCGGTCATCCCCAGCCAGGCTGGCGGTCAACAACGCCCTCGGGGGAGGTGAGTTGTGTCTGTGCATGCTGCCCCGTGACTGCTTCTACCTTGGCCACGGCGGTAACTGCCCGCACTGCGACGAGAATGTGTCGATTGACCAGATCCTCGCCGCGGCCCCATGATGACCTCACCGGCGACCGCCGGAGAACACACCGTCTACCAAAGCCGGGGCGGTTCACAGGTGCTTGTCTGGTACGAGCCGGTTGAACAAGACGTGTCGACGCACAGGATTACGAGTTGGCACCAACGCCGCTTCATCCATCCCTGACAGCTTGAGGACTTGTTATATGACAAGGCAAGAGATCCAATATGGACCGAACACCCTGATCGGCTTCATCGGCGCGGGAAACATGGGTGGGGCGGTGGCCCGGCGGCTGGCCAGTGGCAGTTGGCGACTGCGCGTATACGACCCGGACCCGGCCGCCGTCGAGCGCTGCATAGCTGCCGGCGCCGTCGCTGCCTCCGACTTGCAGGACTCGGCACGAGAGGCGCAGGTGGTGATCACCAGCTTGCCCACCCCAGAGATCCTGGAGGCGACGATCGAGGGGATTCTCGACACCGTCGAAAAAGGAACGACTATCCTCGATATCTCAACAGTAGATCCCATCACTGCGAGCCGAGCCGCCCAACGAGCCCGCCTCGCGGAAGTCCACTTCGTGTCCTGCCCGCTTGGGAAAGGCCCAGCGCAGGCAGAACAGGGAGACATCCCACTGTTCATCGGGGGAGAGGCAGCCGTCGTGGCCCGGCTGCGACCGCTGCTAGACCGGATGGGATCGACTGTGTACGACATGGGATCGGTCGAGGCGGCCACCACGTTCAAGATCGTTTCCAACCTAATCGGGATGACCAATCTTGCTGTGTTGGTGGAGGGTTACGCGCTGGCCCGCCGCGCCGGCATCCCCGACGAAACCTTCGACCAGGCTCAGACCTCCGGAAGTAGGGCATCTTGTAGTGGTCAATCTTGGTCATGGTTGTGCGACCTGGTAGGTGAGTGGGCGCCGGTCGCCTGGGATGTGGGCGGGTGTGGCGTTGAGCTCGTCGGTGA
>JAABVA010006840.1_pt1 | contig 10033 bp, 5 predicted proteins | sample 5560331 | NCBI WGS metagenome assembly JAABVA01 (sample SAMN12812661, study PRJNA571458) | rock metagenome | isolation source: Antarctica rocks | place: Antarctica: Victoria Land, Mt New Zealand sud | collected 2016-01-07 | reverse complement strand
GACGGGCCACGGGCAGGGTACGAAGTGATCAGGCCCAGCTCCTTCAGGCGGGGGTGCGCAGCGGCAGCCTGGAAGCTGGGGCAGAACTGCACGCTGCAGTTTTCAAAATCCAGGCTGCACAGGTTGGGGAAGCCGGCCAGGTCGCTCAGCGCGCGGGCGTCCAGGACGCCCCCGATCTCCCCAAAGTCTGGGGAATGCCGCCCGAGGCGCAGCACCCTGAGAGCGGTGAGCACGCTCACTGCATCGGGCAGCTCCTCAAAGCCGTTCCCACGCAGGACGAGACATGTCAAGCTTGTCATGGCCAGGACGCATGCAGGCCAGTCCCGCAGCTGGTGCCCCACCAGGCAGAGCTCAGTCAGAGACGCGTAGCAGGGGGCGCTGGCGGGCGGGCACGCGGCCGGTGGAACATCGTCGAAGCGCCAGTCGCCGAGATCGCGCAGCCGCGTCAGCCGCCACAGGGATGCGGGGAGCTCGTGCAGGCCAGGGCAATCTAAAACCTCAAACTCTGTCAGGGACGCCAGCGCGTCCATGCCCGGCAGCGCGTCCTCGCCGTCGCGCGCAAACTCGCAGTCCCTAAACTTCAGGCACTCGAGCGCTGGCAGGCGCGCCCAGCCGGGCGCGCAGCGCAGGCCAGAGAGGCCTTTCAGGCACAAGAATGTGAGCTGAATCAGGCGCGACACGCAGGCAGGCAGCGTGGCGGCCTCGCCGTAATTGTCCAGTGACAGGGTCAGCGTGCGCAGCCGTGACAGGCCGGCCAGGCCTGTGATCACGTGAGACACATTTGGTGTGGCCAGCCCGCCGTGCGGGTCGGCCGCGCCCGACCTGATGGTCAGCTCGAGGTCCACGAGCGCGCACGCATTGCCCAGGTACTGCCAGAACGTCGCTGGAACCCAGTCCGCCAGGTCGTCAGCCAGGTCGATATTCAAATCCAGGTCTTGTAGGCATGAGCAGCGCCCTATGGCGCGCGCGGCCCCGGCCAGGAAGTGCTGGGCGGCTGCCACAGCAGCGCCTGGGAGCGGGCGCAGAGTGAGCCCGCTAACTGCGTCGAGCCGGCGAATTGACCTCAGCGCCGGCAGGCTTGTCAGCAAGGTCGACAGCAGCTCGGCGTCTACGTCGACCACCAGGCCGCAGATGCACGTCACGGTGGCGCCCTGCTCCTGGAGCCACTGCGAGGCGCCAGCGCCGGCAGACGCACCTGCCACGGCCGGGGGGTGTCAGCAATGAGGACGCATGTTGAGGGCCCGCTTTAGTGTGGGAGCGAGGTCTTGAACCACGGGGAGCGTGGTGCGGGCTTGAGCGATGCTTCACCGCACAACAATTACATCAAGGATGAGCGGCGCAAGCAACGCACCGGGTCGCCCCAGCGCCCGCCACAGCCTGCCCGTGATGTCGGGGTGCAGCATCGTCCAGAATGGCGCCTCAAGCGCCTCCTTGAAGCGCCTGTCGCTCGAAGCACGCGACCAGGTCAGCTCGCAAAGCCCCTCGAGCGCTCTCCTACACGTCAACGTGCAGTGCGCGCCTGCAGACTGTCCGCAGGGTGACGGCCTGTGTCCAGCCTCCGTGCAACTCCGCAGACTGCTCGATGACCTGGACCGCGCACGCCTGCAGGACCTGCACACGCTGGCCAGCCCCTCTCAGGGAGTGCGTTGTGTTTCGAGCATGCGCAGCGGAGCTAGTCCTATATTGGTGCTCAAGACAGTTCAACGGCCGGTACCTCCGCAGGGAGCTCGTGCAGGCGAACGGCCCCTGGCCGAGCGGCCACCAGACTGGATGTGCTCGCACTCATGCCATGCTGCGGCGTATGCTGCTCAAGGAGCTACAGGCGGCAGGTGTCTGTTATAACAAGGCTGCAAGAGCACGCCACTGTGGCTTTGAGTGGCAGAGCCTCTTGCAGGTTTGCGCGGCCAATGGTGTGCAGCCACACACGAGCTGCTCAGTCGCGCACTTTTGTGAGCGCTGCCTGTCTTGGACCAGCCTGCACTGCAAGAGAATGGAGCCCAGAGAATGGTGCAACCACCCTCGGGTGCATGACTAAACAGGGTTCATTCTTATGCTGAATAGACAGCTGATGGAATCGGAACGAGGTCAGAACATGTGAATGCACTCCCTTGTTTGGGCTCTGCGCTGTAGGTGTGGGGACTGGCTGCCTGAGCAGCCTGAGCTGGACTGGTTGAGGCTTGCGCATCCTTGTACATCGTTGCTCGCTGTCTTTACAGCCACAGGCGGCGTGCTTGTCCCCTGCGTCGTGTGTGGTTCTGCAGCACCGTATGACGCAACGCAGCAATGGGCACGCGTGATTCCAAGGCTGACGGAGCCAGGCCTTCAGCCATACGCCTGGACCAACTCCCCGCAGAGGTGCGTGCAGGGGAGCTTGCGCCCTGCCGGTTGCCGCAGGGGCAGCGGCGCTGTGCACGCAGGGGCCTCGCCGCGCCTCCAAGGGGTGCTGCTTGGCCTCTGCAGGTGCTGCAGGCGTGAGCGGTCTAGGCACTCCTGGTGGTCCCCGCGAGGCTTGACACAGGCATTTTCCCTGCAGACAGTCTGCAGGTGCGCACCGCACTTTGAAACATAGGAAGCAGTCACAAGCCTGCAGCAGCTGTGCTTGGGACCCAATTCTCGTGACAGGCGCTTCAAGGAGGCGCTCAAGCAGCCGTTCTGGAGCACGCTGGAGATGGACCTCGTGCTCGCCGGGGTGTGGCAAGCGCTTGGACGGCCTGGTGCGCACCTTGGAATAATTGTGCAGTGGCGCCCGAGAGCGTGTGATGGTCCTGACACGCCCTTGTTTGTTGATACCGTCTGTTGACGTGCTTACAACTGCACCGATGTGGCGCCGTAGCAGGCCCTTTTGGGGTGCGTGCAACCAGCGCCCCGGGGCTGCCGCAGGCACGCCCGAAGAAGCCGGCGCCCGGCGGTGGCTCCTGGCGCGGGGCGGCTCTGTCAAGTGCCTCTATGGTCTGGTCGTGGGCGAGGAGAGAGCTGGCGGACGGCCTGGACGCGACCTGGACGCCGGGCGGCTGTTGGCCCTGCTGGCCGGCCTGCCCGCGCTGACGTCTATCAGCTGGATGATCCTGCGCGGAGACCTGCACCGCAGACCTACCCGCGCAGCCATCCGGGCGTTCCTGGCCGAGGCCGCGCGCGCCATAGCGGGCTGCTCGAGCCTGCAGACCCTGCGTCTGCGCATCAGCCTGCTCGGCGGGCTGGCGGGCCAGCTCCCCAAGGCGCTAGTATGCGAGCTGGCCAGCATGCGCTCACTGGAAGCGGTCACGCTCAGCTTTGAGGCCTGTGAGGCGGACAGGCCCGATTGGCCGGCCACTTTCAGCCTGGCACACCTGGTGGCGGGCCTGGCCCGCCTGCCGCGGCTCCGCGAGCTGTCCCTGATGGCGGAGAACGTCGGCATGGAGGCCACGCTGCCTGCCAGCGTGTCGCGCCTGGCGCAGCTGACCTCCCTGAGCCTGCGCTGGTTTGACGGCCTGCGCTGCGAACCGGGCTGGGCGCACCTGCCGGCGCTTGTCTCTCTCAAGTTCGAGGACTGCGTGTTTGCGGGCGACGGCGAGGCCGCGCTGCCGGGCATGGACGCGTTGGGCGCCCTGACCAGCCTGGAGCTGGAGAGGTGCCTCGGCCCGCGGCTGCTCCCTGCGTCGCTGTGGCGGCTGCCGCAGCTGCGGCGCCTCAGCCATGAGAGCGGGAGTCATATGGACCTGGTCGGCGTGCCGCGCGGCGAGCTGCCGGCCGCGGGCCCGCCGGTGGGCGGCGCGCCCTGCTTTGCGTCCCTGACGCACCTGACCCTGGCGGGGCACCACTTTGAGGTTTTCCCTCCGGGCGTGCTGGCCGCTGTGCGCCTGGCGCACCTCGACCTGTCCCTCTGCTGCTTCGAGCAGCTGCCCGAGGGCGTGAGCGCGCTGTCTGCGCTCACAGAGCTGCGCCTTGGGCGCCACGCCGCGGGTGAATGGGAGGTCGGCGGCCGCTTGGACGCCCGCGCCCTGGGCAGCCTGGCCCGCTTCCCGGAGCTGCGCAGCCTGAGCTTTTTGAACTGCAGCGTGCTGTTCGACCAGAGCTTCCAGGCCGCAGCCGCGCACCCCCGCCTGGCGCAGCTGCAGCTGGGAACCTCGTATCCCGCGCTCGGCCCGTCGTGCATGGCCTTTCTGGGCTTTGTGTACGACCTGCTGCAGCGGGGGCGCGCGGGCCTGCTTACGGTGTGCTGGTGCAACGTCGAGGGCGCGGGGCGGCGGGACAGCCGCAGGTTCCGTGCCGCCCTGGACGCCGTGGGGTTCTCGCTGTACGAGGACGCCCTCAGCGATGCGAACGAGTAGGCCGCATGCGCTGGGTCAGGCTGGGGCCTGTGTGGGTAGTGGTGAACGGTGGCGACTGCAGAGTCCAAGCGCATGCTGCTGTCGCCGGCCATTTGTGTACCCCCGCCTGCACTCCCTGTGGCACAACCTCACTGACTTGCCCAGCACTGCCTGCTGCCGCCTGACTGCTCCATGTGTGCTACAGCTTGTGTGTATCAGCTAGTGTGTATAAGGTGTGCATGTGATGTTTTGGTGTATGCGTTACGAGTGTGTCTTGCTATGGTGTAGGCCCAGGGGTAAAGCCCGTTTCCTTGCAGCGCCTGGATCAGGCGGGCGGCCTGCTCGGCCGCCTGCCTCGTCTGGAACAGTCAACCCGATGGTGGTGTACCAGAGCTTGTGCTCCGTCTTGTGCAGCGTGTCCAGGCCGCCACCGTCCCTTGGCTAGCTTAGCTCCGGCGCGGGGCCAACGCACTGTCAATGAAGCTTGCATGCTCAGCAACAGAGCCTGCTGAGCTCACAAGCTTGCTTAGCTCACAGCATGCACAGCTGAAGCAACGATGCAGGCCTCAGCTGGAGCCGGACAATACAGTGTGCAGCTCACCTCGGCCTGTGCTGCGAGCCAAGCGAGCGGTCCAAAGCACCGCTCCTCGGCCTCCTCGCAAGGACCGCTGTTCCGGGTGGTGATGCTCTGCTGCAGCACCCCTGTCAGCGCCCTGACCTGCAGCTTCAGCTGTGTGAAATTCGCTACGGCGCAGCGGTGAGCGTCCCGCTGCTGCATGACTTGCTAGCATGAGGCGCCATAAGTTGTAGAACGCCGCCCACAGAGAGGCAGCGGCTTGCATGACCTGCACTGCTGCCTCTCCCATGTCTCGGCCCGACAAGGCAGCGGAAGGTGGAGGAGGCAAAAGAGCATGTGTGCAGGAGTGTGTCGTGTGTATTTTCAGACGCTGATTGGTGCATGCATGTCACATGCTTCATTCCAGCCAGCTGGGGCTGCTCCAGGGCTGGCCAAGCAGTGCAGGCAGCAGGCAGGATTGCTTGTGAGCGTCTTGTGGCCCTCAGGCATCAACACAGAGGCTATGTCCGGCAAGCAGGCGCCAGGTAGGCTGCTGCGTCCACTGGCGCCAACGCGATAGTTTCAGCACAGTCCAGTTGCTGCCATAGATGAGAGCACGGGCTTGATTGTCACGGACTGACTGCTGCCAGGGCTACAGCGCATGCAGCCCCTTCTCAACACTCAGAGGCCTTCCTGTCAGTAGCCTGCATTGCACCAGGGGCTTGCATGCCGAGCAGTGCGTGCGTTTGCTGGGATGTGCATTTCCACCATAGCAGCGCCATGTGAAAAGGACGCATGCTCCTGGGAGCATGCGCCGCTATGTTTGCAACCTGCGGGCCTGCAGTTCTGAACACAGACTTCAAGCAGAGCCCAACCACCTCATTACCTTTCATGCCGTGCAGTTCTGTTCTTGTTATACCCACATGCACCAGCACTCGAAGTCCCTTCTCTTTTAAAGCACTCTTGACAAGCAAGCTACACTTCAAGAGCTAGGAGGCAGGCCTACTTGCACTTGACTCCTTGCAGTCCTGTTGCTTACTACACCCACATGCACCAGCACTCACAGTCCCTTCTGTGATGAAGCACTCCTGACAAGCTGGCTACACTTTAAAAGCTGGGAGGCAGGCCTACTTGCACCTAACTCCTTGCAGTCCTGTTGCTTATATTACACCCACATGCACCAGCACTCACAGCAGTCCCTTCTCTGTGTAAGCACTCCTGACAAGCAGGCTACACACTTAAAAGCTGGGAGGCAGGCCTACTCGCATTAACCTTTCTGCAGTCCTGTTACTTGGTACACCCACACATGCACCAGCACTCAAAGTCCGTTCTCTGTTAAGGCACTCTTGACTGCTACACTTCACCAGCTAGGAGGCAGGCCTACTTGCACCAACCTTCTTGCAGTCCTGTTGCATACTACACCCGCATGCACCAGCACTGACAGTCCCTTCTCTGATGAAGCACTCCTGACAAGCAAGCTACACTCTAAAAGGGAGGAGGCAGGCCTACTTGCATTAACAAGTCCTATAACTTGTTACACCCTGCGCATCAGCATATCATGAGCAAAAAACGGCGCTGGCACCGCAGCAGGTGCCAGCGCAAACGGGAGCAAGCTCGAAAGCGCTTGTGCGGCGCAGGGCTGGGAGCGTCACCCTGCGGGCGACCAGGAGCACACAAGGCGCATGTGTCCCGTCGAGCAGCGCAGGGCGCAGCGCCGTCGAGCAGCCCTATGGACAGACCAGCCTGCGCGGAGCGGCCACGCCGGGCGCGCCGCTGCGCTGCTGCGCGCCGGCGCATGTCCATGCGGGCGCAGCGGGGGCTCGCCAGCTCTGAGCAGAGCGCGAGCCCACATGCGCAGGAGCAGGGTCGGCGGCCCGGCGACGCGCCTGTCAGGCGCGCGCTCGCAGGCGCTGGCACGCGCCCCTGTGGCCCGCGCGCCACGCAGCCTTCTGGCACGCCGGCGAGCAGTAGCGCGCGGTGGTGCAGCCAGAGCACAGCTGCGTCCGCAGGCCCGCCTCCGACGCGCCGGACAGGTCACAGCACCTGCGCGCGCCCGGCGCGCTCGCGAGGCGGGGGGCATCTGTGACAGCAGGCTCCTGGCCAGCATGCCGCGTGCTGCAGGGCGCCGCACCCCATGCACCAGCAGCCCACGGGCCGCAGCGCGGGCGTGCGCAGGCGCAGGTCCTCCAGGCTGGGCTCCGGCTGGGCCCCCTCCGCCCCCTCCCCTGCGGCGCCGCGCGGCGACGCCGCCTCATAAAACGCCGCAAGCGCCGCCATGGCCGCCAGCTGGTCCACCGCGCTCGTGCGTGGCCCCGAGGGCCCCACGCCGCACGCCGCTGCGGCCGCGGCTGCGCCCCGCCCAGGCGGCCCCTGCATATGCGAGCGCGCATGCCGGTCTGCGGGCGACGCGATGCGGACCACGCACGGCGCCACACCCACATCCGAAGCGCATGCTCGGGCTGCCGCCACAGACAGTTGGGCGCGCCCGGCAGCAAGGCGGCCCGGCGCGCGCGCTCACCTCCGGCGAGAGCAGCTCGCTGGCGCGCGGCAAGGCGCCAATGCAGCTCACTGCACGGGCCGCCCTGTCCTCGCGCTCGCGCGGCCCGCGCGCGTCCGCAAATCGCTGCGCCAGGCGCGCCGCCGCGCTCATCGCGCCAGCGCGCACGAGCGCCACGCCCAGGGCGTGCGAGTCGCTGTACAGCATCTCAAAGCCGACCAGCGCGTCCGTGACCACCGCGTCCGCCTCCGCGGCCCAGGCCGTGTGCGGGCTGTCTGTGTCGTCGCCGCCGACCGCGGCGCGCTCGCCTGGCGGGCGCCCCCCTGCGAGCGCGCCGGATCGGCATGACATCCGCACGCGCAGGCGGCGCCTGCAGGCACTGGAGCCGGGCAGGCCCGCACGCCCACAGGAGTTGCCACCTTGGGGCCGCGCGCCGCGTTCTACCCGTCATGCTCGGGCGCGCACGCGCGCACCAGCCGCCTGCTGATCAGCCCGACCCTCCCAGCGGGCACAGCCACAGACGGGGCCCCCGTGTCCACGCCGAAATATGCTGACGGCACCCAGCAGCACGCACAGCGCTCGGCCAGCGTGCGCAGCGCCGCCACGACAAAGGACACCAGGCCTTCACACGCGCGCACGGCCGCCTGGCACTCGCCGCAGCCGCCGGGCGCCACGAGCCGGCCGCAGGCGCCCTGCGCAGCCCCACAGGCAGGTTGGCACCGGGTCCCAGCAGCAGCGCCGCGAGCGCACAGGGCGGCCGGTCACGGGGTTGGGGGCCGCGCGCTCACCACCACCTCCAAAAGGAAGACCGACACTTTGTCGGCGCAGCCTGGCGGGCTGCACACGCGCGGGAGCTCCAGCGCGCGGAACGCGCTCCGGCGGCAGGAGCAGCAGAGGCAGCAGCTGTGCGGCCGCGCACGGCAGCAGCTCCGCCGGCAGCGCGCATCCGGCGGCGCCCATGCCCGCGGCCGGGCGCAGCAGGCGTGGCGCATAGGCCGTGAGCGCCTCCTGCCGCACGCCCTCCATGCGCCGGGTCACGAGCGCCCATAGGCTCGCGCGCCAGCAACCCCACATGCACGCTGCTCATCCGGCGCCACAGCCGCTGCGATGGTGCAGGCACCAGGCGGCTCACCCACAGCCCTTTGCGCATGGCGGAGCCGGGCGCGTGCGCCATCGCGAGCAGCTTTGCCAGCGTCGCGAGCAGCGCCCTCGCGGCCGGCGGGCCGGGGCAGCCAGGGCCCCCGGACGTCAGCAGCTCCACCCCGTGGCCCACCGCCTGCGCGCGCCGGCGGCAGCGCTGAGGGTGACACGGCCGCGCCTGCCGCCCTCGCGCTCGCATTACCTGCTTTGCTAGGGAGGCAGCTGCATGAGAGCCTGTGCAGCCAGCAGAGCTCGCTGACATGAACCCGCGCCCCGGGCGTGCCTGTCGTGCAGCCACGCGAGCAGCGTTCGCTTCGGAGTCGTCCGCGGCATCCGGCACGCGCCTCAGCGCAGCCTCCACGGCCGACAGGGCGAGCGGCAGCAGGCCCCTGCCTCGCTCGGCGTGCTCATGGAGCGGCCCCAGAGCAGCCTGCACAGGCAACGGGCCGCAGCATGACCGCTGGTCGGGACGAGGCGCTGTCCGGCTGCCTGAGGGCTCTGCGGCGCAGGGCCCTCCCGGCCGGCCGCGCAAACGCCCCGGCTGCCGCGCTGGCTCGCTAGAGACACAGCGCGCATGCGCCCTCCTGCGAGCGCCTGGCAGGCATGCGTTGGCAGCAAGAGGCGCGCCCCCCGGCATGCGCGCCCTGCAACCAGGCCCGGCCGGGGTCGCACCAGCAGCGACCACGGCAAAGTGCAGCGGACGACGGCCTGCAGCGTGTGCTGCAGCAGGGTCGGGTCAAAGCTGCCCAGCGACGCGTCCCCGCGCGCATCCTGCGCCGCGCAGGTGCGGTGATGCGTGCGCCTTCAGACGTCGGCCCGGGCCGGGCCGCAGGCCCAGCCGCTCTGCACGCAGGCGGCCCGCGCTGTGCGGTGTTACCCTGCCCGGCACACGGCTGGCTTTGGAAAAGCGCAGCGCAAGCAGGCGGCCGGCGAGCGGAGCGACCGCGCGGCGTGGCCCCTGCCCGCCGCCCGCTCCGTCCGTGCGCGCACCAGCTCCGCGAGGCGCTGCGCTGTCCACTGCAGCAGCGCGTACAGGCGGCGCATGGCGCGGATGCGCTCCCTCCCGGGCACGCGCATGCAGACCTCCCGGACGCTCAGCAGGTTGCCCAGCGTGCGGGCGCTCAGGCACGCGGCGCCGTCCGGGACGCGCCGCTCGCCTGCGGAGCGCAGCGCCGCCCTAAGCTGCGCCGGCCCTGTGCACAAAGGAGCGCGGCCGTGCGCCGCGCCGGCGCGCGCCGGGCTGCGTGCATGCGCGCGCCTCGGCTCAGGAGCGACCATGCGGACAGCCTGGCCCGGACAGAGGGCGCGCCGGTCTCCAGCGCCGGAGCTGGCGGCGGGCGCAGGGGCGCAGCAGTGCGAGCAGGCGACGCGCCCGGGAGCCGCGCATGGGCCGTTAGCCGGGCGCCGCGCACCGGCCTTCCACAGCTGCAGGCAGCGCAGCAGCAGCGGGGCCACGCGGCCGGCCAGCAGGGCCTGCAGCCGCTGCTCCACCTCCGGCTCGAGCGTGTCTGCGGCGGCCGCGTGCAGCATAGAGTACGCCCGGATCGCGCGCTC